>Ga0325410_1000013_pt1 | contig 163926 bp, 97 predicted proteins | sample PopdelMetagenome_16_FD_206182 | JGI IMG/M metagenome (GOLD analysis project Ga0325410, IMG submission 206182) | Populus deltoides microbial communities from Bellville, Georgia, United States - Xylem-PdIQD-R3 | ecosystem: Host-associated > Plants > Phyllosphere > Stem > Wood/Secondary xylem... | reverse complement strand
GGGAGGGATTGGGAAGTAACAACTTATCATGTGTATAGGGAGGCCAATTGTGTGGCCGATTGGTTGGCAAATTATGGGCTAACTAGGGATTTATTAGACAGGGGATCAGATGTGTTAGAAGAACCACCATCGGGGCTTTATCCCTTATTGTATTATGACCTGATTGGGTCTACTGTTACTCGTTCAATTTAGAAGGGCTTATTAGCCCCGATTATTACTAAAACAAAAAAATTAGTTCTCTCCCCGGTTTTTTTCTCCATCTTCTCTCTCTCTCTCTCTCTCTCTCTCTCCCTCGCTGCCACTGCCACCACCTCTTACATCTGCCGAAGACAACCACTAATAGACCAGTTCCTCCCCCTCAGCACCATCGTGGTCCAACAACAGAAACCACCACTGGAGCCACTGCAAGCTTCCCCTTTCCTTTGCAAGCTTCTACCTCTTCTGCTCCAGCAACCAACCATAGCAGCCAACTCCATTATCACTCATCGGCGACATCTTCACCCATGGCTCTACCACCGGTCAACAACAAGGCCAACTGGCCTCTCCCCATGCTAGGTAAGCCTCCTCTCTTTTCCTCTTTCCTCTTTGTCCCCCCAGCACTGCCGTGGTCCAATGACATAAACCACCATTGCAACCACCACAAGCTTTCCCTCTCCTTTGCAAGCTTCTGCCTCTTCCGCTCCAGGAACCAACCATATCAGCTGGCTCCACTATCACTCATCGGCGGCGTCTCTACCCACGTCTGTACCACCAGTCAACAACAGGGCCAACTGGCCTCTCCCCACACCAGATAAGCCTCCTCTCTTTTCCTCCTTCCTCTTTGTCCCCCCCCCCCAGCACCATCATGGTCCAACGACATAAACCACCACTACAGCCACCAAGAGCTTCCCCTCTCCAAGCTTCTGCCTCTTTTGCTCCAGCAAACAACCATAGCAGCCAACTCCACTACCACTCGTCATCCGCGTCTCCACCTACGTCTCTACCACCAATCAACAACAGGGCCAGCTAGCCTCTCCCCATACCAGGTAAGCCTCCTCCTCTCTCCTCCTCCCCCTCCCCCCCCCCCCCACCCCCGCCATTTTGCATGCAGGGGGGAAATAATTAACCCCTAAAGAGATACTTTGGACTGTGTGTCAATCATATTTCAATTCGAAAAATGATAAGGTCCAACCTACTATAAAAAGTTGAGGGTGTATCTCACCTTCACTATTCATGTGTACAGTGAAGTAGGTGAGCTCGTTTTTTTTTTCTCTCTCAATTTCTCCCTCTTTCATTTTCTGTCCTTTTCTTTTCTTTTCTTTTTTTCAATTTTATCCTTCATAATTTGTTTCCGTTTGGTTTCTACGAGGTTATCGTGATCTCAGATAAATATACCAACATTTTGTTTTTTTCTCAATTTTGTGATTTTCTATTTGTTATTGTATAATTACATAAAAAAATATTTTTTAAAGAAGTTCTTAAACTAATTGGTATCCATGACTCAAATTACGAGTTTTGTAAGTTAATTTAAGAAATCTTGGTCGAACTAATATGTCGTAGATTTAATATTTTAAAAAAAATATCATCTTAAATTTTTTAAGCCAAATCACACTTTTTATTAGTTATCTAGGTTGCCTTTAAACTCAAAAGTAGACTAGATCATATTGGAACAATCCCTACATAATTTAATTTTAAACTCGAATTAGATAAAGAATTAAACCTAAACATTTTTCTTACATTCAAGAAAAATTAATCCAACCCCAACATAGCGCTTGTTCTTTTAAACTAAATTTAATGCTCATAGCATTTATTATAATCAATTTTTGGAGTTCTAACTCTTTAAGTTTAATTTTTTTTTTCCATGGTAGTTCAATTAATTATCACCTCATGGTTCCATATCACATGAATCCATCATAAAATACGTATAATTAACGTGGGCAATTCATTGTCTATAAAATATGATTAATTCAAGCATATACATGCTCACCTGGACACTATTTTTAACATAATAACCTGTCATTGTACTCATTGTCCTTGATGCGATTTGCTATTTAAACAGCAATAATGTCCATTCCAAATTGTTGGGAAATTTCCTGCCAGAGCCCATAATACTTTCGTGGGTTCTCAAAATTGGGTTGAAAAATGTCCAGATAGCGCCCCCGTTTACATGGGAAGGAATTTTGATGCAAAACAATCTGGTGCTTCTATAAGAGTTTTCCAAACATAACACGCATAGGAACTAGACACAAATGAGGCAAACAAGTAAATAACATGGAACAGCATCCATCATCGCATTGCTCAGGCTCTCTCTGAATAGCCAATTCTATATTTTCTTTCCACGTTCACGTGTAAAAAAGCTTTTCACAAGATGCCTCATTCGCATCCTCCATAAATCAAATTTCTCTACAAATCATGAAAGAATCCAAGCAGAAAAACCTTCATATGCATTATTTGCCACATCAAATGTACACACATTATGTATATAACTTGAATCAAAACCTTCAATCACTTTGACAGGTTGTCTGTCTTGTATCAAGCCCTTCCAGCATTACCATGCCGTTGGTTTCTGAAAAAGCTAAGAAGGGCCTGTGCCTGCAAGCAACCAAAAACTCGTTATCCTAAACTTTCATGAAAAAAGAGAGAATATTGAAAAGCATCTTCAATCTCGTACCTTTTCTTTAGCCCTTGGAGTACCAGATTGAGACAAAGCCACTAATGGTGGGACAGCACCTTCTTGGAGCACCATGTGGCAAAACCTACTACTGTTTGTGCAAAGCTGCAAGAGAGCAGCAGCTGCATTTTCCTTCCCTCTTGCAGAACCCAACTCGACAACCTCAACCAGGACAGGGATCCCACCCTCCTGACCAATAGCATTCCTTCCCTCTGGAATCGTCGCAAGATTTGCCAAAACAGCAACTGCCTTGTCAACCATCCCAGCTGCCGGGTCCATCAATTCCACAAGATGTTTAACAGCACCAGCTTGTACAATCCGGTCCTTGTTTTCATGAAATATTGACAAGTTAAACAAAGCTGTGGCTGCATCTTTCTTCCCCCTGGGTGTTCCATTGCCCAGTAAATCAACCAGGGGTACAATTGCCCCAGACCTTCCAATCCTGACCTTGTTATCCTCGATCACAGAGAGACTAAAGAGTGTGGCAGCTGAGTTCTCTTTAGCCTCAGGGCTTCCTGTTTCAAGGACATGAATCAGGGGTTCAATAGCATCTGCATTGCCAATCGCTGTTTTGTTGTTATCATTAATTGATAAGTTAAGAAGTGCTGTGACAGCATTTTCCTGAATTTTTATGTCTATTGAGCGAAGCAAGTTGACCAGTAAGCTAATGGCCCCAAAATTTGCTATAACAATCCGGTTATCCATGTTGTGTTTAGCAAGTAGCCTAAGTTTAGCTGTTGCATCTCTTTGAGTATCAACCAAAGTGCTCTTCAAGTCCTCGACCAGGTTCCGAACTTCTGTTTCAATGCCAGCAAGATCAGCTCTTGTTTCAATAGCTGAAGAAGAAACTATCCTTGGCACAAGTCTATCAGAAGGCCGGCGCCAGATTGTTTGGCTTCTAGACCGTGTATCAACCAAACGGGATGGGAACTCAGGTTCTCTGTGTGGGGTGTGCAAGGCAGAAGATGCCTGTGGCTCTGGCTTTACCTCCCCAGAAATATCACTGCTGTAGGATGTAAGATGGTTTGAGAACTCGGAAGATTCATTGGCATCTCCTGATGCTCCTTGAGGAAAAGCTGCATGACCAAGTGCACTGGAGGCCGATGCACTTCTATTATGGTTCTGAGATAGTAGACCATCAGCTCTAACAGCAGTTGAAACTTCCTTTCTAGATGGTGATGCAGAACAGTGGTGAACTGAATCCAAATTCCTCTCTTCTGAGTTACTGGACCTTTCTTCAGAACTCATTAGTGATGATATTCTTGCAATATCCAAACCCTGGCCATTTCCAACTATAACTGACAAGGAACTCTCAGAAGTAGAATGTGAATGTAGTGGAGAACTTCCCTCTCGTTGGATTCCACTGGAAGAGATCATGTTCTGACCAGGTGAACCAGTAGCCTGATTTGACTCAGAAGAAATTGGCTGGCTGCCCCTTGGATGAGAAAGAACATGCTCCCTGGATGTAATAGACTCTGCATGCACAAGAAGTGGTGATGGCTGATTGAAGCTCATGGACTTTATGGGATCAGGAAGCTTCACATTGTTTGACTCACACCAATTTGCAATTAATGCCTTCACAGTGTAATTAGTTATGAGATTAGTGTGAGCCAGAGTCTGCTGTGTCTTGGGACACACAGTGAGCCCAAGTTCAATCCAGTTTTTAATGAAAGCCCGCTCATAAGTTTGCCCTGATGCCACAATTACCGGATCTGTCATCAACTCAAGAGAGAGAGGACAACAAAAATCAGCAGGTATTGGGACTGGGCTATATGTCTGGGACTGCTTTATTAGAACAAGGCGCTCATGCATGCGGGTCACAAGGGTGATTATTTGATCAATAAACTCAGCTTCTGCAGTTTTCTCAGCTTGTTCAGCATTCTCCTTTAACTTCTCTAGGGCCACTGCTTCAATCAAAATCTCCTGATTGGACCTCAAGCACAGGCTGTCAGAAATTTTCACCAGGATCTCTGAGCTGGGTCCAACACCCTCCTCCTGGTCACTTACAGCTTCTTTAATGATAGATGATGTTTGTACATACCCAGAAAGTTTAATTTTCTGTATGCAGTTCTGCAATCAGATATTAAATTGTTAGGCATCATAAAAGGGTATACATTATATCTTATTGAGATGTATGCTCTATCCATAAACTAAATGTTTATAACAAGATTTGAGGACAAATACCTCAAGAGATGATGAACTTAATTCATCTGGTAGTTGTTGATGGGAAGCCTTCAACAGCTGAAAACTATTCAGGCCCAGAGAACAAATTTTTGATGTTAATGATTCAATTTGCAGAACCTAGACGTCATGTACAAGACAAGATTAGCCAAACATGCCTGTCCCTTTAAAATGGTTGCAAACATATAGCATTTATCTTTTTATTCCTATAGTAATTAGCTCTATCTGTTATTCAAAAGTGATGACGAACACAATGAAGAAAATAGTAAATAATGAAAATTAAATGAAGATGGGATAATTGCACTATTAGTACACCAACTTTACACCATTTTTCAATCAAGTACATTAACTTTGATTTTTTTCGGTTCAATAAACCAACATTTTCAAAAATTTCAATCAAGTACTTTCGTCCACCTTCCATCATTTTTTTCATTATTTAATGACATGTCATTTGCCCTTAAATCATTGTTGGTACTCTAACTTTCATTGTATATCAATCATGTGCATGAACTTTAATCTTTTTCATTTTAATACACCAGAGTTGTTCATTGTTTCAATCAAGTACTTTGGTCAATTTTTTGTTTTTTAATGTGAGTATTTTTTTAAAAAAACAAATACACTCTAAAATAAAATTATTTTGAATGCATTGTTGATACAATTAAAATATTTATTTTCTTAATGTAACACCTCTATTCCTTTTTGAATTAACTAAAGTATTTTTTTTATGTGATCTCTCTATCATGATTCCATTAACTTTCCATTTATATTGCAATCATATGATATTATTTTTAAAATAATAAATATTTTATTTGTATATCAATAATTTATTTGTTAATTTTAAATAATAATAAAATAGTTTTTAGTCTTTATGTAGATGACATACTATTTATGAAAAGAGTTTTACTTATTAAAATGATTTATCTTAATTTTTTTAAAAGCAACTATTTTAATTTAAAATATTTTTTTTATTAAAATAATCTTATTTTAGAGGGTACTTTCACCAAAAGATCCACATTAAAAAATGAAAAATTGACTGAAGCACTTGGTGGGAATAATAAAAAACGTTTAGTGTATCAGAATAAAAAATATTGATGTTCATGTGCTTTATTGAAATAAGATGAAAGTTGAGTTCTCATGGAGATTTAAGAGCAAATGACACGCTATTTTATAACAGAAAAAATAACAGAAAGTGGACAGAAATAAATTATTGAAATTTTTGGAAAAAGTTGGTGTACTGAAACAAAAAAAAAATTAAAGTTCATATACTCGATTAAGGAAAGATAAAAGTTAGTGTGCTAAATAGCACAAATATCCCAAAGCAATGCATATATTTCAAGATTTCAACTCTTATTGTTCTAAAAATGGATAGGATAAATTAAATGCCTGCATCCAATTTCAAGATGCAAAGATGAAAAAACATCAGCAAAAATGAAGATGAGGATAATGCAGCTACAACGACTCCTAAGCTTCAACTAATCAAATTCCACAGACAAATACTTCCAAGAATTTCACATTCATAGAAATCTCAAAACAAAGTGAAGCCTGTTCAACAACACTCCATCTACTACCAACATTCGCAATTATTGCATTTCAATCAAGAGAAAAAAAAAATGATTATAAATGAAATGACCATCACAGAATTTAATGAAGTGAACAAATTAACAAGACCAGAACCACCAACACTGAATCCACCACTGTTGCATCAACAACTTAGCATCTCGTTTTCAACAACCCATGCAAGAATTCCTATCACCACTACCACACTCCATCTTTGTTGTTCAAACAATCATGCTGCATTCCCACCTTTAGACACCATCAACAATGGAAAGTTGCTAATCACAACATAAATAAAGGGACTTAATATCCTTAGATAATGACATTTGCAAAAGTCAAACAGGAAATGATCATGAGGATGCTAAACCAAGGTCTGCTTTAACACCATCCTAAAAATCTTTGAGTAGAATGAAAATGCCATCTATATTGGTAATCGCAATATAAATAAAGGGACTAAATATCCTTATGCATGCTAACGGCATTTACAAAAGTCAAAAAGAAATAATCATGAGGATGCTAAGCCAAGGTCTGCTTTGACACCATCCCAAAAATCTACAAGTAGAACAAACATGCCATCTATAATCACAAAAATATAGTTCAAAACTTACAAAATGAACTTTGCTTGACAATGGTTGCCAGTTCTCAAATATCTCCTTCAATTCATCAACAGATTGACCCAATTCTTGGAAATCCTTATTAAGCACTTCATCAGAAGGTACTTCAGAATTAACAATGGTATCAAGTATTGGCTTCAGCAGCTTTAGTATCTCTTCTGCCTTCTGGTAGTACTTCTGAACTGGATCTGAGCTAATTTTGTCATCTTTTGATAGATGTAAAAATGCAGAGATGTTTTTCAGAAGCACTTCTAACAATGATATCTCCATCACACCTGCATCACCAGACAAAGGAAAGAACTATCAGCATACTAGCAAATCGTTAAAGCAGTGATATTTTAGAGCTAAACACAGATTTAAATCTAACAAAAAGCATACATTGTGTTACATATGCGAAGGTTGAAAAAAGCATCAATATTACTCTACATTCATTAAGTATCTCACAGTAATTTAAAATTATTAGTTTGACACACTTGCCACTGCCATTGTGTGCTCAAAGGCACATATCACAAATATGGTGCTTGATAAAACTACAAGTTGTCATTATATGCCCCTCTTCAAATGTTCTGGAAATCCTCCCCACTGTAAAAACAGTTAATTCCTTGGAACATAACTCCATGAACATTATACTTCATGCCCCAGGATATAACAAGACATGAAGGTTTAGGAGATGAGGTGTCAGGTACTTTCTCTTCCAGGCTATAACAAGACATGAAGGTTTAGGAGATGAGGTGTCATCTACTTTCTCTTCCAGGCATGGAGCAGGTTATGACAAGCATGTTGTTAAACATGTTGAGCTAGAAAGGTGAGACGTAGAGGTTGAGAAATTCTAGATTTTTCATGTAGCGAAACAAAAATAAAAGATGAAGCAGGACAAGATGGATGAAGCGTACCAATACAATGTCTCACAAAATAGAGGATGTGCCTAAAAGGCTAAGCCTCGGTTTGAACATTATGTCATAGGGACAAAGCAAAATACTGAAGTTCAACGGGATGGAATTTGATTCAACCATAGAAAAAGCATGGTTCTCAAAGTTAACTGATGCTTCACTCTCAATAGTGATCACAAATAAAAAAATCACTACATTAGGAAGTCAATCCAAATTTCTTAAAATCTATTTAAGGATTCAATGGAGGTAGAGACTGGACAAAATTCTTTAAGATGGAGCAAGGGATTTAAATCTTATGAATCCCATGGCCTAGCAAAAACATAGCTAGATAATGGAAACAAGAAAACTTATCCAAACAAACCCACAAATAGAGCATGAGAAAAAAATATACAACAATCAACGAATATGAATAAGCAACACAAGGATTGTATCAAAGAATAAAAACCAAATAGAATTCCAAGCTAACAAAGATAGATGATGATTATGATGATGATGCCGCCACCGCCATAAAGCAAGTGTTATAAGAGCTAATGTTGTGCAAAGGAGAGAATGTTTCGCATATTCATTTCGTCCACAATTCGAATGAATTTGCATTTCTACTCGTGAAATCGTAATTGTAGTTTTATTTTGCTTGTTTTCAATATATGTATTGATTCTTAAGTCTATATTCATAATTGGACTGCGTTGCGAAAGCCTTTGACCTTGATTGATTGCATTGAATTGAGTCTTTTGGTATATATAAAAAAGTGTCATGTATTCAATAAGGGAGAGGGAACGGAGGAGGATTCCAAAGCAAGAATGAAAAAAACTAGGCGTAGTGTAGGGGTTTTAGAACAAGAAGTTGATAAGTATAGAAAATTATTCTATGACCTTTAAGCTTCGATGGAAAAGAAGGAACAATGCCGCAAGCATGAAAAACAAAAGAGGACAATAGTGGCTATTATCCAAAAGTATATGCGTAAGTGGTTAGTAAGGCGTGCTTATTTGAAATCCTTATCAGCCACTATGTCCATATAGTGTAGTTGGAGGCAAGTGTTAGCAAGAAATGAATTCTGAAGGCTTAAACAACAGACTTATGAAACAATCATTATTCCTATTAAAGATTCGAGGACAAATCTTCTTGAAGAGAGAGGGAATGATATGGTTCAGCCATGCATTTCTCATGAAGGGCCTTCAATTTTGTGCTTGGGTTTGATGGGGAGGCCATTCAGCCAAGATTGTGTTTTTTCTTGGAATTTAGCTTGTGTTCCATTCGGCCATGATGGGCTTTTGGCATGGGATAGTTTTAGCCAGCCTTGTGTTCCATGGTGTATGATGATGGGTTCAGTCCAATCTCTTTGAAGGTTCATGCGGCCAAAGCAGGTCAGCCCATGCATGGGTCTACTTTTGGCAACAAAGTAGGCTTGTTGGGAGCTTATATCAGGTTTGATTTGGGTTATATTAATGAGTATGGATTTGGGTTATATTAATGAGTATGGATTTGGGCCACATGGAGTCCAAAGTTGGCTTGGACTAATTAAGATGTTGGAATCCTTTTCTTACAAGGATCAGCAATAGGAAAATTTGTTCATTATCGTCCCTATTATTTAGGAGAATATTTAGCAACAAAGGAGAAAGTTTCCTAGTCATGCAAAGAAACCAAAGGGAACTGTTAGATCTAAATCCTAGACTTGAAAGGATTATTTAATGCCAAAGATTTGATTCTCCAAGTCAAGGAAAGTGATGGGCGGCTACAAGAAGAATTAATTTCTAAGAATGTTTTCCATGTCTGAAGGAAAATCCTAGTCCTACAAGGAAAGAAGATGTCAACAATTAAATTCCTATTCAGATTGGATTTCCTAGCATCTAAAGGACTTTAAAAGTTGGCTAAGCAATCCTAAAGTATCTAGGAAGGAGTTATTTAAACTAAGAACTTAAGATATTTTATCTTGTTTTTCTTTCTATTATATACGGCATCAACAAGCTACCGTCTAGACTTGTTGTTTTCATTATTATTTCTATGTTTAAGCTTAATTAATACTTTGGTTTTCAACTAAGATCCAAGGCTTGTATATATCAACAAAGGTCAAGGATGAATGAGAGTTGATGTACTAGGACCATGGGAAGGAAATAAAAGAAAAAATAGAGGATAAGAAGGGGGGCTATGGATGTTTATCAAGAGCATGGTTCTTCCATTAGAGCCTTGCCATGTTGGTTGAAGCACTGAAGCAAGGTGGGAAATTTGTAGATTTCTAGATTTGCAGACGCCGTGGACTAATTTTAGTTTTACTTTAATATTTTAGTCTCTCTCCCTAAGAATGAAAAAGAAATGTGTGTCTCTGCAGATAGCCTATTACGCATTCCATATCAATGATGGTATATGTAATTAAGGACAAGTCAGCTTGGAGTTAACACGCATTCCATATCAATGATGGTATATGTAATTAATGACAAGTGAGCTTGGAGTTAACAGACATTGCATTTAAGATTGCATTGATGAAAATTCTGGTTGACATTTAATTGTGTTATATATTAAAGGATTGGGTCCTAGATAACAAAATTAAAAAGTTTTACGCTTGTAATATAGTTATCTCTTATTAATCATGTTCAAAGAAACGAGAAGAGAAGTAATTGTACCTTATTTTCCACAAACTTGTCTGTTCAAATACCCAAAGAATCTCACATTATTTTGACATCCATGATGAACTCATGAAATTCTTCAGAATTGATGCTCTTAACTAGGGAACTCCTGTAACAACCAAATATTAAATTCTTAAGCCATCATCTAAAAACAATTCTAAGATTTAATTAAAGTTTGGACAAGAGATCGCACACACAAAGGCCAATACTTTTGTGAGCAAAATATGAAGAATATAAATTGATCCCTGCCCTTGAATTCAGGAAGGACCACTGATTTAGGGAAATGGTATAATCCGACTTGCGCCAAAAGACTGCTAGTTCCAGACTTGAGTGCAACTATTTTATACAAAATTATCAAAGAGTAGGACTTTCTAGGTTACTTCACAAGATCTTGATTCAGCAAGACCATAACTTTGTCATGTCCTTCTGTCTATTATCAAATATCAGACTTTCTTGGTTACAAAGCTTCCAGGAAATCATAGATCTTTGTCATCAATGATGAAAAAAAGATTATTTACCTTCTCATTTCCAGTTTCAAACTTGTATCTACCACAATCACCCTTTTTGATGGATCATATGAGTGTACAGTATTTGGTTATTGATGAATATTCAAGACAAGATCTTTCATGCGGCTTCGAATATGCAAGGCAGTAGATATATTTTACCACCTATAACAACAAAGGACATTTCTCAGCACTCATTGCTATTACTTCAAAATTTACTTCCGTCAAAAAAGTTCCAAATTAATCACTTGCATTCACTCACCTCCCCGGAACCCCAATCTCAAGTGAAATTTAAACGTGCTGTTTTACAAAACCCTAAAACAAAAATTCTTTGTAACTCGACTTGGCATAAATGAGATATGTGAGGCCAAGAAAGGACCAAAAATATAGTGCATGGTCATTTAATGGGAGAAAAGAAATGAAATTAATATAAAAACGAACGCTTATCAGAATACAGTTCACCAAATGGGGAAGAACTTAGACCCAATTGGATTAGAAAAGCGTAATGGCTAGAAATAAATCACAGTTGCTGCTTCAACAAGCATTATCTTTAAGCCCAGATTGAAGTTTTGCTAACACTAGTTAGTCAGAAATCATAATCACTCAAAAGTTTCCACAAATCACAGACCCAAACTTTCCAAAATTCGACTCTGCTGCTTTAGCAAATCCTAAAACCGTTTCGAATTAAGATCGCATCAGAATTAATCATTTGAGCTTTCCATTTTCTTTTTTACAAAAAAAATAATACGGACGGTAGGCTTTGACAATCAAACCCTAAAAGTGGAAGAATGAGAGCAAACATTGAGCAGCAACAGTTGGGATTATGCAAAGCAGAAACGAATAAGTAATTATATAAGAAAACCTAAGAAGATAGTTCATCAAATCAACAGAGAATAAATATTCAAGAGATTATATATGTACCTGTCTGTGTTGAATGCAGCCCAGAGGACAGAGAATGAACAGAAAGAAACCACCGAATTATAATTTATAATAGAGAGAGTTTTTTTTATTTCCCCTGCAATTCACTTTCTTCTTTTGGCAAGGTACTAAAGTGTGTTCGGTAGTGTTTTTTTAAAATATATTTTATTTGTTAAAATAAGTTTTTAATTTTTTTTTTTTGCTATTAATATATTAAAAACATATTAATTTAATATTTTTCAAAATTAAACATATTTTTAAATAAACATAAACAAACACAATAATTTAGTCACAATATAATATAATCATAACTTAATAATATCCCTTCACTTTTATTTTAGTTTATACATATTATTATAATTCTATTTAAGATCCGGTTTGTTTTTTATTTTAAAAGCATTTAAAAATTTTTATTTTTTTTATTTTAAATTAATAATTTTTAATATTTTTAAATTATTTTATTGTGGTATTGCCTTCAAAAAAGTGGTTAAACCTAGCATTATTTATTTAAATTTAATTCTTTTGTAGTTCAAACCTTCTCTCTCTCTCTCTCTTTTAACTGTATTCATTTGGAAGGAGTAATGTTAATTGTCTAATGCATCTAGTTCTTCCAATGAAAAAAATAATTTGTGTGACGAGAGAGGTGGGTTATTGTTGTCATTTTCTGATAATATTAGATATACCCTAGCTACTTTATTTATTTATTTATAAGCTATTTAGAATTGCGTTCAAAATAATTTTTTTAAATTTAAAATTTTTTATGTTTTTTTATAGTTTTGATGTATTGATTTTAAAAATAATTTTTAATAAATTAAAAAATATATATTATTTTAATAAATTTTTAAATAAAAAATATTTTAAATTTTGATTTTTAAAAAAAATTAAAATTTTTATATTCTTTTCATAATTTTAATGTGTTAATGTTAAAAATAATTTTAAAGAAACATATATTATTTTAATATATTTTTTAATAAAAAAATATTTTAAAAAATGTTTTTTCTTTAAAATTTGAAATTTTTTATTTTTTTTATAGTTTTAATGTTTAATGATAAAAATAATTTTTAAAAAATAAAAAAATTATTATTTTAATATATTTTAAAATAAAAAATATTTTAATAGAAGATCACTATCATAATTTTAAAATCAAAATAACATTGGTGTTTGTTTATTAGAATTGACTTGAATGGGCGGTTCTTTCCTTCCATTCATGACGTAACCGCGAAAGTGACAAAGCTAGTCAATAGCCGACCGTTAATGGAGATTTTATTTATTTATGTCTATAATGTAATTTAACGCCAGATATTTTTTGGAATAAACTTAAGAGACGAAACATATTCATTGAAAACATAAAAATATAAAAAATATTGACCAGCTTACTAAAATATTTTCACAAGCTGAAAAGATGGTTTCTCCGAACACCACAATCAACAGAAATGAAATATTGCGAGTTTTTTTCTTCATTGTTTTTCATACCATGTATAAAAATATTAATTTAATATATCATGTAATTAATTCATTGGTTATATGTAATATTATTTTTATATAAATAAATATTTATTATTAATAAAAACTTAATTTACCTTTAATATTTTTATAATATTAGATTAACGAATTTAATATTTGATTTATGAATCTAAAATAAAAATAAAATTTATTAAACAAAAATATTTTATAAAAAAAATCCCTATAAAAATTTCTACGAAACCTGTCATTAAAATTAAGTAAAAGGACACGAAATCGATGAAGTACAAATTGATAAGTTTGATAAAGGGATGTTGGGAAATCATAAATGAAGTAATATATGAAAATAGGGTTTACATAATAAGTTATTTGTGATTATTATCCAAATAAAAATATTATGAAATTATGTGTTACGGTAAATGCAATAAGCCGAAGGGCGACCAAGATAATAATGTCGTATAAGAGTTTTTGAATAAAAAAAGGATAAAAAATGTAATTGTAATGAATATTATTATATTAGTCATGAGAAATTGATTTGGGAACAACAACGCATAAGAAGAAGAGCGCCTGACTTTGCTCTTAAATTTACACATGAATTTAAATTTTGAGGATAAAATTTTTATAAGGAGGGAAGAATATAAATCCTTGGATAAAAATCTATAAAATTAATAATAAAAAATATTATATTAAGTGAGTAAATCAATTATGTTCTTGTGTTAACTTTAAAATAAAAGCATGAAAATGGTGGGAAAATAAAAAACAAAGAAATACAAATAAAAACTAAATGGAAGAGATAAAAAAAAAAAAGAAAAGGAAAGTGATATTTATGGGATGTAATTTAATGAAATTCGATATAGTAAGTTTAAAATCGTTATTAAAAATGTGTCAGAATCAGGAAAATATAACCCAACGAATATAAAGGATACAATGTAGACTGGTAGCCCAAAAATTAATAAATTAGTGATAAATATAGAGAGTTTTTACAAATTAAGAGTGAAAATATTTAGAAAAGTATTTTATAATTTTCAAATGAATTGAAGTATGGTTCTACACGCAAATGACTTTGATTGCCGATGTAAGCATATGTGCCATCGCATAGTATTTAACTTGGAAGGGAATGAAATTGGAGGGAAATTTGTGTCATATATAGACGATTTTAGTAGTTAAAGCAATATAAAAAACTCAGATTTTTGGTGTAAAAGTACCTAATGGCCAACCATAAGCTATCATCCATAACTCTCAATTCGACTATTGGATTAGGTTAAAATTTTACAATAAGTCTCTTAACATATTTTTTTTTATTTTAGGTTAAACTTTCATGGCAATTGGAGTTCATAAAGGCCTTCTGAGAGTGCCAATTGTCAGAAAATACATGAAATAAAACATCGATTAAGAAATGATATTTTTGTAAATAATAATAAAAAAAATCTCTACTCTTTTTCCTATAAGAGAGAGGAAACCTTAGTTCGTCTCATTATTTTCTTTAAACTTAGAGATTTCTTCTTAAATTTATAAGTTGGGGAGTGTAAAAAGATGGGTTTCATCGGGGGAATATAGTTGTTCTCTTTCTTTTAGAGGGTTGGCTGATGGTTTTAGAAAAAACAAGAGAGAGAGTCCACTATTAAAGAGAGAGAAATGACAATTGTTAAAGGAGAAAAATGGATTGGAAGATAAGCTTGCAAGGAATCAAGAAATTTGATACAAATTTGAATGGTAAAGTGTTCTTCATTACTAATTTCATTGTTGATTTGAATTTTGGCTAATTAAAGTAAAATTCCTAACCTTTCCAAATTAGAGTTCTTGAAAAAATCAAGAAAAAAATGTGTTTAATGTAAAATTATTAACTTGACATGAATTAAGTACTAGATAGAGTAAAAATTATGAAAGTTATTGAAAGAGAAATATTAGGTAAAATCTATACCTAGGGGTGGCCATGCGAGGTATTAGGTGAAGATGAAAATTTTGTTTGAATTCCTTGCAAATTTGTGTTATTTTGATGAGTAAGTTTAAGTAACTTATGTGAAATGGCGGTTTAAGTAAAATGGGTGAATTTCCTTATTCCTTGTGCGTTATGGAAATTTTGGATGTAAGGATTTTGGGAAAGATATGGACTTGAAGCTTGTGTATCTTATGATGATAAATGGTAGGATAATGTAAAGGTTTTAGTAGTGGTATTTAAAGAAAAAAATTATATATGTAAAATGCATGTTGGTAAGTTGTGTGTGGTGTAAAAAAAGTGTATATGTGAGATTTAGAAACTTGAATGTGTAGAGAAGAAATAGAATTGTGACATCTATAAATTTAAGTGTGTAGGTCTGTTTTGATGGCCTAAAAATATGTAACCAAAGACTGGTGTTATAACCATAAATTTACATGTGTGAAGGCTATTATGATAGCTAAAAAATGTTCGAACAAAGGTTGTTGTGACACCCATAAAAATTTGAGTGTGTAGGGCTTTTTTGATGGTTTATAATTGCACAAATATAGGTTGTTGTGACAGCCATAAACTTGCATGTGTAGGGGTTGCTAAAACAACAATAACCCAAAAGCATGTGAAAATAGATTGTCGTGGCAATTATAAATATGTGAGATTAGGGATTGCATTGATAGCCCAAAAGTGTTTAAAATATAGGCTATTATGGCATCTATAAATGCGTGAAACTAGGAACTATTATAAAAATTATGAATGGGTATAGGTAAAGATAGTTATAGTTGAAAGACTACATGTATATATTAAAGTTATTGCGCGAAAAGTGTGAATGTTTATAAATAATGATATTAAGACCTAATATGTTGGAATAATGATTTGAAAAAAAAAAGAACATGGAAAGATAGCAAGTCTTGTTAAAATTATTGAAATTTATAATTTAAAGAATTTAGGAGGATTTAAGAAAGTAACTATGATTGATTGAATTGTTTTGGCATTTTGTTTTAAATGTTAAGGTGTGAGGAAATTTATAAATAGGATTGAGTTAAATTAAATGGATAAGTTGGAGAAATTAAACTTCGAATTAATGACTTTGTGAGAATTTGAATTTGTTATGTGAAAATATAAAAAATATATATGGTTAATATTAATGCATGGTATAAACTTCATGAAATAAGTTGTTGGTATACTAATCAGGATACCTCTCGTAGATGTTAAAAAGGGCATTTGTAGCTAGAACTTCCATGAAGGGATCTCGTGGGACCAGAGTACTAGGTAGGTGCTCAACAATTTAAAACTAAAATATTATTTAAATTGTAATCATTATTTTCTTTAAATATATCTTGATTTTATTTGGGAAATGTTAAATTATTAGAGAAACTAGTTATCCTAGTTAATGGGACTAATGCCTTGGTTAATCGACAATAAAAGAAACTAGTTACCCTAGTTAATAAAACTAATACCTAGTAAATGGATAATTGGAGAAGCCAATTAATTTAGTAATGTAATAAATGCCTGATTTGGGCTAGAGAGAACATTGATATGTCTTTAAATTGTGCTAATTGTATTGATTTGTAAGGTTAAAGGTAAAATAAGAAATTAACTGTTTAGTAATTGATGTGATAAATATATAGAAGAGATAATAGTAAATAATAATTGTGTATAAAACTGATTGTATTTTCAAGTACTTCGTAGCATCATGCTAAGTAATAGATCATTTATTTGTATTTTTTTTGTTTAATCAAATGATGTAAATGGAAGAAATGAATATTTTTCTTCGTAATGTAATTTTATATCCAAAACAATATGTATACTTGGAATGTTGTGTGAAATAATTGGGGTTGTTACACGAGGTGTAACAATACTAGTTACCCGGTAATAGGGCTAGTGTCCGATAATAGGTGGTAGAACTAGATTACCTAGTAATGAGGCTAGTTCATGGTAATGGGTGATAGAAATAGATTACCTGGTAATGAGGCTAGTGTCCAGTCATGCGCGATGGAACTAGATAACCTGGTAATGGGGCTAGTGCCCAATAATCAGCAATGGAACTAGATGACCCAGTAATGGGTCTAGTGCCCGATAACGGGCGGTGGAACTAGATTACTCAGTAATAAGGCTAGTGCCCGGTAATGGATGATGGAACTAGATTAATTGGTAATGGGCTAGTGCTTGGTAATGGGCTAATGGTAATGAGAGAACATTGATATGTCTTTAATATGGGATAATAATAATATTTAAACAAATCATAGGTAAATGAGAAATTGATCTTAAAGAACTCTTGATTAGCATGTTTTGGAGAAACCCAAAATCCTTCAAAAACTTCTATCCAATAAATGAAATAAACAAGATTCACTTGTTGTTTATTTAGTGGAAATGTGAATAGTTAAAATTAGAATCAAAGAACACTCAAACTTTTAGAGGATAGGGGACCTAAGCAAAGAGGGCTTTAGGTTTAAACCCACATGCGTATGGCCCGACTTGTCCCTGTTTGTGCTTATGCCTTAAACTTGGATTTAAGTTTGATATAAAATAATTTTTTGGACAAAAAAAGATATTTTTATGAACTTAATTTTTGGACTTGGGTTTGGTTATAAGGAATTGTTTTTAACTTGTCTTGTACAATCCATGAATTAAGTTTAATCAACTTCTTTAGTTTTTTCCAAAACTAACTTTTTATAACCTGAACAATTTTTGTATAGTTTTTACAACTCTTTAAAATCAAAACTATTAGGTTTAATTATTGTTCTGTGAAGTGTAATTAAAGTTAATAATAGAGAGAATTCTATCAGTTTTGGTTCCTAAAAATAAAAAAGAGTATTTCTGGTTAATTTATCTAAACAAATTCAACATAATATTACAAGTTTACCATGTTCTTGTTAATTTGCTTGATTATAAACTAAACTTTTATGTCACTAGAATAATCATCAAGTATATTTAGACAACAATATGAATGTTCTAATTCACCATAAAATGAAAAAAAAGTTGGAAAACCATAAACCCATTTTTTATCTCTTATTTTTCTAATATATTTTTTGAAAAAACATATCAAGGAGAAAAATGATAAGAAGGGAAGAAAAATAGGAGTAAAATGATGGAGAATCAAACAATAAAATGAAAGATCATACAAATATGAAAAAAAAAAAAAAATGGAGATTCAAGCAAAATATATATATATATATATATATATATATATATATATAGAGAGAGAGAGAGAGAGAGAGAGAGAGATCTTAATTCAAGAAGAAACAATGTGAGAATCTTTTTCTTTTTTTTTTTGGCTATTTTAAAAGGTATCATAACACTATAAATTGGCATATAGGAAAAAGAGGCAAACCTTAGAAAATTCTAAGAAAATGCATCAGGCATACCTTACTCTAGAAAAACCTTAGAAACATACACATACACTAAAAACAAACACAAAAATAAAGGAAAAAACAAGAAGAAATATTGATCAGAAAAAAAATCTCTCTGGAAACAAAAACCATAGTCACCACCTATAACATCTCTTCCACTTTTTCCAATAGCTACTAGCCACCACTGCTCCCCTGTATTCTTCACACTGTTGCACCCTCGTGGCGATCCTCGATTGATTTCGGGGTATTTTGTTTTTTTATGAATAAGGGAGTCGTCACCTAATATTTTGGTCACTAGGAAACCTAACTGATCTTTCAGAGATTCTAAGGCAAGGGACTGGTTGCGTAAAAAGAAGATATTAGCACCCCTAGTACGCCCTACCTAAGGTAAGCTGCTTGGTATTTGGTTTGCCTTATAATTGCTATGGTGTTGGCGTTTTCTAATCCCATCAGTTTTTCTAGGTTTGATTCAAACTAAATTTATTAAGATAGAAATCTAAGGAGATTCCATGTGCTTTAAAAGCTCATTTTTCCCTTAGTATTTCAAGAGTTTGTGACTCGTAAATCGCAAGGAAGAGGGACAAAAATTTAGAAATCTAAGGAAATTCAGGGCACTTTAAAAGCTTATTTTTGCCTTAGTGTTTCATACTCTCACGGCTCGTAAACTGTGGAGTAAAAACTTGAAATGTCCTCGATTATAATCAATACTTCTTTCAAGGATGTGTGATGACTTATTATTCCTAAAACATTATTTTGGATATTTACCACTTAGGGTTTCTTTATCTAAATATTAAAAATGAATAATAACAAGTTATTCCCAATAATATTTTGGATATTCATCCGTTTGGGATTTCTTTATCCAAACATTAACGGTGAATAATAGATGAATTCCCCCCACAATAAGATTATTTATTTTTTTGGAATACTGGCCAATACCCTTTGGAGTTTTACAAACATGTTGTAAAATCCAGAAATGCAAGAAAATAAGTTTTGTTGTGTTTAAGAAATCCATGAGAAAACACATTTTCAAAACTTCTAATATTTTTTATATAAAAAAACGTTCAAAACATGTTAGGGTATTGGCCGTATGCCACACACAAGAAAATATTTTTTTTTACAACAAACATTCTAGTGCTTAAGCATAAATGATAAACCATGCTTGTACAGGGATGATGCATTCACACGCCAAGACACTATTCAAGAGGGAAAATGCATTTAAAAAGACCCGGCTATTGTTAAAATGAATTATATTTCACTTGAGCAGTACAAACACAAAGGAAAATGCATGCAAAGAGGTGAAGAGAACAGACCTGGAGGAAGATGAAGGAGCTGCAACGCTGTTGAAGGCTTGCTGGCTAGTTGATCAGTGTTGTCGTCTGTTCTAGCTCTTTCCCCCCTATTCTTTGTTCATCTCTTGAGTTTTAACCTTTGTAATCTTCGTCCCCCTCTCTCAACTGGTTATCTGCACTTTCTTCTCTCCTGTTCTGCAGATTTTATTTGCAGAAAATGGAGCAACCCAGAAGGCAGTCCCTGCTTCTTTTCTTGTTTCTCTTCTCTTTTTTCATCTTTTTTTTCTTCTCTCTTCTACTACCTGCTTCTCGATCTCACATTAACGCCATAAATGAAGGGAAGAAAGTCCCTCTATTCTCTGCGTTTTCTTTCTCTCCTACTGCCTACTTCTCTTGCGTTTTTTTTTCTTTCTTTTCTTCTTTTTTTTTCCTCCCTCCCTTAGCAAAAGAGGCTTATATAGCCTAACATGCAGCTCTATTTAGGAAATAAATATTACATTAATTCTAAGTTGCAATCTTGGATGAGAAAAAAATAGGAAACCAGAATATTTGGTTCTAATTCTGTGATCAGCAGTGATTTCTTTCCAACTTAGAGGATGGTGTGGCTCCTTTTCGTCCTTCCATAGCTGGGACCATGAGGTATCAACTGTTTCCTTTGAAATGAGGCAAAAAAAACATGGTTTGCAGATAAAAGAAAAGAAGATAACCGGGGTAGCTGTGCAGAGAAAAAAGAAAGAATTACAGACAGGGAGGCATTGTTTTTGTTTTCTGATTTACATAAAAATTGGTTGATTAATTGTTGATAAGAATTCTAATTTTTTGATTGATAGTTGATTTTATCATTCTTTACTAATTGATTGTCAATTCTAGCTTTCTTTATTAATTTACTAAGTAAATAACTATTGTTTTTAATCACATGACATGTGAATGATTTATTCTTAGTACAAACATGAAATTAATGATATTAAACTTCTTTTCATTCAATTAGTGAAATGCAAGGATTATCTCGCATAACCAACATGTTTGATGGATGCGTATTATAAGTAATAATAAAAGATTTTAAGGTTTGTAAAGTGAAATCCATTATTCCCTTACACTCATGCACACTATGGACATCACTTAAGAAGAATACTGATTTTAAACAATTTTTGTCCCTAAAGCTTTTATATATACCAATCAGATGTCTTCACAATTTATTTATTTTGTTTATTTTTATATAAAATTATTCTTGAATAAAATTATTAAAATGATAGAAAATGATTTTAGTGTGCCTTAGTTTTCATATAAGAGTAAAGCATTTTTCTGGAAAAATTAACGTTCACTTTATAAATAATTATATGTAAAATTATTTTTTTTTATTTTTTCATACAATTGCATTAAAATAATCAAGACATTTTTTTCGTTTGCTTTTGAGGTATTAATAAGGTTTTTATATGAAATAATAAGCTTTAGATAAAGAAAGTATTATTTGTCAATAAAAATGAATTTGTAATGAAAAAGGAGTCTTCTCTATATAAATAATTTTTTCCTCGTAAATTTATATCATTTCAATTCTTTTGAATTTCTACTTAAATGGCTTTGAATTTTTATTAAAAAAACCATTATATTGATGAAAAGGTCTGGATATTTGAAAAACAATAAAGAAATGTATAAATAAAAAGAAAGTGATTTGACTAGATAAATATATTCTTACTCTAAAATTTAAATAATTAAAATCATTTCAATATTTTATTTTAATAGTCATAAATTAAATAAATTTTTTTTTCAAAATCATTTTTGTAAGTAAAAAAAAAAAAACTAAGAGTGCTTAGTTTTTTGCTATTCACCCAGATTTAATACTATGCAGATTAGAACAATGTAATAGTCATTTTCTTCTTTGAAGAAAATTCATTGAATTGATTAATATAGTTTTTTCCACATGATTCATTAATTATTATCAGAATCACAAGAAATAAATCAGTCTTTTAACATTTTTAATCACAGTGTAATGAATAGATTACATGTAAAAGCATAAAAAATATTAAAGGGCTTCTTTGAATTTTTAAAACACTAACTAATTTATCTTTAGAAGAAAAAAACATAACTAATGTCGAAGGTTTTTTTATATTTTTATTCTTTTTTTTTTATATATATAATCAAGTTGACTAAGGGTTGGAGTGTGTGACGTCCATGCCAGTGTGTTGAATATGCTGACACTCTTCAAGTGGCGCGTGCAACGTCTTCCAGTTGCCAAACCGCTGACTTCCACAGTGGCATTAAGAGCAATGCACCAAGCTCTTCTAGGTGTTAGATGTGTGTCGGCAGATAATTGACGATGTGGCTCTAATGAATTATTTTCTTCTCCTTTTTTTCTCTCACATCGCCTAAAATTTCATGCCTGTCCTTCCAAAAATTAAAGGTGTCCCATCAATTTGTATTGTATCAATTTTAGACTTTATTTTTTTCTCTACTGCTATTTGTTTTGCTTTTAATGCCTTTTGAATTTGATTTTTTTTTCAATTCCGTCTTTTAGCATTTAATTTCATTTAGTTTTTGTTATCCAATTGGGTCCTCATTCTTTTGATTTCTATTTTTTTATTTTCTTGATTTATTTAATTTTGAATTTTTTCCCTCATTACTTTATTTCATTTAATTTTTTATATTAGGTTTGGTTCTCATTCTTTTTATTGTTATTTATTTTATCCTTTTTTATTGATTTTTTTTCCATTTCATCCATTGATATTTGGAAGATTAAGAATTTTACTTAATGATTTTTTCATATTTGGATTCTACACGGGTCATGGGTTTCAAAAATTTGCCAGATTTAACTTTGGTTTTTTAGGTCATTTTTTAAAATTTAAGTTTTTTTTTTCAATTTTATCATTTGACATTAAGTTATTGGACCTTAAGTTTTATATTTTTTTTCTCTTTCATTTCTATGAAATTATCTTAATCTCATGTCTCGGCGTAGGTTAGTCGAATTAACTCGAATTTTTTTGAATATATTTTTGAATTTTTTTTTAGTTTTATCTTTTATCATTTAGTTTGCTTGAAAATTAACCTTTATTGTTTTATTTTCAATTGCTTTTGTATGAAGTTATATTGATCTCACGACTAGACCATAAACTTGACATTCGGACTTGAGTTAGAATTTTTTTTAAATCTTTTTTTTTTCATTTCATCCTTCTAATTTACTAGTAAATGAGTTTTATTTTTTTTTTAATTTTTCTCTTTATAAAGTTATTATATTCTTATTTTTTTTGTTTTATTATCAAATATAATTATTATAACCTTTTAAGAATATTTAGAAAATATATTTCCATAATATTGACAAGTTTTTTTTTTTTCTAATTAGTTATCATATTTTTATTGGTGTTAATTTTTTTAAAATTATATTATTAAATAAGATAAATTTATACAAATAAGTAACCCAATCTCGTAAACTCTATCATATTTTATATATATATATATATATATATATATATATATATATATATATATTGTAGTTACTTCTGTTTATATTCCCATAGTGGTTGAATAATCAGGCACTCACCAGCTTGAATCCTGCGCGCGCGCGCGCAATTCAAAGCTAGAAAGGCGTGCTAACCCAAAATCCTCACGCTCTGAAAAAGGAACAGTAAAGAATCCCCCCTGCTCAACACACGAAGTTATGACTATTAAAATACAAAATTTGGACTGAAAACTATTCTTTTGACACCGCCCTGTTTACTGAATAACACAATAAAGCAGTTGATAGGGCTGTTTTGTCTATTGATAAAATCTTGAGAAATTTGGTCACTCGGATTGCAGAATTTACAGCTTCTGAATCAAAGAACAAAAAAATTCTTACACACTGCAGCATAAATAAAATAATTCATCGACCCTCAAGAAGCCTACAACGGCTGCAGTTCTTGCTCAGTAACTACTGCATCGACTGGTTTGTATGGATTCAATGCTCGTTGTCTGTGTCTCCATATAAACCATATTCCAAAAGCTAATAATCCAAAAATAAACGAAACAACACTGGCTAAAACCACCAATAGAAAATGTTGCTGCCACCATGTCCTGCATAATATGATAAGATCACAATGTTTACAGAATACCATGAGGCACGAGCCATATCAAAAAGTAGTAAGGCCTAAACGCTAAAAATAACCACTAGAGGGAAAAGAATCCAACAATATGAACGCTGAGAACTCTGGAAAGAAGCAAGCAACGACCCATAAGGTGCTTTAGCAACTTCCATATTGAAAGTAGTTTACAAATGAGATGAGCATAACTTTTCTTCTTCTTCTTCTTCTTCTTCTTCTTCTTTATTTATTTATTTTTTTAACGAAAAGAAAAAACCACAACCCTCAGGTGATTGTATATACATCTTCAAGAACCATGAAATAAAATTTTACATACGAGGACATCACTCAATGCTATATGACATGGTGAGTTGAACACAAGTCACTAAAATGAACCCAGTTAATAAATAAAAATAATGAAGCAAAAAGAATCATAAACCAAGTGAAGTGGGGAAATAGCCGTCAACAAAATAAAAAATAACCTACCGTTTTGCTGAAGCCTTTATTTCCCAGTTAATCAAATGATAACTTCCAAATGTATCAGGAAGGTGCATGTGGTATTCAGCAACACGGGCAATTATGCTCTGTGGGGAAAACCAAAAACATCAAGCAAACAGTTCTAATTTTAGGCATAGTCACTAGCTGTACTAACATACAAACAAACTTACAAGAGCAGTGACATTGGAAATGCAGTCAGCAGATCCGGAAGGGACTACAGCCCATTCAATGTACGAAGCATTTCCTTTTTCCATAGAATTCAGAATATAGACCTGAAATCATGCACCTAAAATTATTGGCCTCCTAAAGCAAACCTCAGCAAAGCCAGTATGAACTACAAAGTTGCTATTTAACTAACTTCTATTCCCTTATTGAGAAGATGATTATATACTCCCATATTATTTGCATCTACATCAATGAAGCAATATAACCTGCATTGCATTCCAATACAATACTTGTCTAACCTGTGAACTGTTAATGCCTAACTCCTGAGCAATGGATTCAGCAAGTTCTGAAATGTGAAGCTTCAGGTCTGAGTAGTTGACATTCAACATCATTTCAAAAGTTATTTGTCCAATTTTCTTTTCATCTGTCCATGAAAGTAAATCATTAAATATGACCAGAAAGCATCTTGATTGAGCTATCATAACAGACCATAAGAGGAAACATGATTTGTTGAAGAGTCAACAAGTGTATCTAGTATAACTTCAGAATCTTGGAACCTGATTCATCTCAACCGAAAATATAGAGTGAGGATTTAGAGCGCTTTAGACTTGGGGACAGTTCTCTGTAAATGTTCTTTTACGTGTTGGCCCAATTCAAACCAATATTTCATGGCATGAAACTTAATCCCTCCTGTTCCAGGAGGCTGCTGGGTATGGTTTATTTCAAGTACTTACCATCATCTTTTTTAACATAAAATGGATTATTTATTCTATGCATATTATGTAAGCAAACAAAGAACTTATAATGCATTTTCACTTTGTTTGAGTAAGAATATGAGTGAAGAATTATAAAGCATTTTGACTAAACTTGTGTAAAAAAAACTCGGGACAAAATTGACTTCATTTGTGTAGAAAAACACAGGGGCAAAAACAAAATTTCTTCACTCAATGATCATGACTTAAATTTGAACAAAATCTAAAATATGAAAAAAAAATAATAAAACAAAATAAAATAAAGGTTGTTTACAATAGTGTTAAACAGATTTTTTTATATATAATATATCAGAAATGAATTACGAAAAAGCAATTTTTGAAATATGACTTAAAGATACATGATTTCTACTCATTGATCATGACTCAATATGGAATAAAAACAAAATTATGACTTTAAGTTGTTTACAACATTGCTGTGAAAATGATTTCATAAACATAATTCTTAGAGCTAATATGTGAAAAGTAGCGTTTTAAATGACTCAAAGGCACTCACAAGTTATGCCAAATTGGCTGTAAGGATACACAGTCAATTAAGCCTAAAAGTATATCTTTACTAAATGAGGAATATGGTGAAAGAAGATAACAAAAGACCAAATTGCCACGACAAATCCAAATGCTTTGGCTTACAGAAAAAAAAGTTTGAAATTGTAAAATTTCCTTAAATAAAAATGCAAGAAATTTAATGTGTTTGAAATTGAACAAATGGTAACAACTATGCATGGATTTGCAGGAAAAGTTTCAATTCATCTGAGCCCACGATGACTGAAACTCTGCTGAAGTGCTAGGATATTGAACCAGTCATGAAAGTTGTGCTACCTAAGCCACTAGAACCAGAGTAGTTCCAATAGGTGTGAGCACAAAAAGGAATATGTTCATACAATGATTTCAAGTTCATTGCCAATATAGGAGTTGCTCAGAGATCTGGAACTTGACATACCTGGAAGACCATAATGTTTTTGGTCACTAGGAGCCATGGAAGGTGGCATTTCTGTATTTGAGTTATTTCCATTTGAAGATGAAGGTGCTGGGGGCGGTGCACCATCTACATTAAGTCTTTCCCATAACTCTGAACAATTAGTCTTCCAAAAACCAATCTTTGAATTTTCACGATCATACAAGACAAGAGTATTCCGGACAACAATTCCTGTTACAAACAAAAGTTCACAAGCCAACACAACTCAGGACTAGAAAAATACCTCAAGAATACATTGCAGCATATTGCTGATGGAAAATAAAAGGGCAAATTTTCAAACACAGAGCATAATATAATAAATCATCAAAACTCATGCTCAGCAATTTTGCATACCTCCTAGAAGAGTGGTTGGGTCCTTTCCATTTTGGAATATACCCAAACAATATGCACCATGCACTTTTGAATGCTAAGAAAAAAACAAAGTGAATAGAATAAGGACTCAATCAGTAACTATAAATAAAATAGCGTAGTGAGTGAGATCAGAGAAAAGAAAAGGAACAAGGAAACATGCAGCTTTTTACAGGATATATACGTCTCTGTCCCCCAACCATTCTTAAAGAAAAATTCTAGAAAAACCAATTACTCACTCGGAATAAATAATTTTCTGGTGACAGTAACAACTTCTGCCCATTTCCAAATACCATCTCAACCACTGGAAAGGAGCTTGACAGTTGGGAAATATCACTGGAGAGAAAATTATTGACCACTGTTAACTACACAACAGTGATGACATAAAAATCAAGTGATGAACTTAGCTACAACCTTCTATTTATCTAAATGCAATACCTTCCAGCACCAGAAAAGCAAATGTCATTATAATTTGGATCAGGCCCACGGATGGGCTTCAAGGAATGAAGCTCCTTCATAATCTGCATGCCCATCTCAAAAGATGGTAACAACGAACACAATATTAGGAACAACTACAAGAGCAAGGAATCACAAATTGATACTATATCATTAATAGTCTATCAAACTAATCTGCTTTATTCAGTACACATTCATTGTGAAATCAGAGGTATCAAAAATATATTTCATTGGAACGCAGAGGATAAAAGAAAGAAGATGAGAATTAAAGTAAATGCTTAGCAATCATTCCTTGAAATACATGGATTAAGAATTTAAGAATAATTATGTTGAACTTCAACCAACCTTGAATGTTTAGGAGAGACAATAAACATATCTTGCCATTTGGTCAAAATTTGTTCTCATAAGATGGACTTAGTGATGCAAATACTTTTGGTGATATATATTGCCATAATATTAGATAGATGCAAATACTTCTTTTTTTTTTTTTTGAATGCTACTCGAAATGCACCATTCATTAACAATGTCAAGGAGAAATAGCAGGCAGCTCATTCAACCTTATCATGTTATTTAGCATACAGAAAAATGATTCTCCAACAGAATATTGTTGTGAAACAAAGTTCCACTAAAGTTCTGTACAAAAAGAGCCAAAAAAGAAATAAAGGGTAAAAGTCAAAGAAAAGTAGCTTACAGCATCCTTAAATGACACGAAAGCTGCTTCTGGTAGGTAAGCATATGTTGTACCACTATCCAGGATAGTTCCATGTTTTCCATCAAACACTGTAGGATTTAGAGGCAATGGCTTTCCCGCAACATGTATCTCCTTCAGATCAATGTTGTAATATGGACTGTTGCCATCCCGAAACTAGAGTAAATAAGGGAGAAGTGCCAAATGTATTTGTTAGGAAAGTTTGAAAAGTGTTATACCTCTAAGACAAAAAATCTTTAACAACACACCTGCGCACTGGGTCAGACTGGCTAAAAACCATGTTTGAAGGGGGCGATATACCACCAAGAACCATCGCACCTCCACCAATTCCCATTCCACCATAACATAATGAGAATGAATCGTTAATCACACCTTTATCAACAAGATGATCCACAATACTAAGATCCCCACGACCCAGTCCCATTATGCCATCAGCATGCTGACTGTAAAGGTCACCAGTTTCCATATTTTCACAACCAAAAACAGCACGTTGAGGAGCAAGTGCACTTAGATTGCCAAAGGATATGATGTCCTCACCAAGAACGCCACTGCTAGTACTCATTTCAGCATATTGTCTCTCATAAACACATTGTTGCTTTTCATCGTCACAATTGCAATCTATATTACACTTTACAGATTGGTAAGTGCTTGACAAATCTGGTTGAAACTTTGGATCCTGGTGAAAGATAACAAAAATAGCAAAGAAAAAAACTTTATTAAAAAAGAAAAGGAACATTTCCAGCGTTACAGAAGCATGTTGGACATCCTCCAAAACGATGAAAGCAAAAGAAAAGAGAGGAAAACTATATTATCCCACAACGACTCTGTCAGCATGTTTTACACGCAGGTCCTTATAAAGACTCCTGCCCATTAATCTCAACTAATTATACCACTGCACTGATGGCACAAGACCATCAAATCTTACAACGCTCTTACTCCTTTCATTCAAATTGAATTATGCTCATAGTTTTTCACTAGATCTCCCATTATTTAATTGATACTTCCAACACAAAAACATTTTTGTTTCTCAAATTTAATAAAAATTAAAAGATACCTGGTGCCTGCCGCACTGCTCACAAGAAGAACATGGAACGTAAGTAACACTACTGCCTGTATCAACAATCAGCGCAAATCTCTGTGGCGGCGTCCCGATCCATAGCCTTGTTGTATAATACCCGTTGATAAGGAGATCATCGTGGAGTCTCATGCGCGCGTTGGGCAGAGCATTATTAGCATTGGATCTCTGGAGAAGGCGACGCGTACTGGAGAATTTTGTACACGGATTTGGAGGAGATAGAAAGAGCGGTAATATCATGGCAGAGCGGGAACTGTCGAGGAGGAAGGTGGTTCCATTGGAAGAGACGCCGTGTGCGGTGGTGGTGATGTAATAATAATAATAAAATTGAATGAAAAGGATGGTGAGTTGAATCAGTCGCGCCATGAGTGAGTGAAATAGTGAGTTGGAGATGAGTGAAGAATACGGTTCCAGCTCAAGCGACGGAGAGGAGAGGGGAGGAGGGTGTGTCGGAAGGAAGGCAGCGTCGAATGCGTGAATTGAAATAATATTTATATTTATTTAACCTTCAAAAACTGGCAAAGTCTTTCTGGTACAAATGAGCTATCTCGCTCCTCAAGTTGACACCTCTTTCTTCTGGTTTTAAATTCTCAAATTAGTCTCCGATTATAACCTAAGTTTCAATTAAGCCACTAAAGAATGTTTTGTCTCAATTTGGTTCCCACAATATTAAAAATAAATCCTCAATTAGGTTTAACGAATTGGTTATGAAATTTCTAAACCTTCACAACTCAATACCTGTTTGAGAATCCTTAAAATAGCATCTCCAACCGGAAAGGTAAATAAAGAGTTAAATTTAAAAATATGTACTTTAAACTTTTTTTTCTTTACTTTACAACTACAACTCAGCAGAGAAAATAAGAGCTAAAATAGCTATTTAATATGTGAAAAGTTATTTCTACATGTTTATGTAGAAATAGTTAAAATGAAGTTATCGTTGTCAATGATTATTTTTATAGTTGTTGATCAACATTCTTTTTCTTTAAAAGCAAGGGAAGAAACTTGGTTTTTTTTTTTAATTCACATGTATGTAAACTATAAAATTGCTAGACATTGAATATGCGCTTCTTTTACACTCTCTTATAAGGTTTTAACTTGAGGTTTTTTTTTTTAATGTAGATGGATTCAAATTTTCCTATCTCTTTCACCAACTTTCTTATGAGTGAGTCAGAATATATTCTCTCTCAACCAAGTGATTCTAATCAATTAATTGATGACTTAATATACTCGAATTTAAATGTCCATACAATAAAAAAATTACAAAGAAGTAAAAACTTCTCACTAGAAGAAGATTGTTTACTTGTTTCTTCATGGCTAAATACAAGCAAAGATCCAATTACAAGAGTTAAACAACAAACAAAATAGTTCTGGGCTCAAGTACATGCTTACTTTGTAGAGAATGGAGGAAGCTTGAATAATCGTTCTCAAATAAGCATCTCAAATAGATGGCAAGAAATAAATAGAGAAGTCGGTAAATTTGTTGGATTTGTTACTCAAATTGAAAATCGTCAGCAAAGTGAAATGACCGAAGAATCAAGGGTAATTTTAATATTCATTTTCATGTTAAATTGTTTAACATATATTTTAACATTATTTAATTTCTCTAATTTTTTACTTACCAGATTAATGTGCTCGACAAATATATGCCTTTTGCGTTGGCAAACGATTTCAACTAAAATATTATTGGGTTATCTTAAGAAAAGAACCCAAATGGCAATTTGAGCGTGCAAGTCAACATCAAAGGTCAAACAAGAAACAAAAAAGTCATGTCAATGCAAGTTCGACTTCATCAGCTCCATCTACCCCTGATTATGTTAGTTTAGGAGAAGACAGTGAACTGTTGATTTATCAAGATAGACCAATTGGTTAGAAGGTTGCAAAGGAACGACTTAAACGTAAACAAGGAAAAGATAAAGTTGGGGAGACAACTGTAACAAATCTCTTACAACAATTCAGGGATACTCTAGTTGAAATTAAGGATCAGAAGAAACAAGACAGAAAAATTACGTTAGAGCCACAAGCTATGATGATTCAACAAAGTCAAGAGAAACAAGAATTGGACAGGAATGAGAAAGAAGAACAAATTATGAAAATGGATATTTCTAATTTGGATCCAATTTCTGCAGCGTATTTTCAAAATAGAAAGTTAGAAATTATGCAAAAGAGGGGTTTTAATTTTTAATTAACTAGATTTATTTATTGTTTAATGTAATGTATTTTTAACTAACTAGATTTATTTATTTTTTAATGTAATGTATTTTTAATTAAATATTTAGAAATTTCTTGGTTATTTTAAATATATTGTTATAAAAGTGGTATCAATTCATAATACTTTTTTGAAGTTCTTCTAACACTTAACAACAATAAGTAGGATTAATTAACTTAAAAGATAACAACCATAATGAAAAAAAACATAAAAAACTTGAAAATTATGATGACATAAGAAGTTCAAAGCTAATGATTCTACTCGTTACCATATTGTTCCCATAAATGTTCAACCAAATCTTCTTGTAGTTGAGAGCTAGTTGCTCTATCCCTAATTCGATTATGAATTTGAAGAAAATCATATTGTTCTGGTATTTCACCATGTGACACTGATATAAAGGAATTGACTTCACGTTCATGGTTAAATCCAAGGTTCATTGCTCCTTCATCCTCAATAATCATATTATGCATTATTATACAAGCTTTCATAATATTTGCAAGTGTTTCTTCATCCCAGTATCGAATAGGTCCACATATAATTGCAAAACAAGATTGGAGCACCCCAAATGCCCGCTCCACATCCTTTCTTGCAGACTCTTGCTTACTTGCAAAATATTTTCTCTTTGCTCCTAATGGCCTTAGGATTGTCTTAACAAAAGTTGACTAATTAGGATAAATCCCATCTGCTAAATAGTATCCCATTGTATATTCATGCCCATTAATTGTATAATTGACAGGAATAGTACGACCTTCAGCAAGTGCAGCGAAGATAGGTGACCGATCAAGAACATTAATATCATTTAATGATCCAGACATTCTAAAAAATACATGTCATATCCAAAGATCTTGTGAAGCCATCGCCTCTAGAATTATAGTTGGTTCACGACAATGACCAGTATACATCCCATGCCATGCAATTGGGCATCTCTCCCATTTTCAATGCATACAGTCAATGCTCCCTAACATCCATGGAAATCCACGCTGCTCTTCAATTGATAATAATCGACAAATATCGGCCTCGTTTGGTGCCCTTAGATACCAATCACCAAAAACTTCTACGATTGCTTTGACGAAAGCTTCAAGACTTTCTATCGCAGTGTTTTCTCCAATTTGAAGATATTCATCAGTAAGATCTGCAGGAATACCATATGCAAGTATTTTGTGAGCTGTAGTTACCTTTTGAAGGGAAGATAAACCAAGAACACCAAAAGCATCTGTCCTTTGTTTGAAATATGGATTATGAGCTTCCACTACATTTGCGATCCGAAGAAAAAAATGACGACTCATCCTAAATCTTCTTTGAAATTGAGTTTCAGTGAATTTAGGATTTTCAGCAAAATAATCATTATATAATCTTAACTCACCTTCTTTTCTATTACGATTGACAATATTGTGACCAAGAATAGAGTCACGATACCCTGTTGTCCACCCTTGATTATTCAATTTTTCTTCAGCAATCACAGCGATAACAACTTGAAAAGCGAACACAGGAGTGTCATCATCAAAATCAAAAGCATCATAAAAATTAAAATTAGAATGATTCATGATGAATTTTAATGAAATATATTTTTGATTGGAGAAAAAAAAATGGAATGATGAGAAAAAAATGTTAAGGTATATGAGAATATTTATAGATGGATTATTTTTTCAAATTTTGAAATCTTTGAATGTTGATAGTTATTTTTTTAAAATTTGAAATTTTAAAATTTAAAATGGTGGCGGTCATTTTTTCAAAGCATGAATTTTTTTTAAAAAAAATTGAAAATCAAAATTTAAAATATTGGTGGTTTTTTCAAAGTTTGAATTTGAATTTACTTTTAAAAAATTAAATTTTTAACAGTAACATATAAAACTGAAAATTAAAAATATTCATATAAATAAATTTTAAGTTTAATTTTAAATTATATCCTTTAACTTTCATATTATTTCATTAATTTTATATTACTTTTATAAATTACTCATATTAATTATATAATTAATAACATCATAATTATATTATATATAAAATATCTAAATTAGTTATATAATTATATTAAAATTAATTTAACATGAAATATATTAAAATATAAATGGTTTTTCTAAATAGCTTTTTATCATTGGAATGTATATAATCAAAAAAGCTATATCTATACCATTCAAAAAGTTATTTTATCAATTTGGCTTTTCAATTTAGCTTTTTGCATTGGAGATGCTCTAAATAGTTCAAAGATAACTAGCTACAAAAATGGATATATTACTGCATCTCTCATATACTAGATGGTCGGTGTTTTTTTCTTTTTTATACTATCATCTCGCTGAAGTATAAATTCAAATAAATAGATGAAGATACTTCTGTTGTATAAAACATTGCAACAACAAAAATATGATTGATTTACAAAAATTCTCATGTGGATTAGACTAAAATGTTTTTGAACATAAAAAAAATTATTTAGAATACCTGAAATTATTTAGTATTGTTATTAAGTTTGACCTAATATACCAAATTGAAACCTTTTAACTCGATTATTTGCCTAGCCAATATTTTAAATTAAATTACGTATGAACTGCCATAACGTGTCCCTGTATATTCATGATGACATCATTTTTAAAAAAATATTGAGACGATAACATATTGGATCAATTTGAGAGGTTCAAAGAGGTTTTCAATGGACTTCTTTGAGATACATGGGCTAAGGTGGACTTCAAGAGGGTAATAAATAATGAAGAGCAAGTCTTGATTAATCTAATTCATGTTCAAGAAGGGCTTGTTGGTAGAATCAAGACCATTACATAAGAATTCAGATAAGAAGACTCAAATTGAATAGTTTGACCCTTCGTTACTGTTTTGATCATAACTATAGCTACATGTTGAATTTAAATGCGAATCCAGTTGTGATGGAAACTAGAATTCTATAATTTTCCAATGATATATGACACGCCTTCTAATGAATAAATACGAGAGAGAACCATTCATTTAAAGTTGGGTTTTGATGTTGTTAGTAGATTATGAAAAAAACTGACCTTGTCTTATTTTAATTAGTTGGGCTATTGATCTATCTTTGTTTTGTGTGGCAACACTTGTTTAAGTTTCAGATTTGTTTATTTTATTTATTTTAATTAGTTGGGCTAGTTTTAGCTTGGTTTGGGTATTGTTTAAATTGGATTTATGTGTGACCCATTAGGGAAACTAGGATTACTTAGCTTTCTAGTATAAGTACTCTTTGTGAAAAATATTTCAAGAGAGAATTTTTTTTCCAAAATAAAATATTGTCTCTCTTGTTTTTTTATTGAACTTCAACTTTTCAAAGAATTGACCAATCTTTGCTAGTGATTTTATACTTCTTTTGCTTGTCTTCTGGTATAGGCGTTATGATTGAGTGATTTATAGTCTTGTTGCCTTGGAACAAGTCTTCCATTATGATAAGATCAATTTCATACTCAAACTTGGATTAAATAAATCTTGGGTTTGTGAATTTCATTAAGTTCCGCCAGGGTTCGCATCACTTTGTCACTCTTATAGTAGATGATCCGTGTTCTCTCTTTCTCTCTATTTTTTATTAGTGGCGACGACACTTTCTCCCCTATAAAAGGCGACACAACACACTTTCTCTATATATCCATTACTTAAGTTTTGTAAAACCCTCCCTTTAATATCACAATTTATGTGTTTTTTCAATTTCCTTTTAGTTTTTTTTTTATTTTTTTTATCCATGTTTTGGTTCTTATCTAGATGTTTTGAAGAAATGTTAGGTGGAAATAATGAAGATTGTAGCTATTTAAGAATGGTTAGTTTGTGAAATTTTTATAGGTTTTTGTATATGGGTTTGTGAGTGGTAACCGTTGTTCAATTGGGGTTTTGTTAATTAAGGTTCAAGGTATTGCTTTGGTTGTTTTTTGGAGATTCAAAATGATTTTAATGTATGATGATTTTCTTCACGAAAAAAGCATTATCTTTGAGCTTGAACTTGCTTTATTCTTCATGAAGTTGGGTACTTGATAATTATTTTCAATATGGTTAGTAGTTGGTACTAGAGTTTGTGGTTAGCTATGTGTTATTATGTGATAAAGCACCAATGATTTCCTTCTGATTTAACAATAACAATGTCAAAGAAACAACAAAGTTTGTTTTAGTTCCCATAACTCAACTTTCATTCAGTCTTGAATTGTTAAACTAAAAGATCTAACTCTAAAAAACTAGGTACGATATTATATTTTGATTTTTGTTCTTGTGACATTATCATGATATAAACTTTGATTGAATCATCAATCTTTTTCCTTGTATATTCTTATATGAACTTTTATTCTCTTGAGTGTGTCAAATCAGAAACCATGAACCTCTAGCAGACAATTGTTGCGTTTCTTATTTATGGTTTTCAATGATTAATAGATGTTAGGTCATTCTTTTTATATAAAACTCATGTAAAAGATCTTGAAATCTATAAATTTTGGTTTACACATTAGAGAAAAAAATATGATGTGTAATGATGAACAAATTTCTTACCTGATCCTATTGGCATAACATATATACATGCAATGGTGAATAAATATAGGTTTTTTAGTTCATAAGTCATGTTTCAACCTGATAAATCTAAATTTAACGGGTCTAAAAAACCTTGAGGACCATCCTCTCATAGTCTCAACCAAGGGATGACCCATCCTCCTTTAGGCACAGCTAAGAGAGAGACCCATCTTCCCTTGAAAACACCTTAGGGAATGACCTTTCTCCCTTTGGCATGCCCACGATAATGAGCATCCTCCTTAGTCATGCCTAAAAGAATGACTATACTCCCGTGAGCACGCTTATAAGAATGACCATCCTCTCTAGAAATGCCTAAGAGAATGACCATCCTCTATAGGGCACGCCTAAGGGAATGAGGATCCTCACTAGGCATGCCTAAGGGAATGACCATCCCTCCATGGGCATGCCAAAATAAAAGAGCATCCTCACTTGATACGTCCATGAGAATGAGCTTTCTCCTAAGGGCATGCCTAGGAGAATGACCATCCTTTACCACTAAGAGGCGTTGTCCAAATGATGTAGGCACGTGGATATCATAAACTAATAGCTTTTTAAATTTAATATTAGTTAATCATCCTAAAAAGACCAAATTGCCTTTAATTGTTTTGTAATTAACAAAAAACACGTATGAAAAGACCAAAAGACCCCAAGGCTAATGACTTGTTTTTTCTTGATTCCAATGGTAAAGATGTGTTTTTATTGTATTTAAAAAAAAAACAAAAACACTCTTAGTTAATAACTTTAATTTTTTTTAATTGTAGTGGTAATTTAATTATTTTGAGAATTTTTAAAAGATGCATATATCTTTGGACAATTCATTAATGATCATTGGACCATGGAAAAAGATTGAATCACTCTCAACTCTAAGACATCTTATTTTTTCTTTCAAGAGCAAAAAAGTATATTCATTATAGCAATTAATAATTTTTTTATATATATAGATGTATAGTGTTTTTGCTACTCATTTCAGACAATCAAACGAAAAAGCAATTTGAGTCGTAAATTTCGTTTGGAGTGCTAATTAGTCAAGTAGAAAGTAGAAGTATTCACGGATTTCATAAGCTTTTAGGGTGTGTTCGAGTAAAGAAAATGCATCTAGATTTGTGTGATCCTTATTTGATAAGATGAGCATATTGAAATATTACATGGACAATAATACGAAAAAGACCACAAAGGGGGAGGAAAATTTCAAATTGAGGCGATCACAACCTCAAATTTAAGTCAACTTTGTTCACATCTGATGCTTTTATTCTGTCTACATGAAAGCTTCCTGGCCAATCGAATCCATTGCTTCTTCAACCATAAAGGGTATCTAAGCCAGTCCAAAATCACTACTTGCATCACCAAATCTTGCTACCATGCTAGACGCAGCTTCGCTGCTGGGCTTACGCACATGAGAGTGAGGTTGGACGCCAAGTGATCGAGCCGAAAGAGAATTGAAGGAGAATCCTATTGTTGTCATCATCATTCTATGAGATTGTAATCTCTTAGCAGCTCCTCTTTCTCTTTTATGCGCATTCTGGTGACCCCCTAAGGCTTGTGAGCTATAAAACTTTCTCATGCAAAAATTACATGAAAATACCTTATTGCTAGCAGCAGGTTTTGCTTCAGGATCACAATCTCCAGCTGTGGCAGCAGGCTTATTTCTTCCCAGGCTTAGACTCAACCACTCCTTTAAATTATCATCTTGAGTATCTTTTGGTCCACTATTTTGATCCTTGAGCAAATTCTCAATTGCTCCATCACTTTGGAAAGTCATGGCAGGGCGCTGCGCTCTAAGGTCAGATGGGAAGCTTACAATGGTGGAGGCTGAAAAAGGATGTTGTGGCTTGTAGGAACCTACTCTTTAAGACAGATCGAAGGAGGAATTTAATGGACAAGAGGAAAGGTCATGAAAAGAGAAGAAAGTGGCGAAGGATATCATTAAATTTGTCCTAGTATTATCCGGTGATCCCACATGGATGACACTTATGTCAACTAAACAGTGATGACAGCTTTGTCAAGCGTAGGATTCCCCAACTAATCATTTTCAACTTTTTACACAACTCTTATAGCATCAACAACATGATTCTCTTCAGGTTGATTTGAAACAGAAGCCTAATTGTCGATAATGTCATCAGTTGTCAAATCATGATCTATAATTCATGTCTCTTAATTTGTTCTCTTGTTCTTTGAGCATGTGCAACAGTTTTTTATCCCTCCCAATTTACAGTTAGTTGCATAATTGCTGATGAGAAGAAATAACAGCTCCTCCAGGCTAACTGTCAAAACCCATGAAACACAGATTTTCATGTTTATAGGTTAAACCGTAAATTAATTCAAATAGCAACATCACTTAATTGGAACATGTTCCCCAACACCATGGACTCTCTGTCATTTGCCCCATCTTGAGGCTTTCCACCTCCCATGCAGGATCCTGCAAACTATGGGCCGCTACTTTGGATGTCATATATATTGCTTGAAATGTTATTGATTTAGGAAATATTAGGTTTATTTAATAAAGAATCATGACAGAGAAAGGACAAGGAAAGAAGCCTGTAGAAGGCAGACGTGTAGCTTCTTAGTCCATCAAAGACAAGGTTAAATACAGATTGAACCACAAGTGGACAACTTTGACAGACAAATAAACATGCATTAAGATTCACTACTTCTCTTCAACACCCTTTACTCTTAACCTCTGTAGTTTCCAATATATTATTACATGCTGATAGTAAAGGTTTTCTCAGGTTTGGAACGGATGATAGAAGGAAAACAGCTATAGTAACCACCGAAGGGAGAGCATTTACTTCAAGAAAAGGACAGTCAACCATTAAGTTAGTGAAAGTAAGGCTACCTTGGAGACACTAGACTGGGGATGCTGTCATTTTAAGGGGTTTGAAAGGGCCTGGGTAACTTTCAACAATGCGACAAATAAAAAGTAGGCAGAGAGAGGTGGGGATGTCTATTTCCAGTTGGATAGGAACCTAAAATCAAAGAGAATCTATGTAGGTGTCTTCAGGCAATGCGTAATGTATATGTACAGTAGAAGTGAAATGAGAACCACTTGTGCTTATTCTTAGAATCTTTGCTGTTCTAATAATATATAAATGAAATTACTAAAACCCCAGCTTCCCCACAGTCCACAGGATGTGTAATGAAAGCAGCTTCAATGCTGAAGGTTTTTTGAGATAAAATAATTGTGGTATTGGAATGCTGAGTCAGATCCTGGAAACATTAGAGTTGTCTTATTAAATGGTTTCAAAATATACGCCACATCAATTGAAAATGCTTAATCTACAGTAAGATTGGACATCTGGCAAAGGATTTTAGAAATAAAATTCATCAAGGGAACCTTAAAAAAAAATGAAATGCTCGAGCGAATATCATCAAGGTTAATCACTTTATAAATAAAATTTTAAAAATAAATTTGTTCATTTTTCTTTTTAAAGTTAACCAGATCAATAATCATAAACAATGATAGGTTAATACTAGTATAAGAAGACATATACATGCAGAGAAGAAGGTAATTCTATTCACAAACAAATAGATGGCCAACACTTGTAACTTGAAAAATTCATCAACATTTAAGGTATTAATCATTGGAAAGGTTTTATCGAAGATGAATTCCAAAAAAGCTTTCCACCTTAGGAAAAACTTGGTGTTTGACTTATTATTGAGCAAAAATAATTTTAAAATGATATTTGTGAGGGGTACATTTATACTATTTAAAAATATAATATTTATAATAAAAGGTTATCTTAGTAATAGTCTTTTCAATTGAATATAATGACCATTATAACCAATGATAAGATGAATAATAATAAGAATGTCTTTTTTCTTATTTGCATGAGTATTATGATATGTGGTATGACAAGTTAGAATATGTGAATTAAAATTTTAAACATATCTTAATTAATCTTGAATTATTATCAAGTATGATTTTTGAAAAATTTGCAAAACCTTCTTTTAAAACAATGAAAAGAAGTAATAAACCTTTATATTTATTCTCTTGGATATTGGTAATTTAATATTTATACAAACTAGAAGTAGAAAAACAATATTACATTATTTTTATATATGATTGCTTAATGAATTGTTATACTTATATCCTTTAAAGCAAATATGACGGTTTTAAAATGTTTAAAATTATAATAACGAATTTAAAAATCAATTAATAAAGGTAATAAAAACTTATAGAGGTGGAGAGTAATAAAAAGTGTGGTGCACTCACTTTTAAAGTTAAAACATTACTAGAAATTATTCTTCAACAAATATTCTTTAACATTGAATACTAATATAATAAAAAAAAAATTATGAGTGAATAAGAAATTGATAGCTGACTTCTCTTAGAGCCATGGAAAGCTGGCCAAAATCTTAGAGAAAAAAAAAACAAAGAAGCTAGATATAAAACTTATAGGAAGCAGTACATTCTGGCAGCCATATCTTTGAAATCCATATTTAGATCGATCTTTGTTTATAATATATTATTCTTCTCCTCACCCTTTACAATCTGAGTGGAGTGATTCACAAGATCATTTTTTATTTAAGAGAAATTTTCATAAAAAAATATTCTGGAAAAAAACACCCTACAAGGCAGTCTAGGTTGTCGGTCGTTTTGGTTCTCTTTCGCCATTGGATCAAGCTTTTTTTTGGGTATGTGGTGAGGTTGGTTGTTCTTTACATTCTAAACAATGGAGATAGAAAATTAACACTCTGGCATGAATTTGTTCATATTCAATAATAGCTCACCAAATGTTCAGGTCAATTTAGTTTTATTCTAAACCAAAGAGATCTAACCATTGTGTTGAACTGAAATGTGGATATGTGAACTCTTGAGTATAAAACAAGTCATGTACAACTCATCCAAAGTACTACTTAACCATTTAGTTAGAAATAGATAGAAAGCTTTTAATGTGAACAAAATACAAAAAAATCATTTGATAAAGTTTATGCTTTCCATTTAAAAGAATTTCAATAATAATGTCAAAATATATGATAAAAGATTTCCTCATGAAGTATTTTTCGGTATATATGAATTAGCAATAAAAACAAATTGTAACAGTCCTAATTTTTCTATGACAAAACACATTCATAATTATGGAGATACTTGAATTTTTTCCTACATGAATGTTAGCCTATTTCAAATTAATACATGCTCTACCATAATTTCAATCGAAATTTTGGCAGAATTTCCCTTATAACATGATGTCCCAAGTTATCGACATAAACCTGTTTCACTTCTATACACATCCTCAATTTCTTGATCCAATCATCATGGATCATAACCTACATCAATCATTTACCTATAATTTCAATTGATCCCACTATCATTAATTACAAGGCTTAAGAGTTTATATAAAACTTAGCATACATGTATAAAAAGTTGACATTTAATTTCATGTCTCTACAAACAAAAGTTAACCATTAAAGTTTACATGTTTAAAACAAGATATATTACAATCCAAAATGAACATGATAATATATTTAGTATAATCCACACAACAATTTCATCAAATAATTCCATTCTCACTTTTTTTTTATTATTGGCTGAAACCCTTGTAAAGGATAATATATTCCAAAATGAACATGATAATATATTTAGTATAATCCACACAACAATTTCATCAAATAATTCCATTCTCACTTTTATATTATTGGCTGAAACCCTTGTAAAGGAGAGAATAAGTTTTATTTTCAATTGCTTCAAATTGAATCATTATTCATTCATATTTAATGACCATAAATATCATTTAAACATAATATCAACCATATAAACAAGCATTCATTCATACTCAAATTCCATAATGCATTTTCTAATCAAAATATATCATTACATAAAAATAAACTCAAACCAACTCGAATAAAAGCTTCGCTCTTAAACACAAGAAATTTGAAAGAAAAAGATGTTGAAAACAAGTTTTTCTTCTCCCTCCAATCTTTCCTTCAAAACCATCCACTCCAAGAACATAAATCCCTTAGTTTATCTTTATTTTCTTAGCTTAGATTTTCATCCAATCCTTTTAATCTCTCAATCTATGTGTTCAAATGAGATTTTTGCAAAGATTTTTAAGAAAATTTGAAGAACTCTCACCCTCTCTTATTCAGCCATCTCTACTAGAAACAACCCTTTATAAATTCATTTTATGGTTATTTACATTTTTGTCCTTCATTTAATGTCCCTTATATTTTTAGTGTAAGCTACCCAGATGCTACTCTAAATCGCGAGTCTATTATAAACTCTGATTTTCCTGAAATTTTAACCCATGATATAAGAACATGTCACGAGGCTACTCGTAAAATTTTAATCTGGTCCTATAGTTTAATTAAGAGCCATGTCCTATAGTTTAGTACCAATTATTTTAATAAATACTTGGGACCATTTTATTATCCCAAGTATATTTATTTTTCCTTTTTCATAATTATTTGATTTACAGACTTATTACTGGTTCGTAGTAACGTTACCGATTTTATTCAGGTTTACATCAATACTTTTATATGTAATTCTTTTTAAATTTCATACTTCATGTCCAATATAATTCCTAAGAATTATTTCTCATTCTTATAACACATTCATTTTAAACTCTCTAAATTCTTTTATCCATTAAAACACATTACCGATTTTGTCGACGTTATGAATCTTATGCAAAAGTTTAAAACCCCTATTTTAACCTTAACAATGCTTCTATATTTTTTTTATAAAGGTCATCCCTTCCATTATACATCATATTTATTATTATTGTTATCACCATTTATCCATTCTTTTTCATCCCAGGTTTTCATTACTCGTCGAGATTTTATTACTTTTAGTCCTACATTTACGCAGGGGTTTATAATGGATTTTTTTGTCTTATCAACATCGTTTTCCTTTTACTTTTGGTCCAAATCTTTTCATAATACATTTACACTTTTGATTGAACTACACACTTCATAGAATGTGTTGTCTTGTACATTCAAGATATTGTTCTTGCATATAAAATCGTTGTAATTACATGCATCTACAATTGCTAAAATGGTGGGATCAAATTCTTTATCTGAAAGCTTTGAAATTTCTTCCATCAAGAACTTTTCTAAGTTCAAATTGTTTAGATAGAATTATATTTTTTTTTTGTCATCTCTTAAAGTTCAATCAATTAAACATTTTAGATTTCTCACCATGCACCAATGAAGATGATGGTAAAATCATCCTTACTAAAATATTTTTTGCTAAAGAAATATTAGTTGGGACAACCACATATTTTATTAATGTCATGATTATTTTCTACATAAGTAATATCCCAAAGATTTATAAATAATTCGTTTTGTTTCTCAAATGCAAGTATGTAACAAATAATGTAAATTTGTATTACTACTAAAATCAAAACAAATTAACTAGAAGTTCTGTAACTATACAAGTTTACATTAATCACTTTTAATTATTTTAGTTCAATATGATATCATTTTAACATGCATCATATCAATATAATTTTATTTAAAAATTAAACAATTTGCATAAACATACCATACTAGATTAAAAGTTAAACTTTAACTTAAAATAAAAGGTATTAATAATCTCCTAAAAAATTAAACTAGTTTATTGAAAACTAGATGTACAAAGTAAAAACAAAAAAAAAATTAGATGAAATGTAGCTTTAAAATTGTTGTTTAAAAAATTTCTAGTGAGCAAGAGATAAAATCTAAGTAGCAATACAAATCAAAAGTTTGTTTAATTTTAACATTAAGAAATATGCATGTAGATACTATAGAAATAAGATTAAACTAAGATCATAACTAGTATACTTAAACAAAATTACATAAACAAAAAGTAAACAAGACTATTAAAAAAAACACTTTCTTGTTAAAGCTCTTGGAATCTAATTGAAATATAAATTTGTGTTATCAAGGACCAATCCATTATCCATAGGGCTTTATTGTTCGTCTCTTAGCACAAACATATTGAAAGCAATCAGTCTCTTAAGATTTCAATAACTATACTTTTAAAGGGTACTCTTCCTTTAAAAGTCTATGAACCAAGAAAATAAAGGAACCCAAAATCTCTCTATTAAAGACTGGAACTTAAGCTTTATATCAAAAAGGAAAAGGCAAAAGACAAAACAAGCTTAAAAATTGTAAAGAAGAAGGCAAAAGGGCTACTACAAAGTATGCAAAACATTTCTCCTTCAAACCCTATTTATACTCTTTTTCCAAAGCAAAAAACGATGAAGAATTATTTTTTATAATTGTCAAAATTAATTCTCATTGTTTTGTTTTAATTACCCACAAAAAACCAAATTAAACTAGTAGTTTTTTGGCTTTAAAATCCAATGTTTTATATATAAATAAAATTATTCAAGTTAAGGAATAAGATTGTCCATACTCGTTTTTCATGGATTGTATATATAAATAGGCTAACAAGTAATAATTATTTATAACAAATTCAAGTCCAAACTAAGTTGAAAAAAAATAAACCCAAATGCAAGCCCTGATCCCCAAGCTTGGTGCCCGAGCCTGAGCTAAGCGAACACACGCAAGTGGCTTAAGTCCAAAGCCACTTGACATCGGCTCATTTATAACTCTTCAACTTCTCATTATATAAACTACGAGACAATCTTATATTGTTTTCAATGGTGGATAAATGGTTTTGATATTCACAAAAACATGTCAACTAAAGATTCTTTGAGTTCAATTTCTCATTCACCTATAATTTATTTTAAGCATCTTAATATTTTATGTTACATAACTTTTGTTAGAAAATAATTTTCAATAAAGTTTTAACTATAAAAATAAATGAACTTAATTTTTAATTTGGTTATAATTATACTCATTAATCATGATTTTAAAATAAATTTTCCAACATATAAGCCCCATGATCAATAAACTATTGGTACAATAAAAAAAAAAAATTCGGTTCAGTGAAAGCACGAAAACAGTTTGATTGTGTGTTTTGAAAACAGGATGACTCAATAGATGCCTTGTTTTGGCTTGGTAAAGCTTGATAATATGAGTTCTATATGCTGGTGTGCAGTATAGATAAACAAAAACAATAATTTTCAACATCATCTGCGTTATCTTTAAATTAAAAAAAAAAAATTGTGTTTCTATTATTTAAAAAATTGGAAATTAAAAGATTGGTTTTCCTTTCCCACTTCTGCAGTAAAGGAGAAAAGTTCCTGCGGGAATACAAGAAAATGAACGACACACGTAATCCAATAGTATCAAACCTGATCGGCTAAAATTAGCCTACAAAATCATCATCTTATCCAAAGGAGATTGAATACAGATGCCATCCTGCTGTCGATTCCAGCCATAGGAAGGAATCCTATCTAAGAGGCAAAAGGAACATGAAACGCTTGTCAACTTGTCACCTCCCATAGCAAACCCATCACAAACTAAAAGCTACTACAGCATCCTTTTTTAAAAGCTTGGCCTCAAAGTTGTTTCCTTTGAGTAACATGGTTATTTTAATTAAAAAAAATAATTATTATTTTTCTAACATTGATTATAATATTTTTATTTATTATTAATAGGGTTATTTAACTTGTATTTTAATTTTTTATGGGATAAATTTTAATTTCAATAATTATTATTACGTGAAAGATTTTTGCTTAAATTTTTTAATTCTTCATTTAACAACTCTAACTTATTGAAAAATAAATCAAGTTTCGTGATATCTTCTATACTTTTTATTTGCATCTTTCTATAAATGTTAGGTAAGGTTTGGTTATTTATGATTCTGATACATAAGTATAGGTTATTGTTATATCAAATTCAATTTCAAATGTTATCTTAGCTTTCTTGGAAAGAATTAATTTGATTATAAATTTTTAAATTTTTAAATCGATTTTTTATCAATGACCATGAAATTAGAGGATACAGTGTATCCCTTGAACAATGACTAATTTTGCAAATTCAAGGGACATTCATTTTATTCTTTTTTGTGTTCAACTGTAACGAAATTGGAGATTATTATATCTTTGACTATGGGCAATTCTACAAATTTAGTAGTGTTGCTACATTTATTTGCTTCAACTCCTTCCCATTCTTGAGATATAAGAATTGATTTGACCAAATTACCCTAATTTTCTCTTGATCTTTTCAGTAAGTGTGATTAGGTATGCTTTCTTGTGCTATACTATGAATTATAATATAATTTAATATAAGAAAATAAAAAGAAATAAAATGTTAACCAGGTCGCTGGTAAATCCTGAAAGGACGGACTATTCACGATGAGGCACCCTAATCGATGGATATTGTCCCTAGAATTCCCTGTGGTTGAATCTAGGCAACGGATGTGCAAAATAAAGGTTACATACTTGTATTCGAATAACGAGTTCTCTTCTTAGAATCAAGCATCAGAACATAAGGCATTAATTACATGTACCATCAAAGAGAAGTTCTTCAAGGACCAAGTTGAGTCTATATTTTAAGGGTCCCACCCAACCCCAAAAGAAGCCAAATCCGAATTAATGAAGAAAATAAAATAATATATTTTTTAGAAAAAAGAGAGCGAAAATCCACCCCCTTTTTTTTTTTAATGGAAGCAGAGTAAAAGCATGCCAATCAATATAATGATACAAAATCCAAGACAGTGAAAGTCCTAAAAATACAAAAAACTACTCGAAGTTACTTCCTATTCTTACCGGCATTTAAGGTAAGTTTTCCTTTATCTCTATTTATTGTTCTACTGTTCTAAAAAAAAAAAGAAGGAATGAATGATTCAATACAGTTAATCTCCTTTCTCTCTATTCTTATGCTTTCTTTCTCCTCATCTACAATTTGTTTCTTCTAGGAAAAGGCTGACAATTTCTCTCTTGCTCCAACGTTACAGCTTAAAAGCTAAAGAAGTAATAATAATTTTTTTTCCAAGTTTTATTGATGAGAAAGGAGATAAAAAGATTTTAGTAAATTATAAAAAAAATTGATTTTAATGCCCACAAACTTGTTTGGAGAGAGAAGTTTAATGAAAATGCTTTTTCTCTTTAATCATATTAGAAAAAAAAAGATCAATACCCATAAAGTTTTTTCTATTTGGTTTGACTTATTATTTTTAGACTACTTAAAGTTTGTTTATGAGTTGAAAACGAGATTATTGAAGTTTATAAAATGTTTTATGAGTATTTTTAGATGAAAACAAGTTGAAATTAAGATTTTGATGATCCAAAACTCGAATCAAGATTTTTCATTCATAGGAGGTGATCAAAATATGTTCTATGAGACAACACATCATCTTTCCAGGAGAGTATTGTGTTGTCCATTACATATATATAGATATAAAAACACTCAAAGCTGATGTATTAATTTGCTCTTTTGAAAAAAAAAACTATATCAGGTTTTTTTTAGGCCAAATGTGTGGGCCCGCCCTTTAAGACAGTGTTGAGTCTATTTCTTTTTATTTTTTATAGAAAAACAATTCTTAATTTTTGAAAAAAATTCTTCTTAGATAAATTTTTCTTAAAAAAGATTATATCATAATTTTCAAATAAGATCAGAGTTTTTTATGCAAATATTAACAGTTATTTTATGAATAATTATATCTGCATCTAATATGAATAATTTTTAAAAACAAATTTTCTCATGAATATTCAATCAAAATAAAATATCTATTTTTAATATTTTATTATAATTTTTTTTTAATTTTTTAAAATTAATTATATTTTATTTTTTTATATAGTCGCTTAAAAATTATTGAAGTCATGATTTTTTTGGTTTTTTTTATTGAAACTTTCATTTTGATTATTGAATCGAGCTCAAATTTTGACATGAGTTTTCAAAAATTGTTGTTCCAAAAATATCCCATTAGCGCTACGTGAATCGTCAGATCTCAAGATATTAGAAATCTTGTCCAGGGGTCTTGATTTAAGCTAATTTTGTTATTTTTCTTGATTGTTTTGGATTTCATGATTATTTCCTTTGTATTTTGAATTTTTAGTTTTTTTCTAGTCGAGGTAAAGTTTTTGGTCTAATTAAAATTTTGTAAACCTCTTAAAGAGACAAATTTTATCAGTAGTATTTTTAGAGAGAATAAAGTTGCAAATTTAGGATTCACATTTGCAATCCTTTTGTTCATAAAATTTGTGTGTTCTATGTTTGTTTGTTGTCCTTAGCTTTCGTTTGCATCACATTATCCTTGTGTGATGATTCTTTTATGTCTATACACTCACCCTTTCTAGGTTTGTGAAAGATATTTTGCATAACTTCTAGTTATGTGCCAACTACTACTTTTAAAACATTTTGTGGTTTGTTAAAAGAGGTACCCATGGTGAGACTTTTTCAAGTATATTATAAAGTGGGTAAATGCTTGAAGGTAGGCAAGGGATGTCATGTTTCTACTCCGTCATGGTTATATTTGGGGTCTCGTACATGTAAAGGAATGGAGTTCTGTTGTTGAGGGAGGTACCCACAATGAGAATTTTTTAAGTATATTATAATTTAGATAGATGCTCAAGGCCAGGTTAGGGAAATCATCTTTCTACTCCTCCATAGTTATGTCTAAGGTTCCTACACATGAGGTGTTGGTTAGGAAGACATACCATATAAGAGAATAAAAGGAGAGTGCTTCATAGTTCAGTTTAATGGTAGAGTCCTCCTAGGTAGGATGGCTATGGCATGAGGGTGCAATTATTTCTAGTAGACATCTATTAGGCCTTACTACGATGTAGCCTAATTGAACCCATTGAAAAGACATTCACTAATCAGTTCATAAAGATGATTATAAGTTATAGGATCAACTTCGTACCTTAGAGTTGCAACTTGGAAGATATTCTAATTGGTAGTGTCATTGTTGTTATGACTTATTTAAGTTAGATTTTGTTTCGTATTGATCTTTATTGATCTCTAAAGCATTTTCTTTGTCATGTAGATATGCCTCTCTTTATGTCTCTTATTATTCTTTGGGTTGACCCTTCTAAACCTAAAAGGGTTAATAAGTTTTTGTTTTATTATGAATCAGGGTACTAATAAGTACTTCTGTTACAACTCTTTTAACTCCAAGTCCACAACTTGCGAAGATGGAAGGCAAAGATAAAAGAGGCTTTTTAAGTGGAAAAGGCTTATTAGAAAAGTTAGATGACTTTGGATCCACTCGGGGATGATATGAAATCCCTCACCACCATATGAGATGATCTAATATCAATATTAAAGAGCTTAGAACCTTATTTTAAGGGACTTAATAAAGAAATATACTTCCTTTATAGTTGTCCAAGCAAATACTCATCCTTAAAAATTTATTGAATGGAATATGACAAAGAGAGACTCGGAGTTAAAGGCATCATTAATAGCAAGTTAGAGATAAAAATGGTGTTGTTGAGGAAGTTGTTAGCCTAAGGGCTATAAAGAACTTCCAATAAAAGTTGTCCAACATGTTCAGGTGAACTCCCAAGTTATGAGATATAGTGGAGACTACCGGTAGAGCTAATAGGGGAGTTATATTTTTCCAACAAGTCTAAAAGAATTGTTGTTGACCTCACCCAAGTTTTTATCACTAAGAAAGCTCATGACTATAAAGAGATATACCTCTAGTGTATTAAGGTAGCTATCCGAGGAGAGTATCTTTTTTATGTTGAGAAGGAAGACTTAAAGGTTGAAGTGGTGAAGAAGAGCTCTCGAGAAAGTGTTAGAAGGTTATGGAAAAACATCAGGTCCCTCTTTCAGTTGAAAAGAAACATAGGTTTTAGAGGACAATGAACCTGAAAGGGTGATATGTAAGAAGAACTCATCTAGTGAATTTGATATTGTTGACTAAATTGTGTATTATGCTATTTTTTATTTTGTATGTTGGCCTCAGTTTTTGTGGGATGTTTTAGGATGTGCATGAATACTTACCTCATTGTGATCTTTTGAATTGTCTTGTATATTTGAACTTCAAATGTATTTTCTTTATTTGTAAGTGTTGTAGTTGTCACTATTATTGTATGCATTGTTGTCGCACTCGACATCGCGGCGGCCCACAAAATAATTCTCGATTATGGAAAAAGAATAGATATCTGGCATCTTGTTCTTTTAGGGGAAAAGGTCTTGTTTGAGGAGTCACCACCTCGTATTATGGTCACTAGGAACCCTAACTGGTCATCAGAGATTCTATGGCTAGGGATTGGTTACGTAAAAGGGAAGATATTATCACCCCTTAAACGTTCTGCCTGAGGCAGACTGCATTGCTGGTTTTGTCTTAAATTGCTAAATGTTTATTAGTTTATGCTGTGATAATTTACTTATAATATTCCTGACTCTAGCGCCAGTGAATATTCACATAAAAAAATTATTTTTTTACGCATGCACATATTTTTTATTTTCTAGCTAAATAAAATAAAATATAACGAATAAAAATAATATAAATTTAAACCAGTATTTTTATTCCCAACTCTGGTGTTGGTGAATAAACCAATAAATTTACATTATTGTTATTCATGCATACACTTTTTTATTTTTTCTGTTTTTTTTTTAATTTTTAATTTTTTAGTTTTTTTTGGGCTAGATCCAGCTCAGCCCACATGGGCTGGGCTGGACCCAGCCAGCCCGGCCCGGCCCGGTCCCTAGCCCAAGCCAGCGACCCGGCTGGGCAAGATGCACACAGTGTGAAGGTAATTAAATTACCTTCACACGGTGTTCAATGTTTTATTGAACACAGAGAATAAAAAGTGGGATGGGCGTACCTGCTTCTGGAGACGACAAAGATGGTTGCAGCGCAGTGGTTCCTCCTGTTTGCATCTGACCTAGCCTTCTGCTTTCCTTTGCTGCCGTTCCTACCGCCTTTTCTGCTTTTTCTTTGTGTTCCTCTGTTTTCTCAGTTCTTGGGATGGAGGAATTAAGAAGATGACGATGCCGGTTCTCTCGGGTGGTTCTTCTTTCTTTGTTTTCTTGCTCTGTTTTATTCTGTGTTATGCTTGAATCTGGAACTAAACCAAAGCTGGGTTTAGTCCTCTATTTTCTTCCTTTGGTGTTCGTTTTCTCCCCCCTGTGTCTGCTTCGTTTCCTCTCTGTTTTTGCTCGTCTGGTGGTGTTCCCAGTGTTACTTCCTCTCCTCCGGTTTGTTCCCTTTTCTAGTTCTCTGTCCGATCTTCTCCGTCTAAGACGGAGACAATGGTGGTAAAAGCACGAGGTGCTGCTGTTTGATGGACCAAAATTTTCCCTGGTTCGGTTTCTCTCCGTCTCACTCCCTGGTTCTGTCTTTTTCTTCCTCCCCCTATGACCTTTCGTTCTCTGGCTTTTATAGCCAGAAAACAATCCGTTTCTTCCAACCATTGATTGAAGGTGTAATGGCAGCGATGGCAGCAGTGGGCGTCCATTGCAGAAGATGAACAGCGTATCCACAGACGGCGCCGTTTTGAAGTTTAATGATTATTTGCGTTTTGGCCCTTGAAGTTTTAAATGTTTTGTAATTAAGCCCCTACTTCAAACTGTAATTGGCCCCTACATTTGCGCGCCATTTTCAATGTGATCCTTGGATTTTAATTTTGTAATTTTGACCCCAAACTTTAATATTTTTTCAATTAAGTCCCTGATTTAATTAATTTAATTAAATCCAAAGTCTAATTAAGTCTAAAACTTATCAATTCTCCAATTAAGCCCCTGATTGGATTAATTAAATTAATACCAAGCTTAATTAAGTCTCAAAACTTATCAATTCTCCAATTAAACCCTTGATTGGATGAATTAAATTAATTTCAAGCTTAATTAAGTCTAAAAATTTATCAAATCTCCAATTAAACCCTTAATTGGATTAATTAAATTAATTTCAAGCTTAATTAGATTAATTTCAAAGTTTAATTAAATCCCAAAACTTTCAATCATTTTGCCCTTAACCCAAATTTTAATTCATTTTTCATTTATTTCATTTTACCTGTTTTTCCATCATTATTATTATTATTTTTCCATCATTAATTTTTTTCAGTAAATAAAATAATAATAATGATTAAAATAGGTCAAAAATTGGGTTATGACAATTGTATTCATGGTCCAACAAACCTTTTTTTTTTTCATAACTTTAAAATATAAAGTCCCAACACTTATGAAATTTTAAAGGCCAACATATTGTTAAGAACCACATAGAAAATGTGATCTAAAATCTCAATATTTAGAAAAATCTTAGGGCCAACATATTGTTAAGACTCAAATAGGAAATGGAGATCCATCGTCCAATTCTTAGAAAATTTCTAAGACTAGCATGCATCTAGGCTCTGATATAAAAAAGTGTTTCTAAGGATAACCTTCCTTCTAATTTACCTAGACAAGTATAATGCTTTCGTAGGTTTTAGCCCTACAATTTCAAGACTTGGAAAAATTTTCAAAGTGCCCATGATGACGATGCTTGTTGAGGTTGTTTGAGTAATGGGTTAAGGGTGTCTTTATATTATGAGTGTTAAAAAAAATCGATTAATCGATTAAACTGAAAAAATCAAAAAGAAATTAACTGAAAAAACTAAAAGAGAAAAAATCCAAGAAACTTGCAAATCTCTAGCTTGGTTAAGTCAACATGCTACAAAAACAAAGACAATGGGGAACTCTGTAAATTTTTAAAGGAACAAGATTTGATGCACAAGGGAGTTATTCTCGATAGAACCAATGCAATCCCTAGCTTATGCAAAGTCCAGTCATTCTCGAAGATATCAAATTGATGATCTTGTTTGTTATGATTTGATCCGACCAGATGTTGCTTAGATGAACAATATGAATGATTTTGTTTTCTGGTTTTATGATTTTCAATGCCAAAAAACCAACCCGACACAAACCAAATCGATTTGGTTTGAACCAAATAACCAAATTGATTTTGTTTTCTACTTTATACCTAGATAAGGTAGCCCTGTGAATATGAGAGGAATAAGGCCTTCATGTTAGGGCATTTCCTATATATTTGGGCAGGATGGCCTTTTTTTCCTGGTATAATATTGTCTTATACTTGGCTTTTTTGTCCTGGTATAATATTGTCGTATACTTGGACAAGATGATTTTTGATGCTTGTGGCCTATTTGTCAAGGCAAATTATAAGTTGTAAATTGCATAAAAACAGTTATATATTGAAAAAGAGGAGATCTATGAAATGTTGGAGGAGATAGATGGTTGGCTTAAAACTAATGGTTATAACCAACCCACAGACTATATCGTATTACATGACCTTGGAGGAAGTACCAAAGGAGCAATCACTTGGAGTACATAGCGAGAAACTTGCCATCGCTTTTGGACTTGAAAGTACCAACCCAGGCACAACAATAAACACAGTAAAGAATCTACGGGTGTGCGTTGATTGTCAAGGTGTGACAAAGTTGATTTCTAAGATCACAGGACGTAAGATTGTGATGAGGGATCAAAATTGTTTCTACCACGTTGTAAATGGTTCATGTTCTTGTGGAGAGTCGACTGTTGGTAAATTGTGCACCTGAACTGGAATTGTAAATTTGGATACCTCAAAGCTGGATAAAGCAGTTTTTTCTGAGGAATATTTTACAAGCCAAGATCACTGCTTTAATGTAATTGATTATCTCCACATTAGAAAATGCTAGTTAACTTACAAAAAACTTGTCATGTTGGTTGTGGTTCTAATCGACCTGCAAATATGAATAACTATCTGTTACGTGCGACACACTTAACGATCCTATAACTAAGGGGCTCTGCAACAGGAAAGTCTGTGTGCAGTGGTGGTTTAGGGGACGGCCGGAGTCAGTTGGGTTGAGTAGCCCTTGTTGAGGGGAATGATAAAGAACAGGGGAAGGTGCAATCGGGGTGTTCTTTAATTCCAGGAAATCATTCATTTCTCATTGTATATATTTTTGTTTCATGCAACAGACACACGTTATATACTTCCTCTTGTAACAAAATGGGAAGCCTTACCGAAACGGTGAGTATTGACTCATCTAAACGATGAGTTTTAATAACAACAGATGGTGTGTTTAAAGACATAATAAAACGATGCGTTTAAAGTAAATGAGCACAGTAGCTTTCTTTTGAATTAAAGCGCGCCATTATCTTTTACTCCTTCTTCAGCTTGTAACAATTGCTCCCCCACGAAACCAACCTTGTCCTCAAGGTTGAACATTGGAAATCGGAGCTTCAAATCAATGGTGAACTCCCAAGTCGCATCTACAGGTGGCAGTTCTGCCCCATGAATAAGAACTTGCGTAGCTGCCTGATTGTTGTGCCGAGTCATTCGTCTATCCAAAATAACACGAGGTTGCAAAGTGGGACCTTGATGAGTAATCGGAGGAGATCTTTGCACTGCTTGATTACCCACATGCTTCTTGAGTTGAGAGACGTGGAACACAAGATGAATCATGGACGATGATGGAAGCTCAAGCTTATAAGCCACCGCGCCCATTTTCGCAATAACCTAGTATGGCCCATAATATTTAGCTGCTAGTTTTTAAGATGATCTGTATGATGTGGATTATTGCCTATATGGTTGCAATTTGAGGTATACATAATCATGAATTTCAAAACTGCGATCACTTCTTTTCCTGTTTGCTATCATAGTCATCATGTGTTGTGCGAGTTGTAAATGTGCCTTGACTCTTTTAATTACCTCCTCTTTAGTGTTTAAATACTCATCCACTGAAGCCACTACTGAATCCTTGGAAAAATAGGGGATATGAATGGAAGGAGGGAAACCATATAGCACTTCGTAGGGAGTCATCTTAGTGGCTGAATGGTAGTTGGTGTTATACCACCATTCGGCCAAAGGCAACCATTTTGCCCACTGAGTAGGACAATCCCCCGTCATGCATTTTAGATAATGTTCAATGCATTTGTTCACCACTTCGGTCTAGCCATCAGCTTGTGGTTGATACGCTGTAGAATGGTGGAGGTTGACCCCTTGATTGCTGAATAACTCTTTCAAGAACCTGCTAAGAAACACTGGGTATTTGTCACTGGTAATAGAGGTCGGTGTTCCATGGAGTTTATAGATGTTGTCCATGAATGCTCTAGCAATTATAGGTGTTGCATAGGGGTGGCTGAGTGCCACACAATGAGCATATTTACTGAATAGATCCACTATGACCATGATGACATCCTTTCCCTCTGATTTAGGTAGACCTTCCATGAAGTCCATGCTGATATCAATGAATGGTACAATAGGGATAGGCAGGGGTTGTAGAAGGCCAGGGCTTGCCATATTCTCATGCTTGTTTCTCTGGCACACGATACACTCACGCACATGCTATCTAATGTGTTTTTGTTGTCCTTTCCTATAGAATAAGTTACAGTCTTAGATGTCACTGTCATTCCAGAATGGCCTCCCACGGCTAAGTTATGAAATAAGGAAATGATTTGACTTCGCAATGCCATATTATTACCGACAACCACCTTGCCCTTCTTGTTCAAATGGTCATGAACCCAAGTATAGTGTGGGTGGGAGTTCGCAGAACCTTGTAAGTCCTTGATAATGGTCTGAATCATAGGATCATTATGATAAGAACTTCTAACCTCCTTTATCAAGCTGGTAGATATCATGGAAGTAGTTAGAGCATATAGTTCCTAGTTGGAAATTCTGGATAATGCATCAGCTGGCACATTCTCTCTTCCCTGTTTGTATTCAATGTCATAGTCGTATCCCAGGAGCTTAACCACCCATAGATGCTGAGCTGGTGTAGTCAGTTTTTGGTGTAGCAAATATTTGAGGCTAATGTGGTCAGTGCGGATATGGAAGTGCCTTCCCCACAAATAATGCTTCCATTTAGTAACCGCATATAAGATAGCCATCATTTCCCTCTCATAAACCGAGAGAGTTTGTTGTTTTGCCCCTAAAGATTTGCTTATGAAAGCAATTGGGTGGCCTTCTTATAACAGAATTGCCCCTATACTTGTCAGAGAAGCGTCTGTTTCCACAACAAATGCCTTGGTGAAATTAGGAAGGGCCAATACAGGAGCACTAGTCATTAAGGCCTTCAATTGATTGAATGTGTTGGTAGCTTCCTCATTCCACCCTTCAGTGTCCTTCTTGAGTAACAGTGTTAATGGTTTACTGATGCTGTCATAGCCCTTAACATACCTGCGATAATAACTAGTTAATCCCAAAAATCCCCTCAACTGTTTCAGATTTTGAGGAATAAGCCAATCCACAATTGCTTGTATTTTGAAAGGATCAGTTGCCACACCCTGTTCAGTAATGACGTGCCCCAAATATTCCACCTGTGAATGACTAAAAAAACATTTGGTAGCTTTGGCCACCAGCTGATGTGCTCATAATAATTTCAGAACCATCTCGAAGTGCTCATAGTGGTAAATCAAAGTCTGACTGTACACGAGGATGTCATCAAAGAACATTAGAATGAATTTTCGCAAGTGTTTCCTGAAAACTTCATTCATGAGGCTCTGAAAGATAGCTCGGGCATTGGTTAACCCAAAGGGCATAACCAAAAATTCATAGTGGCCACTATGGGTGCGAAATGCAGTCTTGAATTCTTCTCCTGCTGCCATACGAATCTGATGATAACTCGATTTAAGGTCGATCTTGGAAAATATAGTAGCCCCAACCAGCTCTTCTAACAATTCCTCAATCATGGGGATGGGATATTTGTCTTTGATAGTGAGTTGATTTAAAGCACGATAGTCCACACATAACTGCCAAGTTGAATCTTTTTTCTTCACCAAAATAACTAGAGACGCGAACGGACTGTTGCTAGTCCTAATGATCCCAGTATCCAACATTTCGGTCACCATCCTCTCCAAACTGTCTTTTTGTAACCCCGAATATCTGTAAGGTCTGAGATTCACTGCTTCACTTCCTGTCTTAAGTGGAATCTTGTGGTCATGATCCCTCAAGGGTGGCAACCCTTTAGGTTCCTAGAACACATCCTGGTAGGATTCTAGTAGACTTTGCAGGGAGGCTTCAGTAACACCCTGAAACTGTGAGTTGTTGCCCTTGGAACCTTCTTCTCCTTCCATGAATTGTAAACTAAAGAGTAAGTAATCTTCCACTGGCTGGCCATTCTTGACCCAAGCACTTAATTGTTTCAATTCAATACTTTGAAACTTGGGTGGGTTCTCGCCCTTCAATAAGACCCTTTGTCCTTGCTAGTCAAAGGACATCCATAGATGTTTGTAATTGCAAAGTATGTCTCCCAAGAGAGAGAGCCATTGGATTCCTAAGACCGTTTCACAGTTGTTGAGGTCAATGATAAAAACATCCGCCTAAAAACTGATCCCCTACATCTTCCATCTGAGACCCTTACACATGGATTTACAGACCATTTTATCTCCATTTGCCGCCTGCACTATCATCGGTTTGATAGGAGTTAACTGATATTGCAGCTTCCTTACTACTACCATGTTTAAGAAATTATGGGTGCTGCCCGAATCAATCAAGATGCACACGGTAGTTTTGTCCATTTTTCCATTGACTTTCATTGTGTTAAGACCAACAGTTCCTTCCAGCGCATCCAAAAAAATGTGAGATGTGACCTCTCGACTGAGAGCTTGCTCTGCTTCAACATCCTCCTCTTGGAATATCTCTTCCTCCCCCACTACACTCAGAGAATACACCTTTGTGTTGCGACACCTATACCCTAGCACAAACTTTTCATCGCACCAGAAACATAGTCCCTTCAACCTACGGTCCTCAAACTCCTGATTCCTGATGAATTTGGTAGGTTTACTAGGATTTGGATATATATTGTTGGTGAGGTTTGGTGTCCATTGAGCTGAGTGTGGTTTAGATGAATTGGCATGAGAATGGGCAGGATTCCTAGTTATGTATTGTGGAAAGGTAGAAGGGGTATTGGCAGTAGAGTTAGTGCACACAACAGCTGGTTTTTGAACATAACTAGGGGATTTTCGGTGTTAGCTTGTAGTCTTGCTAAATTGTAAGCGTGTTTAAGGGTTTTGGGTTCAAACATTTTAACAGTATTCTTTATTTCAAGTTCCATGCTCCCCAAGAATATCACCAAGGCCTGTTTTTCATTGATCTCAGCCTTGTTCCACAATATATCAAAATCTTGGATATATTCTTCTAGATCTCCTTGTTGCCTCAATTCCATCAACTCCTCCAGAGGATCCTGTCTACCCCAAACCTGTAACAAATGGCTTCGACATAATCCTCCCAAGATGTTTCTTGTCCTCCCAAACTCCTTAGGAAATTTTGATGCCAATATAAGGTAACTCCATCCAAGTAATAAGAAGCTATTTGTAATTTTTCAGAATCTGCTACTTCTTCAATTTCAAAATATTGTGTACATTTGAACAACCATTTGTGTACATCCTCCCCTTTAAATGTTGGAAAGAAATGTTTGGGTTTGTGTACCTTGTAGGTTGCAAATCTATCCTCTCTCGGCTCCTTGCTTCTAGTATCTGCTCTGTCAAGATACAAAGGTTGTTTGTCTCTGCTAAGACTTGAGTTGCCTAGAGCTTGGGAATCTTTTGCAGAGTAAACTCTAGTTGTTGTGTCATAGTGCCCATCATATTCCTAATGTCATTAATCTGTCCCCTTGATTCTCGATGTTCTGATCTAACTTCAAAGGTTGTCCCTTAAACATGTCGACTAACAACTCATATTTCTAGTTGTGGTCCTGAGATACCGCTGCAATGGATTCCTCAATGCGTTTAAGATCTGTGGCTCTCATCTGGTGGCATGGTGGAAATCCATGAATTGTTGGCTTTGATACCAGTTGTTACATGTGACACATGTGACACACTTAACGATCTTATAACTAAGAGGCTCTGCAACAGGGAAGTCTGTGTGCAGTGGTGGTTTGGGGGACGGCCGGAGTCAGTTGGGTTGAGTAGCCCTTGTTGAGGGGAATGATAAAGAACAGGGGAAGGTGCAATCGAGGTATTCTTTAATTCCAGGAAATCATTCATTTCTTATTGTATATATTTTCGCTTCATGCAACAGATACACGTTATATACTTCCTCTTGTAACAAAATGGGAAGCCTTACCGAAACGGTGAGTATTGACTCATCTAAACGATGAGTTTTAATAACAACAGACGGTGCGTTTAAAGACATAATAAAACGGTGCGTTTAAAGTAAATGAGCACAGTAGCTTTCTTTTAAATTAAAGCCCGCCATTATCTTCTGCTCCTTCAGCTTGTAACACTATAGACTCAGGAACTAATCAACTTTCTGGATTTGTTTTTCAGTATGCCTTTGATACCAGCTCAAATTGCTTTTATGATTGACAGTATGGTAAACAAAGCTAACATGGATCAAATGCAAACTCTGTACATAATTGTTACTGAACAGAACATAAACCTAGCTAACTATTGGGTGGTGATTCACTTAAGACTTGCAGCAATATCAGAATTACTAATTAGCAACACCTATAACTACCAGGAAAAAACCCTAACAAATCAAACAACTTCTCACATCCCTGTAAAAGAAAAAACCCTCTTCCATGGGAATCTAAAGACCAACTAAATAGAATGCTACACCAAGCTCCAAGGAATCCAAGGAATCCTAGCTGATCCTAATACCTTACCTTTCAAGTCTTTACATTCTGAAGTCTAAAACACAAACTGTATTGTTGGCAAAACAGGCAGCAATTTTATCACCTTCCTTGTTCCAACAAACTTCAAATATTCCACCATTGCCAGTATATGTTTTCACAATCTTTCCTTCCTTCAATGACCAGATGTTGATGCATCTGTCAAGAGATCCACTTGCCAAATACTCTCCATTAGGACTAAATGCAACTGAATACACAGGCTCTCTGGAAATTCATTTAAAAGACATTTGTCAATTAAAGCTACAAATAACGCAGCAACAATTTGATTAATCATAAAATCAATTATCTCTTCGGTGACAGGATAAAAGAACATGCATTCTTCTTTTACTACAACAGCCCTGAAATTCGAAGGGATAACAATAAGATACAATTTCTGATCCATGTAGCATTAATTGGCCAAACACAATAAGGTAATGGTTTATTACTTATTGGTAATGAAGGAAAAAGGTCAAGAAAAATAATTGGGGCAGTATTCGAGAAATTATGAAAGAAAATATAAAAGAGTGATCACAGGAGGTCAAATTTTACAGAAATGAATTCAGGTAACTTTGAAATACTGGTTCATCTAATCATTAAGCAGTCAACTTATCCAGAAGTTGATAATGAAACTCATCAACTTTTTCTACTGTTCCTTTGACATGAAAAACGAGAAAAAGCTATGTTCATACCTGTGTCCATTCAAACTGCTGAGAAGTTTCCCAAATTCCACATCCCATAACTTCACTGTTGAGTCAAATGATGCACTATATAGAAAGCAGAACCGCATGATATCAGAAATAAACATTGAACAATTCATCAAAGTTGACTTGAACAAGGTGCTTAAGTAATTGATGTTTCATGACCCCATGCAAAATTGGGATTAAAGATTAACAGGATTTCTTGAAACTAAGCAGGACAGAAGTATTAGTCAAAAGAAGAGAATGAGAGTGTTGAGGGGTGATTCCAGAACTACTTAATTTGCAACACACGTGTTTGTGCATGAAAGTTGAAATGCATAACCAACATTTAATTCGAAGCAGCAATTTTACCTCGCCAGCACCAATTGCTGGTTGGGATTGTTTGTTCCAGGTCCAGTGGGGCTCCATCTGATAGTATAAATCTCCTGCAACAAGATTATTGAACATTCATAGTAGCAATCCACCGGGCTCTATCAAGCAAGTCCATAAACATAAACAAATCTTGATCTGTAAATTAAAAGCCATGCAGTACCTTAGAATGTTCCCTCAAATCATGAACATACTTGTCCTGCTTCATGCTCCATATCTGCAAAATGTGATTCATCAGTTGCCAACCATGAAAATAACAAGCTAACAAGTAATGAAATAGGACTTAAAAACAGCTCATAGGCAATGACAAAACAAGGATTCTGTTTAAAATAATAGCTCATATACTAGTATAAGGCATTCATGAGTTGCAATTTCATAAATGAACAAATATGATAGCAGACCAAAATGTAACTTCATAGATGACAAAAGAAGGTAGCACAAATAATAACCTTTGCACTGATATCATCAGAGCAAGACGCCAACAATGAACCTGTAGGATCCCACTTGACACAATTAACCTCACCCTGAAATTGCAAAAAGTACAAAATATAAGCACCTTTGATCTTGGATCAAAAAAGCATTCAACTGGCTGTAATACTTTAAGTTGAATATCAGAGTCAGAACCCAGTCAGTAAATAGCATCATCAAGTTTTCTATGTAACACTGAGAACCACAAAGATGCAACATGATGGTTCATCAGATTAGGAATCCAAGACAACTAGATAATAATGCCAATCAATCATCGATTTGAAGTAAAAAATATTCTATATTTATGTATTTTATAATATAGGTGGCTTCCTACTAAATTAATCTGATTGTGGTCTCACATTGCACCATTGATAATATTGTTGTAAACCCCTGGACAAAATCCACAAAATTAATAATGGAAAATATTATATTAAGTGATTAAATCGAGTATTGGAATTAAAAAGGTGATTTTGAATTTTAGAAATTTGAAATAAAATGTTCATGTGTTAACTTGAAAATAAAAGCACAAAAATTATGGAAAAACAAAAATCAAAGAAATGCAGACAAAAACCAAATGGAAGAGATAAAAAGGGAAAGCAATGTTCTAGGATATAATTTAATGAAATTCAATGCAATTTGTTTAAGCTCAATATTAAAAAGGTATCTGAATCTGGGAAATATGACCCAACAAACATAAAAGATAATGTAGATACAATGTAGACTTGTAGCCCAAAAATTAATAAATTAGTGATAAAAATGGAGAATTTTTATAAATTCAGAGTGAAAATATTTAGAAAAATATTTTAGAATTTTCAAATGAATCAATATATGGTTGACTATGATCACCGATGTAAGCCTACGTGTAATCACACAATTTTTAACCCAGAAGGCAACGAAATTTAAGGAAAATTTATATTCTGAATAGGGATGGACGTATCTGGACGATTTAGGTAGAATAAACAATATAAAAATTCTTTTGGCATAAAATTACTTGCTGGCCAGCTTTATGCTATCGGACATAACTTTCAATCCAACCGTTGAATCGAGCTGAAGTTTTACAAGTAGTCTCCAAACATGTTTTTCTATATAGGGTTAAAATTTTATATCGATCAGAGATCAGGAAGATCTCACAATCTGGAGTTCAGGTAAAATAACTTATGGACAACAAGGGTAAAATTAGGAATAACCAAAAATTTTCTTCTTCCTCCTATTTAAATTGATGTTCGGCTTAAAGAAAAAGGGGAGAGACCGAGTATTACCGTCCTCTCTTCTTATTTTTCTTTTGTTCTTAAACTTCATGAGGAAGGGGGTTAGGAGAGATTGAAGTGAAGGATTAAAAAGGGGGAAACTTATGTATAGAGGTTAAGAAACTTGTTTGGGGAAGGGAGGGAGAGAGGGACGGCTGGAGATAGAGAAAAAGGTGGCAGGTTTGAAGAAAGAAGAGAAACAATGGGGAAAAAATTCAACTGGGAGCTATTTAGAACTTGCAAAATCATTGGATAAATGGTTTCAACCTCCTTTATTCAAGTATAAGTGATGATGTATAGAATTGTGGTGAAATTATTGGAATTTCAGCTAGTGTTCATAAATGAATTTTAGAGAAATTGAGAAATTATGTGGATATGATGTGATTGAGGTGTAGTAGAGTATGGATAGCCTAGTTTATGAATGTATGAAGGAGAAATTCAGGTGCGGGGGAGTTTCGGCCATGGGAAAAAAAGAATAAGGAGGAATAGAACAACCTTAAATTCTTTTTTATTATTTGTAATTCACATGTGTTGAAGTGTTGGAAGTGACGGATATTGAATAAGATACATTTTAAAAAAAAATTAAATGAAATGGAGTACATGATTAAATAGATAAGATAAAAAGAATAGGAGGATTGATTAATTATCTTCGTTCTTAGACAAGAATAAGAAAGATAAATGCTAAAAATGTAGATTTTGGATGAATTAAAAGAAGGTTATGAAAAAAAAGGTTAGTTTTTTGAAGTTGGTAAGAACCAGCCATAAGAAGAAAGAGGTGAAAACTTGTGAAATTATATATTTGTTGTCTAATTGTAGGTGATTAATAAGAGTTACATTATGTTGATGAAATGATGTATTAATTGTAATAAATTTCTTGATATGTTGTGATTTTGACATAAATAAGAGGTTTAGGTTAGGTGAAATTTATGATTGGAAGTGTATATAATTGACAAATTTGATATGATTGTGTAATTAAAATGAAAATAAGTGTTGTGAATAAGTAGGATGAGATGAGGGATGAAAATAACATTATAACCAATATAGAATGTTAGTATGGAAAAGTTGGTTATTGAGTAGTAACACTAATGAGAAGTGGTTATTGATAAATTGTTAAGTGGTTGGTATGAAAATTTTAATGATTCGTTGTTGATTAACATTACCAAGGAAATTGTAAATTATTTATAAAATCATAAAGTAGAGATAAAGTACTTTAAGAATCATGAAACAAAGCACTTGTTATTGAAGAGAGAAACTTAATAAATTTGTGGCCAAGTAGAGAAGAGATGGAAGAATGTACTTTTATGTTAAGATAACTATGAAATACTTTATGCATGTAAGTTATTTAGATTGTTTGGGTGAAGAAATTTAAAAGGAAAACCTATAAAATGGGGTATGCTATATTCGGCTAAAGAAAAGAATTTGAGGGAGGGTTCTCCAAGAATAAATATGTGCATGTAAATTGAAAATTGATGTTCCTCAACATGGTTACAATGATTTGAATAAAATATACTTAAAGGTTATTCTGAAATTGATTTGATTCAGACATTTTTGAATACATTGTTATGAATTTGTCAGGAACAAATGGTACAATGGAGTGTTGGTTGAAAACATGTTAAGTTAAAAATGAAATGGTTACCTTGGCTTGGATTGATACGGTATTTATGTTATTTTAGAAATTGTTGTTAATTGAGAGTCTTAACATTTGAAACTAGAAGAATGAGTTGTGTGATTTCCTATTAGAAAAAATATATTGAGGAAATTGTTGCAGTTTATATGTGTGTGGAGAAAAAGAGAAATTTGAAATGCATAGTATGGATATGCAAGTGATTCAATTTAATTTATGGTACGAGTAATAATAGTTATTTGGTTGAGAATTGTAGAAGAAACATTCAAAAAGACACCTGAGTTCTCAAGAGTGAGCTTGGATAGCAAGACTTAAAGTAAGGGATTGACCTCCCTTTCTTTTTTAATTATTTATATATTCTTTTATAATTGCTAGAATTACAATGGTAATCAAATTGTATAGTGTATTATTTTTAATGGAAGGCGTATACCTTTGACGTAGAAATTGGTATGGAATTTATAGTTAATCTAATGGGTGATAAAGTGTAGTACATTAGGAGATGTGATTTGCCAGTGGAAAAAACCTTGTATGTATTACTTTTGATTATAACAAAATTGCTATACAAGAATTATTATTGAACGTATTGGCAGGAAATGGATGATTTGTTACCGATTGAAACAATGGAAATCCCGTGTAATTTGTGTTAGACCTCTACACAGAAATTAATGTCAGAAAAATATGTGTGGGAGCACACGCGCGCGCACGTGTATATGTGATAAGAACTCTAAGATAATTAATGTGTGAGATAGCCGGCAGGTGAACAGATAGTGTGGAACTAGTTCCCTGGTTAATAGGATTGGTGCCCTACTTAATAGGCAATAGGAGAAACTAGTTACCCTGGTTAATGGACACTTAGAGAAACCAGTTAATTTGATAATAAAACAAATGTCCAGTTTGGACTAAAAGGGACATTGGTATGTCCTTAAATTGTGTTAATTGTATAAATTTGTAAGGTTAAAGGTAAAATAAGAAATTAACTGTTTAGTAATTGATGTGGTAAATATATTGAAGAGATAATAGTACATAATCATTGTGTATAAAGCTGATTGTATTTAGTAATAAAGAAATTTTAAGGTACCTCGCATTGTGCCAAGTAGTAAATCATGAATGTAGTATTGGATTGAGATATTTATGAAGATGTCGATAACTAGGTATAGTCCAAGTATAAGGAAAATTCCGTTGAAATTTTGGTAGAGTATATTAAATTATTTTAAAAGGCAGCTACGTGAAATTATATCCAAATGGTTGGGGTTGTCATATTGATGCAAGTTCGGGTATTCCAAGTGACAACACTAGTCCAAAGCAAGTAGAAGGCCATAACAACTGACAGGGATCAAGCTAGTTCAAGTAAAGGGATACATTCTATGGAGGCTACAATTCCAGCGGTACAGGTTGGCAAGAAAGGGGAAGTTACAATCAATAATTGAAGATCATTTCATACTTCCAAGTGGCAGAAGAAGTTATTATAACTGTCATTGTTCTTATCTTAGTAGGTAGTTATCTAGTATTAACTGTAATATGTATTTCTATTTAACGAAGAATGTTTGTCTGGGTGGGCAGATTGTAATACAGTTCTTGTCTTTGGTGTGATTCCAAAATGAGAGTGATTCTCTTGAGTGGTGTGAGGCTACTTGTTTTATCTTTCTTGCAATCTTTATTTTCTGCAATAAATATCAGATTTCTTTCCTTTGTTAATTCTTCTGTTATCTGTTCTGCTGGAACCAACATTCATGAACTTGGTTCTTCTTGATATCGTTTGGCATTACATATAAAGTGATTAATAAGTTATTTGGCTAACCAATTAATAGCAACAATAACATGTAATGGAGCGAGTTGTATATGAGTTTGACCATGTTGACAAGTTAATTATTAGATATTAAGTTAGTCCCACCGACAAAGTTTAATGGAAAAGAAAAATGATTTGAGCACGTCTTGAAAGTATAAAAGTAATGGAAGGTCATGTGATAAATTATAAATAATAGAAATGGACATAAAATAAGTGAAATGAATTATGAATCAAGAAAATTTCTCAATATAACAAGGATGTTATATGAACTGAAGTATGAGATATCATAGATGTAATAAATGTTATGGAAGTAAAAAGATGACATGAATTATGTTGTGAATTAGATGTAATTATACAATGAGTTACAACATGTATTAAAGGTGGTTGAGAGAGGAAAAGATCATATAATTTATATGCTTTGAAGAAATAAATTGTGGGGTAAATTCCATGATTTGTGAAATAATAATAATAATATTAATATAGATTAAATATATTCATGGAGCGAAAATAGTTATGAAATAACCTCGATATGAAAAGAAACACAATATGAAAGTATTTGAATAAGACCAGTCAATTTTCAAGTTGCAAGGAATAAATCGTATAATGACGAGTTAAACAAGATAACAAACAGTTATCATAATGCAAGGATGATAATGTAATGAATAAAATAATGTGAAGAAAAATTAACAAGTAATAATGAAAAATATTGGAAATTGATATAAGATCAACATTCTTAAACAAAATTTTATGAAATTAGGTTTGATCATATAATTATTAAACGTTAGTAACTGGAATGATGCAAATGTTTAATATGATTTATTTTGTAATTTTGTGTATAACACAAATAAATTCCTATGAAGACATCCATTTCTTAGGGTCACTGAGTTACCCAATATTATACAAAAAGAATATTTGTATTTTCAGGGAAAAAAAAACTTGTAAATAGTTAATAAGGATGTAATTTTAACTAGAATTGTAATAAATTGTATACATTTATAAAACCATTGAAAGGTTGTTGGGACTTTATCTTTTTATATAAAGAAAGTCATTGAAATTAAGTAAAAACACACGTGAAAGTGCGGGGTGTTACAATCGTACACACACCAAGTTCAGTTGGGGATTCTTAGCCCCACTAGAATATGACCCACAAAAAAATAGTCATCTGCTAGCTTACTGAGATATAGAAAGGCACGCTAACTAAATAACCTCAAACAAGTTTGAACAGAACAACGAGAGCAATAAACAGTTGTTGGATCGAAGAACAAACCTGATGTCCAGCAAAAGATTTAATAGGGCGTGTTTCACCAACTTTGCATACATATATCATATTGTCAGTGGAGCTTGTTGCAAATGAAACATTATTGCGCCAGTCAACATCAAGTGTAGGACCTAAAACAAAAACCAACATGAAAATTCAAATGCAACAAGGGTGATTTCTATTTTCTGAAGAAAGACCATTTATTCTACGAGATGAGTGCAATCTCAAACCTGAATGAAACTCAAACTGCTGTTTCCATTCCTCAGCCCTCACATCCCACACAATTGCTGTTTTATCACAGCTTCCAGTTAGAAGATAATCCCCCTTCTTGTTCCACTTTAGAGTAAATATGGGTCCTTTATGCTTGCTCAATGTTGTCTTTAGTTCACCTAGACCAGGGAAAAGATCCAGAGCATAAGCCAGAGTTCCAAATTGCATTGAAAAACTGAAGTAAAAGCACAACGGCAATTAATAACTTATGGGCACACGTGTTCGTGCACATATATTAAAACAATGTTGTATCAGTTTGTCTATGCAACAAGTTGATAATGGTTCTCATGTAAAACAAGAGAGCAAAACCACCGAAACAAGAGAATTGATTTAGGATAGAACAAAATCACCAACAAGAGAGATGCTCAATCTTGAAGGAACCAAACCAAGAGAGACACTCAATCTTGTAGAAACTCAAAGTTTTAATTTCAATTAATAATTCAATTATCAAAATAATGCTTATTCTTTTTTCTGCACCGAACAAAACAACAACAACAACAATAATAAATCTTAATTCAATATGGAAACTAAAATACTAATTTAACTACTAAATAATAAAATCTAGAATAATCATACAATATTAAAATTTCTAAATGAATATAAACCGATTTCCATTGTTTTCCTTCATTCTCCATCATTCTCCTAGGTTGGAAAAAAAACTCAACCGCGAGTTTGAAAGTGTCAAATAGCAAAAACTCAACATACTTGCATGCACACCATAGCCCTAAGAAAAACTTTTGCACTTGATACCTTTCATCCTTCTTCAATGATGAGAAGAATGTTGGCAAAAAGATAATCTTCTCAAATGCAATATTGAATTCAAAGGAACAAAGTCAATGTGATCAATCTCTTCTTTAATCTCTTCAATGCTTGCATCAACTTTGATATGAACTTCTTGATTCTCCAATTTGTAGGTTGTCACTAGACTCTAAAGGTTTGGATTGTTCATAGATATCGACGACAACTTTATTACAGTGGTCAAGAGGAAAGCCTAATTGGTGCACTAGTTTATACATGTAGGGAAGGAGTAAGCTCTAAAATGCAATTGATAGGAACACTATCAACTAGCTTAAGTGTACTAAATGAGACAGCTTGATTATCCAACCTCTCATTATCCAAAAGAAGAAAGACTAATTCCAATGGAATTTCATAAATTTCCTTTAAAATCTCAATCATCATAGAATCCATGTTCAAGAACATATCTTTGGAAAAGTAGTTTGTGTAACTTTGCAAAAAACATTTTAGCATTATCCTCAACCAAAGAATCACATTTGAGATCGAGCATCAAAAGATAAAGTTTGACCTGAGAAATAATTTCAAAGATCCAAGTGTGCTTATAAACCAACCAAAACAAAGTGTCAAAGGTATCTTCTAATACTGCTACAATAAGCTGAAAAATATCTATCATCTGGTCATCACAATAAGGAGCATCAAGTGCATTTATTCTAAAAATTTCAATCAAGCAAACAACAACAAAACGTTTAACATCCATACTTAGAACAGTTAAAAGTTCCTTAGATTCTAATGCCTTCATAGCTGGACTTGGTGCTCTTCTCATGGAACTAGATGGATCATACCAACCCATTCTCAAGTTAAAAGATGGAGACCAAAGAGGTACATTGCCAGTCACATAATCTTCCCCCAATATCCTTGAAAGCCATTTCTGTTTAAGCCACACACTAAATTGCAATTGTTTTTGTTTTCAATTGGATGTATGACCTTAAATCCAAAGTAGAGAAATCCAACCCATTGCAATTAAATTTGACTAATTTGATGTCCCCCGCTAGCAAAAGGCAAGAAGTGTGGCCTGAATTGGACTTTAATGCAAGACCCAACTCAATCGGGAAACCAAATCTATTATATTTCACATTTTGGCAACCAAATATTCTGTGGTCAAAAACAAGATCACATTATTAGCTTGAAAATTGGCAGCCAATTGCTTGAACAAATCTGATACTCTAATGCAAGTATAATAATGTAGCTTTGTGGTAAAAAATTTCACCCCTTTTGCCACCAACTCTTGGTACTTCAAGTTGTTCTCTCATGTTTAACTTCTTCTCTTTGTGGAATTCTTTTTTTTTTTTAGAGAACAAGAACCCTAGATGAATTTCACGGTGGGCGCCAAATTGATGTAGGACAAGAAAGCAAAATCACCAAAACAAGGAATTTGATGTAAGATAAAGGAACAAAACACCAACAAGAAAGACACTCAATCTTGCAGAAACTCGGTTTTAATTTCAATTAATAATTTAATGATCAAAGTATTGAATGTTTAGGGATTTATTTATATGCACCAACCAAATAAAAAAACCTAATAAGTCTTAAATCAATAAAGAAACTAACATCCTAATTTAACTACTAAATAATAAATACTCATATTCCTAAATGATAAAATCTAGAACAATCATACAATATTCAAATTTCTAAACAAGTAGTCTGATTTCCGTTGTTGTCCTTCATTCTCCATCAGGTTTACATGTGTGAACCCAACACTTAAAAGTGAGAAAAGCCCACCACGAAAACAGAAAAGAACCTAAATTTATTGTTTATATTAACAGATATGAGACGCTGCTCTGTTTCAAGCTTAAATAGAAGGCTACATAACAGAACTTGCTATAATAGCTTACCATCTGTGCTCCAAATTCTTGCCTGCCCATCATAAGAGCCAGTAGCAAGTAATGTTCCCTCGCCCTGTACAAAAAAGGCAAAATAATTATCAATACATGTGAGGAAAAGCATTAATTTGACATGTAAATTAATTTTCTTGATTCACCATGAAGAAGGATTATCATCAGACCCTTGCCTATCAGCTTCAGTTTGAGACTATTCAAATTTGAAGTAAATTACATGCCATGTTCAGCTACCTTTCTCTATTTAAAAATTCCGTAATGCGATCCACGAGTCAGAAATCCATAAAATATGATATCTAAGGAATCTTTAATGGCAAAGAGAGTTCCATTCCACCACATCGGAATCAACTGGATAGCTTGATTCTTATGATTTGGGTTCAAAAAGGAGAAAAAAATAAACAAAGTGAATACCTACCAATGACATGTAAAACTTTAAATGAATTCATAAGAATAAAATATGAAGAGACATTAAATTACTATTATCAATAATTAAAGCCTGTAAGAGAACTCACATTCCAATCAAGTGTGGTTACATCTTTGCTTTTCTCATTTGTCCTTCCCTTTACATGCTTCAATACCAGCACATTTAGAGGATCATTCTGCACGCCAGACCTAGAGGTCCCCTCTGTTATTGTCCAAATTCTTGCTGTAGAATCTCCAGAACTGGGAATAACAATAAAGTGAGTGACATGCAAGACTTAAGATACGACAGAAGGACCAACAATTTTCTTTTGCTATTACAGATGATATATTACAAGTTATCTACATTTTAAGAAAAGTTACATTACAGAAGCTTGCAAAATATCCAGAAAAGACAGCTACCACTGAAGGCCATTACCCTGTGTTGGCATTATCAAATTAGAGAAATGGAATGGGCAATCTATATAGAGTCCTAACCTTGCATATTGAAATGCAACTTCATAGATAACAGAACTCATAAAGACACTAGATCAAAGCAGCACAAATACTCATAGCAAACTTGCATGCAAGGCAAACCTCTACAGTAGATACGATGCACATTTCTTTTAAGATGACATGAAACTTCAATGCTTTGGTATTTGAATATCAAATTGTCCAGCATGTGTATCATTCATTTAAAAATAATTTAACACATTGTATCAAAGACTTTCAATTTACTTCATCTCCTTGGAGGAATGAGTTTACCTAATATATAATATCAACACTCCATTCAGCACACTTGATACTTACAAAAGAAGAAAGACTATGCATAACCTGTCATGTTTAACAAACGTTCTGCTACTTCCTAATGCTAATAAAGTTAAAGTAATGACATACCTAATAGATCAATATTTTTACCACATAATAAAAAACTAAGAATCAATATACAATAAGTTTTAGCATATAAATCAGAGATGCAAGCACAGAAGCATCAACAACAGTGATGCCTCTATCCAAAATCACTGACCCCGATGCAAGAAGTTGTCCTATTGGACTCCATGCACAGGCACAAACCTAAAGGAAAAAATGAAAAAAAGCACATGGTAGTAAATATATCTAGCTGAAAAGGGCAGTAAGGAGAAAACAAAAAACGAAATATTAATATAAAAAAGCAAAAAGATCAGCAAATGCTCATACCTCAGAAGTATGTCCTTCCAAAATCATCACATCAGAACTAGGAATTTCACATGTCTGAGATGTTGATGTTATAGAAATATCCATTGGCTCTGGTCCTACTAAACAATAGATTTTCACATTTTCAGAAATACATGACATAGAAGTGGAAAAAAGTGAGGCAGAAAGAATGTCGTATCCTTCACTACTTATTCAAGAATACCACAGACAAGTGAAAGATGATAGCCTCTTATTCACCACGTATGTCTATAGAACTAACATTTCACCATATTCCAAAGGGAAGAAAAACTGGCTTTTAACTATAAAACATGCCACACCTTCCCAACACTTTGAAAGCACAGAACTCCAAACTAATGCAAAGTAGTGATGAAGTAATACTGTATATGAAAATAATAATATATTGGGGCTTAAGCTTTAATAGAACTGGGGACAGAATAAAAAACAGTAGTAAAAAATAAAGGAACAGTATGACAATTTAACCATGGCTTGTGGTCACAAGGCACCAAAGTGCTTTACTGAGGCGAGGTGGGGCAAGGTACCTTGAAAACCCCATATAAAGTGTTAAGAATAAATTCAAGAAACTAAAACTGCCACAGAAAAAAAAAAAAAAAAACATATATAGAAGTCAGATTACCTTCAAAAAATTCATTTTCTTCATGCTTATCTTCTGCATCAGTGACCATTCTTCTATCACTGTTATCCTCAAGCTGCTTGTCTCTCTCTTTTTCACTTTCTAACCTCTCTCTATCCTTTTCTTTCTCCTTTTCCCTTTCATGCCTTTCCTTCTCTCTCACTCGGGCACATTCTCTTTCATGTTCCCTTTCGAACTCTTTATCTTTGTCTTTGTCTCTGTCCTTGTCTTTTTCCTTTTCTTTTTCTTTCTCTCTATCCTTGTGCAGATTTTTTTTCTTCTCTTTTATGATCTGCTGCAATTCATTCACATCTTTTGTGATAAGATCCAAAGGTTGCAAAAAAGAGAAATCTTCATCAACATCTGCATCACTCTGGCAAGCTTGAAAAAAACCTTGATCAACATAAATCCCAAGGCATGTAAAACAGAAATGCTTAACAAGCAATAATTTAAACATGCTAACATTACTCAAATTCGCCTCCATTTCCAAGTACTGAAGTCCCTTTTGTACAAATGTAATGAGAGCACCAGGTGGAATCATATTGCCATCTATGGTGCACTTGTTAATTCCACCTTCATATCCTAAGGCAAAAGCTGAATGTGTAAAACCTGCAGGAATACAATAACAAACACCATTACAAAATTTCAAAAACTAGAAATTCCTCCCATGTATTTAAATTGGCAACCAAATATCAGAACCCCTTATCTTCTACCAATAACCAATCTTCGCTCCTACAAACAATAGCTACTAGAAGGCATTTACAAAAAAATAAAAATAAAAATCTTTAGCCATGGATGGCATCAATAAAATTTAAAAATTTTCTAGCATAGTTATGGCCTATTGGGTGTGTTCAATAACAGTTTGAATCAAATCCATTAAAAAAATGAACTATATTTTCAACCAAATTCAAATGTTTTGCAGCCCCGTGCTTCATTCGAATTCCATATTGAAAAGTCAGGCAACCGATATACATTCTTATCCACTATAAGTAAATAAAATTTAACAAGTAATGAAGAACCCAGTTCACAGAACTACAGGCTCTTATAGTAGAAAAAACAGAAACAAAACCCAAAATTTACAAAACTAATTGATAACATTTAGAACAAAACTCTAAAAGCAAAATCCTAACCTAACCTTAATTACTTTATTTATAAAGCATTAGAATAAGGATAAACCTAAATTGCAAGAAATTGGAAAAAAAAGTAATTGAAAATGCAGCCGAACCTGACTCTTGAAGGTAGCGGAAAACAAGGTAATTCAATTCCACTGAGGTGATGGAAGTCATTGTAACGAAAGTTCCCAGTACTAATGACTGTGATTATGTAGGTCATAAAATCATACGGGCTAGAGCGACTAAAGGTTGAGGGGCAGCGCCGATGAATGTGAACTGAAGCCTGAAGGAGACGGAAGAGCTCTGTAACTAAAAACCAAGTGAGGTTTTTTCTTAATTGCTATCTTGTAGTTTTTATATATTTTATATTTCGATTCAGACGGGTAACAGCAGTTCACATCTGAAATGTGGGCTTCAAAGAGATGGATGGACTGTTATACCCTAAACAAATGAATGACCCACGAACATGGAGTCCAGCCCACAAGAACTATGACCCGATAATAAATAGGCACATTGATTTGCGGAGCCCATGAACATTATGATGTTTCATAAGAATAGATAGATAGATAGATAGAATAAATAGATAGATGGATAGATTATTGATTAAATTGATAATCTAGTGGACCCATGCTCATGAACCGGGTTAATTTCTTATAATACATTTTTTTATTATATAGAAAAAATTAACTATAAGCAAAAAAATCTTGAATTGTTCATTTAATAAAAAAAAGAATTATATATATAAATAAATATTAAAAAGAATTGTTGATATTAACCAAAAAGAAAGTTGGGAAGTTGAAAAATAGATATAAATTAAGATATTTAATCTCAAGGTATGAGAACCGTTTAAAAAATTATGAGAACCGTTTAAAAAATTATATTTAATTATATGGTAATAAATTTATTTTTTTATAAGAAGAGTGCTAATTTAAATTCTATTAAAAATAATTTTCTAGTATAATTCATCTTTTCCTAAATTTTTCTACAACGAAATATGACTTTTTTACTCTATTTTACTTATTTAATAAAAAAAAAACTGATTAGAGCAAATACAAGAAAAAAAATTTAATAATTTAAAATAAGAGTAAGAAAGACATCTCTCAAATTAAAACTCTCTTATCTAACTAACACACTCTATTTTTTACTCAGCATTTTTGTGCTAGAATAATTAGAAGTTAGATTATGATAACACAAATATAATTAAAAAAAATTAGAATAATACATTGTCAACACGTTATTGTGAGAAACTTTTTTCTAGTGTTTCCACACTTGGCTCCAGTTTCAAATTGAACCTAATAAGAGTTAACCTGATGTGTTCTAATTGACTTGGGGTTTAAATATGAATTGGTTAAAACACGACTTAATTTAAAAAAAATATTCAAGATATCATTGTTTTAACAATTTCTTTTTATATATTTAGACAATGATAGATTCAGATCAATTAGGTTAACTAGAGAAACTCGCAACCTCAACCATGTACTCAGTTGGGTTTGATTTTTTTTGTTAAATCTATTTTTATTTAATTATATGAAAATAAAAATTGATTGACATGCGCAAGAAAGCCACCAAGTAAAATTTAAGAAAATCATCACAAAGAATTGTACAAAAAGGAACATTTGGTCATGTTATAAAAGAATGTTGTGTGCTTATTCTAAAACAAACCAAATTTCAAATGGTATTTAATCAAGTAACATACAAAAAAAAAAAAACACTCTAATTCATTTATCCTCAGGAATTGTATAAACAAAAAAAATATCCAAAAATTAGGCCTCGGTAGGCTAGTGCACCTGCCCATTAAAAGATGGTTAGGCCTATACACTTGGCCTTTATCTTTTTATTTTCCCTGAAATAAGGTGGATGGCGTGTTATCCACTTATTTTTTTCAAAAAAATAAAAACAATAGAACAAGTGACGCATCACTTATAACAACAGATGATGTGTTGCCTATTAGTTTAACTCTAGCCACCTTAAATGGTAGGAAAATCGAGTTCTACCCTCTTGGTCTAAAAAACTCATTTTCAACCTTTTTTTCCACCTGTAAATACCTAAGAAACACCATATAAAACCTTAATAAACTCATATTTAATCTCAAAAACAATACATAATTAGTTAAAAAAACAAAAATCAACTCGAAATGAAAACTTTTCTCAAGCCTCAATCTATGTTTTCCAGTAATATAAGGGATTAAAAATATATAAATTGAACTTCTCTCATCAAATGGAACCTGTTGACACCAACATCGACCTTCTTTATTCCTAGAATGTAGACAAACGATAACTTTCTCTCTCCTCCATTGTTTTTCAATGACTCTCTCTCCTTTCTTAAACTCAAAGATTGAATGTGAATAAAACAAAAAAGTGTCAAACTAAAGGGACTAAAAATGGAATTTTCAAACACTAAAGCAAAAATTGTCAAAAATACGCCCAATGAACAATGTAACAAAAAAAAACTTCCATTCTTGTCTTACTGTGAATTTTGGTCCCCTTGTTCATTTAATTTTTACAAGCAATAAAACAAATTTTTTTCTTGCAAAATTAAGCATCAACTCAATATTTGGACTTTTTTTTTACATCATGATAACCCAAAATAAATAATCAAACCCATTTCCCAGTCAAAGCAATGTGACAAAGAATATTATGTCTAACAAGGCTATAATATGACAAAGAATTCACTTTTAAGCGACTATTTTTCTAAATACAAACATCTCGAAAAAAAACATATTTTTGTTATTCTATAAATATTTTTACTTGCTCCATCATTTTGTTTGACAAGGCTATAAAATGAAAGCCTAAAAGAGAAGGAGAAAAAGAAGGCCCAAACTGAACAACATGCTAAGAGAGAGGTCAATCGAGCAACTATTATAACACCCTACCTTCCATGACACATTAAGTCCATTAATCATAATAATATAACTCTTTTAGGAAATTTTGCATTTTATTTTATAAAATATTTACCTTAACACGTTATCAGATTTGCATTTTCATGTGGAAGGAGTCTACCGAAATTCCAGCAGAGTTTTCTTTGTATTTAAAACATACCAAGTTATCGACTAATTCATAATTACCCAAACCACCATCATTTCATAGTCCAACCATCCTGGATTTACTTCTATCATTATTACTCAACACATCACACAATTAATCCATCTATCATATATACCTTATGAACAAGAACAATATAAAAGTAGCACATATATCATCAATTGAAATCTAGAAGAAAGAAAATAGTAATCATATGTAATATGAGAATTTAAAATACCACACAAGAATTACAAAAAGTTACAAAAGGATTATTTACAAGATAACTAAGGAATTCTAATTAATACACCTAGGAATATACCAATATAAAGGATTAAAAGAAAATGGTACTCATACTAGTAAATTATCATAATAACCAATTAGCTATGTCCTGCTGCATGTGATGGTCCAACACCTATACACAACAAAACAAAATAACAAATAGACTATATTGAGTTTGTTTTTTTTTTCCTGTATATGAATATAGAAAGAATTCATAATCATCCGGTTATGATCGATCTAAACCAGCCCATTATGCATACGATTCAACATGCCAACTATTAACAACTTATTAGAAACACAAGACAACCAATTGAAAATGTCACCAAATCCCCCGTTCTCGGGGGATGCCCTCAGCGCCGAGGGACATGTAGTATTCTACACTAGATATGGTTGAGTTTGTTTATTATTTTTCTTTCATATAATTTTTATTCTCATTTTAGTCTTTTTTTTATTTTCCAATATTTTTCAAGTTTTCATTTTTTTAAAATTGGTACAGAAACTTGTCTGTCTAAATTTCTCAACCCAATATCATTCCTCTAAGGTAAAGATAAATTTGACAAGCTCAGTGTAATATTTAATTCACTATCCTTATAAGTTTACATTTATATCATAATATTTACACCAGTGTGCACATAAAAATAATTTTCTTGAATAACATCAAAAATCCAATACCACCCCCATTAAGTTAAATATTCAATTTAATGTATCAGACAAATATTTATTTTCCATTCCGTATAGATTTATTCGGGGGTTTCACAACTATAGCCCAATCAAATAGCAATCCCAATCAAACAACACAAGTCCAACCGAAAAGAACAAGCCTAATCAAGAATGAAACTATACAAGATGAAAGAAGAAAGGAAAAGAGGGCCCAAATCGAGAAGGTGAAAAAAAGGCCCAACTAATCCTAATAAAAGCTGAGAAGAAAAGGGTAATCAAAACCTAGAGTTCCAGAAAACTCATCAATCCTCTTTGCCTTCTTTCAAATCCACAACTCTTCTTTTTTTATGGACATGGCAACTAAAATAACGATTAAGAATCATCACAACTATCCATCGAATTCTCCTTACAAGTTATTAGTGTTAGTGCATATGTTTTATAGCCAATCAGTTGGTTACATATGACACTGACTTTGTTCATACAAAATATATTTATAATTAATAAAGGCTTTTCTTTCACTTTAATATTCATTTATCTTTGATTAATAAAGCTAATATTTGTTTAATAAATCTAAAGTAAAGATAAAGTCATTGGGATAAAAATGCTTTATAAAAAAAAATTGTAAAATGGTTATAGTTATGAGATCCATATAATATTAAAGCATTGTTTCCTAAATATTTCTAGTTAATGCTCTATTAAAATTGGACATTAATTTGAGCTGTTGAGACTAATACATATCATATTATTTCTCTTATATAAAGAAGTAATTGTTCTCATAACCTAAGGTATAAAGGATACCTAGAACTAATATGCAGGTGCTTGTTAGAAGACATGTGCATTAAATTGACTTGCACGAGAATTTCATATGGAGAGATCACTTATGTCTATAAAAAGGCTTATGTGACAGTTGTGTAAATGATCCTTAGACTTGAGATCACTATGGATACATGGAATGTTATGTTTTGTCAAAGAACCATCTTAACCCAATAGCTTAAGCTGTTAGGTGAGGTCCTAGGATATAATTTATATTATTCTCTAACACATCCCCCAAGTGAAAGCCCTTTCAGCTTGAAACTTGCACAGGTCTATACTACCTTATGCTTAATTTTTTTATCAAATAAATAGGGATGGTGAGATTCGAACTCGTTACCGCTTGGTCATCAAGGCTCTGATACCATGTCAAAAAATCATCTCAACCCAATAGCTTAAGCTGTTAGGTGAGGTCTCATGATATGATTTATATTATTCTCTAACATGTTTTGATCCTAATTGTATGTTGTCTTAATCAATGATAACAAATGAGTAGAAAATTGGATATAACATGAGCTATATGAAGGTATTTGAGTGATCAAGAGATTATTCATCACCTTTCGTGAATTAAAAAACATGTTCCACATGTTCTCAAATAGTATTAATTATGAAATCCTTACTCAATTTGGAATGAGATTTGAAAAGAGTTTCAGAACTTATTCAAATAATCAATGACTATATGTGTAGAGAACAAATATGATTTGACAGAGCAAACACACTTCATGCTGTAATATGAAAATCATAATATTTTCTATGAATGAATAATAATTCCACTGAGAAACTACTCAACAAAAGGTTAAGTCAAACCACTTATGATTTTTTTAATATTTGAAGGATCATGACATGTTGCTAGACTATGCACTTGATCTTCAAATATAAATCAATCAATTATTGAATTGATGATAAATTAAATTGTTTAACTTATTTAAATCTATTTTGATTAGGATTATGATTTATATTTGGACCAACATATTAACTTAATGAGTCACACATAATAAGAACTATTGATCATAAATTAAACTAAGACAATTAATCAAGTGTGACTTGATTGAAAATAAGTTTTAGAAATTAAGGATTGAAACTTAATTTTTAGTGATTAATATTTTAGACCTAGAAAAATCAAATAAGGACTTGATTGAATAAATTTCTAAAATTATCTTGAAATAATATATATGATATTATTCAAGGGGTAAATTGATATTTTACCATTCATATAGTTATTAGGATTTTTCCATAAATAAAATGCTATAACTTATACTTTTTTTATAGATGTAAAAAGAAAAAAACTATGTAAGTTACAAAACATATGTATAGAGAAACACAAAAAATAAAAAATAGAGAGCTAGCACTTAAAGGCATATCCCTCTCTCCTAAAAAGGGTTTTATGAAATTCCTCACTTGTGATTTATATGAATTACTATTAGATGTCGAACACTTGGATGATGTGTGGTTTGTGACAACCTAACTTTAAGAAATTGATCAAACCTAAAAAAAATATTTGATCTTTCGATAATCTTTGTATAAACCCTAAATGACTCTATAATGACTAATGAGATTCTTAAAACTCCCTAAAAAATTTTAAATTATATTTTTCGCTACATTTATATGCTTTTGAGGAAGCCCAAATGTGATACCAAAGCTATCAGTAGACAATTAGAGTTATTGATTGCATGTTTTTATTGTTAGTGGTATTAATTGTTAATTAACTTTATATGTAAAAATATTTTTCTCTCAATTTAAAAAAAAATAATGGTTATTATTATGGTCAGATCTAACTAGATTTTCAAGATTTGGCCAGAATCCTCATGAAAATCGCATTTTGTGGTTGTACAATCGCCAATAACATGTCTAGTTGTGTATCGTATATGGCCAACATTTCGGTAGTGATAGACACAATAGCCCATGGTCATTGCCTCGCCTTAGCAGCGTCATACACTTTTGATATCACTAGAAGCTTAGCACGAGGCAGCATCCTCACGTTAATGACTGCGTAGCTCAGTCCACGTGTGTTTGAGAGTGTGGTTGTGATTGCGGTTGCTTTTCAAAGCACTTTTCACTCAGAAATGCATTAAAATAATTTTTTTTATTTTTTTAAAAAATTATTTTTGATATCAGCGTATCAAAACGACCCAAAAACACTAAAAACTATTAATTTTAAGCAAAACAAAATTCAAAATTTTGAGAACGCGGGTTAGACGCGTTCCCAAACGGTCCCTTAGTAGGTAGTGGTAGCATGGGTTGTCGTTGCTACAATCACTAAAAGTGGGCAATGAGCTCCTTGCCGACATCAAGAAAAATAAAAAAAAAATAGTGAATATTTACAATTTTGCCTCAGCAACATATTTTAGGGTTTTTGGGGTCTAAATTACTATTTTATCCATATACTTTATACCTTATTATAGTTTAGGTGTTTCATATAGAATCATAATTCTGCCCCTCCATATATAAAATATTAATTTTATATTTTAAAATTAAAACCCTTAATTAAATTAATTATAGAATTAATTTTCCTAATTGGATTATAATTAAATTAAAATATTTAATAAAACCTCCTCTAGTTTAGCAAAAATGTTTTTCTAAAATAAAGAGAGTTTTTGAAGCGCACAAATTTTATTTAATTGATCATAAAATAGTTTATGAGGTTAATAAGAATTTTAATATGTTAAATATTTCTTATTAAATTTTGAAAATTGGTTTTTCAAAGAAAATATGTATTGAGTAAAATTTATTAAGTTTGAGAAATTATCAAATTGGATTTTATTTGATATATTTAAGTGCTAGAAATATTATTTAAAAATTGCATATAAAGCCAACAATTAGAATCGAACCATGTAATATATTTAATTATGCATATTAATGATTTTTTGCATGATGGATGATTATAAACATTAAAAGACTAATGTGGTTGTGTTTTTTGTTGGTTGAATGGTTATAATATTAAATAGAACCTATGTATCCTGCCTTTTCTCTATTTTTTCTTTTAGGTTTTAAAATTCTTTTCTTATCTAATTCCTCTCGAATGTAACTCGGGGTTTTTTATTCAATTATGTAAATGTTATGTAATTTAGAAATGTAAGAATTTAGATAGGAAAGATTTATTTTGTAATTCAAGATGAAGAAAAAAAAATAACGGTGAAGGCTACAACCATGGTGCTTGCAAAGGACTTATAAAGATTTATAGTACCTATGATGAAAGGAATAATAGACTTACATCACGATCGACTTTGATCACCTGATTTTCTTCGATGGCCCGAGGAAATTAGTTTAGATATGTTCATAATCATCCAAATAGAATGACATGCTAGAGATGTATGTTTACATATAATTGTTATGTATAATATATCAATTATATCATGGAATGAGACCTGATTAAAATAACAAATCTCTTGCTAATATATTAAGTACATGATTACTTGCCTTTCAATTTTATATACATAAAACTAGAGTTTCATCAAAGAATAACTTGTTAAGTCACTTAAAGTTACCATTAATAAAATATGTTTAATGTTATAAAATTAGGTCTTATTTAACTAAACCTATATGATTTGGATGAGCCACTCATTATCATATAAGATTAGAGACAATAGTTCAATGAAACATATATGATATATTGAGACAAAGAGTTGTTACTTAATGAATCTAGGAGCCACATAAAGATATGATTGATAAGATGTAACATCCTCAATTTTTAAAAGCAATTTTTGATTAATTCCCTTTTCAATAATGTAAAAAAGAAGGTATTTTTTTATATGTATTTTCTATCAAAACTTCAGTAGAGTTTCCCTATAAATTCAAGATACCAAGTTATTGATATTGTGACTTGTAATATAGTACTCAAAATTCTTAGTCACATTCCAACCTTCTTCGACATTATCATTTTTATTCAACCAAATCAACCACATATGCTTTTCATCCATATCACCATAATAAATATAAAAAAAAACAATATAATAAAATTATAGAATTTGAATTATATTAGACTATCATGCACAATTATGTAATTTAAAGAAAAGAAATGAATAAATGAAATACATATAATAACTAAAGATTTACTAATATGTTTCAACTTATATTTTAATCAAACAAAGGTGAGATTAGATAACATGTTAAATTCTTCCATTTACACAAGTATCATCATAGTTAAGATATAGTAATAAGATATATCACAAAAAGTTTACTTAAAATAGATAAAAATGAGAATAAACATATCTATTATTCCACTCAGGTATCAGAAGGACTTGACAACTTAAATCATTTATTAAATTAGAAAATTTAAACAACAACTTTAATAATTTTGAATACAATTTATTATTTAATTTCTCTCAAAACCAACTTTGAGAATTTTAAAGATCATATACTAATTCTTAAAAGAATATAAAGATTCAGTGTCCCAATCATCTTTCAAACATATACCACACTACCTTCAACCAGTCTAATCTACTATATCAGTCACCTAAACATAGACGCCACTAGCCTGAGCTAGTCTAATATACTATCTCAATCACCTGAACACAGACGCCACTAGCCTCAACTAGGTTAAATGAATATCTTGATTATCTAGACACAAACGCCACTAGTCTTAGCTAATCTAATATACTATCCCAGTCATCTGAACATAGATGCCACTAACCTCAGCTAGCCTAAAAAAAATTCTTTTTCTCTTTTTGTATAATTTACATCTATAAAAAATGATATATATGTAATGAAATTACAGTCAATAAATTTATAAATTCGTAAAAGTGTTCAAGTATGGAGCACCTACCCGATGCATGTGCTCTAGCTGCAGTCCCTTGATGCTGAACATATATTGTAGTCTCTCATGTACCAAAAATTCTCCGAAAGGGCAACCTCCTCTATAAGATATAAGAATTTGCTCGATTGGGTGAACGCATTCTCCGAGGTAAAAAATAATATACTTTGTTTCAATTTCAGGTCAAACCGCATGGCGTTTTACAACATCATAAACTAACATAAGAATTTCAGTCAAATTTTAAATCATCACCAACAATTCCTTACACAATAATTTCTACAATCATTAATAAATTCATAAAATCTCATACTTTTCATTTTCTTTCCCTTAATGGCCAGCAATACAACCTTTTATAATACCATAATCCATTTTCAATTCTTAATAAAAAAACCATCTCTTATGTCATAACTCAATTCTGAATTATTCACTAAAATTCACTTTTTACAAAAAATAAAAATAAAAAATAAAATAAATGCTGGCAACGTGGAGAAAGCAGGCCGAGGAACACAACTGTAATTTTAGAGGAAATTCAAGGCCTAATTATATCCCATTATGCCCAAAAATAAAGAAACAATGCAAATTCAAGGTCAAATTAAATGATTATTGAACGAATTTGCATAAAAATTTAAGTACAATAACATAATTAAACTTTTATGTTTAAGAATTAATTTGGATCCAATTGAAGGATTTAATTAAGTGCAATGACTTAATTATACTTTAAATGGGTCAAATTAATTTTATTTGGGACTTAATTGGTAAAACATTAAGTTTGGGAGCCCAATTTGGGCTTAATTGAGAAGATTGAAATTTTAAGAGACTAAATATAGTTTTTACTAAGTTAATTAATTGAAATGAGGGGCAAAATCGTAAGAAAATTGAATTTTTGGGGTCAAATTGAAAATTTTCACAGCCAAAGATTATATTTTAAAAAGCACCGAACTATAGAGGCTTAATTGATTGAAACCGGGGGTGAAATTGAAGAAATTGAAAGTTCAATGGTCAATTAGGGGTTAAATTGCATAAATCTGAGATCAGAGACCAGAGACCAAAAGGCGCGTAAATATAGGGTTAAAGTTAAAGTTTGGTAAGGGCTGAATCGTATTAAATCAAAAGTTTAGGGTCACTTAGGTGTGCAATTTCACAAAATTAAAAGCTGAAGGAATACATTGAAGATAGAAAAAAATCCCTAATTTAACCTTAAATGGTGCCGTTTTGCATTACAAAAAATACCAAACGACACGTCATCTTATGACTGTTCATTATCTTCCCCAATTTTTAATCGAAAAGCTACCTTGGTGGCTACTTTTCAGGTGCAATTAATGCCTCATATGTCCATCAAATTTGACAACCCGTGAACCAAAATGATTACTTGACAACTCTCTATCCCCAGGTATGGCCTATTCAGGCTTAATGATAACACAGTGGCCTTGACGCTGGCCTAAAATGACCACCTCATGTAGCCTTGAACTGTCAGATTTGACTGTTCATGGTGCCTACTTTGAACTAACAGTTGGGATCCTTTCCAATCGAATCAAGGGTTGAAAGTTTTTTCCTATGTAGACAAGATTAGACTCTTCTATCTCCTATAAATATGGGTGGATTTCATGGCCTGAGCATGAAGAAAATCCAGTCCAAATATAATAAAAAACCAGCCTCCTCCTCACTAGTTTTTTTTCTGCAACGAGTTCTCTCTCTTCTTTCTCTCTCTATCGTGGCTTTCGGCCACCACCACTATCACTACCGGCTTGATCACCAACCTCTCTACCACAAGAAACCGTCTGACCACCTCACATGGTGGTTACACCAACTCTCTTTATCCTCTACAAATTCTTCTTCTTCTTCATCTACCAACGACTAAGACTGGCCACCACCTCAGCCACCACCAGACGTCGTCCTCCACGGCTAGACCACCACCGCACCAGGTAGCTTTCTCCTCCTTCTCCTCCTCCTCCTCTTCTTTTTCTTCTTCTTCTTCTTCACTGTCTCTATTCACAAAGTGAAAGTAGACATGAATTATAACTCACATCCTATTGTTCAAGCATTAACAGTGGGCGTGAATTATAATTCACGTCTATTGTTCATGCAGTGGATGTTGGTTTGGGCCAGTTCTAGCCCATCCCACCTATATGGGCTGGACTCAGCCCAGCCCCAAAGAAGAAGAAAAAAAGATATGTTGGCCCGAGATCAACCCAACCGTTTTGGGCCAAGATCGACCCAACCCAACATTCCTAGGCTCGACCCCACCCATATATATTTAATATATGTTATAATATTTTAAAAAACAAAAAAAATCATAAAAAATAAAAAATCATTAAAAAAATTGTGATTTTCTCAAATATTGTTTTACCAATTTTGCATAATATTGGGTTTTATACTTACACTGTAAAATACAAATCCGGTATTAAAATGTCTGGTTTTCTCCAAAATATTTCAAAAAAATTCAAAACATTTAAAAAACAAATCTAAAAAACTTTTAAATTAATTTCCCTTTTCAAAAACAAAAAAAATATTTTGTTTTAATGCATACGATCAAATCCTAAAAATTTTCCAAGCATATTTTCATAAAAAAATTGCATCTATATCATGTTTTGAAAAAAAAATGAATATCGTAACCAGTTTATGATCATCCATTAAGGTTTGATCAAAATATCAAAAACCTTTTTCCAATCTTTTTTCTAGGGTCTAGATGTAGACTTTAATATTTGTGAGATGTAAAATTGCACAATAAAGTACACCATCAGATATTAAAAATACAAGATGTAAATAATATGATGCTAAACTTCGAAGTTTCAAAGGGTTAGGATTTAACCCAATAAGGTAGAGACTTTTTGATGAAGACAGATTTACCTTGAACCTTAGAAAAGACGAACGAATAGAAACCTGACTTAGAAAAAAACAATCAAATAATAATGCTGCTTACTTTAGGTAAGGTGCACTAGAGGTGATGTGTCTTCCCCTTGTACAACCAGTCCCTTACCCAGACTCTCGCAGACCATAGGTTCCTAGTGATCATAATACTCGGTGGCGACTCCTAAACATTAATCATAATTTTATTATTAAATCTAAAAACCCTTCCCAATATATCACACCTTATCAAGAGGCATGATAAAACCCCGTCGTTGCCCGATGACGTCGCAGCACACCCCGCAACACCTTACATGAGAAATCAAACACAATAAATGATTTTACCTTTACATTCAATAATCTTCCTCAAGAATTCTAATTTGTAACAACATAAAATTTCAATCATTTTATACAACATAACTAAATTTATTTATAATCATCTTCCACACAAATTTATGCATTAATCTAACACAATTCATTTGAATAAACATAATTCCATCATATATTAATTTGTTCCATATTTACCCTTTAGGTTTTAGTAACCATGTGATTTTTTTCTTCATGATTTTGTTTTTTCTAATTTCCCTTCAATTATAATCTGCTCTACCCCAATATCTATCATTGCAACAAATTTTACGTGTCATCAAAATTCCTGTCACAAACCTTACGCCAAAATTCACAAACTTGGCATCAATCTTTTTCCTTTTTAATTGAGCTTGTAAAGTTAGGTTTAGAACCCCTTACCTATTAATAAAATGATTTTCAAATGCTAACCACTCAAAATTTGTTTGCCTTTTCTCTTTTCTTCCCTTTTCGTCATTGCTTCTCTCTCTAGTTTCTCCTTTCTCTCTCCACATTCTCTTTTATTTTGATAGTTAATGTATTTAAGCCCCTCACTCCCTCTTTAATTTAAGCCTTCTCTTTATAAATTATGGCCGACAGTATATAGAGGAAAAATAACTAAATTTTTCAACTTTATTTATGAAAATGCCATCAATTAGTTTTTATTTTACTTTTTTGTCCAATTGCTAATAATTTCTTATGGCTTTCCTGAACTTTGATTATCCTGAAATTTTACCCGAAGATAGAAGAATATGTTAGGAGACTTCTCTTAAAAGTTCAACTTGATTTGATAGGACTTGTGCTCGTTAGCATAAAACTTGCCGGTACATGATTTTACATAAAAAATTCAAATTTTCTTGTCGTCCTTACATGAAATGTATTAATTGCTCAACTAAATCCTATGGAACATTTTTTTTTATTCCATATATATCCATTTTATATTTTCATCCTTTATTTCATTTACAAGTTTGTTATCGTCTCACGATAATGTTATTAGTTTCATCTTGGTTTACACTAAAACGTTTTCATGTCTTTCCTTCTTTTATACTTTTAAGCTCATTTAATAATTTCTCTTTTATTTACCATTTATTATAAATTTTTAACTTTTGAGGGCTCAGTGGCTTACATTAGCTATGTTAATTTGTTTTTTATTTGTCGAGCCACTTAAGGGTACTAGAAGACCTGAGGCAAAAGAGAAGTCATACAAAGAAAGGTTCTTTCATGCAATGCATAAAGGGCGGGCCCGTAAAACTCACTAGGATAAGCGGTATTATTGAACCAGACAAAGCAACAAGCAATGAAACCAAAAACAGATAAAGCGCCTAAACTAGTATTTGCAAGAAAATAGTGAGAGATTAAATTATGATTAATGATTGTCTCTAAATTTGTTTGCAATTCAGTCCTTTTATTAGTTTTTAAGTAAAATTAATTTTTTTTTCAAAATACCTTTTATCTCTAATCAAAATTTCCAATTCCATCCGCTATAAACAAACTAAAAAAATAGTATTTGTAGAGAACAAAATGGGAATTTAAGAAAGAATTAACAATTAACATTGGATAACTGTGATATTCAAAAAAGAAAAATTAACTTACAAAATCATCATCAACATGAACTAAACTATAATTTACTCAACCATATGGTGAAAGAAAAAAAGAAAAAGAAAAAACCAAAGATATGCCACGACATCATTGTTGACAGTCCTGTTATGGTCTCTAGTATAAAGGCCACGAATTTCTACACCTTCACTCTCCCAATGAACACCATAAACATAAGCCTTGTTGCCATTGATGCCATAACCTATCAACGTTGTTGCCTTTTTCATTTTCAATTATGCAAATGAACATACATTTACAAACCTAAGAATGCATTTTGTTTATAATGAATTTCATAACATTGAAAGTAATCGGCTGCAACTAATAATAAATTAAATGCAACTTACTTATTACAGATATAGAAATACCAGTAATAAGCAATAACACCAATTAGAAACCACCACACCTAATTGCAGATACTATAACATTCAGTTTCTACTTGGAAATTGACAATATAAAAGTGATATTGCCTTCCCATATTTACTGCTATTTAGGAATGGAACTAATATTCCAAAATAGTTACCTAACTTTCAAAAGCATGTAAGGGAACATTCATAGCATCACACCAATTGAAAATTTTGATTTTAACAACCTAAACCTAACATTCAAAGTTAAGTATCCAAACATTCAATTTGCAATAATACTAACTGTAATTTTTGCATATATGAAACCTACCATCCAAGAGCAAGTAACCAAACATTCAAAGTTAAGCATCCAAACATTCAAAGTGTAATAACAACAAGCATAAATCTCGATTTCCATGTATTAAACCAACCATTCAACAATAAGTTACCCAACTACAAATTTTGATTTTAACAACCTAAACCTAACATTCAAAGTTAAGTATCCAAACATTTGAATTGCAATAATAGTAACTGAAATTTTGGTTTCCATGTATGAAGCCAAAGTTTTGTAACAAGTAACCACACATTTAAAGTTCATATTTTAGAAGTCATGAAATTTCAACCCAACAACAATATTCAATGATACATAATGTCAAAACATACATGGTAATGGTGTTCCAAGTACTTGGTTACAGAAATACACAAATACGTAGGCAACTTCACATATTTCCAACAACAATTGTAGCATGGGAAGTCTGAAAAAAATAGTGGAAAAGATTTTAGATAATTGAAAATGTTATTGGAATATAGTATTTAACATAAATGAAAAGACATGAATAGGTTAATAAGTTAAAACTTGACCTTGTCCATCTAAGTTTTTCTTTGTTGTTCAAACATTATTTTCAGCCATGATATTTTTCTATCAATATAACCCATTGCAACCCACATCTCCCTCTTGCTCCTCGCACAAAAGAATTCAGTTGCAAAGGTATACAATGCACTACCAAAGTTCACTTCATCAATAGAATGCAGTTCTTCCATAACCTCTTCAATGCTACAACCTTTTTTTTTTTTAATCTCTAGAAGGAGTTGTGCTCTCTCTAATCATGAAGACAGACTCAACAAGTTGATCTAGACATGCGAATAATTGTGCTCCCATTCCAGTCCCTTTTTTTTTTTTTTTCTGACATTGAGGTATAGTATTATGTGAACCCTTTCTCTTTGAACTACTGGGGTTGCTGCTACTGTTTGCGACATTGCTTCCACCAACCATATTGCTAACATCATGTATGAAATCAGGGATTACATCCTCTTGAGATTCACCACTTCCTTCTTCTATATTAGTTTCCTTATTGTTTGTATTTCTCATTCCAACAGTTCATTATCTTCATTTGATAACAGTCCTTATGAGGAAGTCCAAGCATATTCTCTCATGGCCACTATGTTACTAAACATGATGTCGTACTTGGCACACAACGAGGGCTCGATGTCAACATGCCTAAACTTCTTTGCTCCTCTAATTCCCTGTGTAATAAAAGCTGGATGTACTTAGCAATGATAGTAGATTAATAAATAATATAACAAGACAAATAATTTTATGAGGCTATTGATAATGAAAACTAAACTAATTTTTTTTTCCACCATTCATCAGTTGATGAGATGGTCCCAAGTTCAGTAGACCAACCAACTCCAGTTTCAGTTATTAATTTTTTCCATGCCCTCCAGTCCTTTTTAATCCCATCCCATTTGTTTTTAAGTTGAGCTTTTATTAATGAAAGTCCTGTTTGCTCTTTGAATGATTGTATGATAAATTTTCAACCAGCTTTGTCGAAATGGGTGTTTAGTCTCATGCCTCAATAGCTTTAATGCCAATGTCACAAACGTGTGCAACATTGCCTTGGTCCAAGAAGCTTTATCACGTGTGTCAGACCCATCCATTGCTTAATAGTTGACAATGCAAGAAAAAATGAAACAAACAATTAACTATATAAAGGAAAGATTGAATGTTGATAAGGGCTAAAATAAGATATTAACAGAACAGGAAATTACATTTCCAGCAAAAGGTCAACCAAAGAGCCTAACAAGAGATTGAATGTTGACAATGGATGAAAAAATAAACTAACAATTAACTATATCAACTTAATGGTTGACAATGCAAGAAAAAATGAAACAAACAATTAACTATATAAATAAAAGATTGAATGCTGATAAGGGCTAAAATAAGATACTAATAGAACAGGAAATTACATTTCCAGCAAAAGGTCAACCAAAAAAACTAACAAGAAATTGAATGTTGACAAGGGATGAAAAAATAAACTAAAAATTAACTATATCAACATAATGGTTGACAATGCAAGAAAAAATAAAATAAACAATTAACTATATAAACAAAAGATTGAATGCTGATAAGGGCTAAAATAAGATACTAACAGAACCTGAAATAACATTTCCAGCAAAAGGTCAACTAAAGAAACTAACAAGACATTGAATGTTGACAAGGGATGAAAAAAAAAACTATATTAGCTTTAACATCTATAGTTGACATGCAATTAACTAGTTCAACAAAAGATTGAATGATGTCAAGTGTGAACTAAAAAACTCGATCAACTTTACCATACACAGTATAAAAAGTTAAAGCTTGACGACATTTGCCTTGTAATTATCAAACAACATAAATGTTGACAACAATGTAATGACATTCTTCGACATTTTACAATTGAAGTTGGTGTATTCCATTACAAAACTAACAGGTAATTACATTTGTCAAATTAATCCACAATGATTGCTCAACTATTTCTTGACAGGGGAAAGAACATCTAAAACTACCCACAGATAACTCAAACCTTTAAATGTGTTTCATCAATTATCAGGGGATTTTCTAATTAGCAGAGGAAATTAATAGTTTAATTTACGTTTATTTATTTGTTAGCAATCATTAGCAAACAACAACTACTACTAATTTCTGATGGCTTGCAAACTATTAATGGTTGACAGTGCAACGAGTACTTTGCCTTTAGCCTCAATTAGTTTAACATAGCAAGAGCGAAAACATAAATAATTGAAGATACATGGAGGAATAAGATAGAGATCTGAAAACAATTAGCAATAATCACTGTCCAGATTAAAAAAAACAAGTGATTTACAAAAAGGAATAAACAGATCAAGGTTTGGAGGAAGGAACAAAAATTAACTTAACAATACTATACGAGCAGACCAGTGAATTAAGCAAACTAACCCGTTGGAAATTGCAACTTTGGTGTCTGAATGAAGCACCTTATGGATTTCTATTTTGGGGTTCTTGATTACAGTAATGAGGGTTGCTCTTGTTCTTCTTTTTCTGTTGTTAAGGAGAAATCAATGACTACTGAATGGGAAGAAAAGGACGTTGTGATGGTCATTATTATGGGTGGTGCAGCAGTAATGGTTTACTGTAGAGTTGTTGTGCACAGTTAGGGTTGATAAGAGAAATAAATGCAAATTGAAAAATGGACGAGCAGATAAAAAGAGAAGAGGATGCTTTGGTAAATTTCCAAAGCCTTTTCTGATCTAGAAAGTTCAACCTGTGGTTGAACTCGCAAAAAGTAGTATTTTACTGCTTTTCCATAATCGAGATCCTGCCTTAGATAAATGGTGGGGCCTATAATTTTAGTCAATATATTGAACGATGGAATTGCTAAAAAAAATATCAATATAAAAAATATTAAAAAAACTTAAGTCAATCGGATTAATTTCCCAAACCCGCGATATGAGTCATGAGATCGAGATAACCTCATAGAAAGTAAACTGAAATAAATCATGAAGCCTAATTTCTAATTATTAGCTTGGTGCCGACTTGGGAGTAAATTTTTAACTGTGTTTTTTTTAGTTTTTTAATGATTTAATATATTAAAATTAAAAATATAAAAAAACTAAAATATATTATTTTAATACATTTAAAAAAAATTTAAAAATATACTAGCACACAACACAAAACTTTTATAATCATTCCCTGTTCAATGTTCTAGTAATCTATCCCCCACTCGAGGCTTCACTTTTGCGCACTTAAAGACTTAATTAAAACTTGTCCCTGTAAATTATCATAATCAATTGATTAGTTTATGTAGTTTGAAAAAAAATACCTTATTCCTAATATATATAAAATAACAACGAATATGAAGGTAGTGTTTCTCATTTTTATAATAGTTGTTTTTTAAAGTACTTTTTACTTAAAAATAAATTAAATAATATTTTTTAAAAATTTATTTTTGACATTAGTATGTTAAAATGATATAAAAACATAAAAAAATTAATATGAAACAAAAATTAAAAAAAATTCAATTTTTTTTGAAACGTGCAGTACTGTGACCGCGTAAACAAACACACTCGAAATTAACCAAACAAAACGAAGATATTAATAGATTCAAAATTGTAAGGACTACTCTTGAAACGAGGTTTATAAAGACAAATTTTTTTTAAAAAAAAATAAGAATACATGACTTTCATGAATGAGAAAGGAGGTTCTTTACGATATATCTTAGTAGTTGAGAAAATATGAGGTATCTTTATTGTTATGTCTTTCAAAAGAACTAGTAAAAGACTATATTGCTGATCTACGTTATACTGCGGGTTGGATCAAGTTTTTTTAACATAAAAATAAACATTTAGATATTGCTAATGTTTTTCTAATAGAAAAAAATAAATCGTGTGAAGATTGAATCAATGTGACCTAATCTACTTGAAGGGTCCAAAAGCAACTCTGACTTATAGTAAAAACATAGTTTGACTCATAAAATTCAAGACAAAATCTTTTTTATAAAAATATTGAAATGATAATATATTAAATCAAGTTGCTAAATTTATGATGTGGATCATGAGACCATGATAACCTAATGTAAAGTCAATCAAAACAAATTATGAAACTTAATTCTCAATCAACCTAATGTTAAAGAATGAAATTGAAAAATTAATAATAAAAAAACAAAAAACAACATGATTTAACTTATTAAACTTGTGTCCCGAGTTATAAAACTAAGATAACCTCATAGAAGGTAAATAAAAAAAATAACCAAAATCAACCTAGTTTCTTAGAGATTAGGTTAGTTGGTTCAAATAGAATTTCTAAATATCATATTAACTGAGTCAACTAAGTTTTTTGAAAATTGTACACCCTTTCTAATACTTGTTCCTAAAGGAAAAATATTCTTAGGATGGAGTGTTTTGAACAGGAGTGATGACCCATCAAGTTTTGAATAGGTCATTTTAATGTGCGATGTGCTTTGCCTCGCATTTAATACCTAGAATTGAGCCTATGATTCGAACTAGGATTTCCCCCATCTATCTCCGGGATATTGTGGACAAATCTACCATGCATTTCAGTACATTGAGCATCCAATCAAACTTTATTATTATTTATATTTTACAGATATGCATCCAATGGATGGACATTAGCATCCAGAAACTCATCTATCAAGCTATCCACCCTAATCTCTTTGTTGAATCGGCGCTTCCAACCCCGAGAATTACTAAGGCATTTGGTGTAATTGGCAAAGCTTCTAAATGTTCTTGCTGTTATTTAGAACTTCTTATCTGACAACATGAATTATCAATTGGTTGCTGGAGGTATTGAGAGTTCATTCCTGACCAGTGAGGATCATCAGGAATCGTTAATTCTTAATTGGGATACATTGCAGTATCTGTTGTATCTGAGTAATCATCAATTGGGAACATATTAGAACTCATATTCTGCATAAATGGGAGTGTCGAATCTGATGAAACACCTGTTGTGGTGTTGTCCTCATGTGCCTCTCTATGCACTGCAGTCTGTTGAAGCTGCATTGCGTATTCTAAATCCCAGCACACATCAATCATATTAGGCCTGTCTGCTCCTTGTGGCTTCAAACACTTCTCAACTATTTCACCAAATTTTCTCAGCGAATTAGGGTTGATGCGACCTGCCAATAGAGGATCAATAATCCTTTCAAGCTGCCCTTTCTTTTGCCAAAACATCCCCCATTCAACTAGGTTTATTTCTTCCCTCTGCTGTGAGTTTACAACAGGGGGTCGAGCACAAAGCACTTCAAGAAGAACCACACCAAAAGAGTACACATCTGATTTATTGGTTAACTGAAAAGTTCTGAAATATTCAGGGTCAAGATAACCAAAAGTACCTTTAAAACCCATGCTTATATGGTCCGGATCAGGCATTCCTGATTGAGAAAGACCGAAATCAGCTACTTTGGCCACGTAATGTTCATCAAGTAAGATGTTTGTAGACTTAACATCACGGTGAAAGATTCCTCCATCTGGACCAGTGTGGAGGTAATGAAGACCTTTTGCTGAGCCAATGCAGATTTCGAGCCTTTGTTTCCAAGTCAATTCAGTTTTTGCAGATGGATTCTTTAAGCACTCCATCCTACTATATAAATGGTCCCTCAAAGTCCCCTTTTCCATGAATTCAAAAACCAATATCATCTCCGATCCTTCATCGCAGTAGCCAACCAAGGAAACAAGATGCCGATGTCGAATCTTTGAGAGGACCATGACCTCAGTTCGGAACTCTGGAAGACCCTGGCCATGACTTGAATCGCTTCGTTTCACAGCCACCTTCATACCACTCTCAAGAGTTCCTTTATAAACTTTGCCAAACCCACCCTCACCAATCAACAACTTTGGATTGAAATTATGAGTCGCAGCCAGTATTTCAGCTAAAGACATCTTCAGTTTGAGGTTTAAATTAGTAACGTTGGAGGCATTTTCAGTTCTTTCAGTTATCCAACTGGGAGACCTCCCTTTTCCATAAAGAAACTCAGCTTTTACGGGCTTTGGTCGCTTTAATCTCAAACATAATGAGAATAATAAAATCAAAACCAAGGCTAGAGTCCCACCTCCAGCTGAACCAATTGTGCGAGCTAGATGCTTTTTTGGCTCATGTTCAACAGGCACTACAATTGTCGTGTTCCCCACAAACTCCATGATCTCCAGTCCATTCAGAAAAGCAACTTTCTTAGTAGAATTAATTCTTGGGGCTATACTAAAACTCATATATCCGGAATCATCAGAAGGAACCACAAAATCGTAGAAAAATGGAGATGCCATATCACTAGCCCCTTTATAATTAGGATCGATCTCATGACTGAAATTGGTAGATATATAGAGATCAAATTTGACAGTGCCTGGTGAATCACTGATAAAGTCACAAAAGTGCAGACGAACAAGATGCCTAGCTTTCTTGCTCACGTTAAAACGCCAAGTTATATTTGGAAAATTGGATGCCCCGTTATTATCTACACTCGCTTCTTTGCAAGTTGTGTACACAGAATCAGGGGCAATTTCTTGGACAATCAACCCTTGACTGGCCTCATGAAGTTCACCACCAAAAATACGGTTTGCACCCGAACCCCCGAAAGTTAGATAATCATCATCTGGTACCCAATTCCTCCACAGGGTATCGTTAACTTCTAGACCTCCAACATTGATCCTATAACGTGTCCTAAGAGCTCCATCTTTGGTCCGTAAAGGAGGAGTTGCAGAGGGATTATCCATGAAGAAATTTTGTGGGAGAAGAAAGGCTTCAATGGCATTCACGAAAGCAAAAGGTGTCTCTTCAGCTGGTTTGAAGTAGATGTTGAAATTTCCTGCAGCTATCGTGAGAAAGAACTCCTTGATCACTGGGAACTCAGTAGTACTGTTCGGGACTCTAAAATTTGATAAAAGTGAAAAATTTGAAGCAGACACATCGAACAAAGCATCAGCAAGATGAGTCCCTTTGAAGCTGAATGGAAAGAAATGAAGGCGGACAAGGTAGGAACCAGTTTGAGTGATATCAAGCATATACGGGGTTAATTTCGTATAGATTCTGGCTGTATGATAGAGGAGTGATATGCCGGGTAAAGGGTTTTCATTTTGTATAGATTTGCTTTTTCCAACCGAGAAGGAAGAGTTAGAATTCTTATCACCAACAAAAGTCCGGTAATCGTCAAGATAGACATTGGTGTCTGATCCGCAGTTCATGAAGTACTTAACCGAAGGATTGTAAGATAATGAGGATGAAAGAAGAAGAAGAGATTGAAGAAGAAAGAGAGGATGAAGAGTGAACTCCATAGAAATTGGATGAGGATATTGGATGCTTTTTCTTTGAATGGAGGAAAGGTTGTCAGGAGCGGAAGATATGAGGGAGTACTAGCATGTTTGAAATTTCAGAGGAAGACTTGTTGACTTGTATCTGTTACTCTCTATACAGGTGTTGACATCAGCAGTTTTTATCACCAACGAAAAGAGATTAACCAATTGAACGAAGGAGAAGAAAAGTCACATTCTTTGATTTTGGCCAAATTTAACTACTTGCAAGTGTGTCATGTTCGCTTCCATTTCACTTGCAAGCACAAAGGACGAACTTCATCAACGAGAAATTATCACAACCAAAAAGTGACCCTGTCGTTATAGAATCTCATTGACTGGTTCTCATTCCTTGCTTGACCCAGTTTTCGAGTGCCTTTCTAATTATTTTTCAATTATCTTGATTTGTTAAAATTAAAAATATAAAAAATATTATTTTAATATATTTTTAATTAATTAAAAAAATTATACACACATCATCTAACACATATCCAAAAAAACTTATTTTTGTTCATTCGTTGTTATATGTTCTAATTGTCTATTCCTCACTTCAACCTTTACTTTCGCGCACTAATCTTGAAAATTTAGGTTGCTTTTATTTTTTAAAAAATTATTTTTCAAACTTTCCTATGTTTATTTGCCATTAAAAAAGTTGGTCAACAGAAAACATTTTCCAGTCAATGAAAAACACTTTCCAGTCAAAGAAAAATTTAGCTTGGTTTCCAGTAAACTGTTTTCTTTTTATTTTGGGCAGCAAAACATTTTCTGAAAGTTGTGAAAAATTTAGAAATGTCATATTATTTGTTGATTATATCAATTTGATCTTCAAACTTTTGATTGCTATATATATTTTATTTTGAATATTTGTTTTTCAATTTCATCCCTTAGAATTTAATTTTTATATTAATTTTGGTCCTCATTTGATTTTCCCTTATCATTTTTTAATTGAAATTTTTTATCTATCAAATTTGGTTCTCATTCTTTTGATTGTTACTTATTTTATTTGAAATAATTTATGAAATGTTAATTATTATTATTTTAATTTCTTCATCTTTTAATTTTTTAGATTTGATCTCTATTACTTTTATTATTATTTATTTTATTTAAGAGAATATATGAAATTATATTTTTTTTTCAATTTCATTGTCATTCAAGTTTTTAATTTGTAAGATTTGTTCCTCATTATTTTAATAAACTTGAAAAAAATAAAACATTGATAAGTTATTTTCCAATTCATTTTCCATGATATAACCAAACACTGGAAAGTGTTTTCTAACTTATTTTTCATTACATTACCAAACATCGGAAAATAATTCACTTTCCTGGAATTCACTTTCCAAAAAAAATTACTTTCCAGCAAACAAACAAGACCTATTAAAACTTGTCCCTATAGATTATAATAATCAATTGATTAGTTTATGTAGTTTGAAAAAAAAATCCTCATTGCTATATATAATAACAATGAATATGAAGGTAGTGTTTATAATTGTTGTAATAGTTCTTTTTTATAAAAAAAAACTTTTGCTCGTAAATATACAAAAATAATATATATTTTTATCTTTTAAAATTTATTTTTGACATCAGCATGTTAAAATAATTCAAAAATATAAAAAAATTAATATAAAACAAAACAAAAAAATTTAATTTTTTTTTGAAAAGTGTAGCACAGCCACGAAAACAAACATACTTGAAATTAACCAAAGAAAATTAAGTTATTAATTGATTCAAAACTGTAAAGACTACTTTTGAGATGAGATTTATGAGGACTACTTTTATTATTATTATTATTATTATTATTATTATAAGAATACATAACTTTCATTAATTAAAATGAAGGTTTTGTACGATCTATTTTAGTAGTTAAGAAAATAAGAGGCATTTATTCTATCTACAATTATGCCTACCTTTGCTAAAGAATGAGTATCTTTACTGCTATGTCTTCCAAAAGAACTAGAAAAAGACTATCTTGTTGATATATGATAAGGTTGGATCAAGTTTTTTTAACAAAAAAAGAAACGTTTAGGTATTGCCAATGTTTTTATACTAGAAAAAAATTAAACTGTGTGAAGATTAATTCAATATGACTTGATTTACTTGATGAGTTCGAAAGCAACTTGATTAAAGTATGAAGATGGAAAAAATTTAATTTAAAAATAGAACACAATAAAACAACCTGATTTTACTAGGGTTATCCCACAAAATAGGTGATCCGAGTCATGAAACTAGAATAACCTCATAAAAAGCAAATAAAAACATATCATGAAGATTAATTCTTAAATCAACTCAATCTTTAATGATGAAATTGCAAAAAAAAAATATCAATTTAAAAAATATTAAAAAAAACTCGAGTCAACTGGGTTAACCCGTTAAACCTGTGACATGAGTCATGAGATCAAGATAACCTCTTAGAAAGCAAACTGAAATAAATCACGAAGCTTAATTTCTAGTCAATCTAATGTCGAAAGATGAAATTGAAGAAATGTCAATTAAAAAAGATTAAAAAAAAACTTGAGTCAACCGAATTAACCCGCTAAACTCGTAACATAGATCACGAGATTGAAATAACCACATAAAAAGCAAACCACAATAAATTATGAACCTCAATTTGTAACAAACCAAATGTTGAAGGATGAAAATAGGTAAAGAAATATAGAATAATGTTTCATGAAATGGTGCATAATAAAAGCACCATCCCTTTTATTTTTTCATTAATGAAAATAAAAAGGGAAAACCTTTTTGTTTCGTATTATTTATTTTGTTTGATAGAGTAATTAGCTCATATTGGATTCATGCTATTAAAAGGAGCTAAAACACGTTAAGAAAACACTATTCACTAGAACAATGTAATAACATGTTTGCCTCTCCAAAAAAAAAATATCAACACTAGCTTCAATTGGCATTAAAGTCCTTTAATATGGACCATTTTTCATTATTTGACCGAGGATAAATTAGTTTTTTCCTTTTTTAAGTGCACAGTGAAATGACCAAAATACCTTTAGAGGTAAAAATTTAAAACTGACAATTATACTCCTATCAATATATCAATATTCCTTTACTCTATTTAGTAAATATTTGATTATCTAAGAATTGCTTTATGAAGGATATGAGATAAATAATCTATGTACTATGAATAAAGATCTAAAAAGATAGATCTATAAAGTTTTTTGAAATGTCTCAATCCACTTCCATAGATAAAATGCTAAACTGATTTAGAATTGATGAACCTAAGAGAGGATACTTACATATTTCACATGAAATACATCTCCCCAAAAACATGTGTTCTAAGACATAAATTAAAATAGATAGGATGAGAGTAATTTCCTATGCTTCAACTATAAGATCTATAATATATGCAATGTTATGTACAAGATCATAAGTATCTTATGTTATAAGCATAACGAGTAAATATCAATCTAATCTAGAAGAACTAAGATTGTATTTAAGGCCTATGAAGGAAATGAACTCGTAGTACATGGTTATTAAGATAATAGTTTTCAATCAGATATTGATAATAACTGTCATAACCTATATTTTTACCCCTCATTATTTTTTCATATATTTTAAAAGTAAAAAAATGTCTTTTCAATAAATCTAGTCAATTTTAATCATTTCATTATTTTGTCACTTTTGTTTTAATTTTTATATGTCATGTTAAGTTATAATTAATCAAAAAAAGATGAAATAAAGAAAATAAAAAAAATAAAGTAAAAATAGTAAAAAAAAAGGGAATAAAATATAGTTGAGAACAAAATGGAAAAATAATTGAATATAACAAGCTAATAATTGAATTGAAGAAGGTAAAACAATTCACGAATAATTTAGGATGCAATTGAAAATATGATTGAGAATAAAATTAACGAAAAAAAAGCTTGATTTGGCTATAATTAAAAGAATTAAATAACCAAAGATTAATTTGTAACAAGCATCCAAATTTAAAGGTTTAATTAATTCATTTAGGGATGAAATTAAAAAGAAAATCCAAGATTAAAACCTAATTGAATAAAAAATCAAAAGGCCAAGGACTACAATGAAAAAAGACAGGAATTACATGACATAGTTTATGCTTTTGACTTTTCTCCAAAACTACCTCGTTTTATTCATTTTCTTTCTTAGAAAAAGCAATCAAACTTCAGTTACAATTTCAATTGATTCTCATCTCAATTAATCTTCTAGCCTAGAATTTCAGCTATTTTTCTCCATTTAATAGCTAATAGTAGTGATGAAAAAAACACCTCTACCAAACACAATCCTTAATCTCCTCCTTTAAAAGCTTCCATTCTAGTAATCATTTTAACCAAAACACTCATTTTAAACCCACAATCTCACGTACCCACTCTTAACCACACTACAACTCATCCTAATCAACCATCATATAGAAGCCTAAACCCATCAGAAATAGCTTCTCATTTCCCTCATCGACAATCACTATAGCCACAAATTAGTCCTTTTTTTAGATGATCCAATTGCTATAACACCACCATTCATCTGCTCCTTTTTTTTTATAATAAAAACCAAAGACCTAAAAAAAAAAAACCACCACAACCATTTCTCTTATTAGCTTTACCAAAAACAATTTGTTCCAACACTTCTCCTCACCACACCAAATTTAACAAAATAGGCTATTACAACTACAACACCGCCAGTAGTAGCCCTTAAAGCCACAACCATCACACAAATCTCTAATAATAGTGATCCTTCACACTATAACACTAACACACCTGGAAATAAAAAAACAATTACAACCTAAAAAATTAAAAGAAATTTTAGCCAAAGAAACACCAAAATCATAGCCCAATCTTGGTTTCTAGTCAACATTCAATCCAAATCCTTCCCTCCTCGCCACTAAGATCATGATAAAAAAAAAATCCAAAACTCAACTCCATTAAACCCAGAAACAATAAATCATAATGGCCCATACATTGTTTTTATTTATATATTGTTGCTCGCTCGTGTAACACAATCACTACCTAAACTAACTATTATCAAACTAACAGCACGCGTTGCTACTACATAGACGAACCCTGACATATATACTACACATGCCACCTCTCTTTAGTTGTTTCCAACAATTTGTAGTCAATTCCATTAATTTTTAAAGGTCTCTTTTTAAATTTTGAATAAATGTTTGCATATTGATATGTTAATTTTGTATATAAAAATTCTTATATTTTCCAAAAAAATATGATTAATTCAGTACATAAGCATGTTTAATTTTGTGTGTAGATGAGTTCATGGATGCATTGGATTTTATATTTGTAGATGTAGGTTTGATACGTGTATATGGATTTTTTGCTCGTTATGAAAGGTATGAATATCTTTGTATAAGAATAAAATATTTTGAGAATTCACCAAAAGAATCAACCCATTGGCAGTGTAATGTTGATATTATGTTTAAAAAATATAAAAAAATGATTTATTTTATGAGTGCAAATTTATTTTAAGGGGTTGTGCAATATTGTTTTATGGATGTGATATAAGAATTTAGACAGTGTCAACATGACCCTTCACAAGACCATCGTATATGAGTGGACTTTAGATATATTTTGAATGAGTTCAAAAGTGTAGGGCTAAAGCCCAATTCTTTTTATCATACACAACCTTTAATCTCCTTCTTTAAGAGCTTCCCGTTTAAACCACTTCAACCAAGACACCCATTATGAACCCATAATCTCACAAACCCATTACCAACTTAGTTATAACCTCATAATCTAAAATTAACCAATCATTATCTCTTTCTCTTACACACACTACAACTTAGCCTCTCATTTCCCTTACCAACAGCCACCACAACCACAAATCAATCCCACAAATCAATCCGTTTTTCAAATGATCCATGTAAGCTCTTGATTTAAAGTTTTATGATGTTAATAAAAATAATAAAAATTAAACCTAATGAAGAAATGTTTTAACTTGATATTTAGAATGAAAGGAAAATAAATAATTGAAAATTTTTTTGATTAAATAAACTTTTAAGTATGATATTTTAAAACGGAATGAGATGGGGTTTCAGTTAGATGAAAATTTATAGTACATGTATGATGGCTTTGTTGTAATTAATGGGAATTAAAAGAAATATAAATAGTGTGGCTTCTTGAAAAAGTCATACTTGGTAGAAACTTGAGAGAAGTGAAAGAAACTTGAGAGAAGTGAAGAGGGAATATTTATGTGATTTTCTTTAAATTTCTTGAGTGGAACACTAAAAATGGCATAAATTAATGGGTTTAAAGGAAGTTTTAAGAGATTTAAACTAGAAATCTCAATATTTGTTTTTTGAATTTTAAAGCTTTAAAATTAGGGTTTTGAAAGGTTGAAATGAGAAGTAGTAAGTTGAGGAAAAACTTGGGTTTTCTTGTAAACTTTTGCCTTAATTGGTTGTCATTAGGAGGTGAAAAGTTTTATTCTCATGTTTAAAAACGTTTATCATATTTTTTAAGCTTGAGCATGAATGTTTATATTATGGAACCTAGTGTTTTGTATGTTGAAATGTTTGGATGAATGAACTTGGGTTATAATTATGTTCATGGACTTGTTAAAAGATTGGGCTAAGTGAGAATTTCAGAAAATTAGGAAGAATTCATGTCATCCCTTCATTGTGAAAGTTTTGACCTTGGCTTAGAAAAAAGGAATGAATCAAATTGGATTAACTTTTATGGAATTTGGGTTGAATTATGTTAGGATAGGTATACAATGAATGGGTAAGAAGTTAATTTTATAAATAAAAAAAAAAACTTGAAGAGAAACTCATAACCCTATTTAAGGCTAGGTACTGCTTAGGTTAATAATGGAAAATTTAAAATTAGTTAACTTAATTATTGTGATAATTGTGTTTATATGAAGTATTTAACTTGAATTTTTGATTAAAATAGATGTTGATGATTGGATGTTTGTTGGTACAGGAGAGGTTGCAGAATCCATCCAGCAATAAAAGACCATTACTCGAGCATAGACACCATGTAAATGCTTTGCACCACTACTCGTTATAAAGTACAAAATTTATATATATATATATATATATATATAAATGTCTAGAAGAATAAAAAAAAATGATAATTTTAACTAGTACCTTGATTGGTACTAGCGGCGTCAGTTTATCTGATGACCATAAAATTTATTTGACTAGTACCCTCGGTGGTATTAGTGATGTCAGTTTATCTAACAACTAAGAAATTTGTTTGACTAGTACCATGAGTAGTGCTAGTGGTGTCAGTTTGTCTGACGATCGAGTTTTTATTGACTAGTTACCCCAAGAGGTATAATGGCATCAATAAGGCTAATGACCAGGATACCTAAGTTAATTAAGTACTTGCAGTAGTTCTATGATATAAGTGGAATTATTGATCTAATAATAATAAAACTTTGGATATAATTGAATGAAAGATATTAAAGTGTGAATTACATAATTTAATTCTATAGATCATTTATATTATATGTTATAATAATTTTTAGGTGCATTTCAGCCTCGTGTAGAGCATTAGATTAGCCGTAGTGCTTTCTTTTGTAAAGTAAACTAGATTTTAGTTGCTTATAATTTAACTTTTGAACTCTATATTTTAAGTATGAATCTGATATGATTGTTATCTATATTTGTTAGGTTAAAAAAAAATACATGTAATTAGATTATTTTAATCTTTAGAAGTTAATTATGTCTTTTATTTTTGTGAAGTACTTTTAATGTGGAAAAATATTTGGATTGTGGAATAGCATGTGATTTATGTTGTTATTTGGTATGTGAAAAATATTTGGAAAGAGAAAGAGCATGTGATTTTATGTTACTAATTGGTGAAGGTCTAGGATAGTTGAACTATTACTCAAGATTGAATGGATAGATTTGTTATGATATTGATAACTTGGTAGGATATTTTTAGGGGATACTCTGTTGAAATTTTGGTAAAATCCTAATCAAGTTAAAGTGTGAGAATATACATTTAGGGATTCATGGAAAAAAAATATTATCTTGGTCTTCAATTTATCTTTGATGATAATAAGATATGAAATGTGTTACAATCCAATCACCATAACACCTCTCTTTTGGCAAAACCAACCATAAACTCATAAACCAAACCATCACAATCATTCCCCTCATTGGTTCCACCACAAATAACATGTTGCAACACTTCTCCTCACCATGCTAAACCTAACAAAACAAACCACTAACACTACAAAGCTACCAGCAACAACTCATAAAGCAAAAGTCATAACACAAACCTTCAACAATAACAACCCTTGGACATTACAATACTGATTCATCAAAAACAACAACAACAACAACAACAACCCTAAACATTAATAGAAATTCCAGCCTAGAGCCACTGCGTATACTACATGCACCCATTTTTTTAGTTGTTTCTGGTAATTTCTAGTCAATTCCAATATTTTTTTAAGATCTCTTCTTAAATCTCAATCGTTTTTTTTTTTTGTGTATGAATAAGTTATTTTATGTATGAATATGCATATATTTACTGATAAAACATGATTAATTTGTTTTATAAGCATGTTTAATCTTATGTGTGGATATGTTCATGGATACATTGGATTTTGTATGTGTAGATGTAGATTTCATATGTGTATATGGATTTTTGCTCATTATGGAATGTATAAAAAAATTATTTTCTAAAAAAAAGACAGGAATATCTTTGTATAGAAATAAAATATTATGAGAATTCACTAGAAGAATCAACCCATTAAGAGTGTGTTATTGATATTTTGTTATATATAATTTTTTTTATGGGTGCAAATTTTTTTTGTTGTGCAATACTTTTTGTGAATGTGATACAATAATTTGGGTAGGGTTGACGTGATCCTTCATATACCCCATCGTGTGTGAGAGGTGGCCAACAAACATATTTTGAATGAATTAAAAAGAGTCAAGCCAAAACCTAATTTTTTTACCATGGATACAGGTCTAACACCTAATTTCATGAACAACTTGATCAATAAGTCTCCTAATCCAATGAACCGATGTTGATTTTCATAAGCATTTTTTATGTGTCGTCTAATTTTAGGGACCTAAGTAAACTTAACATGTTCTTTCAAAACAAGTTGATGAATTTTATTTAGTTGTCATCATATAAAATCTAAGTTTATTTTAAATTGTTAGGTTGATTTGTCTCTTCAGGGAATGATAGAGACTTAATATTTTTTTAAACCCAAAATAAATTAAAAAATGCATTGATGAGATTTTATCAAGTTTTAGCTAAACTATAAATGGAAACAAAAAAGAACCACCACCATCTGCAACTCTCAATCTCCTCCTCTAAAAGCTTTCCTAATACCGATTGTGAAACCACAACCATCACCAACTCAACTATAACCTCACAATCCAAAACTAAACAATCATTATCTCCTTGTCTTACACACACTATAACTCAACTAAATCAATCATCATACATAAGCCTAAACCAAATAGAAACAGCCTCTCATTTCCTTCACCAATAGCCACCATAACGATAAACCAATCTATTTTTCATATGATCCTTCATCAATAGCTTCCTATCTTGTTCGACAAAACCAACCACATACCCATAAACCAAACCATAAGAACAACACCTCTCATTGGCTCCACCATAAACAACACATTGCAACACTTCTCCTCATCGTCCCAAACCTAACAACCACTACCACTATAGTGCTGACAACAACAACCCTCAAATCCTTAACAACCATGTCAACCTTTAACAACAACAACCCTCACACATCATAAAACTGATTCACCACAAAAAAAACCACAACAGGCCTAAAAATTGATAGAAATTCCAGCTAAAATAACACTAAAATTACAGCCCAATTATTTATTTACACTCAAAATCAAATCAAAGTTTCCAGCCAACATTCAATCCAAATCCTCATTGTCCTCCTCACTAAAATCACACTAAAAAAAATAAAAACCCAAATCCATAATAACTCAAACACAAGCTAGGATAATAACCCCTAAACAAATCTTGATTTTCTTCTTCTTATTTTTTTTTATAGATCATTGCTCACTCATATAACACACGTGCTGCCCGACCTATCTATTAACAAACTACCAACATGTGAAAGAAGCATGCCATTACTACCCAAATCACAACCAAGAGTCAACGCGTATATTGTATACACCGCCTCAACTCAATTTTTTTTTAATAATCTCTAGTTAATTTCAGTAATTTCTGAAGGTCCTTTTTTAAATCTTGAATGAATGTTTGTGTAGGGATATGTTATTTTGTGTATTAATATGCTTATATTCATGAATAAAATGTGATTAATTTGGTATGTATGCATGTTTAATTTTGAGTGTTGATAAGTTCATTGATACATTGGATTTTATATATGTAGATGTAGATTTCATATTTGTATATGAATTTTTTATCGTTATGGAATATACATAACAATGATTTTCTAAAAAAAAGGGTAGGAATATCTTTGTATAAGAATAAAAAGGGTTTTGCCATTCGGATGTTGATATTTTGTTAAAAATATAAAAATAAAATGGTTTTTTTTAGGTGCAAATTTATTTTAGGGTTTTGTGCAATATCTTTTACGGATATGATATACTAATTTGGACAAGGTCAATATGACCCTTCATAGATCCATCAAATGTAAGTGGAGGACTATAAGCATATTTTGAATGCCTTCAAAAAAACAGGTCTGAAGTCTAATTTTACCATACAGGTCCAACACTTGTTTTTATGAACAACTTAATCAATAAGTCTCATAATCCAAGGGACTAACGTTGAATTTTCTTTAAAAAGTCTTTTTGATGTGTCAACTAATTTTAGGGATCAATGTGGACTTAACATTTTATTTCAAAACAAGTTTGATAATAAGTTGACAAATTTTGTCAAGTTGTTATGAAAAATATCATTTAAGTTTATTTTAAATAGTTAGATTGACGTGTCTTCTCTTTTAAGGACCAACATAGATTTAATAGTTTTTTTTTAAATCCAAAATGAATTAAAAAAATATATTGATGAACTTTTATCAAATTTTAGCTAAATCAGTAATGTTTTAGTTTGACTTGGATTCAATGGATAGATCAATAAGTCTCTTATTTCTGAAGATTGATGTTTGATAATTCATAAAAAGACTAAATCAATAAGTCTTATACTTCTATGGATCAATATTAAATTATTTGCTAAAAACTGTAAAGGACTATAAATAAGATTAGAAAATAATTACAGTATTTTATGTCAATAAAAAATATAGATTTAAGAGAAACACACTGTAAAGGTAAAATTTTATTTGAAAGGTTACAAATATAGGTAGAAGCTAAAGACAACATTAAACAAAAAATAAACACATGAATTTTAATGAGTGAAAGGGGTTATAGATGTGAACCCCAAGTTCGCAGGTTTTATCTTCTTTAGAATAACATTCCTCTAGTTCTCCTCTTTAAAAGGTTTATAAAATTTGAAATAGATCATAAACTTTACCTCAACTAGAAAACAAAATAAAAATATAAAATTACAAAGAAAAGAAGCATGAAATCCACAAATAACAAGGAAATCACAAAAATTTCCAAAACTAGGGCTTCGTGGCAAGATTTTCAAAATCTAAAGATTCGATAGTCGAAGTAGCTATTCCAATGCTACATTAAGAAAAACAGCTTTCAGATACTCCTGTAAAAATTTGAGTATGATCCAACAGTCGAATAAAAAATTATGGCCCTTTGAGCTGTTATTCTAATCTGGCGCAAGAGCTTAAACTTGTCTCACTGATCCATAAATGTATCTGCTAGGTCATTCACGTAATCTATCTAGGGCAAATCCTCATCTAGTTATGATAAACTTACACCTAACCGCTCAGAATCACTCGTTGTCGCAAGCTCAACTACATTAGATACGGTAAGAGTGATGTTTTTTTCTCAATCATAACTAACCGTTTCTTTGAAACTAGTGTATATTTTAAGATTCTTAGTTTTTATTAATTACTAGATGATGACTCAATTTTTCACATTTTTTCCTTTTATTTTTTGAAAAAGTTATCAAACCTTAGAAAAAAAAAAATTGATATTTACATAGCCCGTTTCTCTTTCCTCTTCTACCAAAGTGAAAGACAGCTATTGCTAAATTAGAAAAGTAAGCAAGCAGAAGAAAGAAACCAATCATGGTGGGACAATGACTAAACCAAGTCGGAGCAACAACGTTTTGGATGCAAATCAACAGCTGCAAATCGCGAATCAAATCAGAGCTCAGCTCGACTCTATGGTCCCATAACGGAAGTGAGAGCTAATAGATGTGCAGTGAAGAGAGAGACCGAGAGAGAGGGGAGAACAAAGACAACTTTGGATGGTTTCTGACGTTCTTGTTTATAAAATATTGGATGGTTACGTGGTTAAATATTTTTTTAAATGCTTTTTTAATTGATATTTTTAAATTTTTTTATATAGTTTTTAATATGATGATATTAAAAATAAAAATAAAAATAAAAATAAAAAAATACTTTAATACATTATAAATAAAAAAACATTTTAAAAAACCATACTTCACGTTACAAAACACGCTAGATAAATTGACAACACGAGAGCTACTTCATTGGAATTATTCCACCACTATCTAAATTTTTATAGGTGTTGTCCCTTTTAATCGTGATGAAAAACTAAAATGTACTAATACCAGGGGTCCCACAAATTCCAGCATTATTAAATTTCAGCTTTTCCCATATTCAAATGCCATGGGTGCTTGAAGTAGAAGATTTTGGACAAAACAAATTATATATTTATTTATCAGAACGTATTGTGTAGTTCAGAATCTGCTCTTCTGTGGTTCATATTTTTCTATTCACATCAAAGTAGTTCTCACATGCTATCATGATTTTTTATTTTTAATTAATTTTTAAAGTATTTTTTACTTAAAAATTATATTAAAAATAATATTTTTATTAAAAAATTATTTTTAATATCAGCGTATTAAAATGATCTAAAAACATCAAAAATATATTAATTTGAAGCAAAGAAAAAAATAAAAAAAATTTAATTTTTTTCAAAAATATTTTTAAAACGCAAAAATAAATAGAACTTTAGTGAAGAACTAGACGTGTACCACATTAGGTTATGGGTTCACACTATTTTTTTTATTAAATATTTAGGTATTGCAACTTGTTTTAAAGAAATAAGAAAAATCCAACGACCAGAGTTATGGTCCTAGCCAACCAAATAAATTGGTTTTATTTTGAATAAAAAAAGGCAAAATAGCAAAGAGATAAAAACAAAAAAGCATTCACGATAACCTGAAAAAAAAAACTTTTATTCAATAACGAAAAAACAATGTTGTTCAATTTTCAACAAATTAAATATGAAAGGAAGAAATAAGGTAAAAGAGGGATAAAAAAAACTGATGTGAGTCAACCCAAACTAGCATGATAGATATGTAATTTGAGCATTAAAAAGCAAGTCAATCCGGGTTAACCTTCTAAAATAATATTCCAGGTCATGACGTTTGGATAAACCGATAGAAAAGAAATTGAAGAAAATCACAAAACTATTTTTTATATAAAAAAACTAATGTCAAAACGATGAAATTAGAAAAGAAAATAAGCCAAAAAAATATTAACCCCTGTTAACTTTTCAAACCCGTGACTTGGGTCATCAAACCAGAAATACCATATATAGAAAAAAAAAAAAACCACGAAGCCTGATCTTCAACAAATAAAACGGTGAAAGATGAAATTGAAAAAAAAACATAAATCATACAAAAAGATTAAAAATAAAAAATAACAATTAAAAAAATGAGGTTAAAATTGAAATAAAAAATAAACTAGAGGGCAATAACAAATCTTCAATTTGGAGGTTAAATTAAAAAAAAATAACTTTAACAAAATGATAAAAAGAATTAAAAAAAAGGATCAAATTGAAAAAAATAATATATAATACATTGGGATTGAAAGAAGAAATTGAAAACAAATTAAACTTTTATATAATGGCCAAGATGAAAAACTAGAAATCAAAAGAATAAGGACTTAAGCTGTGTTTGTTTCCCGGAAACTACTTTCCAAACTTTCCTGTGTTTGTTTGCCATTAGAAAAGTTAGTCAACGGAAAACACTTTTCAGTCAAAAAAAAATTTGTCTTGATTTCTAGGAAAGTGTTTTCCTTTTATTTTGGGCAGAAAATACTTTGCGGAAGTTGTGAAAAATTTAGAAATGTCTATTATTTATTGATTATATCAAATTTAGTCCCCAAACTTTTGATTGCTATATATATTTTGTTTTGAATATTTGTTTTTCAATTTCATCCCTTATAATTTAATTTTTATATTAATTTTGGTTCTTATTTTTATAATTGTTATTTGCTTTTCCCTTATATTTTTTAATTGAAATTTTTTATCTATCAAATTTGATCCTCATTCTTTTGATTGGTACTTATTTTATTTGAAATAATTTATGAAATGTTAATTATTATTATTTTAATTTCTTCATCTTTCAATTTTTTTTTATTTTTTTAGATTTGATCTCTATTATTTTGATTATTATTTAATTTATTTGAGATAATTTATGAAATTATATTTTTTTTTCAATTTCATTCTCATTCAACTTTTTAATTTGTAAGATTTGTTCCTCATTATTTTAATAAACTTGAAAAAAATAAAAAATTCATAAATTATTTTCCAGCTCATTTTTCATGACATAATCAAACACTGGAAAATATTTTCCAACTTATTTTCCATTACACTACCAAACATCAAAAAATAATTTACTTTCCCAGAATTCACTTTCTAAAAAGAAACTACTTTTCAGCATACAAACGGGGCTTAAAGTTGAAATAGTAAAAAAAAAAGGGGACTAGCCTGTAATTTTTTGGGAAGGAGAAAGAAAAGAAAAAAACGCTTACTTGCGACAAACCTTTCTATCTATGCCAACATGCGTCGTACCATGAGAACTTGATAGCGCATCCATTGACACTACTAAAGAGTAACTTCAGCCACTAGAAAGAGTCGTACACGCCGTTCAAAGTGTGTGGGCATCTCTCACGCATTGACGAGTGCACCACTCGCGCTTATTGCTTTTAAAATTAAAATTAATAATTTATCAAACCAAAAAGAAAAAAAGTGTCTTTGATGATCCTAAAATTAACAAAAAAAAAATCTACGTGAAAGACTAGAATGCTCGTTTATGCATAGCTTCTTTTTTTTTTTTTACTATTAGAGTGTAAAATTGTCATTTTAATGTTTTTTAAAATAGAAAAACTAAAATATCCTCATAAGTTAGTTTTAAATTTTCTCACTTGGAGGACAATTAGCTCATTCTATTATATCTAGAAAAGTTCAAGCGATCCATATACCCACGTAAAAATCTTTAATGACTAATATATCATGTAAAAAGATTAAAATACCCTCAAAAATATACATCACTGAAAATACATTAAAATATATTTTAAATTTTTCAAAAAAAAATATTTTTGGAGATTAAAAAAAAACCCAGAATAAAAATGAAAAAGATTGAACAGAACAGAATTTTGAGCCAGACCAAGACCTCGGGCGAGTGGACATGACACGCCTAGGCCAGGGAGCTGGGCCCTTGTGTTTCTAACCTTAACTTTTTTATTGAAAAAGAAATCATAAAACAAAACAAAACAAAATAAATAAAGTAATTCCCAATTGATGGCTAGTAGTTTATCAAACTTCTAGAAACGTAAGTGCGCTGCAGTCTATCAGTCTCCATTGTACAAAAAATACTCATCACGAAATTAGTTGATGCAATCTCTCTCTCTCTCTCTCTCTCTCTCTCTCTCTCTCTCTCTCTCTCTCTCTCTCTCTCCCCCTAAAAAAAACCATTTTTGCTATATTTTTAACAAAATATCAACATCAGAATGGCAAAACCCTTTTTATCATCTGCTATTTATAATAAAGTAATATAAAGCAGTGGATTGCATCTTCCTTGTGATTATATATATTTTAGGGTTTTGCGCAATATCTTGATACTATATATAATAATTTAAACAAGATCAACATGACTTTTTATAGATTCATTGAATATAAGTGGAGGCCTATAAATATATTTTGAATGTATTAAAATCTTTGTTTGTATTTTTTAATTTTTTTTGGTGTTAAATTAAATCAAATTTTAAAAGATAAAATTAAAAAAATATTAAAAAAATATAACAATTAAAAGATTGAGAATTAAAATTGATATAATTAACAAATAATAAGATATATATATTTTTTATTTTTTCACAACTTTTTAGAAAATATTTTCCGCTCAAAATATATAAAAAGAAAAATATTTTCATGAAAATCAAGTAAAAAAAATTTGATTGCAAATAATTTTTCATTTAGAAATTGATTTTTAAAAAAATACTTTCCATAAAACAAATAGGGTCATACAATATCTATTCTTTAAGAATTACTTTAAATAAATGTTAATAAAGATATTTCTAATATAAAGTTATTTTAACTTATTTTCATCAGATATGATTTATAAAAAATAACATGAATAACGTGAAACAGACTCTAATATATAATTAACTCTTATAAATTAAGCTTTCATTTTGTATGACATTTTTAAATCTATTTAAATTATAAAAAGTTCATAAACATGTTTGTTAACAACAATTTTTTACATAAATAAATAATTTGTTATAAACTGAGTTTTCACTAATAAATTATTCTTGTATTAATTTTTTTAAAAATTGATTTGAATATTTTAACCAAATATATTTCCATGTTAAAGTCATGTCAACTTACTTTTATCATAATAAGGTATTATGAATAATATTTTTTGAATTATAAATTAAAAAATTGATTTGAATATTTTAACCAAATATATTTCCATGTTAAAGTCATGTCAACTTACTTTTATCATAATAAGGTATTATGAATAATATTTTTCGAATTATAAATTAAAGTAACAAATCACTTTAATTAATTAGCAATTAATATCAAATAGTTTCTACTTTATTAAAGCTATAGTTTTTATTTTGTTTTGTTTTGTTTTTTTTTATCTGGCCACTGAGCCTAATTATGATCAAACATAGCTAATTCGAAGTCCACACCTAAAACATTTATATGGCTTTAAGTATTCCTTTACTAGCCATTAACGTTCTATTTGCTGTTATGATTTAATATGCTTTTAAATTGTTTTTTATGCTAAAAAATATTATTTTAATTAAAAAATACCCTCACAAAAACACCCCACTTGCCAAAAACCCACTTAAATTTCATTAACTGTATACAGTCAAGATGTTTTTCTTGATTTTTCTACACCAACTCTGAAAGGCTGGAATTGGATATAGTAGTACATCATTTGAAATTGGAATTTTCTAGGAATTATAAAATAAAGAAAGTAGATATATTAAGGAGTATGAATTAATAACACAATAATTATTGTCCTTGCACAATTATTTATTTCCTCAATGGAATCGCTAAATTAAGACGATGAAAAGGGTTTTGCATTCTTTCTACCTTGAGGGCGGACTGCTTAAGCGAGGAGGTTGTGAGCGTTTGGGCGAGCTTTACACACGAGATGCAAAGGGGTAATCTTCAACATGAGTGTTGCAGCCGTTTCTGTCATATCAACTTCCTTTCCATCAACAGTGGAGAACTCAAAACATTGAAGCAATTGGCTCATAACCAAGTTTATCACTCTGAATGCCATAGCTTCTCCAGGACAACCTCTCCTTCCCAACCCAAATGGCAGTAGCCTGTATGGTTCACCTTTCCCATTTTCAAATCTTTCAGGCTTAAAACTTAAAGGATCATCCCACACGTTTGGATTTCTATGAATGGACCATGCATTTACAAGTACCATGGCACCTGATGGAATATCATAGCCTCCAAGGGTGCAGCGCTCGGATGCCACATGTGGAACCAAGAGCGGAGCTGGTGGGCACAGTCTCAAGTTTTCATGGATGATACATTGAATGTAATGTAGATTAGCGAAATCTGGTTCATCTGCCAAACGGCCTTCTCCAACTTGGGTGTCCACTTCGTCTACTGCTTTCTTCAATGCATGTGGATTATTCAGCAGGTTGGAAAATGCCCATTCTAAAGACAAAGCAGAGGTTTTTGTCCCTGCAACCAACATCATCTGCAGAAAATTGTGGATAACCAACCATATATCAGAAGTTTTGAATCCACAGGAATACATATTTCTGAAGAACCATGGGTCAAGGAAGGAGACTATGAATATCATCTTCACATGTATTTTTATTATATTTAATTACGTATTTATCCCAAATAAAATAAAATAAAATAAAAAAAGAATGGAATTTAGGGCAGCAGAATGAGATTTGAGACTAACCAGAATAATGCCTTTGATGATTTCGTCGGTATAGTATTCAGGTTCCGATTCCTGCAAAGCGAGCAGATGGCTTACCATGGTATTCCTAGTCTTATCAACTCTATGCTCATCAATAAGTCCTTGCCAGAAAGCGTCCATCCTCTTACCTAGCTGAGTCATCCTGTTCTTAAATCCATCATAATCAATGCACTGCAAAATGGGAAACAAATCCCCCAGATTTGTCACCCTAGTACATTCAGAAAACTCGTGCATCATGTCCTTAAACCTCTTTGACTCTTCAAGCCCATCAACATCTTCGCCATAATACTTCTTCCCTGCAACCATTCTCATCATTACATTAAAGTTAAGGTCCAACAACATTGTCCTCAGCTCTATCACGGCCGAACCATCACCACAAAGTCTATGAATTTTACGAAGTAAATTCTTTACTTCTTCTCTTCGGATGCTTGCGAACGTGTTGAGGCGGCTTGCTGAGAAGACTTCAATAGCAGTAAGTCGGCGAAGGTTGCGCCAATGATCACCATATGGAGCTGCGGCAAGGGTGGTAAAGTTGTAATTCAGGACCTTGCCATTTAGAAAGGGGGGGCGGTTGGCCAAGGTAATATCGTTCTTGGTGAAACATTCTTCTACGGCAGCTGGTGATGATACGATGATCACAGTTCGGAACCCAAACTTAAGGGTGACAATTGGGCCATATTTTTGTGAGATGTCGTGGAGAGTTCGGTGGATGGCCTTGGGCTGTTTGAGGAGAGGAAGATGGCCTAAAATTAGGCGACCTGGTGGGCTTGGAGGGAGCTTCATGCGGTGCTTTCTTGCTTTTTGCAGCAGGGTAACAGCAAGAAGAAGAAAGAAACCCCCCAGAAGCGAGTACTGCATCATTTCTTCCATTGTTGAACTGATTGATCGTCTAATTAATCAGTTCTGCCGTTTTGGGTGGGAATGATCAGAACTGATCCTTTGTTCTGTATTTATGGAGTGATTGTAACGGAGTTATGATTTCTATTTTATTATATATTTAATTTTTTGGGCTGCTGATCCCTATCCTTTGACCTTGTATATTTTTTGGCAGACACCCGTGGGAATACTTTGTTCTGGTCTTTGTTTTTCTTATTTATTTATTTTTTTCTTTTGATCTGTTCTTCCGAAGATGAAAGGGTCATAAAGTCAAAAACTCGTATGAAATTGGAGCTTTCTTATATTATTCTTTAATAAATACATAAATAATCTGATTTATTAACATTTCAACAGAGAACAGTGTCCTGTATTTACTGATGCCAGACTCTCTCTTATTTCTTACTTTATTTTTATTATTATTATTATTATTATTAATATAAATATTCAGATAATTTGCACGTATGTTAATTAATTTCATGAATTTTAAAATTATTAATTATGTAAACTTTTATTAATTATTATATTAGCAATCATAAAACTCAAGTTTAAAATCATAAAAAAAACCTCTAATTTCAAACTCATATTATTATGAACTCCATCATATTTCTGACGTTTATGATGACTGAAACTCGTTTTCCACTATACATATATATTGTTTGATTATTTTGTAGAAGCAGCCTGCCGTTCGACGCTTTTTTTTATTGAAAGATTTGTGACGGTGTTGGCCACTTGATGGCCAAAGAATTATTATTAGTTTAAGATAAAATTCGGATTCTTCTATGCCACCAAAATCTTGCGTCAATGCCTCATTTTGATAGGGATTTAATTTATTATTATTATTATTATTATTTTGTCTTTGACTCCAGTTATCTTTAGACATTTTTATCATTCGTTACATGTTTATTTCCTCGAACTTTCATTTTCTTTTTAGCATGAACTAAAGGAGGCTGCTCAGTGCACTTGCCCCTGCTCATCTAAATATACAAAATTAAAAGATTTGAGATTTTAGTCGCTTTATACCTGTCATGCGATATTTAATATTGTTAACTTTAATAAGTTAAAGTTATTATTTTTATTATTATCATCATGAACATTACTAATAAAAATAGATAATAACTAAATTATTGACTCCCATGCTATATAATGCAGGCCGGATCAATTTCTTTTTAACATAAAAATATATAAACATTGATAATATATTTTCTAATAAAAAAATTAATTATAAATTTAAAATATAATGTATATTGAATGATATCTTTTCTAAATGTTGATAGATCGATATATGGAATGATATTTTTTATTCAAATATTGAGGTTATGACTTTTTGAACCGACTAAAGTTAATATGTCAAATTTACGACTCGGGTTATGAGATTGTGATAACCTTATAAAAAAAATCAAAATAAATTATGAAAGTCAATTCATAATCAATTTTGAAGAATGAAATTGAAAAAAATATTAAATTAAAAAAAAAAACTACCGAATCAACTCAGGTTAACCAGCTAAATCCACAATCAATGTCATGAGATTAAGTTAATTCCATAAAAAGAAATTTTTTTAAAAAAATTATGGATATCAATTTCAACCAACACAATGTTGAAATATAAAATAAAAAATTCATTAAAAATATACAAAAAATAAAAACAACCTAAATCAACCTGTTAGATTTTTTATCTGAGTTGTGAGACTCAAATAAATTCATTAAAAGCAAATAAAAAAAATATTAAACTCCATTTCCAACAAATCTAATATTAAAGGTTGAAATTGAGAAGAAGAAAAACATTAAATCCACAATATCGATATATGATACAACAAAAAGAAGATAAAAAATAATTACAAAGTACAATTTCCAAAACAATTTAATATTAAAAAATAAAATTAAAAAAATATTAGTTTGTTGAATGATAAAATAAAAAATAAAAAAATTAATATAATAAATAGTATTTTATAAGTATAATTATAGAGATTTAATCGCACCTTTAGAATTTCTTTATCGCCTAGAACCTACAGTGCATTTGTTTTTTAGATTTGTATAATAAATAGTACCTTTAATTTAGCTTTGTTTTTTAGATTTTTTTTAATTAAAAGAAGTAGAAAATAGACACACGTAGGAAATCACTTGTATAAATTTCAAGGGAAAAATTTTTTAAAAAAGGAATTTGTTTTAAATAATTATGAAGGGTTATATAAAAAAGCATTTTTAATTTTAAAAAGTTAATTTTATTCAAAAAAAATGTAAAAACTAAAAAATATTTTATTACATAATATTCCAGATAATTTAAAAATCAATTTATTTTAATAAAGACCTGCTGAGGCAAGCATCTAAAACTTATTTTTAACTAATTTATTGTCATTAATTTTAATTTTAACCAAATGAGAAAAAAGATAAAAAAAAGGCTATATGGCTTGCTTGGGTGTCATCCACTCATTTTTTTCTTAAAATAATTCAGAAGGCATTTTATATGCTATGCAAACAACACGTAGTCTATGTTCTTAGATTCCGACAACTAGAGAGGTGGTCAAAAAAATCAAGTTGTGGGATTTTAACCCAAAAAAACTATAATTCAACCTATCTCAACTTAAAAACATCTTGAAAACATCTTTAGAATCTCAGAAAAAAGTTTCTCAAGCTAAAACAACCCTAAATCGATTAAAAACATACAAAATTAAATCGAAAAATGTTTTAAGTGAAAAAAATGATTGGCACCTAAAGTCAAAGAAAGAACTAGTTGAGTCTTAATTGGACTTGGATGGGATGAAATTTGGGACTAAATTAAAGAATTATTAAAGAATCTAGAACTAAATTGAATGAAAGAGAAAAAAAATCTGTTGCGTGTAACACACGCACCAACATGTGAGAAAGATAACCTTATTAGGGAGGCATATGCAGCCTCCTTTGTGATTCTTTGATGGTCTTTCTTGATGTCGTGGGAATCATTTCTGTATAAGCATCCTTTATAGAGATTGCACGAGGTGATTGAGGTTTGACGTGGGTCCGACAATCCATTTTTTTCTTTTATTTTTTATTTTTTTCCTTTTTCTTCCCTTCTTTATTCCCATGTCTGATTTCTTCTCTTCTTCCATTTAGAACTAAGAGGGTTTCATTTTTTTCTTCTAGTTTTCAACTATAGTCCCTTTAGTTTCAATATATGGAAAACAAAAAATTCAAACATTTTTTTTCGCAAATTCCAACCTAATAGCTGGATTCTTCTCTGCTCCATGAAAATCCCACATCAACACAATTAAAATAAAATACCAAGACAAATATAGAATAAAACAAATGTGTAAGATTTAAATTGAGTAAAGAAATTATGTGATTCAAAAAAATGGGGAAAAGAAATTTGCACTTTGCAAAGCACAGTGCAATTGTGTGTTTTTTTTCCCTTAATAATTACAAACAAATATACTTTTATAGCTTTGAATGTCAAGTAACGATGTTTCCAAGAAAATGGAAAGTTCAAGAAGCTAAAATCTCAGTGGTAGTAATCACAATCTTGCCCACATAAATTGAGGCATTGTCATTGATCCTTTCAAGGATCTCAAATGACTTTTTTTTTTTTTGTAAGTTGATGTATGTATTAAAAGAAGAAGATACAAAGATTATAAGGGGTATACCCCAGATTTATAATGAGAACAGAAACATAAAACAACAGATGGCTACAGGGTAGCCATCAAATAGAAAACTGAGACCTCACTAGATTCGTTAGGGAAACCAACACAACCAGTTAACTATCAAATTAAGGATTTATGTTATTAACCCTCCAAGTTCTTTATATATATATCGGGTGGGCTTCCATAACATATGGATCATCCCTGAGTAAATGTTTTTTCTATTTGATTGTCTTGAAAGATTTTTTGTCAATTTTTATATTACATGAATCAAATACTTTTATTGAGATAAGGAGAAGAGCAAGCAGTTCTTTCTAATAATAATAGGCCAAGAAAAATCATGTATGTTAACAAATTTAGGAACTTGTCAAAAGAGTGTATCAATTACGCAAATAAGAGAGGATTCTTTAATTTCAGGAAAAAAATCTATACGTATGATTTATTGATTTTTAATGATACAAATTCTATGAAAAAAACAATAACTGCGAAAACACATGGGTTGCATAGCTAGCGAGTGATAAAGAGAAAAGACTTTTCACATGAAATTAGACAAGTAACTAGTCATTTATAAAACAATCATGATACCCATCAAATGTAACCAAAGAGAAAAGGATTGCTACCAAAATACGTGTGTCTATGCATATATATTAGTTTTATGGACTCGATTCAATTAATTGTATAGATACATTCCCCCCCTAAAACTATAACTCAGAATTTAATCTTGAACAAAATAAGTAGTATTCTTATAAAATCAAAAGAAGTATGGGAGTACCAAACCTCATATCTTAAAAAAAAAATTATTTATTATGTTGATCGTGACGTGTGTAAGAAAACAGGTGCATAAATACAGAGAGAAATTGCAAGAAAAATAAAAAATGAAAAATAACGAAAGAAATAAAGAAAAAATATAAGTAAAAGCAAGAAAAATAAATTGAATAAATGAAATTCCTTGTATGGGGCTAACTATCTTTCTTAGTCATTAGATGACTTATTTATTTTAGTACAAGATGTTAGACTCATGATTGGTTAGCTCCATAAAACTTTTCGTAAACCTCAGACATAACCACTAAGGCTTTTTTTGGTCATATGCATCTAAACAGAATTCTATTTTTTTTACCTCTTGTATAATATATCTTTTAGGAGTATATAGTGGGTTGTTTTTATTTTCAAAGACCTTAAAAAAAAAATAATTATGCCCTTCCAATCCTCTTGTGAATCAAGAGCACTAATGTCATTAAAACTTTTGCTTGTAGTTGATAAAAAAAATTAAGCAACAATATTATTGATGCTTTTTTATGTATAATGATGATATCAACTATGGTTGATCCATCGATGATTTTGATAAGGATAATGACATGACTATTAAAGAACATCTTGTACCATAATCCATGAAAAGCCAAGTCATTGGCTTCTACATTATTTTATCTTCTTGAAAAATATCTTTTGATAAGGTTTGTAGCGATAATATGATATAAAGTTAGAGTTATGTGTTCACACATATATTTTTTAGATGATTAGTTGATAATAAGTAGTGAGCGCTTAGTCACTACAACTAGTTTTGCTTCTAACTCCAGTAGTATTTTTAGGCCTAAAACTATCTTCAAGAGTATTTCTAGGCCTAAAACTAAGGCCTCTTATTCAACTTGATTATTTATGCAAGAATAATCAAGCTAAATGGAGTTCATTTAACTACTTTTTCTAGCATGTAATGAGATTAAACTTAAATAATAATGTTCATTTACCAATTTGCTTATAAAATAGCTTTGACAATACATATTTAATTAAATCTATTTTATAAATTGCATAAACATCTATTATTGGCACGTACTAGCATACTTAGCACAAGTAAAATACAAAGACAAACATCATTTTCTATTAATGTATATCTTTTTGCAAATTTTTTTTGAGTACATAATTAAGACAAAACACAATATTTTCATGCCCAAAGTTGGTTTCTTATGCTAGCATACTGGAAACTGATCCTTATATTGCTGAAATATATAGTCTTCAAAACTTTCTAGACCTTAGTGGAGTTTAGCCAGATAAGCCTTGACAATATATATTTAATTAAATCTATTTTATAAATTACATTAGCATGTACTAGCATAATTAGCACAATTAAAATACAAAGACAAACATCATTTTCTATTAATATATATCTTTTTGTAATTTTTTTTTAGTATACAATTAAGACAAAACATAATATTTTCGTGCCTAAAGTCGGTTTCTTGTGCTAGCATACTAGAAATTGATCCTTATATTGCTGAAATATATAGTTTTAAAAACTTTCTAGGCCTTGATGGGGCTAACACTATAATTTAGCTAGATAAACATTTATGTCTTCCAAGGTAATTTATTGCTTTTTAATCCTTTAAAACTAACCAAAGCAATTCCTTTTCAACAACTCAATAAAAGATCTTTTCTTCTCTATAATATTTGAAATTAACCTTCTTAAAAAATTAATCTTGCCAATATACAATTGTATTTCTTTTATATTTTAATGAAGATTTGCTTCTATAATTTCTTGTGTCTTATTTTTGTCCATTTGTATGGCTTGTTGATGCACCATAACTCCTAGAACATTAATTGTCTACTTGCACTCCAAGGCATATTTTAAAGATTTTATTTTTAGGTTATACATCTTCATACATTTAAAGGCAACACATAATTCATCTAGGTTAGTGGATTTTGATTTGACTTTACCACTATATTATAAATATAGACCTTTATATTGTGATTGACATATCATTAAAGATCAAGTTCATAACCCTTTGATATGTTGCACTAGCTTTTTTGAATCCAAAAGGCTTTAAATCATGACATTTGAATATTATTAGGAACATATTATTTTATAATAAAGATATGATTATAACGAGAATAACTATCCATGAAATTTAGTATTTCATTATCAAATGCTACATCGATTAACATACTATCATTGACATAGAATATTCATCTTTTAAAGCTGTAAAATTTTTATTTCTAAAATCTATACATACCTTTAATTTCTCATTCTTTTTCTAAACTAACACTATATTAGATATCCATTCAACATATCTTACTAACCTAATAAAACATGTTCTTAAGAGCTATTTGATCTCTTATTTCACATGATTAACCATATTTAAAACTATTTTTCATAAAGGTTACTTGTGTGGCTTAAACTTAGGCTTGATTGATAGAGGATATTTGACTAAACTTCTATCTAAACTAGATATTTCACTATGATTCCAAATGAAACAGTCTTTATAAGTATGTAGTAGTGCTACCATTTCTTTTTAAAGCGCTTATAGTATACATGTACTTATAAAGATTGGTTTAGGCTCATTTTTAGTTCTTAAGTTAACCTTTATTAACATGTCATACACTTTAGCCTGTCCATGGTCCATCTTGGGTGGTGCTAGTGGAAAACTTGTCATATTAAGCAGGATCAATTCATAGTCTTGACTTGGTTTCATTGAAAATTTTTTGTTTTATTTCTCAATACATCTTCAAGCTTCCTCAAAAGCTTTGAAGCAAGTTATTAAGTCATAGTGACTTACTTAATCTCTTGTTTCATGTTCTAGGCCACTTCCTTCTTATTACAGGTTACTTGGCGTAGCAAAATCTATTGTGAGTCACTCCATGCATGCTATTCTCTTGCTAACACAAAAGTTAAGTGATGACCAGCTTTAATGATCAAGTATGAGGGCATAATGTTAAGTGAGGTACTATTATCGACTAGGACCCTCTATATTGGTACACCATTAAAGTTACTAATGATGTATAAGTGCTTGAAATGGTGGTTTATAGCCAATATTGGCTTAGGAAGTGTAAGGCTTTGGCCTAGTTGTGTTTCAATCACCATCTTTGACTAGTCAAGATCAACAATGACTTCTCTTCTGTATTGTCTTCATAATCATTGTCACAACAAGGCATCTAGCTAGGTTTAACTTCAAATAAGTATGCCAATGAGAACACTATGTTAGTTAATATAACACCTTCATGGTCTTTCACTTTTACTTTAAAAGGTATTTTTAGTTCCTTTTTCTTTAATTCACATTGTTCACTTATCTATTGTATTAGGACTAAGAAATATGTATGCTCATTCTTCTACTATAATATGTTATCGTTAAGAAGGGTTTCAAAACCTTTATCCATCATACCATCTAGTAAGTTATTTGCATCGATAATTATATTGTTTTTATCATCTATTTATTATTCTATTTAGATGTGAGCATCTATTGAAGCCTTCTTATAACTTGTAAGCTCATTTAAAGTTTGGAAAATTTTGCTATTCTCAAGAATAATCAGTGTTATCTCTTGAATAACACGTGTTTATTCCTAATTTATTAAGGTGGTTTTCTTGATAGCATTTTGCTTTTGCTTGAGGACTAATCCCATCTTCTTTGAGTTATGCTAATATTATGGTGCATGTCTCCTTTGTTTAATCTCTTATATTGTTGGCCTAACATTTTGGACAAATTTATTATGCTTTTCTAGTTGTTGATTAATATCACTTTCCTTCACCTTGGTAGCATATGATGCTCTTTTTACATGAGGTTGACTACTTTTCACAATCTTTTTTACTATCTTGGTGATAACATTTTATACTTTTCTTAAGATTTATTTATTGTTAATCTCTTTTGTAGATCATGGTCTATTAAAACCTCTTTATATAAGGTTAGTGTAGAGACAAGAACCCTCTTCAACTTTTCTAACAAAGTTTATGGTTGTTTAAATATTCTATCTTTAACAAAGATCAAACTTTGACTAGTGGTGTTGTTTTGCATAAAAGTAGGTGAGAAATTGTCTAGTACTAATCTCTTTTTGTAACTTTTACAAGCAACCTTATTGGTGCTTAAGGTTGTTTTTTTTTAATACTAATTTTCAAGTTTATTTCTTAGGTAATGTGTATAGTTGAGCATCTTCTCCACTTACGAACAATCATTGTTCTTTAACGATTGACATGCAAATATATATTTTCTGTGTAAAACATGCATCTTATATTCCTTTATTTCTTAAATACAAGAATAGTTCTCCCATTATATTATACTAAAATTGATTGATTGAATCAATCAAATATGATGTGGCTAGTAATATTGTTCACCTAATATTTATAGACCATACCCTTAAACATGTATGACATGTCAATCATTTCAACCATTCAATTCAATTAAAACCATATATTAGAACTTCATAGATTGTTTGCCCAATATTATCCATAATCAACATATGAAGAACCATATCAGGAGAACATCTTAGACCAAATTTCAAGAAAATACTTAGAGAAAGAGGAGATTGACACCTTTTTCCTAGACTTTGAAAAGGAAAGAATTCCTCTTCAAGATGACTATATTAAACTTAAAACAGGGAAAAACAACCACTCAACTATCTAGTATTGTTACTGCTAAATATATTAAATTGTTAGAGAGAATAGAACACTAATTTGGTGAACAATGACGGCGTCAAAATATTTTTGATGTAATTCAAGTATAGAAAATTCCATTCAAATCTTAACATGGATCTTTTGGCTTCTCTCTCCCTATTATCATCAAAATCTAGCAACGTAGTATGGAATTCATACCATTATTTTGCATGATTTGGCTATAATAGATGGCTTTTACCAGCAAGTAAAGAGCTTTGTACTTTCAAACAAATTGATTCATGTCCTATCAAGGACTTAGTATTGGGCGCACTTGAATTCAACATACTAGTAAAGAGAGGGAAAGAAAGAACCAACCTTCATACCTTTAAAAAACATGCCCTTTTTTTTCCCTATACCTGTCTTTTTAAGGACTTAGTATTAGGCACACCTGAATTTAACATATTATTCAAGAGAAGAAAATAAATAATCAATCTTTTTACCTTTAAAAAAAGTATGGATTTTATTTTATACTGGTATATAAGGGCCTCATATGTTCTAAATCTAAAAGACCTACCAAATCATACCTGAAAGTGACAATAACTTTGAAAAAAGGTAGGAACATAGCCTTAGATCCATTCAAATTGAGTCATATCTATAGGACGTTAAAAGAGTGTCATATAAAATGTAAGGAAAAACCTTTCATAATGAAAGCAAGTATTTATAGAGTACTATGATGGGTGGAAGTATAAGCAACTGCCTACTTCCCTTAGTTTAATGATGAAAGGATAAATCTTGACCAAAACTCTATTTATATACGGAGAATCCAATTACAATCTAGCTTTCTTAATTACCTTTTAGGAATTATATAAAAATCCCCCTAAACCTCACCAACAAGAGTGATGTAGAAATATTATTTTGGTCATTATGAGGATAATACCTTAATAGGTATTACTTCTTCAATGTTAAAGGATATATGTTAAGAGAAATGTTATAGTATAGAAAACCATCCTCACTTATAGGGATCTTCACTTCATATTGGTGATCGATTCAATTTCAAAGAACAACTATTATTCTTATGAGCCCTATAGCTCTCATCTAGGAAAAATACAACTAGGTTTAGTCCCACCGTATACCTTTTCTAATGCTCTATAGTGTAAGCATAGATGGTTAAGGTAGAATCACTTTTAAGAACCTTAAGCAAGTGAAAGAGGTAAGAGTAAAAGAGAAATTTCTTTTGTTTTCCTACTAAGTGATTTCTCATTAACAATGGGTCATCAATCAGGGTTCTTTAAATTGTATAATAAGACTAAGGACTTCATTTATAATGCCTCATTAACATAGAAACAAAGTTCTTCTTTAGTAAAATATCAATAGGTAAGGAAGCAAGAGAAATATCTTTGAAACTACAACTCCAATATTAATTTAAAAACTTGTATATAAAACTTCAGGTAAAAACATTTATACCTTTTTTTTTATGATCCTTTATTGTATCCTATGTTTTTACAACACTTTATTTATACAACTTTTTAACTTATGGTTTTTCCTCAAACTCAACTAATAATTGATCATGTCAACCCTTTAAATCTACCTATATTTGATGAGGTAAAAACAGAAGACTCCTACTTTTATGTTAAGGACCAGGCTTAGGGTAAATGTTTTCAATCAAAGTACTTTAACTTTGACATGTTTGATTTAAATTTGGTCTTACCATGTTTTTCTTATATATTATAGAAGTTAGTTACTTCTTCTTTTATAGTTACTTTTATAGAAATAATGGTCGAGGTTTGTTATGCTCGTCGTCTTTGGCTAAGGTTTTTTTTAACATAAAAGATCTTACCTCGTACTACTATAGTGATTCCTAAAGTTCTAGTTATTGAAGTTGTTGAAACACTACCCTCTTTTAGTATTGATAATTTTAAAAAGATTCAACTAGATCTTAATACTATTAAGAGAAATCCTTCACCACCTGTTATTGTCGAGCCTAACTACACTCTATCACATGTCATTCCTTAACAGGTTGATCTTGCTATGATGTTGCTAGAGAAAGAAAATCAACCTATTATTATGGTTAGATCTTCTAAGCTTTCAATGATGAAATATCTTAAAGTGCATGCCCTTAATATTAAAGGTGAATGCATACCGGTGAAAGCTATTTTTGCCAGGATAGATGTTTTGTAAAGAAAACATCATTCTAGTTTAGAAGAGAGTAGTAACTAAGATAGAGGAAAAAAGAATGATGACACTAATACAACTACTTCAAATGATACTACTCTCACCACCAACTGATGTGATAAGTGATCCTATTGCTCTACTTCTATAGCATAACGTAGATATAAAAGATAATTAGGTGGAGAATATACCAATAGTCAATCATGTCCATGTTGATCGAACAATTGTAGATCTCAAGAAGTATTCAAGAGTTGAATTTATTCCTACCTTTATAGTCTTTGAAGATCAAGATACTAGTAGTTGTATGCTCCATGTTTTTATATAATAGACATTAGTACTAGGACTACCAACCATGAAAACTCCTTCATCTAACTAATATATAAGTTTTAGCTATTGACTTAAGCCATGATTTATTTTTAGTTTTAATGTTAATAAAAACTTTTCCCCTTATATGCCCAGGGAGCCTTGGATAATCTCTTTTCTCAAATAATTTCCCCTACACCATTGGAAACTTCCCCTCCTTAATAAGGATAATGAATTGAAAAAGATCTTATTGGCACTGTCAAATAAGTTATGGCTTTACTTGCCCTAGGAAAGAGTGTTTTGGAAAATCGAACTACCAATAATTTCCTATAGCAGCTTCTAAAAGGTGTCCTCTACAAAAACCCCTAGGTTGTAATAGATCATAATCTATGGAAAACCTTGTTATAGTTGCAAGAAAGTGTTAATCCCTCAATCAGAATTGAAAGGTTTACAAAAAGGATCTTACATGAATATAGATCTTTTAAAAAACTTACCAACTTTAAAGGAAGTCCTAGAATGATGAATATTTAACTACTCAAGAGGCTAACTAGTCTTTCAAAGACATCTCAATACAAGCCCAATCTCAAAAGGCTAAAATGGCTTATCTAATATAAGAATTAGTCAGGGTTGGAGATGGTTAAAACTAATATAACTCTTTAAACAACTAAAACTAGAAGTCATTTCCCATAGTAAACATTTTCAAATTATACACTAAATTTAAAGTTTACAAAAATCCAATTTCATATATTTTGATTATTCTTTAATTTTTTAACAAGCTTGTTCTTTATGATCTAGTTTACTTAATTACTAAACTTAAATTCTTGTTATACAGGATAAACATGAACATATGCTAAAATATGAAACAAATCCTAACCATAAGGCCTTAATTAAAATCAATGTAAATTTAGAGTGATTTTATGCTTGTGATCTCTAGATTAGTCCTTCGACTTCTTTAAAAGTATTATTCTTTAATATTATCTTTGTATAAATACATTTTCCCATTTTGATTTACTAGATGATATGCACCTCTTTTTAGCACTTGGGTAACAAAATATGTACCCTCCTAGTTAGGGAGGCTACCCATGAAATTTTGGATCTTTATGACCAATTGGTATTATAGTCTTCCCTACTAGATCACCTATTGACAAATTCTTTGATCAAATATGTTTATTGTGTGCTCTTTTGACCTTTCTTTTATGTGCTAATAAATGGTTTAGTGCATGGAGTCATACCTCATCCAAATCCCTTAACTCTACTAACATGGTTGATTGATAACGTAAATATCCACATTATATTGTACAAGCATTTTGAATGATATTATTTTGAATTACATAGATAACATGACATCATTGTCATATATTAGAGTAAATGGTGAGGTTTCTAAAGAAGTCTTCTATAAAGTCATATATGCCTATAGTACTTTAAATAAAGCATCGTGTCAAGATTTAGGATTGTTTCTTACTAATTTTACTAATTTTTAAAAGTTGACATGGTTTTGGTGGTCAATTCTACATGCACATTTGCTTAAGCATACTATGGAGTACAATAAACTATCTTGAATCCATTCTCTTGTGTAAATTACTTCACATTTCCCCTGTAACAATGGAAAAATTTTAGGATCATTGGTGACAAGAATCCAGAGAGTGTGCCGAGGATTATAGAGAAACGTAATGCTAATCACGGACCACCCTAAAGTTCATGCTCACTGGAGATTAACGACAAACAAGTTGTTTTCGCTCATAAGAAAGTGGGGAAATTTATGGCAACTTGTGCCGCTGCCACCATTCCATGAGCAATCCACAACGATCTCCAACTCAGTTTGAATGAATTAACGTTGTCGTTATGACTTTGTTTTTTTTTTTTTTCATTTAAAAGGTTTCTCTATCACACTTCTTTTTTAAATATCCACGATGTAAGTTATATTTTCATGATTATTATATCTTTTTATCAACTATTGTTATTAACACGTTAAATAATGTTAAATGTCACTAATAAAAAATTCTGTTTTCAATAATTTAAATGGAGAGATAAAAAATATTAAAGATAAGTAGATTTAATTATTTCAATAGATATATTCATTAAAACTAATAAAAAAATCATTTACTATAATATCACATATCTATTACTACAATTTCGACAAAGTTAAGATTTGACTGAAAAAAATCATTTAAATACTAGATTGTATTTTCAATAAAACATGAGGATAATGGTTTTTGTTAAGAAAATAAAAGGAAGAACCAAAGTAAATTTTTCAAAAAAGAATCTAAAAACCAAAATATACATCAATAAAATATCATATGATTTAAGCAAACCACATATGCCATTATTAAACTATATTAATAATAATAACTTATAAAAATATGATGCAACAAAAATATAACTTGCATGATTAATAAATACTAAAATGACTTTTAAGCACGAAAACAGAGTACAAAATCCTACTACGCAATTAACCCCAATTTCAAAGCCATTGACTGGGTAGCATGCCACTGGCCACCTCGTTTATTCGTTTATCCTCACGCCAAATTTGAATGCTTCTTGATTAGGTCCACTTGCAATTTTATTAACATGTTAAAAATAAATTTTAAAAAAATAAAAATAATATTATTTTAATATATTATCAATTAAAAAAATATACTATCAAAATCAATTGCATAGTCTGAGCTCTAAGACAGTAATGCTTACCAGCAGCGTACGCTATTGTTTGTCGATAATTCAAGTCTACTGTCCCCGTCATCTTTGAGTTATTCTTAGTCAAGATTCCTTGGGTCAATACCCCAAGAAGTAAACGCCCTTAAATTTTTTTTTTCTACGTTAACTGTTCTTTCTTATTGGGTTGATGAGCGATTAGGGCAGTACTTATCATTAATAAGTTTTCTTTGCCTTAGAAATCTTTCTTAATTTTAATTTTTCTTTGTTTAAACACGGAAGGAGTCCTTAATTATATCACGTAATCAAAGCAACTTATTCCAGGAAAACCTAAATCATGTGATGAATTTAATGTACAACTAGACATGAAACACGGTGTGTTTTGGGTTTTTTAATTCTTATAAATTTTATTACTCCTATGATTGAATTAAAAAAAAAAAACTTTTATCCTTCCATGTTGTATTAACTAGGAATTAATTCTTATAATTTATTTTTAATTTATTTTCTATAAATTTATTATAATATGAAAAAAATATATTAATATATTATGCTGATGTTTAATTTTGTAAATAGAAAAAACTGTATTTTTTTATCAATTTTTAATTTTCATCCTTTTATTTTTAATTTTTTAATAATAAAATTATTTTTTCTATCAGATCCAACATCAACCCAATTCCAATTTTTTTTTATATAAAGATAACTAAATAAAAAACAAATGAAAATAAACTATTAAGCTAAATCTCTATACAATAAATTATAAAAAAATAAAATAAAAACTAAAAATAAAATTAGCATTACATTTCACAATAATCTTGCTTTACCAAAGTGCAAGCAAGTTAACTATGCCATTCTTTTTATGTTTGTTAATAAGAATTTGAATAATTTTGACGATGGCTCCAATTTGCTTTTACTATTAATTAACACAAGCTATATTTATTGATTACGACTAATAGATGATACTAGGTGACATGCCTGCATGATGCTGCGGGCTTGTGGCATACTTGTGCATTATCGTAGATTTGTGGAAAAAAATCATATAAAAAGAAACTGTTAGTATCCACAATATTTTAAAGGAAAGAACTACAAAGCTATATTCTCAACCATCTCAATATTAAAAAACAAAATCGACAAAAATAATTATGAAAAAAAAAAGAAAAAAAGAAGATGACAATTTTGGAGGAAAAAAAAAGCAAAAAAAAATAATAAAAAAATAGAAAAAAAAACATGTGGGGAAAATTAAAGCTAAATTTTCAACCAGCTCAATATTAAAATCATTTAAGAAAACACTGTAGTAATCTATAGTGTTTTGTGATGAAATATACAATTATAATTCTCAACCAGCTCAATATTAAAAAAAATCAACAAAGATAATTTTGACAAATATAAAAAAAATGAAAGGAAAAAAAACATGCAGGGAAACACTATAACAATCTATAGTGTTTCATGAGAAAATCTACAGCTGTAATTCTTAACCAGCTCAATATTAAAAGCAATAAAAACGATAAAGACAATTTAAAAAAAACATAAAAAAAATCATATGGAAAAACACTGTAGCAATCAACGATGTTTTAAGGAAAAAAAGCTAAATTGTCAACCGGCTCAGTATGAAAAAAATAAATTTGACAAAAACATATTTGGAAAAAAAACATCGATTAAAAAAACATGTGGGGAAACACTGTAGCAAGACAAAAATCATGTGGGAAAACACTGTAGCAATCTACAGTGTTTTAAATAACTACAAAGTTCAATTCTCAATCAGCTTAATATGGAAAACAAATTGACAAAGATAATTCTAAAAAAAAAATATTTAATAAAAACCCATGTAGAGAAACATTGTACCAATCTAGTGTTTTAAAGAAAAAAATTAAAAAACTAAATTCTCAATCAGCTTAATAGTAAAAAAAATAAAATCAACAAAAAAAATTATGAAAAAAAAATATAAAGAAGAAAGACAATTTTGGGAAAATTTTAAAAAAATAACAAAACAAAATGTGAGGAAAGCTAAAGCTAAAGCTAAATTCTCAACCAACTCAATATTGAAAAAATAAATTCGGCAAAGATAATTTAAAAAAAAACATGTGGGGAAAACACTTCAGCCAAACAAAAACCATGTAAGGGAAACACTGTAGCAATCCATAGTGTTTTTTTTTTTAAAAGAGCTACAAAGCTAAGTTCTCAACCAGCTCAATATATAAAAAAACCGACAAAGACTATTCTAAAAAAAAAAGAAGTCAATTTTGGGTAAAAAAAATGAAAAAAAAACATGTAAAAAAAGGGAAACAAAAGCGAACAAAAAAAAACACGTGGGGAAAGCTATAGTGTTTTAAAGAAAAAAACTAAAAAAACTAAATTTTCAATCAACTCAATAGTAAAAAAAATAAAATCAACAAAAAGAATTTTGAAAAAAACAAAACAAAACAAAAAGAAAATATGTAAAAAATGACAATTTTGGAGAAAAAGAAAAACAAATAAAATAAAATAAAAACATGTGGGGAAAGCTAAAGCTAGATTATCAGCCAGCTCAATATTGAAAAAATAAATTCAATAAAGATAATTTTTTAAAAAAATATGTGAGGAAACATTGCATCAAAACAAAACTATATAGGGGAAACATTATAGCAATTCATATTGTTTTTTTTTTTAAAAAAACTACAAAGTTAAATTCTCAACCAACTTAATATAAAAAAAATAAAATCTACAAAGATCATTTTGAAAAAAAAAGAATAAATAAATCATCAAAAGAAAAAAAATAATGTATGAAAATATTATTGCAATCCACAATATTTTAAAGAAAAAAGCTCAATATTTAAAAAAATTAGTAAAGATAATTTTTTTTAAAAAAAATTTAAAATTAATTTTGGGTAAAAAAAGGAAAAAAAACATGTAAAAAAAAATTAAAGCAAAAAAAACTGCTACAATAAAAAACCTACGCGCGTTTTAAAGTATTTGAACCTACACGTTTTAAAGTAATTGGATCATTCCTTTTTGTAAAGTAAAATAATCAATGTTATTTTAATTAGGTCGTTTTAAGATCTTTTTGTCAACGCACATGCCATGATCATTCCTTGCTTAAGATTTTTTGTTTTGTTTTAGTTTTCTAATAATTAGGTCCTTTTAAGTTTTCTATTTAAACAATTTTAATTTTAGGGTTTGAAAAACTATAATTTCTTTTGTATTTTTTTTTGCTATAATTGCATATATAATGTATTCATCCTTATCTCAAATTATTCGAGGGGATGCCATTTTTTTCATTAATGCATGTCTAAATGAATGGAGAATTCCTGTATGTTAGTTCTTGTTTATTGGCTTGAATGGTATCGTCTAATTATGAAAAAAAAAATACAAAATAACAAGTTTATTGGATGCATCAATATATGGTACATCCAATTGTCAACACAACATATTATATCGATATTAATTATGTTGTGTTATTATGTTTTAATACGTGCTTTGAATATAATGTTGGTGTTGCATTTATCTGCGTAAGCTGAATAATGTATTTCTAGTTTTGGTTTAGCCATGTTTCTCCTTTGCTTATGCCAAGCTTCCATGATTTTTATTTTCTATTTGATTTTGTTTATGGCCTTTCTTTTTATTTCTATAAATCCCTTTATTTTATTGGAATTTAATTTTTTTTGTTTTAAATGTCATATATATGTTTGCTCATTTGCTTTCTTATTAATCTCTATGTGTCATTATATTTATTTCTAATTGGTTAAGTATTTGTTATGCTTGGGAGTAGTTGCTCTAATTACTTGGAATATCCTTGTGTATATTATTCACTACTAGAAAATTGATAAATATAAACGAAAATTTACCGATGGCAATATTCCCTTGGTATATATATACCGAGGGAATTACAGTGGGAAACAAAATAATTAAAATAAAGCAAAAAAAATGATGATGTGATAATTTTACCAACGGAATTACCGATGGATGTCGGTAAAATCCGTCGGTAAAACCCTTAGTAAATTTTGAACATTGTTCATCATGTCAATTACAAAGGGAATCACCGACGGGATTTTCCGTCGATATTTTTTAGAGAGCTCTGGAACTATTCACTTTTCAATTGCACTGTTAATTATTGTTCTTTACAGACAAAATCACCGATGGATTGAAAAATCGTTGGTGTTATTTGGCGGTTTTCTGAAAAATTTAGATTAAATTAAAAATTTAAATTAAATATTACAGACGGAATCACCGACGGATTGTAAAGTCATTGGTGATATTTGATAGTTTCTGAATTTTTTTTATTAAATTAAAAATTTAAATTAAATATTACAGATGGAATCACCGACAGAATGATTAAAAATATTAATATTTAATTATCCGTAGGTAAAACCGTAGGTAAAACGTCTCAATAAAAAGCATAGAATCCCTAATTTCACAACAGACTCGTCTCCTTTCTTTTTCTTCTTCTTCATCTTCTCCATATGTAAAAAACATCAATATCCATTTTTTTTTCTTATCTTCTCTCCTCAACTCCTCCATGCTCAGGTATGTCTTCTTCTTTCTTCTTTTTTCTTCTCAGTTTTTTTTAATTAGTATATACTTTATGAATTTGTTTTTTTTTCCCTCTTATTAGCTTCACTTGCAACTACATTAAGGTAATTTTTTTTTCGTGATTGTTTCACTATATTTGTTATTTTATTTTATTTTTAATTGTTTTTGTTATTAATAATTGTATGAATGTTATTGTAGGATTTGTTTTTCATATGAGATCAATTTTTAGTTGATTTTTTATATAATTTTCAAATTTTTTTCATATGAATTTTTTTAGTTGAATTTATTTGTTGCAAATTTGTTTGAGTTGATTTTCTTCTTCTTTTTCCAAGCATTTTAAGTATTATAGAGTGTTGATTTATATTAATTTAATTATTTTATAGTTTTGTAAAATAGATTTTTTTAAAATATTTTTAAATAATTAATGACGGAATTACATACAGTATTTGCTGAGGAAAATAACAACGATTGAAGCGGGTAATTGTTTTTTGCTCCCTTTTTCCTTTAGTAAATCTATCAGTAATAATATTTTTTTATTACCAACGGACTTACTGACTGACAAAAAATTACCGACACAAGATTCATCGATGTAGCATTTCTATCGGTGATTTCATTAGTAAATTAATTATCAACGGAATGATAGTGCAAGTACCAATGGATAATTCTATCAGTAAATCTAAAGATTGTAGTAATAATTTTTGTTCTTTATTTACTAGATTGGATATGAAGTAACTTTCTTGTACCCATAGCAATACACTTTTTACTTTGGGTTTGAACGAGAAAAGAATGGTGTTCCCGTAGGCTCTATTTTGAATTAGCACTCACAAAGCCTTGATCCTCGGGGAAAGATTACTTGGATGTGATTGGTAACCAATGAGATTATCCCCTAGTCCATGCTTTTTCAACATGGTAACACTTGGATCAGGGTATACTTTATGATGTAATTTTATACCCCAAATATTAAAGTTTATAAGTAAATAACAACACACTAAATAAAAAATTAATTATTGTGGGATTTTTTATATTTTAGTCAAACATTAATAGATAATTATAAAGTGGTTACGATATCCATTTTATATTTTTAAAACATGATAAAAATGAGATTTTGTCTTTTTAGAAAATATACAAGAAAAAAAACCTTTAGGATTTTTTCATATGCACAAAAACAAACCATATATTTTTTGGATTTTTTGAAATTTCAGAGAAAAACCAAGTATTTTAATGATTGATCTGTATTTTACAATCTAAATCTACAACCTAATATTAAATGAAATTCTTTAAAAAAAACACATTGTGTATTTTTTTTTGAAATCTTTGAGAAAAATCAGATATTTTTAATACCAGGTCTATATCTTATAGTGTAAGTGTACGACCCAATATTAAATAAAATTGCTGGAAAAATACGCGAGGAACCTACAAATAATCTTACAGAGAAGTCTATTTGATGCAAACTCAATTTTTAGATTCCGAACTTAAAGACCTATCAACCTACCAAATTGAAGTAAAAAAGAGCTCATATGAGAGAAATATAATTTTTTTAAAACATCCCATAAATTCTGTCAACATAAAGGTAATCATGAAGAAACAAGTACAACTTACTTCCAAAGCATCCAAACCGACATGGCAATTATTTCTTCATATGGAAAAGGTCTTTAATTGGGAATGTTAACTTTTCTAAGTCCAAAGTCAAAGCTTTAAAATTTTATGCAAGACTATTTTGTCTTTTTTTTTAGGAAAATAATTATTATACTACTTGAATGTAGATTGCCTACTTTGAAAAGGACTATTTTTTTAGGATACAAATGGATTAGAGGGATGAAGGGATTAGGGTTTCCTATCAAATAAAAAGAAAAGAAGAAAGAAAGAGAAGGGCAGCCAGAAAGAAGAAGAAAACTCCACGTTTTTCTCTTATCCCAAATTTATGTTCTCATTTGTTCTCTTTATTACTTTTTCGATAGACAAGTAAGGTTAAGTTATTTTTCTTGGTTGAAAGGATAAAAAACTTTTGGATTTCAAAAACTGTGAGATCTATTATATTTTTTCTTTTTAGTTTATATGATGAATATGAATATTTTTCTATTCTTATTTTCTATGATTGTTTAGTTTGATTATTAGTGTGAACTTTAAATTATATGTTTTTTTTTTGGTTAATGATACATTTTCTTCTTCACTTTTATACAATTTTTTTTTAATGAATTCTATGTGTCAATCATCTATGTATGTAATCAATAAAAACAGGCAAATGAAATGTTTTCCCATGTATTCTTAACTTTTTTATGGAATTTCTACTTGTAAAAAGTATATTGTGGATTCTATTCAACAAAAATATAGTTACAAATGTTAAAAATATTATATTTAAAATCGATGTAAAAAAGAAAAATTGAAAAGATATAATAAAATAATAGAAAAAAAGAGGGGAAAAGGAATACTAAACTAACAAACCTATATTATTTTAAAAAAGAAGGTATATTTGTTTTTATTTTTAAAAACTAATTAACCATAAGAAATTGGTATTCTAAAGAAAAACAATAAATTAAGTTATACGCATTGGTGGGGGGCCACCTAAGCCTTAAGAAAAATCCTAGGAGACTAGGCCTATGGTTGGTCGCGCCGAGGCCAACTTCATTTTTTTTCTTTTTCACACGGCAAATGTCTAGTTAAATAATACATCATTTGCTCTAAAATTTAGTCACCACTGATGTGGCTCAAAAATAAAGGTTTTGGTATTTTGGTGTAAGAAATATCAAATAATATTATTTTTTCACTTATTTTAGCAAAAAAAAAAACCTTTGATAAATATCATTAAAATAAAAAAAACCCCAATTTATCAAGCTCAAAAAACCCAAAACTACTCAGAAACGGAAAAAATAAAAAGTTGAGAAAATATTCTTTTTTTTAGCTTCATTTATTTTTCTAGGTAAGAAGAAGGTTCAAAACAAATATTATTAATTTTTTCTTATAGCATGAAACACGTTAACATCAAAAATAATAAGTTTCATCATTGAAAAATACCCGAACAAATAATTTTTTCTCTCCTCAATATTTTCAGGTGATTTTTTTTTCTTTCTCAAAATTAAGAATAAAAAATAAATAAATTTTTGAATCAAAATAAAAGTTATCAAGAATGTGGGATTAGACTTCTTTTTTTTTTTCCTTAGTTTGTTTTATATTATAGTCTTTCATCTTTGAATTTGGTATTGTTTTTTTGTAATTTCAAATCTAAATCTGTTGGCGAAGGATAAAAAATAGAAAACAAATCGGTTGCCAATCTAGACAGACGCCTCCTCCAGTAGTCAGTCACTATTGTTCGTTTTCAATTATTTAGCAGGCAGGAACATATCTATTTTATATTCATCGTGAGACATCACCCCAAAGCGTACGCTTATTAACGTTTCAGCATCATTCGACATCTGAATCCGTCTTGGTCTTTAATTCTGGTTGGTCAAGACCGGCAAGTGAAAGAAAACGCCTGAATCTTTTGGGAGATAGACCTCATTGAACACATGCGGAGGGAAAACGTTAATTATTGGAAAGGGCAACAACTTGTCATACTGGGTGGCTAAAGTCACGAGAGCTTAAATAACTCTCTCTCTCTCAACTTGAATATACTGGGTCTATATATTCAACACAATACCAAATTTCACCCAATTAAATTTCACAAAGCAATATCAATTGAAAAATGACATACAAGCTATTCACTAAAACAATATAAGTATTAAAAGTTTTATTCTACTATGACAGATCTTTGAAATTAATTGACTCTTACAAAATTGATAGAATTAAAGGCATATAGTGTCTATATTGCTCGTAAAGAGCAACAATAATTGATACAGTTTTTTAACAGCATTTCACAATGATTTTAAAGTACTTATAGATTTAATATTGCATCGTTCTTCATTTTCTTCTGTTGACTCAATTATCAGTGAGTTATTGGTTGAAGAAATACATCTTTAGAATAACAACAAACAATTTATTGTTTATCAATTTTCAACCGAAGAAGAATATCATGTTATGACATCTACTACCAAAGAGATTGTTTGATTATATTGGTTACTTGCAGATATGAGAGTTTATCTTTCTCATTTCACTCTTATGTATTGTGACAACCAGAGTTCTATCCAGATTGCTCATAATTTGGTTTTTCATGAACAAACTAAGCACATTGAGATCGATTGTCATCTTACTCATCATCATCTTAAGCATGACACCATTACTTTGCCCTTTGTTTATTTTTCTTTACAGATTGTAGATTTCTTTGCCAAGTCGCATTTTATTTTCCCTTTTTGTTTTCTACCTAGCAAACTCTCAATGTTTATAGTTGTCGTATCGTGAGTTTGAGGGGAGATGTTAAAAAATATAAGGTTGTTTTGTTTTCTTGTTTTTTAAGGGTAAAATAGTCTTTTCATTTTATTTTCAGTTTGCTTTGTTTAGCCTATATATTGTCTCTTTATATTTAGGTTAAACTGATCCATTTTGATTATTTGATTGTAGTATGTAGGATCAATGAAACCCTAGCTTTCTCTTTTCTTATTTTTTGTATTTCTTTGATTTCTTTGGGAATTGTTTAACAATATATATATATATATATATATATATAGCGATTACCATGTAAAACATCATCATAACTTACAATAAAATAAAATAAGAAGTAACCAATATATTAAGATTAAGAAAGGAAAAGAATAACATCAAAGAACTAGTGGCCATTATCTGCGGAGAGATTTATTTGTCCAATTTCGAATTTCATAAACGCTACGAAGAAAATATATAAGTTTATTACCAGTGTATAAGAAATTTTGGTCACTACACTTTTAGGCAATCAACTATTGTGCAGAGTCAAGGAGAAACATGAGTCCCAATCTGGTTGAACATCGCTGAAAACTAAATTATTCCTTAATAGCCAAATACTTCATGCCATGTCAAAAGAGAAGATAGTACCAAGCTCGTTTCTGAAATCTGCCATGGACCAGTGTAGGCCATTGGAATATCAAAAGGTTCAAGGATCGTGGTATACACCAGTAGACCCCCACCACGATAAGAATTTTGCCCAAAGCAGCCATGTACTTGAGCAATGGAATAAAAGATGATCAGTTGCCATCACTGTACACTTCCCTCGCTCTCTCTCTTATTGTCACAGAGAAAATTTTATGCTATAATCTTTTGTCAAATCCCTTAAGTTTAATAAATTGAATTTTATTTTCGATTACACTGAACTTAAATAGAAATTTGCAATTCAAGTATAAAAACAATGAGTCTTCTAATGAAAGCACAACTGCTCTTCGTCGGAATTCATAAAAACCATCTAGCTTGTATACAGATAGATTTATCGTTACTTCAATATTTATTACCATAGTACCTAGAAATGGAGGATTGAACTTTCCTTCCCCTTCTCATAATTATGAACTGGAAATCAGGATCTGTCAATTGAAATGATCCATGTAGAACAATTAAAGTAGAGTATTACATTAACTTCCTTAAAACAATCTTTATTTAACAAAGAGTACAGAAAACTGGAAGCATGCTTTCACTTCTTCTGGTAGCTTAAGAAATAATATTGTCAAGGTCTGATCTAGCCTTCAATACAACCTCCAATGGATGGACTCTGGACATGAGTGTCGCCACCTTCTCATCCATGTTAATTTCCTTACCATCAACCGTATCCCATTCAAAGCATTGAATCAACGAACCCAGAGTCAAGGTCATTAATCTGTGAGCGAGGCCCTCCCCGGGACAAGATCTCCTTCCCAATCCAAATGGCATTACCTTGTATGCTTCAGCTTTTCCATCCAGAAACCTTTCAGGCTTGAAATTTAAAGGGTCATCCCACACCTTAGGGTCTCTCTGAATCGACCATGCATTTGCAAACACCATTGTACCAGGAGGCACATCGTATCCTCCAATGGTACAATAATCGGATGCCACGTGTGGCACTAGCATAGCTGCCACTGGATACAATCTTAAGTTCTCAGAAATGATACCTTGAAGGTAGTGTAGTTTTGATATGTCTTCTTCTTCAATCAAATGGTCTTGTCCAAGTTGAGTGTCTAATTCTTCTTTGGCCTTCTTTAGTACATGTCGGTTATTGAGCAGATTGCAAATTGCCCATTCCAAAGATGCAGCTGAAGTCCTAGTTCCTGCAACTGCCATTATCTGCAATAAATAGTTTAAAGCTGATCATTCATTACAGTTTTTAAAATGACTTGGATGGAAATTTTATAATCTTGTTGAGCAAGATTGCTGAATTGAATTGAAACTAACCAGAATTAGGCCTTTGATTATTGAATCAGTATAGTATTGGGGTTGTGTTTCCTGCAAAGCCAGCAAATGGTTCACCATGGTGTTCCGCTCCCTGTCAGCACGATGCTCTTCAATCAGTCTTTGCAAGAACAAATCCATGTTCTTACTCAGTGTTTTCATTCTCTTAACAAATCCATTATAATCAATATTGCTCAAAATGGGAAACAAGTCTCCAAGATGTGCCTCCTTGGCAAACTCAGCATACTGATTCATCATATCTCTAAACTGCAATGCGTCCTCAAGTTCACTCACATCTTCACCATAGTACCGCTTTCCGGCAAGCATTGTCATTACTATGTTAAACGTCAGGTCCAAAATCATGGACCTTAACTCTACCTTCCCGGCATTTTCTCCAGATACACGAGAAACCCTCATCATTAAATTCTTCACTTCTTTTTTACGAAGTTCTTGAAACCCATTGAGTCGTTTCGGTGAGAAGATCTCATTATTGCCTATGCGGCGAAGGTTGCGCCAATGATCGCCGTAGTTGGCCGCACCCATGGTAGTGAAGTTGTAATTCAAGTACTTTCCATGGCAGAAAGGAGGACGATTGGCCAAAATCACATCATTCTTGGTGAAGCATTCTTCAACGGCTTCGGGTGAATTTACAATGATCACGAAGCGGGAACCGAATCGAAGCGACATGATGGGGCCATATTTTTGGGAGAGGTTGTGGATGGTTCTGTAGATAGGTTGTTTCATGAGATGAAGATGGCCTATAATTGGAAGAGCGAACGGGCTCGGAGGAAGATTCTTGTATTCTTGCTTTTTTGTTTTCAACAAGAAATTCAGAGCAAGAATTACAAAGGAAACGGTAAGAACTAAGAACATTATGCTCTCTTCCATTTCCTTTGGCTGTGGGATTCAGTATAATTTGTTCCAACCTTTTACAGACACGAATATATATGTACAATGATTACATTATATATCTATTGTGGTGACAATCCTGTCCCTAACGCCCTGGTCAATAATCTCTGCTCTATTACGTAAGCTAAGAAATTTAGAGCGCAACAGGTTGCATTACAACACCAGCAGTCTACCAGAATCACAAGCCAAACTTGACTGCAAAAATCTAGACTCAGTCAATTTGTCTTAATTTGAACGGGTCAATAACCCTGGTTTATCTTACTTTAAATTAATCAGAGAATTGTTTTTCTTATCGGAGACATATTCCAACATCGAGTTTCAATATCATTTGCTTTTTCAAAGGCAACATTGAACAAAGAGCTGTCCACTAATGCCTATTTTATGTTAAAGCACAATTGATTTTACATGTTTTTGTCTAAAAATCACCTTGCTTGATTTGTTTAAATGTTTACACTGAGATTTACAATTCTCTAAATAAAAATTTCTTTTTTTTTCTTTTATTAATGCTTAACAACAAATTATTAGGCATTGTTTTTCCTCATGATAATATCAGGGCCTGTTTTATTTTTGCGGTGTACGTATAGTAAACACAAACGTATCCTAAGTTATAAAAAATAATCCCAGCACAAGGCAACAAACATCAAACAAGCCTAAATGGAGTTTGCGTGTATATATATATATATTCGAGTGTGTATCATTGTTTATTGATTTATTGCATTTTTCCCCTTTCTTTGGATTTGTTTTTCAAATATTCTTTGTATATTCAAAGGTCAATGAAATGGTAGGCGGAAAAAAAAGGGTGACCAAGATAATGGAGGTTAAAAAAATTTTAACGGAAGACCAAATAAATAAGAAAAATTGATGCAAACCGAAGAGAGAGCTTGTTAATATTGCTGCGAGCAGGTAGGAGAAAAGGAGCATTCTTGATGTATTTATTAATTTATTTTGATGGATACATTCTGGTAATCCCAGGTAGCTTAAGACAGAATGTTGTTCAAGTTTGGACGAGCTTTACACATGACCTCCAATGGCTCGGCTCTGCTCATGAGATTGACCATCTTTTCAGTCATGTCGATTTCCTTTCCACCAACTCCCTCCCAGTCGAAGCATTGAATCAGCGAGCCTAAGGTCAGGGCCATTATTTTGTGTGCCAAGACCTCCCCAGGACAAGCTCTCCTTCCCAATCCAAATGGCAAGTGCTTATATGCTTCGGATTTGCAATTTTCAAATCTCTCAGGCTTAAAACTTTCTGGGTCCTCCCATATCTGGGGATCTCTATGAATGGCCCAGGCATTCACAAGTAAAATTGTACCAGCTGGTACATCATAGCCTCCAACTTCACAATCCGCAGATGACATATGCGGTGCTAAGAGGGGTACAACTGGATATAGTCGTAAGTTCTCGAGGATGATGCTCTGAAGGTAGTGAAGTTTTGAAAAATCTGATTCATCTATTAAACGTTCATGGCCAATTTGAGTATCCAATTCTTCTCTGGCTTTCTTTACCACATCTGGATGGTTGAACAGATTACAGACTCCCCATTCTATAGATGTAACAAGTGTTTTTGTCCCAGCAAGCAACATTATCTGCAAGAAAAAAAAAAGAAAAAAAAGGGCAGTGCCATTTAATAACAGCTTGATGCGGCCGTGCTCAAATAAGCAAAAAAAGAATAAAACATGAAACTAACCAGAATAAGTCCTTTTATTATTTCTTCTGTATAGTATTCGGGTTCAGATTCCTGCAAATTAAGCAGATGATTTATCATTGTGTTTCCATTCTTTTCTCGTCGAAGTTCATCAATCAGTCCTTGCAAGATCAGATCCATCCTGTTACTGAGCCCAGTGCACCTCTTGATAAATCCATTATAATCAACAGATTGAAAAATGGGGAACACATCCCCAAGATTTGTCAACTCACTAAGGGCAGCATACCCTTGTAATGTCTCCTTAAACTTGGTTGCCTCCTCAACTAATTTCACATCTTCACCATAATATCGCTTCCCTGCAATCATTCTCATTACTATATTAAACGTGAAGTCCATAAACATGGACCTTAGTTCTACCTTAGCAAAACCATCGCTAGAATCTCGATGGAGTCTGCACACCAATCGCCTGATTTCGTCCTTTCTGATGGCCAGAAATGCGTTGAGGCGAGACGAAGAGAAGATTTCAATTGCGCAAATGCGGCGAAGGTTGCGCCAATGATCGCCATAGCTGGCTGAAGCAAGGGTGGTGTTGTTGTAGTGCAAATGCTTGCCAGCTAAGAACTGAGGACGATTGGCAAAAACTATGTCATTCTTGGTGAAGCATTCTTCAACAGCTGACGGTGATGATACAACCACCACAGGTCGAGGGCCCAGTCGAAGAGATATGATTGGGCCATATTTCTTTGAGAGCTTTTCAAGACTTCGATGGATGGGTTGTCTGAGGAGATGGAGATGACCAATAAATGGAATAGCTGGTGGGCTTGGAGGGAGATTTCTACGTTTTTTTCTAGTTTGTAGCAACAACTTAACTGCTAGAATAACAAGTGAAAGACACAGAAATGAGTAAACATGGGTTTCTTCCATTTGCATGGACTGAGTATAATCAGTTCTTGTCTGATTTCAACACAATCCAACATATATAAAAGAGTTTTGCACTTCTGCTGCTATTTAAAAGTCGCTTGGTGATCACTTGCATTTTTCTTTTTTCTTTTTCTTTTTTTTTTTTCACAAAAGATGTAAGCAAAATTAACTTTCTTTCTTTATATTATTTAAAATTATTTTTTCTACGAGGAAATCTTATGGCTGCTTCTGGAAAGGCAGTTTCATGGACTTGGAATTTAACGTTGAGCTTTTCGATTCCCAGCACCCACTGCTACTGAACAGTACCCATATAATGGACTTAAAAGTTTTCTAGAGGAAATAATTTTTTAAAGGAACTTGGAATGACTGGTGAATTTGGCGGAAAGGGAGGTCAAGCAATGGAGGACGAATTTTTCGGCCGACTTTTACGATGGGTTTCTGTTGATGCGAGACCATCTAGATGATCGTAAATGAAATCGCATAAATTTACGGCTGCCCAGTGTGCGAAATTAATGTCTGCTGGGCTGCAGTTATATATATATATATATACACACACATACTGTTCAGGCCAGCCAATTACCGGAGTAACACAACTAGTATATTAGATGATTTTATTTTATCCCGTGCTGTGCCGCATATAATAGTTTTTCTTTAATAAAATAAGTATTCAATTGTTGTTATCATGTTTTCTGATAAAAAAAAGTAAGTCATAAATTCAAAATAAAATGTTATTTTTATTTTTAAAAATATTGATACATGATATATTTAATGAATTTTATTTTTTAAATATTATGATAAAAACATAATAAATCGACTCATATTAATTTGTCAAACTTACAACTTGAGTTAAAAAAACAAATCAAAATAAATTATTAAGAACAATTTATAATCAACCCAATATTAAAGTTTAAAAATTATAAAATCCCACTACCGACATATCTAATGTTAAAATAAAAAAAAACTAAAATTATAAAATCTTGCTACCAGAATATCCATTAGACCTATATATAATTCAGTAGAAAATCAAAATTGTATAATTTATAAAATATAAAAAATCAAAAAATTTGTAAAGCATAATTTCTAAAATATTTTTATATTAAAGAAAAAAATAAAAAGAAAGTTGTTGAAGAATAAAATAAAAAATAAAATAAAAAGATTATATTAACAGTGTTTTGAGAATCTTTTAGCTAAATGGTTGGCTTTGTATTTTTTTTTATATATATATATTATCTCAAAATTGTTTTTTCTCGTAATACATGTGTGCGCCCCGTGTACCTACATTATTCTTGTAAAACAAACAAGACAAACCAACTTGCACTCTAGCCGACTTCTAGTCTTTTTATAAAATATTTATTTCATTAGGTGGCTTGAACCATCTAGTCCATGAGACCTCTCCTTAATTTAATATTTATTTATTCCCTTCGCATTCAAATGGATACTACTTTAGACGAACCTTTTTTATATTTAGTTTTATATATTGATCGCCACCTTCACTTCACCTAAAAACAATCCATACGTCACTCTTTTAAATGTCTAGTTTAACCATTTTTTACTATAAATAGCTCATTATTTTACCTTTATAAATTGATGCAATTATTGATACAGTCTTCGTATATTCCTATTCTTTCTACTTTGAACAAACTAATTTATTTATTCTCTTTTACAAATTGATTGCACCCTTCATTTAACCTAAAAATATCTAGATTAAATCCTTACTAAATGCTTTATCTTTCTATATTATAATCTATTATTGTTAGTGAGTGTTGATTTTCATTCTTTATAAGTAAAAAATCTTATGTTATTGTGTAAGTGGCACTCTAACTACTTGAATTCTTAGAAGTGAGTTTTTGATAAAACTAGAGCAATTATTTTTTTTCTCTCCTTGAAGCATGTGAAAATGGTCATAAGGACTTCAATCTTAAACCTATAAAAATATTACGGGACTTTGAATTTTGAACTCGTTAAAAAAATTATGAGGGTTTCAATCTTGAGTTCATGAAAAGATTTGTGTGAGAGTGATAGGGTTCAAGTTTAGCCTTGGATTTTTTATAGTGAGCATTCAGTTATGTGTTTGAGATAAGTTATTGATACGATTCAGTATATGGTTCAGCTTTAGATTTTTCATAATGGAATTTTACCTAGGGATGCATTCGATCAGATTAAAGTTCTTATGGATTATAGGCTCCGCCCAATTTTTTTGATAGGTAATTCGGTCATATCAGATTAATTAGCTTTTATTTTCTCAAGTTATATGCAGCAAAAGAATACCAGACTTTATGTTATTTTTATTTCTTTATGTTTTGGGTTATATTTGGGTTTAATTGTAAGTAGGCCTCATATAAGTCCACATAAGGGGTCTATTAGGGTTTATTTTAGTTTGGAGTCAGTATAAATAAGAGCACAACCAGACATGTAAGGTTACGTAATTTTCATATCAATAAACTTCTTTTGCCGCACTTGTTGTGTGCTGGTGGGATAATCTCTCTTCCTTGGTTCTCTAAAGAACTAAAAAATGACTTATCGATGAACAACTGACTTCGTGGCATCATCCTTATACTTCTCATTCACGAATCAATATTTGTTGGGTGCGGGTTTCTGTTTCTAATAATGCTGATGTCTAGGTACAAGTTATCTTTGTGTCACACTCCTATCAAATCTGATTTACTTGGCTTTCTAGGAATCATTGTCTTTGCGTGTGAGTTGCTTGACCATATGTTTAAGAGATTCACATCATTTGGTATTAGAGCTTGGCTCCATTAATCAGGTTATATCCTTCTGAAATTTTTGTTTCTTGTTGATTCCGCAAAAAATCATTAATGTCCAATTTCTTCTTCTCCTTGAATTTACAGCATATAAAAAAAATAAAAATATTTGTTATTTCATTATGTTACTGTCCAAAATATATCAGTAGCATAAAAATAAAAGAGAAGAAAAAAAATTGTTCAAAAAGACGTTTATTAATTTTTGCCGCAAAAAACTAAACCAGGGAAAATTGGATCAAACCAACTCAGAAATAGCTCAAATTTGATATTGTGATTATTGGGGTCCTAATCGCACCACATATTAATTTTTGGGTAAATTGGATATCGTTTGCTTTGGTTTTTAATTTCGGGTCTAATTAGGTCTGATTCATAACATGCGTCAACATAACAAACCTTATCATAAATTGCTCAAATTTTATATTTTGTCTATTTGGGTTTAAATCGCACTATATCTGAAAGTTTGGCTAAGTTGAACATCATTTACTTTAGGTTCCAGGTTCAGACTTAACTTGTTGTAAACGGGTATGTTTTGTGTCAACTTTTGAAATTCGCTTTGTTTTTATTGTTTTCATTTTTTATCGTATATTTTCAACATATCTAACATATTTTGGTGTTGTTTCATCATTTAGCATATTTCATTTCTGTTTTTATTTGAGTCTTCAAGTTCATTCATATTTCGAATAGATTCGCTTACTGCTCGTGAGACTTTCATCGTAGTTTTATTTTGCTTATTTTTTTTGTTTTTATTACCTTTTGAGTCATTTATACATATTTAGATTGCACTACTAAGTTGGTTTTATTTGGTGTTGGTTTCAGTTTCACAGGAACCGTAAGAAGGTGAGACGGGAGTTGTGAGCATTTGAGGATATTAAGAGTGTTTAAGTGTAACACAAGCGACGTGAGGATATCTTTTATGCCATCGCCCCCTCCCGAGAGAGAACTTAAGTTCCAAATGCAAGCCATGACACATATGATGGAGAGGATACATTTTGTGATGGAAAACGTGTATGGTAGACTTGATAGGGTGGAGAAACGTGGTAACAAGGCTAGTATAAACACCTAAGACGTGAGGAAGATTAGGGCTGAACCAAAAGCAAACAGTGGTAGTAAGAATTTTGAGAAGAAAATTAATGATATTGGTGATGGTGGTTTTGAGGATGAGACCATAGGCCATTAGGAAGGCTTTTGGTAGCCTAGAAACTGAAGGGATTTTGGGAATAGAACTAGGGGCCAATTCGGCCAAAGGGGAAATTTCCGTAGTGTTGGGGGACATGATGATTTAGACGGTGATTTGGATGCTATCGAACTAAAAATACCTTTTTTTCAAGGTAAAAACGATCCCGAGGTGTATTTTGAGTGGGAGAAAAAGGTGGATTGGATTTTTGATTTCCATAACTATTCAAAGACGAAGAAGATAAAATTAGTAGTCATTGAATTCATGGATTACGCACTGATTTGGTGGGATCATAATGTGATTAGTAGGAGAATGAGTGGAGAGAGGCCAGTAATGTCGTTGGAAGAGATGAAAGTGTTAATGAGAAGGCGATTTGTGCCTAACCAATATTATAGATATTTATATATGAAATTGAAGGGTTTGAATCAAGGTTCTAGATCCATGGATGAGTATTTCAAGGAGATAAAGATCGCAATGATTCGGGCCAATGTGATTGAGGATAAGGAAGCTATTATGACTAGATTTCTAAATGGGCTGAATAGGGACATTATGAATGTTGTAAAATTACAACATTGTGTGGAATTAAAGGACATGGTACAGATGGAAATGAAGGTGGAGAGGCAAATAAAGAGATGGGGCAGTACACGTTTTCAGACCAATTCGACTTCATCTTCTTTAACATGGAGGCCGAATCTGAAATGAAAGGGGGTTGTCCAACTAAAGCCTTATGTAAAGGCCGAACCACCTAAGGCCAAAAAGGATGTTCATATGGGTGAGAAAAGTAAATATGAATCTCAACCTACTCGTGATAAAGATATTAAATGTTTTAAGTGTTTAGGGAAGGGGCACATTACATCTCAGTGTCCAAACTGAAGAGTTATGCTTACAAGAGATAATGGGAAGGTTGAATCTGAAAGTGACAAATCTGAAAATGAAGAGATGCCACCTTTAGTGGATTGTAGTTATGAGGAGATTGCATATCCTGTTGAGGGGGGGGCCTTGGTTATAAGGCTTGCGCTAAACATGCAAATCAAAGAAGATGATGTAGATCAACAACTGGAAAACATGTTTCACACTCGATGTCATATCCAAAACAAGGTATATAGCATGATAATTGATGGAGGTAGTTGTGCTAATGTAACTAGTGATACTCTTGTGAAGAAATTGAATTTGAGTTGTATTATGCATCTTAGACATTATAAATTACAATGATTGAATGAATGTGGTAAAGTGAAGGTTATTAATCAAGTATTGATTGCATTTGCTATTAGGAAGTATTCTGATGAGGTTATGTGTGATGTAATTCCAATGCATGCTAGTCACTTACTTTTAAGGCGTCCATAACGGTTTGATTGGAAGGCGATTCATGATGGGTTTAGAAATAGGTTCTTTATTGTAAAGGATGATAAAACCATCACTCTTATACCTCTTTCTCCAAAGCAAGTGTATGATGATCAAATGAAATTAAAAAGGGAATGTGAGGATGGAAAGAGTGAAAATTCACGTGAGGATAATGGTGAGAGAAGACCACCAAATTTGGCTAAACCTAAATTATTAATTAAACTACTTGGGAGTGGAGGTAAAACCCGAGTGAAGAAAGTAAGCTTGTGTGATGATAATAGTGTGAAAAAAATTAAAGAAATAACATAATTTTTATGCAAAATGAGCTCAAATCAGAATGTGTTTTTCACTAACAAGCCAATGATCTTACTTGTGTATAAAAAGACTTATTTTAACACTAATGATCTTGATTATGTTATTCCTAGTGCGACTATTTTTTTATTGTAGGAGTTTGATGATGTATTCCCTAAAGACATTCCTAATGGATTACCACCATTAATGGGAATTAAACATCATATTGACCTTGTACCCGGAGCTTCGATTCCTAACCGTCCAGCCTATAGAAGCAACCTCGAGGAGATGAAGGAGCTTCAAAGGCAAGTAGATGAGTTAATGATGAAGGGGTACATTCATGAAAATATGAGCCCTTATGTTATGTTAGTGTTTCTTGTGCCTAAAAAAGATGGAACATGGAGGATATGTGTTGACTATCATGTTGTCAACAACATAATGGTAAAGTATCGACATCCTATTCATAAGCTTGATGACATGCTAGATGAGTTATATGGATCATGTATTTTCTATAAAATTTAATAAAAGGTAGGTACCATCAGATTAGGATGAAAGAAGGTGATGAGTGGAAAACTATATTTAAGAGTAAGCATGGTTTGTATGAATGGTTAGTCATGTCATTTGGACTTATAAATACATCTAGTATGTTTATGCGTTTAATGAATCATGTATTGCGTGCATTTATAGGTAAGTTTGTTGTTATGTATTTTGATGACATTTTGATCTATAGTAAGAACTTAAATGAACATCTTTTTTTTATATCAAAATATAAGTAATTATTATAGATCAAAAGTAACAAAACTATGAGACCAGCGAGTCAAAAATACAGTCATATACAAAATAATGAAATAGACCAAGTGAGCATCTTGATCATTTGTGTAATGTACTTAGTGTATTGCATAGTGAGCAATTGTATGCTAATCTTAAGAAGTGTACCTTTTGCATGGAGAAAATTATGTTTCTTGACTATATTGTAAATGTGCAGGGTATTGAGATGGATGAAGAGAAAGTTAAGGCCATCAAGGATTGGCCTACACTAAAATCGGTAAGTGAGGTAAGAAGTTTTCATGGACTTCTAGTTTTTATAGAAGGTTTGCGAAGGATTTTAGTACTATTCCTACACCTTTAACTGAAATTGTGAAAAAGTCTGTTGGATTTAAATGGAATGATAAACAAGATAAGGTTTTTAATTTGTTGAAAGATAAACTTTGTTCGGCATCTGTTTTAGCTTTACCAGACTTTATGAGAGCTTTTAAAGTTGAATGTGATGCTTCAGGTAAAGGTATAAGAGTTGTGTTGATGCAGGATAGGAGGCCCATTGTGTATATTAGCGAAAAACTTAATGGGGCAACCTTGAATTACCCTACATATGATAAGGAGCTCTATGCCTTAGTAAGAAGTTTAGAGACATGGTAACATTACCTGTGGCCTAAGAAGTTTGTTATGCATTCAGATCATGAATCATTGAAGCATTTGAAAGGGCAAGGTAAGTTGAGTCTCAGACATGTCAAATGGGTTGAATTTATTAAAACCTTTCCGTATGTGATCAAGTATAAGCAAGGAAAAGAAAATATTATGGCTGATGCACTTTCGCACAAGTATGTTCTTTTATCTACTTTGGATGCTAGATTTCTAGGATTTGAACATCTAAAAGAATTGTACAAGGATGATAATGATTTTGCTAATGTTTACAATGCTTACGAAACTTCGGCTTATGAGAAGTTCTATAGACTTGATGGATATTTGTTTAAATAAAGTTGTTTGTGTGTTCCATTAAGTTCTATATGTGAATTGCTTATACGTGAAGCACATGGGGGTGGGTTGATAGGGCATTTTGGTGTTGTTAAGACTTTAGATGTGTCGTATAAGCATTTTTATTGGCCTAAAATGAAAAAAAAATATGCAACGCATATGTGATAAGTGCATAACTTGTAGGAAAGCAAAGTCGACTCAACCACATAGCTTGTATACCCCTTTTTTTGTACCTAAGGAACCATGGGTAAACATTTCGATTGACTTCGTCTTATGTTTACCTAGGTCAAAATGGGGTAGGGATTTAATTTTTATAGTTGTTGATAGGTTTTCATAAATGACACACTTTATTCCATGTCATAAAATCGATGATGCAACTAACATTGCTAATTTGTTCTTTAAGGAGATAGTACGACTTCACGGGGTCCCTAAGAGTGTTGTTTTTTATAGAGATGTTAAGTTCCTTAGCTATTTTTGAAAGTTGTTATAGGGTAAATTGGGTACTAAACTGTTGTTTTCAACTACTTGTCACCCCTGAATAGATGGACAAACCGAAGTAGTTAATAGGACCTTAACACAACTTATGCATGTTATCATTCAGAAGAATTTAAAGAATTGGGAAGATTGCTTGCCATTTTTAGAGTATGTATATAATCGTAGTGTGCATTTTACTACTGAATTTTTACCATTTGAAATTATGTATAGATTTAACCCTTTAACTCCCATGGATTTGATTCCTTTGCCTGTTGAAGAAAGGGTTAGTTTGGATGATAACCATAAAGCACAAGTGGTGAAGACACTCCATGAAAGTGTGCCGCAATAGATTGTAAAGAGGAACTGTATGTATGCAACTAAAGCCAATAAGGGGCACAAACATGTTGTCTTTCAACTCGACAATTAGGTTTTGATGCATATACGCAAGGAGAGATTTCCGACCCATATAAAATCAAAGCTATAACACGAGAAGATGGGTCATTTCAGATCATTGAGAGGATTAATGACAATGCTTATAAAATTGATTTGCCAGGTGAGTATGATGTTAATGGTACCTTTAATGTTTTTGATATTACTTTGTTTGATGTAGGTGATGATTCGAGGTTGAATCCATTTGAAAAGAGAGGGGATGATAAGGATCAGCCCAACACCAAGCGTAATCATGCCAATGACTTATTAGAGGTGCCAATTAGGCCAATTACAAGAGTTGAGGCAAACAAGCTTAAAAAAGTATTGAATGAGCTTGTTCAGAACATATGGAGCAAGATGGACCTGGAGGAGCTTCAAACATCTAAGAAGCATGAAGGATAACCTCTAATTCAGGTTTAAGAAGAGCCAAATTCATGTGGAACAAAGGGCTAATGGTTTGGCCATATAACAGCCTTGTTAGGCTTGTTTTTCATAATGCTACAATGATAGAAAGTCAACAATTTATTCTCCTAATTAAGTAAGGAAGTCGGCCAGATCTTGCTCCTAAAGAGAGAAGGATTATTTAATGCTTTTCCTAACCTAGAAATGAAAGTAATTAAATTAGCAACAAAGGAGGAAATTTGCTTTATTATTTGTCCAAGTTATGCAAGGAAATCCAAGTTAATCAAGGAAAAGGAAAGGGCGGCAACAAGGAAAGCAAATCAGATTTTCCTAGTCTACAAGGGACTTGTGGTAGGTAGTAACTAATCCTATGCTTACAAGGAAGGTTCATTCAGCTATAACAACTTATAAACTAGGGAAATCAAATTAATTAGCTTCTATTTTCTCAAGTTATATGCGGCAAAAGAATACCAGATTTTATGTTATTTTTATTTATTTATGTTTTGAGTTTTATTTTGGTTTAATTATAAGTGGGCCTCATGTAAGTCCACATAAGGGGTCTATTAAGGTTTATTTTAGTTTAGAGTTAGTATAAATAAGGTCATAACTAGACATATAAGGTTATGCAATTTTTAGATCAATAAACTTCTTTTGTCGTACTTGTTGTGTGTTGGTGGGATAATCTCCCTTACTTGATCCTCTAAAGAACTGCAAAATGACTTATCAAAGAAAAACTGACTTTGTTATGTCATCCTTATACTTCTCATTTGTGAATCAATATTTGTTGGGTGGGGGTTATTATTTCCAATAGTGTTGGTGCCTAGATACAAGTTATATTTGTGTCACACTCCTATCAAACCTGATTTACTTGGTTTCTGGGAATTGGTGTCTTTGCATGTGGGTTGCTTGACCGCTTGTTCAAGAGGTTTGCATCAATCCATTAGGATTATTTGAAGCATTATATAAGTGTTTTGTATGCTGAAAAGCACGTAGCCATGGATTTATGAAATAAACTTGTATTTTGCGTGATGCAAAACGTTATCTTTGTTGGCACAAAGATCAAATCTGACTTGTCAAGATATAATTGACCTTGTGGCATCATTCGATTCAATTTCAATAGTGTTGGTGTCTTGGGACATGTTTCTATTGTGTCACACTTCTCAAACCTGATTTTCTGCTTCCTAGGGTAAGTATCATCTTCGTTGGGGGTTACTTGACTATGTGATCAAGAGGTTCACATCATATAAGTTTAATTTAGCCTAGGAAAAGTATTGGTTGTTATAAAAGGCAAGGTTAACCATTGATGAAGTCCATTTAAATGATAATAGAAGCTCAAGTTTACCTCTTGTAAAGTTGAATAGGCGATTAATGGAGAACCACTATAAATCTTTGCACTTTCTCTTTTCCTACTCCTTTTAATTATTTCATACACTTCATCTAGTTTATGTTTAAAAAAGAAAGCAAACCAAAAAAAATGTATGTTAAGTTTAGTTTAGAATACCTAAATAACCTCGTGGGTATATTGGGTTCAAAGTTGTGTAATTAAATGGGCTTGTGACTTGTGTTACTCAAAATTTTCTAAGCATGATTTTACCTTTTTCATTGAGTTGCTACCTTTTAAAGTGATGATTGACTTTTCGTTACCCTTGTCATCACCTAAGTAGTGTCACTAAATTATAAACCTCCTGTTCTTCTATAATTGTCCTCCCAAATAATGAGCACAACAATGAAGTTCCTTAGGAAAATGATGTTATGTGACAAAGATTACTCTACATGTTTTTTTTTATCACACTCAACATCACGACGACCCACTTTTTTTCTAAAGTGAAAGACTTTTGGTGTTTAGAGTGAGGGAAAGGTCTGACATTTATAAAAATGAGTTGTAACCTAGTTTTATGGTCACTATGAACCCTCATTGATCCTTAAAATTCTAAGACAAGGGACTAGTTATGTTAGAGGGAAGATATTATCACCTTACATCATTCTATATGAAGTAAGCCCCAATGTTGTTTGTCTTCTATTCCTAATGGTTTGTTCTACCTAATTTGCCAGTGTTTTACCTACATAGGTGATAATGGATCTATTACAATGAGTTAAACCCTAAGTGGATGTTTGAACTCAAACCTATCAATTCTAAAGTCCAAGTCATCTTGTCACTCCCAATTGCTACGATTCATTTTGATAATAATTGATGGATTGATATATCTATAATCAATTACCCATGATCAAAACTTGTAACTATTAATAGTTTATCAAGTCATGTCAATGAATAATTAGATGTGCCTATATTATGCTTATTAAACCCAACCTAAATTCTAGGAGTTGATGTTTCTAAAGGCTTTGTTTAAGCAGTGTAACCTATAGATAATGACTTATTGAAGTTCATTTATCCTATAGTACCAATGTTCACTCATAATTTACTGAATGATGTTTTTATGCCTTAGTCCTAAATATCTAAGCAGTGACCATTATAGGTTAATGTACTTGGAGGTAAGATCTAATAACATGAATGTTTGAAACTTACTAAGAAAATTAATACCCCCAATTGACAATTAGGTTTCATTGATGGATATTAGACCTCAAGGATTAAAATTTTAAAAGAAAGACATGTTTTGAAACTTGAAAACAAAAGGAATTAAGGTGTTACTCCTCATTAACATTCAAGGTAATAGCTCATTATGAGTATATTTACCTCAAACAATATGAGAGAATAATAAATCATTTAATTTCAACACGATTAAAAAAAGAGAAGTCTTTTTAAATAGGTTTTAGAATGTTGGCTCACGAGGACCCTTTTAATATGAGCCAAAAACCTTAATGAATTTTGTAATCGAGAAACATAACTCATCGAATATAAATATGCAAGCATGATTGAGGAAACATTTTTTTATGTTATTTGAATCACATAAAAATATTAATATCCTTCTTATATATAAAGAAAATGATATTGTACTGTTTAAGATGACCAAAAGCACCTATAACAACAAGATACAACTTGAGGGATTTGACCAAAATGCAAAAACAAATACCATTCGATATTAAAAATTATTCAAACATAAACCTCATTAATACCCATAAAAATCAACCATACATTAAATTAATCATTCAAAAGATGTTTGGAGAAATAGTGGCAAAATAGACCATTCAGACCCTAGTTCAAAATGGACCTTTTTGGTAGCTGGAATTAGATTAAATATGCTTGCAAAATGGTGGCAATAGAGAAATAATGGCAGAGGGTGTATTGATAGAGAATGTATTGATGTTTAGAGTTCAAAACGGACCTCTTGTGGTAGCCAGATTGGGTGCATCATTGCATGCATCACTAGGTTCTGAATAGAGCATGGAATGAATTGTTATATTTTCCACTTCTTGGCCTTCCTTCTAGTATCGGTGGTGTCATTCACCACCAATGATAAAATAGAGATCAGAGTCGGTGAAGTTTTGATTTTCTTTTTCTCTCTCTACTAGTTTGGTTTTCTCTCTAGTTGCTCACATAAAGGTAATTAGGATACATGTATTATATGATTTTGTAGTACTCATTAAGGAGAAATGTATGGTGGTGGTGATGCCTTGTTTGGAGGTTAAAAGAGAAAGAAAGTGAAGAGAGAAGTTTCAATGATCAATTTTTTCTCTCCTTACTTTACAAAAAAAAGTTTGGGTTATTGGCTTTAATTGATAAAGAGGTTTTGTAGTTATCTTTAAGATAAAAAAGAAATAATAGTGGACTCATAAGAAATAAAGGGCAAAGGTGAGAGAAATCAAAGAGAGAAGTTTTAGCAAAAACATATGGAGTAATGAGAGGGGCTATCATAGTTGTCCAACATTGTTAGCTATAGCTGCTGACATAGGGAGTGAAGGCTATAATAGGAGGCTAGTTAATGGTGGTGCTCGACCAAAAATGGTGTGGTCGATCGGTGATGGTGACTAGAGTTTTTCTTAGGGTTTTGGAAGAGCGTGGAGAGAAAAGATGATGAAGAATGATCTCAACTTTTTTCTTCTTCTTTTAACACATTTTTCTCTTTTCCTATGATGTCCAGGGTTTTTTCTGCAAGGGTGGCTAAGGTTTCTTTTATTTTTTTTATAGGAGATATGAAGTAAGGGTTTTTGGTAGGAGAGATAAAGTTAGGGTTTTTTTTTTGTATGATGGCTAGGGTTTCCTACACATCTTCCCCCATAAAAGAATATTTTTTATAGGCTTTGTGTGGTAAGTTTATAAGGATAAGATAGTTCATGAAAAATTATGAAAATTTGCAAAGTCGAGAAATGACTTCACTAGGGAATTGTGAATTTTGGAAAAAAAAATTGGAAAAATTTAGAAATTTGGTCATTTAGAGAGGTGACCTACCTAACCATTTTTTGATTGAAATCTTTTGATAATAACGTGAAATTCTTTATGGTATAACTTGGATTTTACCCTAGGATGAACTTTTTGGTTCTGGGTTGAATTCTAGTAGAACAAGGCTAAACTTCTTGGTGTTTTCTGATTAAATGGTTGGATTTCCTTCTTAATAGTAAGAGTGACTTACATTATAAGACTCAGACCTTCTAACGGTAAGGGTGACTTCTTGATGACAATATTGTTTCTCTTAGTTGTAGAGCTTGATATCCTAATTATAGGGGTGACTATTCCATTGTAAGACTTGAACTTTCTGATGGCAGTGTTGATTCTCTTAATTGCAAGGTTCATATTCTGATTGCAAGGTTGGTTTCCTTATTAGAGTTGGCTTCCTGATTATATGGCTAGATCTCCTGATTGTAGGGCTGATTTCCTAAGACAATGTTGATTGCCCTAATTCCAGGGTTGATTTCCAAATTATAGGGCTTGATTTTTTGGTGGTGGGGTTGATTCTCCATTATAAGATCGAATTTCCTATTACAAGTTGAATTCTGACACAAGATTAAACTTCTTGGTGCTTCTTGATTGTGGGGCTGACACTTCTTTCCAATGGCAGGGTTGGACTTCCCGATTAGTAGGGTTTATTTTTTTAATTGTAAAGTTGATTCTTTTTATTGTAAGGCTAGTTTCTTGATGATAGGGTTGAATTTTTTAATTATAGGGTTGATTTTCCTTCTTGATGATTGTTGGAATTCATGATGATAGGGCTTAATCTTTTGATTACAGGTCTTGATCTTTTAATTATAGAGCTTGACTTACTAGTAACAGGGTTGATTCTTTTGATTATAGGGTTGAATTTTCTATGACATGGTTGATTCTCTTGATATCAAGGTTGGTTTCATTATTATAGGGCTTGACTTCCTGATTGTAAGGATGCTTCTTCCTGATGGTAGGACTTGATCTTCTTATTTGCAAGATTGCACTTCTTGATAACATGGTTTGGTCTCCTGATTATAGGGCTAATTTTCGGATGACAAGGTTAATTTTCTTTATTGCAATGTTGATTTCTTATTAACCAAGTTGATTCTTCTTATTATAAGGCCAATTTATTGATGCTAGGGTTTGATTTTTTTATTTAAGATTTAATTAAAAGAAACCTTATCAAATCTTTTGTTGACTTGGATTTATTGAAGTATTGTTGGTCTTCTATGGGGATTTTTACTTGTGTTATAGAAAAATATTTGCAAAACATTGCACAATACTAATATTATGGGTTAGATGACATGGATGCATTTGTACTTGGTCATAAATATAGGTCCCTATTTTTTGCAATTTAATTTCCTTTTTTTTTAAGAGTAGGGCCTGCTACTTTTGTTTTGGTCTCTTCTGGTTGATTGACTCCCCGACCCATTTGTGTTTGCCATGACATTAACCAATGCTACATATATCTAATCTATATGAAAAAAAAATAAACATGACATTAACCAATGCTCTTATACCAACTATAATAACACTAATCTAACATGTATAATTAAGATGGATAAGTATAAAGAGACATATGATTTCATGTGTCTACAAACAAAAGTTAAGCATTAATATTTACATGCTTAAAACAAAATATATTACAACCTAAAATGAACATGATATATCTAATCTATTGTTGCTATCACAGTAAAATTCTATTCGGGCTTATAGTCCATCCCATGATAAACCAAATTAACATACCTAATCTTTTATTTTTATTTTTTTAACCAAAGGTTTAAATTATCCCCTCCTTTAAAAATTTCATCCTTTAGATTTCAAATCCATACCTGAGTCTAAGAACAATTCAGGATGCTTCTTCCTCATTCTCGATTCTCTCTCAAGCTTGAGAGCTTCTCTATAAGGTTTTAACTATGGGTACCCTTTTGTTCCTCAGTTTTTTTTTTTTTATATGATCAATAATTTATATTGGTTTGACTTCAACAGGAACTTGTGGTAACACCGAGGGGGTTAACCTCAGCTTTACAGAGTAAAGAAACATGGAAAACATCATGTATCATGAATAGATATGACGATAATGCTAATCTATAAGCAACAAGTCATATCCTTTCAATAACCTTAAAAGGTCCAATATAACTTGGTGTCATCTTTCCTTTCATCCCAAATTAGATGATATTATTCCAAAGTGCCACTTTAAAGAACATTTTATCTTCTATTTGGAACTCCAAATGACTTCTTTGGTTGTATGCATAATTCTTTTGCAAACCATAGACTGCCTTCATCCTATCCTTGATAATCTTTATTTTATCCATGGTAATCTGCACCAATTCAGTCCTAATAAGCTTTTGGTCACCAACTTTCTCCCAACAAACTAGAGTTTGACATCTCGAACCATATAAAGCTTATCCCTATAGTAGTCTGATAATTGTTGTTATATGTGAATTTCACCCAAAGGCAACAAATCCTCTCAATTACCTTTAAATTTTAACATATATGCCCTCAAAAGATCCTCAAGAGTTTAGATAGTCCTCTCAGATTGACCTTCCATTTAAGGATGAAATGTAATACTCAAGTTCAATTTGGTTCCCAATACTCATTATAAATTTGGCCATAGCTTTGATGTAAAGCTTGGATCCTGATCTGATACAATGGATACTAGCACCCCATGTAGCCTTATCACCCATTTATATATAGCCTTACCAATTTATCTACTAAAGCAGTCATTTTTATTGATAAAAACAAGATAGACCTTGTCAATCGATCTATAATAAACTATATAACATTATTATCCTTCTTACCTCTAAGTAATCCATAGTGATATCCTCCCACTTCCACCCAAATATCAATAACGATTGTAGTTTTCCAGTAGGTTTCTGATGTTCTACCTTTACTTGTTGGCAAATCCCACTCTTTGCCCTAAATTTTACTATTTCCCTCATTATGTTAAGTCATTAGTAGTACTCTTTCAAGTTTTTATACATCTTGGTACTCCAAGGATATATTGGAAATTTAGATTCATAGACCTCTCTCAATACTTCTTCATTGAGAGCCTTGTCATTTGGTAAATAAATTCATCCATCCATTGCCACTAACCCATCTTTTAACATCTAAAAAGGTGTTTCAACCCTTTGATTCACTTTCCCCCTTATTTTCTCTACTTTCACATCCAACCATTAGGCCTTAAATGCCTTATCTCAAAGCACATAACAAACTTTAATTTGGGGTATCAAATATTCCTCAGGTTCCAAGCTTAACTGTAGGTTCATCTTTTTCAACTCTACGAGTTCTCTTTGCTTCTGAACCACCAAATTGCTCATTTTGCTTTCCTTTTTGAATCAAAGCATCAATCACTACATTAGCCTTTCTAGGGTGATAATCAATCACGCAATTGTAATCCTTCATAAACTCCACCTAATGCCTTAATCGTATATTCAACTCCTTCTATGACATTAGATACCTTAAAATCTTATAATCTATAAATATCTAAACTTATGCTTCATATAAATATTGTATCCATACTCAAAGAGCAAACACTATTGCTACTAATTCCAAATCATGTATTAGATAATTCAACTCATTTGTCTTTAATTGTCTTAACGCATAAGCAATTACTCTTCCATTTTGCATGAATATGCACCTCAAACTCTTCTTGAAAGCATCTTTGTACAGTATAAACCCTTTAGTTCTCGAGGGAAGATTTAATACTAGTGTAGAGGTAAATCTTCTCTTCAACTTTTGAAAATTTTCCTTACATTCCATTGTCCACTCGAATTTAACTTTTTTATGAGTCCACTAAGTCAAAGGAGATGTTAGTATAGAAAACCCTTCTATAAATCTTTTATAATACATCACTAAACCCAAGAAGCTATGAATATTTGTCATATTAGTAGGCCTTTCCAATTTCAAAATAGCCTATACTTTTATTGGGTCCATAAATATACACTTGGCTGATATGATGTGACCCAAGAATACTACTTCATTCAGCAAAAATTCACATTTATCTAATTTAGCATATTGTAGATTCTCCCTTAAATAGACCCTTAGTTGATATGTATCATCAACTTAAGTGTTGCTCGTGCTCCATATAAGAGCTTAAATATACTATGATATCATCAATGAATGTAATTACATACCCAAAAGGCATTAGTAAAAACTCATAATGCCTATAATGAATTCTGAAGGCAACTTTAAGTACATTATATTCCCTAATTCTTAGTTGATGGTACTTAAACCTCATGTTTATCTTAGAGAATACTCTTGCTTCCTTCAATTGATCAAACAGATCATCTATCCTTGGAAGTGGATACTTATAGCACTGGAGTTCACCAAGGTGAGTTACTAGGCCATATGAAACCTTTATATAGTAACTTATGAAGTTGAACCTTCAATTTGGTCAACTCTACTAGCGTCATCCTATACGAAGTCTGTGTTATAGGGGTGGTTCCCAATAATAATTCAATCGACACTTTAATTTCTCTATCCAGAGGCAACCCCGGTAATTTCTCTAGAAACACATTATGAAACTCTCGCACCATAGGGATACTAACCAACTCTATATTGCTTTTTTTAAAAAAAAAATTCTCTTATATACACCAAATACTACTCTCTCTTACCACACTCTCCTTGGATAGTCATTTTTTTAGTGAAACAATCTATTTGTACTTGATTTACACCTAATTAATCCATGTTCAAGCTTAGATCAAAGTCATGCAGGTTTATAGATATTAAGTTTACCTTTAATTTGTATCCCTCTATATTTAGTCTAACATCTCTCTATATATCATCAATATCTATATTTTATCTTAAGGATGTACTAACAATTATTCCCATATTCATTTTTCTAGGCATCATATGCAAGTCATTACAATCTGATGTGATATAAAAGAATAACTTGTTCTAGGATTAAACAAAGCATAAACTTGTATAGATTCTAACTATATTGTACCTACTATAACATATGATATAGCTCTCACATTCTCCTAAGTCATATGATATACCCTACCTTTAATCCTATCCTTCTAGAACTTGGGTCGGCCTCTATTTGCACTTGCTCCGGATTGAGCAGGCCTCACAAGTCTGTTAATAATAATAGATTGTTGCTGACTCTATGTAGTAGCTCTCTAGCCCCGAGTAGACTCTATATCCTGACAGGTACACTCTTTCTTGTGACATGTCTCCCCATAATAATAATAGTCCCTCCCTAAGTAATGATAGTCCTTTCATTTGTGTCCCTCACCTTTATAAATTTAAAACCTCTTTGGTGTGGCTAAACAATCCCCAGGTTGTCTTTGGTTACACCTCGTACAAAGTAGATAAGTGAATTCCCTCTGCTTTATAGACCCTTCTGTAGTACTTGCCCCTTAGCGAACCTACCTGTCATAGGATCCTCCACCACTAATTTGCATGGATCCCTTAGAGCTCCCCCGAGGAGTAAAGTTTTCCCTTTTTCCTTTGAAACTGCCCAGATGACTGCCGTCTATCTTCTTTTTCATATAGTAATCATCTCTCATTAACCATCTTTCATTGAGAATGGGCACTCTCTGATAATAGTTGGGTCACACAATCAACTCACAATTCCCCTAACACCGACAACTAATTCATCACTCTTTCTACTTTTCTCAACTAATATCATGTGATCTCAAAAGCTTCCTCCCCTGAATATGCCACATAAAAGTTTCAGTTTTGTTTTTTTAATTCATGCAATACCCAATGTTTTTTCATGTTTACTAACCTCATTCTTTTTAAAAAACATCCATTTAATCATTCATACATTAAAACATAATTTACATAACATTCTCATATGTAAAATACACTAATTTTCCCTAATAATTTAAAATTATAGCAAATCAAGTTTCCCTACTTCTTAAGTTGACTAAATTGAGAAGACAAGAACAAGAAACAGAAGTTTTCTACTACCCTTGAAAATCTTTAATTTCCTTGCTTAATCCCTCTTTTTTCCTTTTATTTATATCTCTTTGGTGATTTTTAGCAAGAATTCCCCATAAATTTCCTTTGAATTTTCTCTTTTTTTCTCCCTCAAATGGTCGACTTAGGAAGCCATATTTATATTTATATTTCTCTTGTACTTATAATTACAATATTGCCCTTGTTCTTTAGTTCAACCTTTTTTTTTTGTTTTCCCGGGTATCACTTCTTGATTTATTTTTAAGGCTTACATACTATAAGATTTAAATTCATAAATCTTCATCTCTAGTCATTTAATATTTATACATTATTATTCATTTCTTTTGATCGTTAGGTGAAACTTCTAATATTGTAATATTTTAACAGGGTTTTACAGTTGTGACAACCTAGAATTTGTGTTTAGGGGTTATTTTGATGGCAAAAAATTGTATGAACAAAGATTGTTGAGACAACTATGGTTTTATATGTGTAAAGGCTGTTTTAATGACCTAAATATGCGTGAACAAAGACTGTTGTGAGAGCCATGAATTTATGTGTGTAAGGGCTATTTTGATGACCTAAAGTGGTACAAATATAGGTTGTCATGGCAGTCATAAACATGTGAGATTAGGGGCTGCAATGATAGCCAAAAGGTATTTTTTTTAATATGGACTATGAAAACAAATATAAATGCATGAAACAATTGATCGTCATACCCATACGAGTGTGTATAAGTAAAAGTTTTCACAACTGAAAGAGAATATGTGTTTGTTAAAGTTATTGTGTTAAAAGTAGGAATGCATAATAATGATGATATTGATATCAAATGTATTTAAATAATAAATTAGATGGAAATATGGTAAGATTATAAGTTTTATTAAAAGTTGGTAAGATTCTTAGTTTAAAGAATATGGGAGGACTTGAGAAATAAACTACAATTGAATTAAATTGTTTTGACATTTTGTCTTAAAGAGTACTATCAGAAGGAAATTATAAATATGATTGAGTTAAATTAAAAAGGCAAGTTAGAGAAACTACACTTTGAGTTAATGATTTTGTGAGAATTTAAAAGTTAATCTATGTAGAATTATAAAAACATATGGGTGAAAAATATGGTATATATTTCTTGAAATGTTTTGTTTGTATACTAACAAAGGTACCTCTTGAAAATATCCTTAAAAAACACTGGAACTATGTGTTTGATGTAGTCAAACAAATGAGAACAACACTTGTTAGTGCTATAACTTTAGGCTACTTGTTCGGTGGTTTAATATTGATTTAATTAACAGGTTTGGTGTTGTGTTTATGGTTGTTATGATAGTGGGTTTATTGAAGTTGATGGAGGCTCATTTTGATGAAAAACAAGATAACACAGATTCGGGTTAGAAAAGGGGGTCATGGTGGACGTTTGGATTCGTTTGGCTTGAAGCTTGGATATGTTGTAATTATGTTGGAGCTTCATTCCATAACTGGTGGTGGTGAAAGAAGGGATGATTGTTGTTGATTTGATTTGTTGTTGTGCGAGCTTGGTTACTTTCTATTTGTTGGAGTTTTATATGTGAGAAGGGTGACACGACCAAAAGATTGATGTCTTCTCCCAAGTGCAGGAGTGTCGAAGTAATAAATAACCCGGCAAGACCGGGGTCGAACCACAGGGAGGTTAATTGTATAAATTATAAACAACAATAATACAACAACAATAGTAACAACAATAACAATAACAATAATAACAATAATAATAATAGTAGTAGTAGTACTAATAGTAATAGTAATAGTAATAGTGGTAATAATAATAATAATACCAATAATATTATTAATAATGATAATAATAAAGATGATGAAGAAGAAGTTGATGAGAACTTTGAGATGGAAGATTAACGTAAGGATTAAACAATGATAATAACAAATGTCAAGGTTAGAGGATCCACTAATGGTATTTCAAACAAGTATAGTATAAACTCTTTTTATTCAATTGAAAACCACACACAAAGGGGGTTCCAATCAGATTATAAATTGTTAACATGATTACATTAGTTATCTTATTGGAATAATGCTAATACTTGTAAATGTTGTCAGACATTCATGATTATAACTTATGTTAACAACAAATCAAGTTCCTTTCATAGCTCAGGTGTCGGTTATACCATACAGTATGGGCTATGAAAGTGCCA
>Ga0325410_1000011_pt1 | contig 165418 bp, 59 predicted proteins | sample PopdelMetagenome_16_FD_206182 | JGI IMG/M metagenome (GOLD analysis project Ga0325410, IMG submission 206182) | Populus deltoides microbial communities from Bellville, Georgia, United States - Xylem-PdIQD-R3 | ecosystem: Host-associated > Plants > Phyllosphere > Stem > Wood/Secondary xylem... | reverse complement strand
TAGTAGTAGTAGTAGTAGTAGTAGTAGTAGTAGTAGTAGTAGTAGTAGTAGTAATAATGGTGTGTTAATAATGATGATGATGACAACAACAACAACAACAATAATAATTAAACATTTGTTATCTTGTGTTAATTTAACCCTAATTAGCGTTGTTATATATTTTTCATAACTAGTTTTTTATGTCATTTTTGAACCTTATTTCAATACCTAAACATCAATTTTTGTATAAAAAAAATAATTTGAGCCTGTAGCGAAGCGCAGGAACCAAGACTAGTAAGCTCTAGAGAGAAACTGAACAGTAGAAAACACAACACATTAGTAAATGAATATCTTCTTTTATTTTAAAAAAATATCATCTGCTACGCTTAAAAACTTTAGAATACAATTATTGACACGCGCTACGTTGCGGGTCAAATTAGTTTTTTAACATAAAAAATTATTTAAGTGTTGCTAACATGTTTTATCATTAAAAATAATAATCATGAACTCAAAATATGATGCATATTAGATAATATTTTTTATAAAAATATTGATGCAATGACATATTGGATGACATTTGTTTCCGAATATTGAAACAATGATATATTAGATCGACTCGGGTTAACCTGCCACATGTTTACCTTGGTCGTGAGACCGTGATAACCCCACAGAAAGCAAATCAAAATAAATTATGAAAGCCAATTCCTCATCAATCTAATGTTGAAGGACAAAAAAATACTAAATTATAAAGGATAAAAAAACTACTCAGATTAACCTATCAAACTAATAATTTAGGTCATGAGATTGAGATAATCCCATGAAAAATAAAAATAAAAAATATGAAGCTCAATTTCCAACCAATCCAATATTAATGGTGAAATTAAAAAAAAAGGACAAAAAAAATAATCCAAGTCAATCTAGGCTAACTTGTTAAATTCGTGACTTGATTCATGAGACTGAGATAACTTCATAAAAATTACAAAGCTCTATGTCCAACAAATCCAATATTAAAGGTTAAAATTGAGAAAAATAAACTAAATTCATGAGACCGGAATAACTCCACAATAAGTAAATTGAAAAAAAAAATCTAATTCTTAAACAACCTAATACTGAAGTATAAGATAAAAATAAGAAGATTGAGTTCTTGGAGGGTGAGATTGAAAGAAAAAACTAAAAAGGACCCTAAAATATAAACTGAATCAACCTAGGTTAACATGTCAAACTCGCGACTCAAGTCATGAAATTAGGATAACCCTATAGAGAGTTAATCGAAAAAACATTATGAAGCCCTATTAAAAAAACCTCAATTTAAAAAGATAAAAAATAAATAAATAGAGTCAACCCGAGTTAACTTGTCAAACCTGCAACTTGGGTTATGATACTAGGATAACTCCGTAAAAAGAAATAAAAAAATTATGAAGCTCAATTTCCAACCAACCAAATATTGAAAGATGAAATCGAAAAAAAAATCAATTACAAAAGTGGCCGAAGAAAAATAACCCAAGCAACTCAGGTTAACTTATTAAGCTTGCAGCTTGGGTCATGAGATCGAGTTAAATGCATAGAAATCAATAAGATAAAAATGAAACCCTATTTTTAATAAATCTAATGTTAAAGGTTGAAATAAAAAAAAAACTAAATCCATGAAATCGGTATATAACTCAACAAAAACAAAATTAAAAAGCATAATTCTCAAAACAACCAAATATTAAGTGATGAATTTTTTTTGAAAAAAAACTATAAATTAAACTCACACACACACAAAAAATATTATTTTGATAAATAATATTTTGTAGGTGGCTAGAATGATTTTACCTCACCCTTTAGCTTCTTCTTTTTTTAATATGAAAAGCTCCTCAAAGAGATTTGGGAAATTCATTATAAAGCGAGGAGACGGCTATAGGTAGAATCATGGGTTTTATTTATTATTAATTCTTTTACTTTTTTATAAATTAATTCTTATTTTAGCGTTTGAAGAAACTACATGAATTTTCTAAAGTGGTATGTTGTGTTATACTTCAACTATTATGTTATGTTATAAAGTTAAAAAGAGCAATAGTAGAATTACTGTTTAGTAATTAACTACTATACTTTTAAGAGCATTGTATTTTTATTTAAAAATAAAAAATAAAAAATAAAAAGAGTGGATCTTGTAATAAACTGTCTTGCTGTAAATTTAAACTTGATGGTTGTACTTATTGTCACTTCATGCATTTTCTACTAAAAGCAAGATATACCTCCATCAAACAATATTTATATAGTCTAAAGCAACTCTGCATAAAAATACAAACAATATCAAATAAACTGATTAAAAACATTATGATTGTAATTATTGTCTTTTTATAACACCCACCTCTCCCAATATGGCCCCAAGTCTCTTTCCAAGTCCACTTCCCCTCATCAAAGTCATAGATGCTTCTCATGTCTCAAAAACATGACAAGTAAATGAGACTTCTTTTCTGTTTGCATCACAAATCATAGATGCTTCTCATGTCTAAAAAACATGACAAGTAAATGAGATTTCTTTCCTGTTTCTATATAAAAAAAAATTATATCACAGATCATAGCTAGACAGTAGAATTTAAAGAAATTAAGTTGAGGGGGGAAATATTGTAGCTCCAATCATTATGCATGATTCAAGCAGTGATTTTTTTGATCCCCAAACTTTTTTTTTTTTTATCTTTGATTGAGTTCTTTTATTCTCAAATTGATAGCTAGTTACTTCTCCAATCATTATGCATGGTTGTTTTAAAATAATAGAAAAAAATCACTTTAGTCCTCATCCTTTCCAAATAATCCTTTCACAGTCCCTTTAGTTTTTTAAAAATTAATTTTGACCCAAAACTTTATTTTTTTTATTTTTTAGTTCTTGATTTTAGAGAGAAGAGAGAAAGTCATCAGATCTCATGGTCAAGATGGAAAATATCGGTTGATACCGATTTTAGCCACTAAAAAGGTTGATATTTGTCACTAAGTTCTATTTAATGAAGGAGTTTCTTTGTGGTGTTCTTTAGCTTTCCTATAACCTGGAAGAGTAGACCTGAGCTCTGAAAGTTTTTTGAATCTAGGTTGATTTTGGGTTTTAGACCGATTTAAGGCCATAGAAGGTTTTTGTCAAGGTCTGGAAGGTGTTTTCTAGATGTTTTAGATCAAAATGAGTTGAAAAATAAATTTTAAGGCATGAAATAACTTTGCTCTGATTTTTCAACTACTCTTTGATCGCTGGATTCTAGAGATATAAATGGCGCGTCACCTACATCATTTTCGTTCCCAGTCCGTCCCCCAGCCGGCACGCGACGACCCGCTCTCACCGCGGGAGCAGCTCGAGCAGTCCACCGACAACCGACGAGTTCAGGACTGGGACCCCCGAGCCCAGCCCTCAAAGCCAATCCTTTTCCTGAGGTTACGGATCCATTTTGCCGACTTCCCTTGCCTACATTGTTCCATCGACCAGAGGTTGTTCACCTTGGAGACCTGATGCGGTTATGAGTACGACCGGGCGTGGGAGGCACTCGGTCTTCCGGATTTTCAAGGGTCGCCGGGGGCGCACCGGACACCACGCGATGTGCGGTGCTCTTCCAGCCGCTGGACCCTACCTCCGACTAAGTCGTTTCCAGGGTGGGCGAGCTGTTAAACAGAAAAGATAACTCTTCACAAGCCTTTACCGACGTTTTCGAACTCCCTAACGTTGCCGTCAGCCGCCACGTCCCGGTTCAGGAATTTTAACCCGATTCCCTTTCGAAGCTCGTGCGCGAATACGCTGTCGGACGGGCTTCCCCCGTCTTAGGATCGACTAACCCATCCTTAAAAAAATAAAAGGTGGATGATATATTGAGAAAAATGAGGCCAGACCTCTTTTGACAGGCCAAGAGCATGGGTTGGCCCACGCGCCTGGCCTAATAGTTGATTTTAAAAAAATATTTTTTTATGCTTGTCCAACCCCTTCAAGTAAAGAAAAAAATATTCTTTGTTATCTAATAAGATGATACTAGTTATTTTCTCAACATCATAAAATTATTTGTGAAATTTAGATACCAAAACAAGCAGCAAGAAATGTGGGGGTACAGCTAGCATTTTTTTGGGCTAAATTTGTAAATATTGTTTTAAAATAGATGAAAATAGAAAACATTTTTGTTTATTTATATGAGAAGTGCTTCGAATAATTAAAAAAAAATGTGAATATAATAATCTTATTTTTTTCTGAATTTTTTTATGACGTGATAATGTTATCTTCAAACTCAATATTTTTTTTTGTTACAACTATCAAATTAAAAAAGGGAGGTAAGCATCGATAAATTAACTTTTAAAAGGAAAATCGGAAATTATCATATTGATCCTTTCATAGTCATCATACTAATTATCAACGTAATTTACTTTTCAAATATCTAAATTTATTTATAATTATAAAGCAGATATAATAAATAATTGAAATGATTTATTTTTAATTTTACAGTTTCATATATTCTTATATTTAATTGGGTATATATTATTATATCTTAGATTTTTAATTTTTTTTTATCTACCATCCACAAAAATTAAAATTTCTTTATATTATAGGAATATATTTCCCACGCATCATATCTTAAATCTTTAAGATTTTTCTTATCTAAATCGTATTCATACATGTAACCCATGCTAATATTCATTATTTCTAGCCTAACCATGAATTCAAATTGTATTTATCATGTTAGACACACAAAGTGTCACATGTTAAACAAATACTTTTTGTTGTCCCCTGAAAATACCTCAAAAAAATTGAAATGGCATTTGGGACCTGCAGGCGATTACGAAAGAGAGAGAAGAGATAAATATGGACAGCATTAATTTTTGTGAGTGGACATCCATTCTCCCTTCAAGAGGATTGTGGATATCTCCAGCAGCCTATAAATCAATAACAAGGATAATTAATTAATTAATAAATTTAGATATTGAAAAAATATAAAGCACAAAGGTAACTAAGTATACTAGGCATGTTGAAATTGAAAATAACTTCTTGGTGTTCACTTTCACGAGGACCCAAATTTATATTTGTCTGATTCTTCGGTGCTACTTTGATTTAAATAAATTTATGATGTTACACTCTCATTGCCAAAGTGAAAAGCGATTTTTTAGATGGGTCTACATAAGAGAGGTGATAAAAGAAAAAAATTGAGGAATTATCGCTTTTTAATTTTTATTATTAGTATTTCTTAAAGAATTTATTACTTTGAACTTGCTTGAAATGAGCCAAATGAAATAATATTTGTCATTGAGACTGATTTGTGTGTGTATATTTAATTAGGACCCACCAATTTGTATGTGGATCTTTTTATTATTATTATTAACGTGAATATTCGGGTCAGCTTGCGCGTACCTTGACTAATCCCACGAACCCTGAAGTTAATGACCATGTAAGTCTCCAATGACCCTGAGATTTGTGAGACTTAAACTGGTAACCTCTATGGAGCAAACTTAGAACCTGACCAGTTGGGTTATACTTATCAAAATTTATATAAATCTTTTTATACATTAGCTTTGTGCACAAACCAACAGAAATCCACAAATATATTTAAAATAAACACCTTTCGTTCCCTAGTTTTAACGTGGGATTTACTACTCGAATTATATCCAATATCTCCTATTAATTATAAATTCTAATTACTTCAATTATGGCATTGCAAAAAAAAAAAAAAAAAGTTAATAGAGTTTGTAATGTTGAACCAAATAAGGAATGCCAGAGAGACTGAAGGGTTATCAAGTGTAATATTACGGCAAAATTCGCAAATAGTCATATCAAATCTAAGAAGATTGACATCTTATGGTGATGTTATTATTATTTTGGACCAACCACATTCTCTACTTTATGGCTGGATGGCCTTGTTCTTTTGTGCGATGCAGCCCATTGACCTGGCATTCCACTCCACTCAAACACTGATAGAGATATGACTAAAAAAGCCAACACAAATATACATAAAAAAATATTTTCGTTGTATCAAATTGTCAAGCCATAAGAAGGAGTCTTAGTATATATTTACAAGATGAATGTTTTGTTTTTTATTTAGAGATGTCAATCGCTAATCTATGTACTTGACATCACACCCTAAAAGAAGTATATATTTACAAACTACGAAGTATAAAGGAGTCTTAGTGGCCGTCGGAGTGGTGGGTGCTCTCCCTAAGTTAAAGAGTTTTTAATAGGAAAGAAGGAGACAAGGATGGAAGTAGGTAAAGTTTCCATTATATATAATTAATTTACCTATACATGACACACAAGCACAATATCACCAGCAGTGGAGGGAGGGAGGGAGGGAGGGAGGCATAATTAATGGGCACGGGTAGCAGCTTAGTTAACGTCTTGTGAGGTCTACATAATCAAATATGGTGTGCACATTTTTATTTGTTTTTGTCTCACATGTTGAAAACTAGAGCTTCCATTGTTGATTGTTGACTATCGTAGTTCAGATTTTAATGATTAAGATGCTAATGATACACTTTATCCCATAATCAACACTTGGAGATCTTGATCCCTTGTTATACAGCTAATAGATCTTGTCTTCTAATGTTATGATAATTCCCATTTATCCTGAAGCCACATGAGTAATAGGAGTTTGTGAATTTTTATTTTTCTATGAGCTTGATGTATTTTCTTTTTTTTTTCCCCGATTTAGAAATTAGTGTGATATACCACGTACAATCCACACCTTATACATACCCTAACACTTCAAAATATAAAAGAAAACAAAAAAAAAAAAACAAAACCTAATTGTCACTTTTCAAGCATGAAAATCTATTGTTAGATTAATCTAATTAATGGGGGGATTCTAGCTAATGGAGACACGATACGTCTTGTCTGCCCTAAAATTTGCGCCCACCTAACTTATTCAAACAACTTTCAAGTCGAGAACACTTGTTAAATATATTGGCGCCACCGTCATGCTAGTGCAATGTCTAGGTCTCATGAAATCTAAAGACTCTTATTACACTGTGTTTAGGTTAGTAGGCTGTTTGGTGCGCTGGGATTAGCTTGTCAGTCAAGTGAGTGACAAGCAGCTTATCATGTTTTGAATCTACAGGAAAGCCGGAGACCACAAGACTTGAATGTTTTGTCTTCTGTCCTCATGTGGGTTCTGGGTCTTCAAATCATATGACCTCACCATTTTGCCCATAATTTCTTCTTCTTTTTTCTTTTTTTTTAGTCGGAGGATCCAATAGATTTGAATTACATAACGAAGGATAAATCTTTTTTTTATTCTAAAATCCCATTCTATCACTGATTTCAATTTGAAACGAATCTTGAGAAATAATTAAGTATATCTAGTCTTGGAGGTAATCGATGTTCATGAATAATGAGCACACCTTGTCACGTTAACACCTTTGAATACTCTATCAATTGCGCTCAAACTTTCTCATATTTCTATCATATCTCTTGAGATGACCATAACTTTTGTGAGAAAGTAAATGATTTTCGATGAAAAGTCCCTTAGTTGTATTGCACTTAGCTCGATCCACTAAGTGAAACAGAAAGCACTTTCTTGTTGATTAAAGACCGTCTTGGTTTTATATGCCTAAATACAGTTTTGTGCTGACCCAACAAATAAATTTGCTCTTGTGATAATTAATTATACCTCGACGACATGCCTAGTTAAATATTTTTCGCTTTGCGATTTCAACTCTATATGGGATTAGGGAGGGTTGCAGACTCGCAAAAAGCTCAAAGGAAAGTTTATATAATACAGTTTTTTTATAATTATTTCCCTATATCCATAATCATGTGAAACCTTGAATTTTATTAAAATATTTTATTCCAAAAAAACGATGCTATATTATTGATTTAGATGAGAACGAGGAGCAGTTATAGGACTATCATAGTATTATAAATTAGATTTAGTCTTATTTGTTATACAAAAGAAAAGAATTCCTTTTTTTTTTTTTTTAGTGATTTGTCTCTTGCTTTTGTTTGTATTGTAGTGTTTGCATATTGCACAAACCTTACAAGCAATTAATTTGTTTAAATTGATGTTGATCAATGAAGAAACCATTCATGAAAAAAAAATCAAATGAATAGAGCAAAGAGGCAAATCACTACAAAAAAAAAGAATTGAAGAGACATGGAAAAACGTATATATAAAATCAATGACGACGACAGTGGCCAGCTCATATGGATTTTTGGAGGAAAAAAAAATAAATAAAGCAAAAAAATAGTTTTTTTTTTCCTTATTGAAAGAATGGATAAACTTTAACAATCAGAGGGAAATAAAAAAATGGATTAATTAATTACATGCACTATGAGACTCACACACACACACACACACACACACACATCAATTCTATCTTCTATAGATTAATTCTATCCAGATATATGTGCCTTGGATTGAACTCTTAAGTATAGATCATCCCACCCAGAGGAAAACTTGACCATTTATACTGATCGTTTTATTTCAAGTCTTCAAATAATTGAGTCGTTAGAAGCTACATTGTTTTGATAGATATAGGAGACAGCTAGCTAGGGTTAAAATCAACAAGACTAAAAGTTGAAAGAAGGTGAAAGAAACCATGCATATTGTTTCCATAACTAACGACCAAACACCCCCCGCAAGGATTTTCAGCTTTCCACATCAAGATTTTCTTGTATCTACCCATTGATGGGTCACGTTAGTGAGGTGACGATGGTCAAATTAGGCAAGCAAGCAGAATTGTTGTCCTACTAGCTATAAATGTCACACGTCACTCATGCGGCTTTGACTGTCGATTTTTCTTTATGTGTTTGCTTTGATTTGATATTTTAGAGTCGCCACCTAGTAATTTATTGAAGGTTACTAGAAAACCGGATGTACTGGTCTTGTCAGAGATTCGAGAGTAAGGACTGGTTATGGTTAGGGAAGGTATTAGCACCTCTAACATACCCTATCTGATGTAAGCTGCTTCGTGGCTTTGACGAGTTAAAGAAGTTTTAAAAATTTTATCTTTTCATCGAGTATCAGAAATACGACTTACGTTTAAGTTAATAATTCTTGACCGTGATCCAATTAAAATATTAAATTCTTCTTTAATCTTTGCAATTTTATCATAAAAAATATACATATAAAAAATAAAACAAATTCAAACACACACATTCACTTTTACTATATTTTTTGTTTCTTTTCTTTTCTTTTCTTTTCCCTTTTTTTTTTTTACATCCACAATACAAAATACAAATTCAAAACAATTAAACAAAAATTACGTTAAAATTACAATAATAGCCCTAAAACAATTCTTTTTAGACGACGCTGAAAATGCTAAAAACGATGCAAATGTATTAAAAACGTATTTTTTGGATTTTCAATGCTTTTCGCTATTTTTGGATTTTTTTCTGAAAATTTATCAAAACATGGGTCAAAAATTGGGTAGCAACATATGCCCTCTCTTTACAATGCTTACGAAGCAAAACTTCTCAATGTTTTGCATAATGAGTTTTGTAAAGAAAAACTTGTCTTTCTGTATGCTTAACTTGCTCAATATCTACTCATCTAAAGACCTTGCTCTTTTTTTTATGTTCTCTCTTCCTTCTCTTTTCTTCCTCTTCTTTCTTTCTTTCTTTCTCTCTCTTTTTTTTTTCGTTAACTTAAGATCCCATCTAGCAATCTCCTTTTCCAAAATCAAAGAATGTGTGTAGCTCGGTCAATCTGAAATCCCATATGGAGATTCCCTTTAACCAAAGTCACATGAGATCCCATCTGGCGACCTCATTCAACTGGAACTAAAAAATATGTGGAGCTCGGTCAACTTGAAATCCCATCTGGCGATTCCCTTTAACCAAAGCCACCTGAGATCCCATCTGGCGACCTCATTAAACTGGAACTAAAAAATATGTGTAGCTCGGTCAACCTAAAATCTCATCTGGCGATTCCTTTTAACCAAAGCTACCTGAGATCCCATCTGGCGACCTCATTAAACTGGAACTAAAAAATATGTGTAGCTCGGTTAACCTGAAATCCCATCTGGCGATTCCATTTAACCAAAGCCACCTGAGATCCCATCTGACGACCTCATTAAACCAAAACCAAAAAATGTTGCGTAACTCGGTCAACCTAAAATCCCATCTGGCGATTTCCTTTAACCAAAGCTATATGAGATCCCATTTGGCGACCTCATTAAACCAAAACCAAAAAATATGTAAAAAGTTGTCTATTGTAATGGGTGACCTACCCAGGTAGAAAGAATATAAAAAGCGGTCTCGTTGTGATGGCTGACCTACCCAGATGGAAGATGGAAAAAATGTGAAGTGCGGTCTCATTGTTATGGGTGACCTACCCAAAGAAAAAAGGAAAGAGTGGTCTCATTGTAATGGGTGACCTACCCAAGTGGAAGAATGGTCTCATTGTAATGGGTGACCTACCTAAGTAAAAAAAACATGGAGAATTGGTCGCGTTGTAATGGGTGACCTACCCAGAAAATGTTGGCGAGGGCTCAAAGACGCACTCAAAAGGATGTAGGGTTATAAAACGCACTACCTGAGAATTGAGGGCTCAACGACGCACTCGAAATGAGGTAGGGTTATAAAACGCACTACCTAAGAATTGAGGGCTCAACGGCGCACTCGAAATGAGGTAGGGTCAAAAAACACACTACCTGAGATGTGAAGGCTCAAAGGCGCACTCAAAAGAAAATGAGGGCTTAAAGACGCACTCGAAATGAGGTAGGGTTAGAAAATGCACTACCTAAATGGTGGTGATGAAACACCGATTTGACAATGTTGAAAGCAATGCATTATGGTCAATATGCATGTATACTTACTTGAGAAATATAAGTCCTCATTTCTTCATGGTGCCTTTCTTTTCTCAAAAGTTGGAGTGTTGGCAGTGAACTTCGATGGCTTTTTCGCTCTTGTTTACTCGAGTCATCTCTTGTGATCTTAACCCCTAGGAAAGACTTGATATCATCATACTTTTTTGCCCTCCGTCCTTTATCTCAAAGGTAGCCAACTTTGCCCGGAATTTTTCTTAGAAAGGGAATCATAGAGCCAGCCCTACCAGGTGTTTTTTATTGCCCCTTAGCTTGATCATGCCCCCAAGTATTCAAATCAGGTTTGGGGATGAGGCTATGTGAAGGAAGGTTTGACAAGGAGTTGTTTTCATGCAAAATTTTTGGAATTCCAAAACTATTCCAAACACATAAATCATTTTGACATCGATTCAAAGCAAACTCATTCTGAAGAAATTCAAGTGATTCCTATAGAGAGGTTATCAGAAATGATGAAAAATTTTTGTTTTGCTTTTGGTGAAAAATATGAAGTGACATTTGGCTGGTCGAAATGGTTCAAGATTTAATGTGAGAGTTTCAAAGAACCAGTCTTGAAAGCATTCATTTTATTTGCATGAATAATGATTTGGTTCACATGAGAAAGCACTGCCTATCGATCCAGATTGCTTGCCTTTGATCAGAAAGGGCTTGATTAGGCACGTAATGTAAGCTTAGGCTCTTGGTTATGAAGAAAAGGATATTTATAGGCTTAAAAAGTGTTTAAGAGATTTCAAAACTAAGGATCACTTGTGCTTGTTTCCTAACCTTTTGTTTTTGGAATGTCTTTCCAAAATGGTCTATCGTGCCCCCTAGTGTTGGCCTTGGGCTCTTTCTCTTTGCTTTTGTTTTCTTTATTTGATTTTGAGCATCATTGTATTGGGTTTCTTTTTTTTGCTCAAAATTTTTGGATCCTTGGGATTTTTCTTTATGCCCCCAAGCTTTGTTTGGACACCTTTGATGATTGAGAATTTTCTTTTATGCCCCCCATTGTTGCTTGGGCACTTTCAATCATTGAGGGTTTTTTTTTCTATGTCTCTTGCACTTGCCCCCAATGTGGGGTGTGATCTTAGCCAAGGTTATTTATCTCAAAAAAAGCATTCGGCTCAAAAGGGGACTGCAAATAATATATTTTAGCCTCATTAAAAGATTATCAAAGATGGCATTTCTTCATTTCAAACTCATGCATTTAGGATCGGTAAGCCTTGCTTTCATGCGGTATGCAACGTGATTTATCATTATTCATTCAACTAAAACTCAACTTTGGAGTCACTTAATGGTGTTTTTTTTTCTGGGTTTTCTATGTGTATGGTTACCTTTCTAAGGAATCACCCGAATTTCCAGAACTTGTTTGTTTGAACAAACACCAATATGATTTCTGTTTTGTACTTAACTTTGAATTCCCAAAAATCCTTGTGAATATGCGAGATCATACATAATTTAGGAAGAAAAGGGAAACACACCAAAAGATTTTCGGTGCAATGGTTTCATGTTTAAAGGTTATGCTCAATGTATTATTTGCATGAAACCACAACAAAAATGAAGGCATGTCATGAATACAGGAAAACACATGATCTTATTAATAAGAAAGGCTCATTGGACAGGGAAAGTCTTGTGGAATTTTGAGTCAAATTACCAACAAAAACTAGAACAGGTTGAAACAAAAAATCAAGAAGTTTTGCAGGCATGATCGAAAAGAGATAGTTATTTTTTTGGCAGAACAAGAACAGACTCCATTCTGCAACGGTGGTGCAATTCCCCTTCGGATTATGTTAAAGCTCTTGACCATGTTTTCCCCTAATTTCTTCAAGTTAAGTCGTTGTTAGGTTTTTAACAAAGATGACTGGTCAGTTGGAAGGAACTTCCCCAGAGTTATTTCTTAGTATTTGCTCGAGTAAACTAGAGGCGAGTCACACTTGTCTTCAGAAACTCCAACTCTTAAAAATGGACGTTACGGTGAGCACACTCTTCATCTTTCGTGTTTTTTCATTCAAAATCGTTGTAGACTTGTAAGGGATCTACTTTTCATCCCGATGCATGCATGACAAGTGTATGAATATGTAATCTATATGATGAACTCGCCCTTCAAGAGATGACACTATGGTCGTAACTCTTGTATGATGGAATAAGAATCGTGATTTTTGCCCAAACTCTACAATGAAAATTTTCTGAGTGACGGCCATTGTGTCACCCACAAGTCTTGAGTTCAAGATGCTTCAAGAAGGGTTTGCCCTTATGCAAATAACGATAGCACATACAACCTAAGGACATGTTCTATTCATTATGTGAACATAGGTAGGTTTTCTACCTGGTCTCAAATGGGTCTCATATCTGCCCAGTAACGTTCTTCGTAAAGACAGTATGGGGGCGTTGCAAAGAATAGTTAAGGCACGTATGCCCATCATTACCAAGCAGACACTCAGATATGAGTTGAGTGTTTCACGCATCTAAACCCTGGCCAATAGTCATAGAGCAGATCGCTAATTCCCCACCTAACCTAAAAGCTTGTGTGTGCTTCCAAAAATAAATACAAGTGATACATGAAACAATTCTAAAAATGCATGGATAAAACAAAAATAAAACAAGACAAAAATGCAAAAACTTAAACACATCAAATACACAAAGAAGTTTTAAAAATTTTATCTTTTCATCGGGTATCAGAAATACGACTTACGTATAAGTTAATAATTCTTGGTCGTGATCCAATCAAAATATTAAATTCTTCTTTAATCTTTGCAATTTTATCATAAAAAAATATACATATAAAAAATAAAACAAATACTTCTCTGACTGTGACCGCCATATGAAACGCTCAGACATCACATGTTGGATATAAGCTTCTCATATAGCCTTTTAGACGAGTGGAGGTCTGAAATCCCTCAACACAGCCACGTCTTTCCAGCCTGGAAGATCTTTTTCTTTTATATATTTCTTTGACTTTTCAAACGTCTTTTAACTAGAAATCACGCAACTTGATATGTAGAAACAAATCATGAATTTGAACATTTTTTTAAAAAAAATAGAACATTTTGAATTCAATTTTAGCTAATAGCGTCATGATTCTCCCGCACCTTCTTAGTAGCATAACATTTCTATATTGATTGATGAGATTTTTTATGGAAACTTGTGATAAAATATTTTTGTCATGGTAAAAAATAACATGTAAATTTCTTGATGGACTCACTGACATATATTTCTTGATTTTTTAATTATCTTATCATGTCGGCAAAAGTTTTTTCATGTAATTTCATTGAAATCTGCCGACTAATATTTTTCCTGTGATTAAAAATTTTCATGAAGGATGTTATAATCTGTGTCACGCTGGAACTAAAGTTTGTAACATCCAGTCTATTTTGACCCGGGATCGTTACAAAAGATTCAGCTAACTTTTAGTATAGTTCGTTTGACTTGGACTCACAAAATTAGAAAATCTGTATTCTTGAAACAGGATTCACATTATGATCCAATATCCTGTATAAAAAGTTGAAATCCATGTAGCATGCTTGTACATATTTACAGCAATACAGTACAGAATGTCGTGGTTCCATAGGAAAGTTGCAGCCTGCGCTTTGCTTATAGATCTTATCAATTTCTGTGTTAACAGAAGCAAGAATTTCTAAGTTCGAAGCCATTCAAGGTGCAAGTCTTTTTAAGTTTGGATTTCCTCCTCGTTCATATTGTTTTACTCCAATCGATTGATAAATTAGTATTTTACAAAGATATTTTTTAATTAAAAATACATTAAAAAAATTTAAAAAAAATTAACATTAACATATAAAAATCATAAAAAAAATCAAAAAAAAATATTTTGAAAAGGGATTGAGAAATCCACTAGCTTATTTCCTTTTTCTAGCATGTTATATGAATATTCATACACGAATCATGATATACACTTTTGTTTGAGTTATTGACAGAAAGCCTAGTCCTTCATAAGATGAAATAGGGTTATTCTAGATAAAATCTATTTATTTTTGTATTTAAAAAATATTTTTTTATTTCAAGTTTTTATTTCAGATCATTTTGATATACTAATATTAAAAATAAATTTTAAAAAATAAAAATATATATATTATTTCAATATATTTATAAATAAAAAATATTTCAAAATACAATCACTACCACTACAATATACAACATGACCATGCTCATACTCCGTCTACAAAGCATCCATTCCATTATGACCAGAAGTCTCGAGAGCTAGCTGAGGTTACAATTACATTTGCATCATATGCAAGTTGATGATGCCGAAGTTGAGTGGTTGCAGCCAAAATGTATTCATTATGTATCTTTTTGTTTTGATTTTCCATTTTCTTTTCTTCCCTTTAATCATCAGCATCCCGAGGATCAGTGAAGTGGAGTTATGCCTCCTTGCTTGGAAGTTGCAAGTCTCCTTGGAGCTTACAAAAGAAAAAAAAATTAAATTTTAAATTTTTTATTTTAAATTAATTTTTTATATTCTTATATCATTTTAACATGTTAAAAATAAATTTTTAAAAATAATAAAAAAAATATATTATTTTAATATATTTTCAAGTAAAAAAATAATAAATAACTTGACAATAAAAGTCTTACATTCTCTCTAATTTGATCATTCCTGCAAATTTTGGCTCTCTTGATGCCGAGTTCAAAGAAAAATTAGTAGTTACCTCTATTTTTTTCAGCATACATTACAATTAATTGGAAATAGAACAACATACATGCAAACAAATTTTATAAGATTTAATTAATAACTAGCTAAATCAATATATGAAACAAAGTGATCTGATATCAAAACTCATCTCACACGCAGGGATGAAAGAAATTATATGGAAGGAAGAGGAATCCTCTGCTGCTATGGAACCCAAAACCAATGGCCATCTCAATGAACCAAGAGGACTTTACACCTACAATGTCACCCCAAATTTTGTTCCTAGTTGAAATTTGAGATTATTTCCTCATCTTGATGACGGGGTAAAGTAAATTCAGGCACCTCCTCAATCTCCTCTGTTGGCTGAAGAAAAATTCAAAAAGTTTAAGAAAAGAAAAGAAAAGAAAAGGGTGAAGAAAAGAATAAAAGGTCAAATATCATGTGGAGAATTGAATTAGTCTACAAGGTCATGACTATATATGTAGGAACAGGTAGTACCTGCCATAGTTGCAGCAGACGCCATAGCAAGAAATCAATTATCATAACGAAGCAGAAAATCTTGCCTGCCCAACTACCACAAGAGAGGTACCTAATAAACAAGTAGTGTAGCCACCAGAAAACACCAATCAACTCTATTGAGCGGGTTAACTGTCACTACAACTTCACATTAAATTGCATTGATTTACAAACAGTTATTTATCTCATTAGACAAAATCTCAGTTGCATACCGTGATAGTCGTTCTAACAAATTTTGGTCGGGACATTTCAAAGCACGGTCATAAACAATCTCTGTTCGTTTTGCAACATCATGCCAATCATAGAGTTTCTTCATCTAGCATCAATTGCAGCACAAAGATTCAGCCATTGTGAATAGTTATTATGAAATTCTCAGGAAGACCAACGTTATCATGAATGGCTCACTCACGCGATTATGCATCTGTTGTGGGTCAATATTCGGAAGTAGAGATATGGCCTTTCCGGTTGCTCTTACCATATCACTAGGATCAGGTTCTGCAAGTACAATCATGTCCTCTGGTAGAACCTAAACATCAAAAGAAGTAACAAATTAGCTCTGTATGATTTGGGATTTCTAGAATTTCAATTCTGCAACGTCTCTAGCGAGGTTCACAAAAGATGAGAAGCATATGATATCATTTTAACCAGACAGAGAAGAAACCTCTCATGATACATGCCTCAGGTACACCTCCTACGCGTGTGCTGACTGTTAATAACCCACAACTAGCAGCCTCTAATATGGCTATGCAGAACGCCTCTGTCAAAGAACTGCACAAAGAGTTAAAAAAAAATGAGACAATATCCAACAAAAACATAAATTTATCCTGAAGCAATGTCCAAAATACAATCTGATCTTTTTGGGTGTTCAGGGGCTCATTTTTTGGCTGCCAACCTTTACAGAGTCTTTCTTAAGCTTTATGATTGTTTTTAGATCCTTTTGCCAGGTTTTGTGTCAATATTTATAATTGATTTTTGTGAAAGCAAAGTTTCTTGACAAAATATGGAGCTACTTGCAGCATATATAAAAGAATCGTCTCCAAAAACTAGGCATGCACCTCTTGCTCATAAACCATATCAAATTGAAATGTGCCCGTTCATCAAATTTACAGAAGTGGTAACTCTGACTCTTGTTGAAAGCCTTTGATTAATTGGTGAAAATCATGTAAAGGCCAGGAGGAAACGGTAAAACAGGCCAAGGGAAAAATTTTGCAAAAGAAGGGCTCCTGTCTAGGTAGAAGATCAGTCTTAAGTCAACATCTCTAACAATCCATCTAGAACAGCTAAAAATAGAAGGTTTTTCACCTCTTTCCAAGCAAACAGTGGTAAATCTACTTGTACTGATTAATTGCAATAATGTTACTAACAGATATATATATATATATATATATATAGCAGACCTCCACCAAATGCTCTGTTACTATTTGTATTTCCACTTCAGGGTTAATACATCCATGCCAAAGGAAGATTGTCCAGCTAATATATTAAAATAATGACAAGAATGGTCTAATATTAGAATCCAGAGAACCTCTGACCTGTTTAGAAATATATGGCCAGAAATCAAGACAGAGCGTACATGAGCATGTGGTACAGAACCCAGCATTTCAACTCGATCTTGAAGAGAGTGTTTTTCCCTCATCTCTTCCAGCCTTACCCGTTTAGGTCCATCTCCTCCAACAATGAACCTGACCTTAATACATGCATATTCCAAATGACTTGACTAGAAGCAATTGAGATAAGTAAAATTCTGATTGCCTAAATACAGATCCTATTACCCACTGATGCTCTGTGAATATGAAGAGTCCAAGATTATTTCTCAAAAAATAAAAGTTGGCCCAAGATTTAGTTGAATACAAGCTTCCCAGAGCCCCATCCTAGTAATGCAGTCCCATAATGAATATCAACCAGCCAAAAGAAGGATAGGATAGAAATTTGTATTGTGAAGCCTGATACCACGTGCAAGTTTGACATATTAATGGAAAGGAAAAGCAAGATGCCAAAATTAGGATGTGGTAATGCACTCATTGATGATTCCATCAAATTGAAACAAAGGATCAAAAGTATATGAAAGGAAATAAAAAATTTCATGATCCTAGCATTCATGTTCGAATTTCAAGAAATGGCAGGAGAGCATTTTCAAGTAAATACATTCATTCTCAAAATTTCATGAAAGAAGATAAAAACTTTCATGATCATAATCTTCATGCTGGAATTTCAAGAAATGGCAGGAGAGCATTTGCATGTAAATGTGTTCATTCAAGAGGTCATGTACCTATATACTTAAGGGGAACTTGAAAAGGCTGCAAAAGAGTTAACTCAACCTTTCAAATTCAATATAATGAAAGGGCACATGTATAATACCTGGTAAAAGAATTTCATCAAGAAAACTCATTCACCAGTATCACTTTCATGTCCTTACTTCTCTTTGGCCCATACATAAAAAGCCACTCTGACACAAGAGTAATCACATTTGGGGGAGTAGATGCTGTAAAAAGAATTTAAACAGTGGAGGAAATCCCATAAAACGATGCCTACTTATGGTGGTTTGCAACATCTGTATATGACTATCCATCTGATAAAGTAATTCAAGTGCTGCATATGCATAGGAGCATAAAAACAAGTAAATCCATGAATTATGGACTAAGCTCACATTAGGATACAAACGGCAAATTTCTGGAATGACTTCAACAAGCAAGTCTGCACCCTTTCGATAAACCAATCTACTTATCACAACAATAATAATTTCATCATTGCCAAGTCGCTCTGGGGCTGGCTTGAACATAGCAGTGTCCACAGCATTTGGTATCATGAAAACCTTTTCTGGTGGTAGACCTGACCGTAACACTGTGTTTTCCTTGCTTGTATGAGAAACACAAATGGCCTGGCTCACATCTGCTAAAGTGAATTGCAACACCTTGTTCATGTGAATGCTTCCAATATCAGCAAAACCATAGAGTGAATGATCAGTAAATACAACTTTGTAACCCATGGTGCGTGCATGCATCAAGGCTTCATGACAAAGAGTTGAGAAGGCTTGATGTCCATGCACCAATGATATTTTTTCTCGAACAAGGATAGTCCTTACAATTGGAAGTGTCCCGTAAACAGTTGGCAAGGTGTTCTGCATAACAAATGGTCTCCATGGTACATAGTAAACTTTAAGGCCACCAGTCATGTATCTCACCCCAGAGCGATTACCATACGCATGAGTCATAACAACCACCTGAAAAATCATGTAATATAAATAAATAGCTTACACAATCAACCACATCTACCACCAATCAGATGACATTCTCAAGTGGGCAACCACATTTTCAAGAAAAACACAAGTGATGATGATTTTAACAGCTTACAAGTAAACCTACCTTGTGACCAAGCTTTAGCAGGCATTGAGATAGATAATAAATATGGCTCTCGACACCACCAAAATTGGGAAAGAAAAAATCTGAAACCATCAGGATTCTGTGCTTCTGATCAGCCATCAATCACCTGCTGTAAATATCAAATTCTATTTATCAGATTACAATATTTATTCATGAGAAAAGTATTCAGAACTAACAACAGCAAAAAAGAAAATCATCACAAGCTAATACAGAGAAAGAGAGAGAGTATGCTTTGGAGGAACGGGTGTGGATGGAGAGCTTCTCAGATGGTGTTGTTGTTCTTCAAGTGGGATCAAGAAAGATCGATGAGCTTGTGTATTGTATTGGGACAGAATAGTGGTCAGGTAGCTATGGTGACAATCAGATGTAGTAGTGGTTGAGAAATGGCACAAGGACGAGGTGGTATTAAGCAAAAAAGTGAAAAATCGGTGTCCTTATGGCCATTTTGTGGGTTGTTGATGAGAGGAGATTTGTGGGTATTAGCGTGAGGGGATTTTTATTACAAGGGAAGAGAGAAGAGTTGCAGAAATAGTGAGGGGGCAAGTAATAATAGGCTTTGTTTAGGGTTATATTTGTTAGTACATACCAATATCAGGTTTAATGGCATATGTCATCCAAGACTATCCGGGTTATAGAAAAATAAAGTTGGACTATAAATTTGATATATTGTCGGGGTGATCATTTTCATTTCAATTCAGTTTTGGACTAAGAAAACAACCAAACCAAAATTGTTTAAGGTTTGGAATCTAACCAAAAACCAGTTCAAACCAACCAGTTTCGATTTAGTTCAATTTTTTTGTTTCAATCTAGTAAAACCTATTACACTTGAATTGGGCCTTTTTATTGGGTCTGGCTTTTCAAGGCTTCTCTTAAGCTTTTTTTACAATGGGCTTGAGTTATTTATACAATTTTTTGGGCTTTTCAAAGTTTCTTTTGGACTTTTTTTACAATGGCCCTGAGTTGTTTTTACCAAGGGCATCTCAAGCCCATAAATAATTCTACAGATTTTTACTTCAGCATATCTTCCATTCCCTTTTTCTATGAGCTTCCCAAATAGACTATAAAACTGACTTGGTAGCTTAGGCAAAACCCTGAGATAAACACAAGTGATCCAATTCATCCAAATTGATAACAGGATGTAGGAAAAATAAATGAAATCTGGAAAATTCCTCTGCCTAAAAGGATGGAAACAAAAGCTTCCATCCAACTCTATTGTCTAGTTTGATGAAAGAATTATCTAGAACCAACTAACACAATAAAAAACAGAATGGAGTTCTGACTGGCACCATCAAGTCATATTGCATATATAATTATCCAAAGAAAAAGGATGCACATTTCAGATATTCAAATTCCAATATGTCAATGATTTATGATCAATTCAATCAAACCTTGCTTGTATAAATCAGCATAGAAGCATATGAAATGTTCACTACCTTTTTTCAGACTTTTCTTACAAACTATGAAACTACAGCATAACAGCATATCCTAGCTCAAAAGCTTTCTTGTAAAGTATATATAAGTATAACAGTTCCCTGAACTACATGCTATCATCAATTACTTTCCACACAAGTTTGTGCATCCAACTCTATAATTAATCCATTAAATTTTCCTTTTTTTTTCTTAAAAAAAAATCAGCTACCTAGCTCGGATGGAATTCCTTGCCTAAGAATGTGAAAATTCCCATAATTGATAATTCACACACACCGACACACAAAAAAAAATGCCCAAGAGGACAACGATCTTCACATACTCAAAAGACCAGTGAAGCTCAGCAGCACAAAAGATTGAAAGGCAATGATCTTTTTCGTAAACATCTTATAGGAAAATTGCATAGCAACAACAGCAACAACAACATTTTGCTGGCAACTGAAAACATAATAAAGAAATCAGATTCAATGTAAGACCAGAACCATTCATCAAGATGAGCTATTAATTTAGCTATTACAATGATTTGAGGGCAAGTCAGCATCAACATCATAATATATCAGCTAGTTAGCTGTGCTAAATAACCCACTCCAGCTGCTAAATTTCTTATGCAGAAATGTTTTGTTTAACATGGCAGATTCAATGATTCTTGAACAATGCAAGTATACGCAATTAGGAATTGATTATATATATCTTTTTAAGGGTTTTGATTAGTCATCTAAATGAATTATAAAGCTAATTAATAGCTAACAATAGATGCATGATGTACCATGAGTTAATGAAACTAACCAACCTTACAGAAGAAACATACAGATAAGAGAGAGGCTGCACTGCTGTTGAGGGTTAGGGACGGTGGCTGCACGCAAGTGAAGCGAGAGGCTGCAAGCCTGCAACTGCAATTGGGGAGGTACTGGAGACCGGAGAGGATAAGAGGGGCAGTGAGAAGAGAGAAGAGAGGTCACTGTTTTAGGGTTATTGTGTCTGTTAAGGGAGGGAGGGTGGCTGCGTTTAGGGTTTCAGTGGACTGCATTTACGGTGGCTGGCTAGCTGCACACGAGACTGAGAGAACATAGAAAAGAGACGGAGAGGGGCGGTGGGCTGCGGGAGATTTTGCCTTTTATAATTTATACTGGGTTTGTTTTTTTGTTCAATCAGTCCGGTTCACTCGGTTTCAGATCCCTAGAACCGAAACCCAACCAAAATTCTTTTAATTTTTTCAATCCGTTTTTTTTTTTTTTATCCTTGGTTGATTTCCTTGGTTTTCTCATTTATCACCCGTAATATATTATATTATAAATTATTATTTTTTGTCAAATTCGAGTACTTTTTATATAAACTTAGTGGTTAAGACCATGATTAAATTTTGAATTAATATATAGGTTGAACATTCATGATTAACGATCAAATTTTGAACCAATTACCGCCGTATAGTCAGGCTTTGCAAAACAATATCACAAAAAGCATTTTAATTAATGACATAATTCGTCTTGAAAATTTAATTAATCTAGCAACGTTACTTAATTTATTTAGAAAATAACAAACCTACCCTAATTAGTCTAACTTGATAAATTGACCCAAAAAAATGGATATAAAGCTTAACTTAAACCGAGTTTCTAACTAAATCAAATAAGATATAGTTTTTAAATCCAATTCGAAAGTTGACCGGGAACAAGTCTCTAGTCACAGGTCATGTGGATTAACTGAGGCTTTTTACTAATTTTGACTAGTAAAAAAATATTATTTTGAGAAAAATCAATTAATTTTGACCAGGTTTTTTTCTAGGTGATGATGGATCATGAGTTAACCTCAGTTTTTTTATGTGTCACTAAGTCAATTCAATCTTTATTTTTTTTAAATCCAGCTTAATTTAAACTTGTATAGTGAATCAACTTGTCACGATAAATTTTAAAATCAAGATAGAATATTAATTCAGCCTAATATATTTAGTTTTATCATTAACCTCATTAAATTTATTCAGATTAATAAAAATAATTATATTTTAATAAAAATAATTGCTTTGTTCATTGATAAGATAATTCAATAATTCAATTTTTTTCCGAATTGATCTCAAATTAAATATAAAAACTATAAAAAATAATAGATTATAGCATAGTTATAAAACCCGACCCGGTAGTTGACCCAGTAAAATGACCGGGTCACAGGTCTTGTGGGTCAACCCGGCTAAAAAACCATCTGTACTTCAAGGAGCTTTGGCTGTATTCTCTGAAGACAGCTACGAACTTAATGATTTAAGAATTTAAGTCCTTAATACTATATAATTCACAAATCAATTCTTATAATCTAAGGCAATAACAGACATAACAAAATTTGAATATATATACACAGTACTGCTGTTTCATCATAACCAAAACACAAATCACTATCAATCATTTTATTCCCAGAACATTGAATTACTGTGATTTTCTAGAATCAATCAGAACATTAAAACCTCACAACAAATCAGTGTTTCACACGCTAAGTTTGGAGATTAACAGACCAATTTAAATTGACTTCACAAATGGCAATGAAAATTGAGGACAGTTTGATCAAGTTCATGTTTTTGCATGCCTTTGCAGCAAAAGACAAATGCATGCCTTTGCAGCAGAAGTAACTCGATATCAACTAAAGCGACAGGTATAGGAACTTGAACGCAGTTTGATTCTACACAGTCTGATTATTGATTCTCAGGGTATATTGCTTTGAATGAGTAGACGCACAACAAACTAAGTTGTTCCATTAATTCACAGTTTTCCTATCTACTGGGCAGAGTCAAAGTTTGTTATTTAGCTTAAGATTAAGTGAGTGTTTGTTCACTGAGACTCTGACTTAAACGCGAGTCTGTGACTGTCCTTTTTTCTAATAAAGTCTTGTCTCTTGGCCGGCTAACCGTGCCTTACCTTAAGGTAAGGGTGTGTGTGTTCGACCATAACGTTCAGCTTGTTAGGGCGAGCGAATCGAGAGCTAAAGCTTCAAAGCGATCAGAAAAGGCAAGAAAGATTTAAATGACCTGAACTAGACAGCATTTAAAATTAAAAGAATACATGGTTCTTACCTTGGCTTGAAAATTCCGTTAATTCTCCGCTTGTAGAAGAACTCTGATCTACCGATTCACCACTGAACTGCTTTGGCTTTCCTCTTCTACTCGACTGAAATTAGGGCAGGATACATTGTTCTTTCCTTTTGCTGTTAGCGAAGTTTATTTATATATGTGCCGGGTCTCACTCGGGTTCGCCCGGGTCTACCGGGTCATGGCCGGTGTTTTTAATTTTCCGGTCTATCGTCTAACCCGGACCGGTCCAGAGGAACGGTTCGACCCGCCCGACCGGTCCGGGTTTAATAATTATGGCTTAAAGATACAGTCAACAAATTGATCTTACGGAACTTATTTTAACAGGACCTCGATACTTGAGGGGTAAATCATACCTCGAAACAGAAGGCATCGCCTTCATTGTGAAGTTTGAAGCAAGATTGACTAATCCTTCACGCGCTATTTCACCAACCAAACCATCCATCATCCTCTCGCTGTTTTCCTTTCTCAACACAAAGAGAAGGGAAAAGGAGAAAATCAAAGGCAGAGATAGAAAACTGCTAAACCAAAGATCAAGGAAATGGGGGATCACATTAGAAGAGGAGAAGAATTCGAGAAAAAAGCAGATAAGAAAATCAACGGCTGGGGTTTACTGGGCTCTAAATACGAAGATGCTGCTGATTTGCTTACCCAATCCGCCAATCAATTTAAACTCGCCAAATCTTGTATAAATCCCACTTCCTTCCTCTTCTTTTTATTTCCTTTTTAATCCATTTTATAATAATAGTTTTTATTTTATTTTTTACAGGGGATAAAGCTGGGTCTGTTTTCATCAAGTTGTCTAATTGTCATTTAAAGGTATGATTATGATGTAATTTAATCACTGTTCCTTAATTGTAATTAGTGTTTGTGATGATAATCAGGTTAGTAATTATTTTTACAGTTGGATAGCAGACATGAAGCTGCTACTGCTTATGTAGATGCTGCAAGCTGCTACAAGAAAACATCAACTAAAGGTGTTTGTTAAGATTTGATTTTTTAATTGATTATGACATTAAAATCCCATTATTTTGTAATTTAATAAGTCAATAATTTATGCTGTTGTTGTTCTTATAGGGGCTATCTCGTGCTATTTGCAAGCAGTGGATATCTATGTTGATATGGGAAGGTATAGCAATGCTGCAAAGTATTGCAAGGTACTATGATTTGTAGAAATGAATAATTTTTAGGAGTCATTTTCCTTGTTTATTTAGTGATTATGGGCTAATTTATTTTGATAATATAGGGATTTCGGTATTAATCTTGATGATTAAAAAATTATTGTTGCCCATATGCATCCGACATATGTATTTGTAGTGTCTAGATAGCATTAAAGTGTAAGTTATGCAGTTGATATGGATAACTAATATCTTTAGACTTTTTTTTTTCCTGATTCAGGAAATTGGTGACTTGTATGAGCTCGAGCAAAACAGTGACAAGGCTATTATGTACTTTGAAAAGGCTGCGGATTATTTTGAATTTCAAGAATCAAACTCCCTTGCTAACAAGTGCAAGCTGAAAGTTGCAGAAATTTCTGCTCAACTTGAACAGTAAGTGAATTCAGTTAAATAATAAAGCTATTAAATTTTCTTGATAATAAACCATTACACTCCTGCAGTTGGGAGTCTTTAGTTGGTTTTACTTTGTTTTCTGTTCTTTAATCACAATCTTGTGGATAGTGGGGACGGCATGATTTCTATCTTGTGGATGAATTAATTCTGTTTCACTTTGTTCTTCAGATATCAGAAAGCAATTCAGATTTATGAAGATGTAGCACGACAGTCGCTCAACAATAACTTGTTAAAATATGGAGTACGAGGACATCTTCTCAATGCTGGGATTTGCCAACTCTGCAGAGGAGATGTTGTTGCCATAACCAATGCACTGGAGCAATATGAGGTTCAGTTGCTATAGACAATGGATATCTATTTTGCATGTGTACCTGTATCAACATGTCGTTTACTTTTCTGAATAAATAAAATATCAATTGGCTGTGCAGAATTTGGATCCAACATTTTCTAGAACTCGGGAATACAAATTTTTATCAGTAAGTGGATGCTTCTCAATTATCAGGCTTGCTATTTTTCATGCATTATATGTAATTGAGTTACTTTGTGCGGTATTAAGTTTATTTTTTCAGCATTTTGAGTTCATGGACGTAATAGCATACTGCTAATATGGTAAAGAAATTGATTGAATGGAATGAAGATTAGGCAATAGGTTGCTGGTGAAATGGTGACCTTGATGTGTCATTTTGCAAGTGCTTTCATCATGCTCATTGGTTTTTATTATAACTTTTCAGGATTTAGCTACTGCAATTGATGAGGAGGATGTTCCGAAACTCACTTCCATTATCAAGGAATTTGATAGCATTTCCAAGCTGGTACATCTTTTTTTGGCATTGAAGTTTAATTCTTGCAGTTTCTTTCTTTTGGAATCTGAAGTTTACTGAATCAGTTGCAACCGTAATTTGGCAAAGACTGCACTGATCTCAACATTACATTTTGTAAACATTACAGATTTAGCACTGACCTGGAATGTTATGTTATGTAGGATTCTTGGAAGGTCACACTTCTGTTGAAAGTCAAGAATGCCCTGAAGTCCAAAGAACTAGAGGATGATTTGACCTGAAAATTCCAGTGATTCTTTTTCGATAATTCAAAATATTGCTCTCAGAGCTGTATATATTAAGAGCATAGCACTAGCTATAGCGTACATATTTATATGTATTTTTTTTCAGGTCCATTGCTTTGCACTTATACTGGAATAAATAAGCTTGCATTTTGTGTGAAAAATTGATAGATATTAATGAAGGTTTGTCTTGATACCTTATTCAATTCATGTGTAAATTACCTCATTCTTTAATCCTCATCAAGTAGAAGGGCATAAGCATCAGGTCGAGTATATGTTTGGTTTGGTTAATTAACACGCTATAATTTTTCATGAATTTTACTTAAAAATCTCTCTTAAAATCTTGACTAGAATCTGAATTATCAAGTGGTTCACGAGCAGTCAATTGAACCCTAACTCTGGGAAAGTTGTGGTAAGACTCTTCCTTGTGTTAGTTTAAGTAGTATGACAAGCACCCATAGTTATATGGTCCGGCCTGGGGATCTCAAACGTGTCCTCGTATGTTTGCATGAAAAACCAGCTCGAGCAAGATCAATTATTGGAGTTACAGTTGCTTATGATGTTCACGGTTCTCGTAAAAAAGGCAAATTGTCTAGATTATTTACCCTTGTTATGTTTCGTGGTAGTGTAATCTCGTGAGTTCTTTCTTTTGTTCTATTTTCCTTGCAATAATGGTTTATTCCAAACTGCTTCAAGGTTTTGTGACTTTCATCACACTTTTATGAGATTATTGTGAATTGTGGCGAGTGTTTTTTTATTATGGCCTATGCTCTTAAGTGTTTGTGCTTAAATTTGAAGATTGCTTCCGGGCCAGCCCCACGGATGTATTAGAAATGATTCCTTGGAACGGGTGTAAAGCTAAGTAAATTGCTTCTGCTCCAAGAACACAAGACTTTGTTGGCTGTAAGAGATGCGAATCCGGCTGTCCAACAGATTTTTTGAGTGTTCGAGTTTATCTATGGTATGAAATAACTTGAAGCATGGATGTAGCTTATTAATATTTTCCAGAAAAAACCAAAAACCACTTGCATACATTTGATTTTTTATTTACCGACAAATAATAGTTTGATGTCATCTAAATTCTTCCAAAAATGCTCCTGTATAGTAGTGTTTTACAAGATTTAGAAAACTAAGCTATAAATTAGAGTAACCTAACGAAGGACTGTGTTCTTGTAATATGTCATTGTTGGTGCAGGTGGAGTTTCAATTTCAAGGCATTGTTGGTGCAGGTAGAGTTTCAATTTCGAGCGGAGAAGATGCTTCTTCCTACACAAAAGGTATAGCAGAAGTGTATGCATATCTATTACTATGCATAACTATTATTGTTTGGGAGTGTGGTTACGGTTATTTTTTAAAGTGTTTTTCATTCCGAAATACATCAAAATGATATTTTTTTTATTTTTTAAAAATTAATTTTAAGATCAGCACATCAAAACAATCCAAAACATACAAAAAATTTAAATTTCAACAAAAAAAAATTAAATTTTTTAAAAACGCGTCCAAACAGCTTCTTAGTTGATTTTCCAAACTCAGCTAGGTAAAAATCAAGAAATGTTTTTTAAAAAAAAAAACTGAAACGTTTTGAATAAAAAATAATAAATCATGTTCACCCACTTCAATCTAGTAATTTAAATCTGGTCTGAGAACTATATTGATATACAATTTGTGGTGGTGTTTTACAACTGTACAATTAAGAAATTAATTTTATTCTCCCTTCCACCATCTTTTTGTTAAATGCATCCCAAAATATTATCGTAAACAAAAAAGAAAAGAAGAAAAAACAGGTGGGCTCTTACATATATCATTATTCCCTTTAAATTGTCGCCCATGTTTCTTGCCTAAAAAACATGGCACTTGTATTTCCTGCATCCAAGAAGAAAAGATTCAATTGCATTTCATCCTCTCGCATTACTGAATTGTAGCGATAAGCATCTTTATCTTTAAGCTGTGGCATGTAACTGGATAGATAAAGCTTACAACTGTGGCATTTCTATCTTGAAAAACATCTCTGGACATTTTCCCCATCATCTCTGTAAATCTCCTCTTGTGAGTATAGCTGTTAGGTTTGTGGCTGCTCACAGTTTGTTTTCTCAAAGACATGCAACATCATCGATCAGATCACCTAGCTCCTGCTCACATGTCATTACATGCAGCTCTACGTTCAGGATTTGATGACGACCGGTGCCCTCTAAACTCTAGACAAAGGTTAATTCAAGCAATTGTGCTTTTGCTGGTTTGGGAAATATTCTTTTGAGGGGCCTGAGGCACTATAATGCAAGTATTTGACTTTCTCCAAAGACAGCTCTTGTCTTAACGTAGAGAATGACGATCCTCACTCAGCCAACGCCAGCAGAACCAAAATTGGAGAGTTGCGACTGTCGATGGCAGCAGCCTTCTAACGACAGATGGATCATGGATCGACCTTCTTTGTTTCCCAAGGGGGGCTCCAGGAACCAGTGAGGCTTGAGAACCTAAGCCTAAGCTGGGTTCCACAGACACGAGCCCATAAGCAACCATGAGTTCAACTTGAAAAATTTTCTCAGCCCGAAAAAAGGAACCTCGTCTGTAAGTCCCTATAAGAAATTTCAGCATCAGATCGGTCTAAAGTCCCTCCACGATAATTCAACGATGTAATTTTGAATACAGCGTGATATTTTTGCTGAAAAAATATGTAGATTTTTCTTGGTCTAATGATTCACGTAACATAATAAGTTTTCTTATTTTAATTTATTTTAATTTGACTGGATCAAGATTTCTTCTATTTTGACACCAAGTCTATAATGGTTACGAGCGCTCAAAATTTTTTAGCACATTTCCAAATACTTTTTAAGAGCTCGGGTAAAACATTTAAGTCTGGAAAGAGAGTTGAGCTCAGGCTGCGACCCGAGCCCGGGTGTTGGGTAACTCCAGCACCTCTCTATAAGCTTGGACGCATCACCTGAGGTTTATTTTTTAAGCTCGAGAAATTTAAAATTTTTCAATATCAACTTTAAAATATGAATATAAAAATTAAAAATTAAATATATCTTATTATTCATTAATATTAAATCCCAATCAATTTTTTATTTTTTATTTGGGTTTTACCATGAGACTTCATAATAAAAATTCTTTTTAAAAATGATAATTTGTTAAAAGTTCTGGAAAAATAACATAAGTTAAAAAATATTTAAAAAATAATGCAGTTTGAACACAATTATATTTTTGAAAATTTATTTTGTTCATAACTATTATTCCCAATTAACTCAACTCTTCTCTTAAAAAAAAAATTGCCTTTACAATCATAAACAAGAGGGACCTATTTAACTTAAAAAGTATACTTTTGTCATCCTATACCTGAATAATGTGGGTTAATTGATCATGTATGATAGGAGACAAAACGTTTGTTTTGTTGGTGACCTAGTTGAGAATCACAGAATAGTTTGGGGACTAAAGAATATTTACTTCTCCCTAAATGCACACATACAAAAACAGAAAAGCATTTGAGGGCAACAACCTTTATGTCACCTCCAACCTTTTGACCACTTTCAAAAAGAAAAGCAATACGGAATTGGGCTGTAAATTTTTGAATCTTCATGAGTTGCTGACAACCTAAATTTTGAAAGAGAAGAAAAGGAACAAAGACAGCAAAATAATAATGTTACTTATATTCTGACATCTGCTAGACCCTTGCACTGTTGTGTTCTTGGGATTGTTGTCAGGCCAAACTTGGTAAAGCTTTGGTCGTTTTCTTTTTTTTTTTTCTTTCTTTGGCCCTTCTTTTTCGTTAATGTTTAGGCAGCAAGGAAACGCTTGGGAGGATCACCTTCCATCAGCAACCTTCAGGTACTATTTAGCTTTAGCATTGCTATGTTTTTTTTTTTTTTCTATAAAATCATTTCATTCTTTAGTTTCCTTTCTGGGTTTGTCCTTAAACCTTTCTTATCACACTGAATTGTCTTTAAAGTTTTTTGGACTTCAATTTTTGTGTTTGTCAGGGACTTGTTTTAATGTGTTTGATGATTAGTCGCTAATTTTAGTGTTCGTGTGTTGTTTTCTTTCACATTATTAGTTGTCATGAGAAAGCTTATGGGTTCTAGCTTTTTGGTGGGATTTGAAAGAAATTCATAATATGATGATTGTTCAAGTTTATGGCTTTTAGGGTGTTTTGAAACTAACATAGAAACTGATTGCTGATGTGCTAAATCAGTTAACTCTCTCTCCATGGGTTTTGATAATGATTACAGGTATTGGATTAGAAAAGTCTTGTTTTGTAATCACTGATGTTAAAAATAAGCTCCCTGTGTTTATTTGTTAGTTCTTTAATGGTAAGCAATTCAACTCAATGTGTCATTGTAGTGATTTTAGAAGCTGAAATTTTTGGACAAGCTCGGCTTTTCCATTTCTATAGTCTCTTAAGGCTTTCATTTTCTTTAGATTTGATTAGAAGGTTATAATTCTGCTTCTTGAGTAGAGGTGATATAGTTTTACTGTGATATTAGACAAGATATTTATTGTTATTGGCCTGGTTTGGAATCTGATTGGCCCTTTATTGTGTAGTTTTGAATAGGTTTTGATGGTACTCTTGCAGCGCCAACATGATATGGGTTTTGAATTTTTTTTGTGATGAAAATTGTGAAGATGATGAGGTTTAGCCTGGTTTAGCATTCTGGTCTGTGGCATTTGGCATAGTGGTGTAAACAACATCCATTTGTAGGCTTGTGGATTCAAAGATATCAGATCCTGAGAAATTCAAGAAGAGTCTTGCTTTCTGGTAAAATGGTTTTAAATAGTAGTGGAGGAGGCCTGGCAGAATTTAAGGAAGAGCTGCCGGCAAATCAGACTGAAAATGATCCTAAGGCTAGTAATGATAAGTATGCTGCCCTTGATGTTTCAACTTCGCGCAAGGGACTTCTGAGTGATGACAAACTGAGCGTGGGGAAACAGAATGCATTAAAAGCTATTCCGGGGAGGTTAAACATACTGAAATTTAGTTCCAATGGTGGTTTATCTTCTCCATCGACTAAATTCAAGCAGATGACAGAGGAAAGAGATGAAATTTCACGTTCTGTACCTTCTTCCACTAGCCAAGGTTATCGAGAACATTTTAACAGATTCACAACGCAGAAAATTGATTGGGAATCTTTATGGAGCATCTGCAGAAATTGGATCAAGAATCCCTTTAACATGGTGCTTTTTTTTTGGATAAGTTGTGTCGCAATCTCAGGAGCGATCCTTTTTCTTGTAATGACAGGAATGTTGGACACTGCCCTACCAAAGAAATCACAGAGAGATGCATGGTTTGAAGTCAATAATCAAATCCTCAATGCTCTGTTTACTCTTATGTGTTTGTACCAACACCCAAAGCGATTCTACCACCTTGTACTTCTATGTAGGTGGAGGTCGAAGGACATAACCAAACTCAGAAAAATATACTGCAAAAATGGCACATATAAACCTCATGAATGGGCTCACATGATGGTAGTGGTTATGTTACTCCATTTGAATTGCTTTGCTCAGTATGCTTTATGTAGTCTTAATTTGGAATATAATAGATCTGAACGACCTGCTATAGGTGTTGGTATCTGCCTTTCTGTTGCCATTGCTGCTCCAGCAATGGCAGGTTTGTACTCCATCATCAGCCCCCTTGGTAAGGAGTATGACTGTGAATTTGATGAGGAAGCCCAGAATCAAACTCTCACAAATAGTGCTAGCCATCTTAACCACCGCATGTCACTGGAGAAAAGATTCTCATTTGTATCAAGAGATGAACAGAGAGTAGTTGAGTATGCACCCGAGTGGAGAGGGGGGTTGTTTGACTTTCGGGACAACATCCGTACAGCTTACCTTTCTCTTTTCTGCAGTTTTTGTGTTTTTGGGTGGAATATGGAAAGACTTGGATTTGGAAACATGTATGTTCACATTGCCACTTTTCTCCTCTTCTGCACAGCTCCATTTTGGATTTTCAACTTGGCTGCCATCAACATTGACAATGAGACTGTCAGGGTGGCTCTTGGATTAACTGGTATTGCGCTCTGCTTGTTTGGTCTACTCTATGGTGGCTTCTGGAGGATCCAAATGAGAAAGAGATTCAATTTGCCTGAAAGTAACATATTTATTGGAAAACCAGCCATTGCAGACTGCGCACAGTGGCTTTTTTGTTGTTGGTGCTCCCTTGCCCAAGAAGTTCGCACAGCTGACTTCTATGATATTGTCGAGGATAAGTTTTGCAGGAAACAAACAAATGAGATTAACCACCCCACACTCCCCTCCTTGCCCCGTGAAGATGGAGTAGTTCAGTTCATGTCTAGCCCAACTTCATTTCATTACAGTCATAGACTGTTGGGGCTTGGGGCTAAGCGCTCTCCGAGTCCAAGCAGACTGTCAAGAGATCATTATAGTCCAGGCAGGCAGTTATCCAAGGTGGAGGAGGATTTTTCCATGAAAGATACTGACGATTTTATGAACCCGCCAGCTTTGGCCTTGATACAAAGGGAAGTTACTGTTCAAAATATATTGAGGGAAAATAATCACCTTTAGCACTTCTGCAGAGAACAACCATGTGCTTTCGCTTTTGATTAAGAGATTTATGCGCAACAGTGTGCCTAATTTCCACAGATTCATTTTTAAAGCATACTGATGCTACCTAACATGTTGTATTGTGTCTACCTCGATGAATCCGTTGTATTTTTTCTTAGCTAGCAACCGAAATCCATCACTTCGAGTTTTAGATCTTGCATGCAGTTTGATTGCTCTCTTTGCTAACTTTTGGGCATTGTCTTTAGGTGCTTGACGAAACCTACTGCTGAAAGCTCAATGAACTGCAGTAATTGTGCTGGTTCATTGGTTTCCAAAACATATAGGATGTCATTATTTCTTTTGCTTCCATTTGAGGACCTCTCTCTCGCAAAAAAAATTATATATCCTGGCTAAATGATCAAGAGATTTATTTTCGAATAATCCTCTATTCAGGGGTGGAAAAACTAATCACGACCCTCAAAGGCTGCTTACATTTTAAGTTCGCAATCTGCTGCATAAATCCTGCAGTCATGAATCTTGGGATTGCTTATATACAGTTGCTTCAGCTGTTATTTTCTGCTTAACTTATTTTCAAGGCATGATTTGTGTTGTTCTGTTGGAAGGCTGCTTCTTGTATGGCTTGCGCTAAAGCCACCTAACTTATAGTTTATTTCGTGAGCTCTTCGGATGTAGCATCACTAAAATTCGACATTACAACAGACCAGTAGCTGGCATGGCAGCATTCCTAAGATTATGATTGTTTTCCTTGAAATCTTTTAACGTCAACAAAATTCGAGTAGTTTTTTCTTCTTCTTTAATTTGTCTTACGTTCCTGATACCATCTTGAACTAGGCATTAGATTCTTATATGATCGTGCAAGACGTTTTACGAGCTGCACATAACATTAACTGGATTCAGTGCTCCTCATGACAAGAAGGACCTTCTGCAACTCATGCCAGTCTGCGTTAGCCTCAGCTTAAACTTCTATTCCCTTGAGCATAAATGGCCACTACTCTCTACCATTCACATGCTTTTAGAGGTTACCTTCTACAGTAGGGAATTGGGATTGATACATCAACACAGAAACGAATTTTTACCATGCATACAGGTAAATTGACTTGATTAATATCTTCGGGTCCTTGATTGGATTCAATTATGGATAACAAAGGGTCCACTTTATAAGCAGAAATGACCAGGATTGAGCTTGAATATGTTAATTAATGCTGAAAATCTGTGCCTAGGTAGGGTGTCATTGGAGTATGACTGGACAGAAAAGGAGGAGAAAATATAGAATGGCCTATTTATCGCAAGTCATTGCATGGTCTAATGCCTGAAATTAACTCCTTTGCATGGTGTTGGACCGCTCCAGGTACTACTGTACCAGGTCATCTTATTTAATTTCCACATCATGATCAGACAACTTTTGAAGAGCTCAACAACCCAGTTTACTGGAAAATTCTTCCAGTAAGAAACTAGGTACCATGCTTGATTCCATAATATATATGGTACGAGTTCAGATATTTTTCAGAAGAGAATTTAAATTAAGACGAAAAAACTGATCAGCTTAAGCTAATAGATACACCACACATGATTTTCAGTTTTCTTGTATTATTACTTGTAGGTCTATTTCCCTTTCGTGCAATAATGTCACAGTTGTTACAGAAGTACTAGCCCCTAAATACCGAGAATAAGGCCAGGCAATGAGCGGCTGAAAAGGTCTGTTGGGTGGCTCTGCCACAAGGTGTGGTTCTCATGCCTAATTTCCCAACCATGTGGGCTTATATCCTTCACGGTGAGCCATGTATTGAAGTACTCTCTAAATTGTGTGATCACACCATCTTTCAAGGTCCATACATGCACCCAGTAAACTTGTGCACCTTCCCAGCCCTCCGCAATCACACAATCACCGACGACCTCAATGCTTCTTGGCTCAAACTTGAACTTGGTGTGGCTAGACTCCCCGGTGAGTATTCTCATCATGTGTTGGCATCGTGGAGGTCCATGGAACCACCATTCTAGATCACTTGCTATGAGTTTGGCCACTGTACCCATGTGACCATTTGATAATCCCTTATACAGTGCATCAACAATGCCCTTGTTTTGCATTTCTACTTTCAAAAAGGATTCCGGCATAGGGGATTCAATGGCATTGGCAGACATGGTGTTGTATCCTGGATTTGAATTTAGTAAACTAAGAAGCAAGGCAGGTAATTAATGAACTTAGAACTAAACTTGAGTGTTTTGGTGCGTGGTATGTGGCTGAGTGGAACCTATTTATAGAAAAATTCTGGAGAGTTATGCACTGTGGGAAGGACCATGATTTCTGAGAACTAGTGGTGGACATTGGCTTCTTTTTATGACATGAGAGATCCATTGTTGAATGTTAGCTCAAAAGAATTAGATGTATTTAATGCCAATGAATTTTTATGATGGCTAATTTTCAATAATTACAATTTAATGCCGTTCTGTGGACAAACGATGAGTTGTCTGCTAGTCATTGCCAGTACTACTGGCCTTGTGGCCCCTTTGGCACCTTATGCCTTAGTGTTGTAATCAGCTTTGTGCCATTTTCTTTCTTTATCAATCTTTTTCTCAGTATTAGATGGCTCCAAATTCCTGATCAAGGTTTTTCTGGGAATGACTAATCTACGTAGCAAAGTTTTGTCACCTCATTTGCAGTTCCATGCAGAAAATTAGGGCAGAATATTTCTTGTTTGTTTCCTTGTTTACTTGGATTAATCGTGAACTAAGAAATGACTCTTTTGAGTTTGGAATTTGGTTACTTTTCATGTATTTTGCGAAAAAATTCTTTGATATTCAAGTTGTGATTTCCAATAATAGTTAAAGTTTGAACATCATAGATTCTTTCGTAAAATACACATAAAAACAGCCAAATATCAAACTCAAATGGCAAGATTAATCCAAGAAAACAAGGGCACAAACAAGAAATATTCTACCCTAATTTTCTGCATGGAACTGCAAATGAGGTGACAAAACTTTTCCATTTAGATTAGTCATAATTCCCAGAAAAACCTTGATCAGGAATTTGGAGCTATCTAATACTGAGAAAAGGATTGATAAAGAAAGCAAATGGCACAAAGCTGATTACAATACGAAGGCATATGGTGCCAAGGTGGGCACAGGATTGGAGGCCACTTGCAATAAGGTGGCATAGAATTTATCGTATTTAGCAAGTAGCATTTCTTGTTTTTATGTCCAGTATCATATATTACTTACAAAACTAAAACAAAAATAGTTTCGAAGAGAATAAATTGGACATGTTCTCATAAGATCCCTTTTATATGCCTTTTTTTCTTCGAAATTAGACAAATAATTCCATCAAGTGACGAAATGGAGCTCTAGCAAATGGCAATATTGTTGCTGCAGAGTGCAGCCATTCAATATGTAGAGTTCCATGAATATACATGGAATTCTCCGAGGATCAAAGAAGAGAAAGTCCATGCTAGTAATTGATAATTGATATTTACTATAGCTCAATTTGCATCTGGCAATGGAGGCCTCATCGATCCTAACTTCCAAAATAAAGGGATTTACAAGTTCGTAGAAATATTTGAATGTAAACTATTGCAAGAAGAAGGCCATAAAGCCAATAACATTCAGTCTTTTGACCTAAACATTACAGAATTAATTTCTGTCACACAACAAAACCTTAAGAATCACAAAAACAAATCTCTAATCATTGATTAGAAATGGGATTAAGAGAAGTGATGTGAGGAGATTTGTGTCAATTGGAGAGATGTTGATGGTGGCTCCTCAAAAGTTGCTAGGCTGGAAGCATTCTTTGACTGTTTCACTCCTCCTCGCATCCTTTTCTGGAGGAACTGGCTCAAGGTAGCTTGCTAGTCGCTTTCCACGTGTGAGTAGTTTGAGATTAAATTATAACATGGAAAATCCTTCAATTTAGCTCCTACTAGCTACTTGGCTAGTGATCCTTCGAGTAGTTTGAGATGTTGATCCGTCGCGGGCGCCTAGCAACATATATATATATATATATATATATATATATATATATATATATATATATCCTTTTTGTGATGTATTTTTGTATATAAAAAATTTATAAGTATAAATTAAAATACAATCAAATAAATTAAAATATATATATGTTAATAAAAAAATCATTAATAATAATTAAAAATAAAACTAAAAATATAACAAGAATGCTAGGTTGAAATTACACTACTCCCATTCCAGAGCGAATAGGCAAGCACAAGTTATAGGTTTTTTTCTCATAATTTTTGCTTTGGTATATTAACAAAAGCTAAGTCCCATTGGAAAAATATTGTTAACCCAAAATAAGCAATATTCACTGGAACATACCGTTGTGCCTTTTCCATAAAAAAAAATAATAATAAACTAACAATTGAAAGTAATTCGGTATTTGCACAGGATCATTATTAGATAGTTTTATGGTGAAAATGTTTTTTTTAAATCAGAATATCTTTAAAATAAAAAATCTAAAATGGATGTCTAGAGGTACTTTAATTTTTTTCACACTAATTTTTTTATTATAATGAAGTGGGATAAGGACAAATTGATATTTTAATAAATATAAAAAATAATTAAAAATAATAATTGATGTATGCAGGCTCGTAGCGCGTGGAAGATTCTTGGGTTATCACACCAAGAATCTAAATTGATATTTTATTATAATTTATAGCAAAAATATCACCATACAAAAACTTTAAAAGAGAGACTCAAATGAGAGAGAATACACGGTATTTAATTCAAATCTAGCTATATAGGGACTATTATTATTATTATTATTATTATTATTATTATTATTATTATTAGCAGCGACAACAACGACATTTTTTTTACTAGAAAAATCTAGCCCTCATTTATTGAAATTGGAGACAAAAATCGTAGAGGGTCCTTAGCTAGCCATGCGAATCTCTATCTCGAACCTAACCAGAAACCACACCAATTTTCTTCCTATTTAGTTTGTAAAATAAAGAATTTAAAACTAAATAATCAATTAAGACAATGATCTACGTACCATGGCATTTAAGGATACCAATTGGATCCAGCCAAGACCACCTCGTGTGCCTTCCTTCATGTGGGGCTTGGACATTCTCCTACAACTGCACAGACACGTCCAAGATTGTTTCGAGTGTTCAATGAACTTAAACCCTACATGGATTCTTTCCCATCATTGTTTGGTTTTTGAGTCAATGCATGGCAGATCCCTCGAGTCGTAGGCATGCATTTATGAGGCTAATCCTTTTGCTTCACCCTCCATTTCTCAGCCACTGAATCCATCGGAAGTTCTTGACATAATAAGTTGGAGGAAGGTCCATATCACTCCATCACATGTCTTGTTATGTATACTCTTGATTGGTTTCATGGTTCAATATCTCATTGATCGAAAATGCCAAATTACAGTTCAAAGTTGATGAAAAGTCTGTCTACATTTTGGATCATTGGCGTTAATTAAGCTGTAAATCTGTTAAAAAACACACATTTACTATACATTTTAATGGTTCAATATCTCATGTGTCTTTTTTTTTTTTAAGTTTCCATGCAGCAATCAGATGGGTTCGTGTGGACCAAACTCTTTTAATTGGTTGGTATAATAGATCCCAAAATTATTGAGGTAGCTGGAGTGATTCCTATATATAATTAATGTGACTAGTCTGATCTATATGGAAATAATAATTCCCAAGTTTTATATTATTTTTACGTATAGCATGGCATCATACTAATTCGAAATCTATTCTAAGATCATATAAAATTTAAGTTATTTCATTATTGATGCTATAACAAGGTACGTAGATGCGAAATTTGCATGATTTATTGAGCATAAATACCACTAAAAACCATTTTAACCTTATAATAAATTACTTGGTTATCATAACTCTAAATATTTATAGAAATTATTATATATATTCAGCTCATCATAACTCTATACTTATAAAAATGATGGAACCCGATATGATTTAGATGCTTATTGAATAATTTATCACGAGCATAAGAGCTTTTTGACATGACCTCAAATGATTTAATAATAATAATAATTAGATATTAGTTAAAATCCTAGTGAAAGTAAAAATCCTTAATAAAAAAAAATTTGTGTATAGAATTCTTATTAGATTATAATAGCTAGAAATTGTAATATATATTTCTATATAAATATAAGGATAATTGCATGCTGAATTTAAGAGGCTTGGGTATATGAATAATAGTTTGAGAGGTTAAATATATAAGTGTTTAGTGTTTCGACAAAAAAATATGAGAGCCTTATTAATATGAGTTTTCACTTAAAAAAATATTAAAAACTTATATAAATTATATTTTAAAATTTTATTTAACAAATTAATCAAAGTAAGATGCTAAGTTTTGGTTGCATGGGTCTCTTTTTATACCAAAAGTGATGGCCTTGGCTAATTGGGACGTACCTTAATTTTTGAGTTATGATGATTTTTTTTATATAGGACGATGCTAGATTTTGGTTACACAGGTCTCCTTCTATATCAAAAACCGATGGCCTTGGCGAATTAAGATATGGGCCAGAGGGTAATGAGTGCCAATTAATCTGATAGCAATTTCTCAGAGAAAGAATGGTAGAGGTCCCCTCTATCGTTTCCTTCGGTGACTGGTCAAGTATTTGGCTCACCACACTCGTGTATAATCTTGAACCCACCTTCATTAAATATGTAATGTTGGTTGGTGATATGATGGGACAAATCAACGAGAAATGATGTTTACAAAGAGAATTGTGCACCATTAGCCCGAATTTTAATTAGATTTTGAACCATCAAGAATTTCGAACCACCAGAAATACCTCCTGCTTTAAGAGCCCCAATCATGAACCAGCCTATGGTGACACTGGTTCGACGTTGGTGACCATGCAACCATTGTTAGCCTGGATGTAAAGTGGACTTCTTAGACAACTTTGATGGATGTACTTTTTTCTTATCGATGGAAACTATTTAACAAGACAAGGAGAAAGGCATATTAAGGTGGCTTAGAAGTTACTCTTGTAGAACCTTGTCTTCAGTTGTCTAAATTGGTCCTGAGACAGTGCTCCTGGGACACTTGCTTCTGTACACTAACCTCGGATTGGTACTAAGTTTTGCAGAGGAACAAGAATGTGCTCACCTTACAAAGCATAATGTAGCTTTGGGCTTTTAGACGCAATGGAAAAATTAACCCGTTTAAATTCTCATCGTGGCCAGGGAAGAACAAGGCAATCCATTCAAACAAGTTCAGGGTTTTAATACTTTTATTAATTCTCAAATTTACCGCTTTATATATAAGCCCACTTATAATTATTGGTTTTATGTACAATTTAAAATAATATTTTGAAGAATTTAAAATATTAAATTTAAATTCAATTTGATAATTTCTTTAACTAATATAAGTTTTGGTCAAACCTAATTAATATATATATATATATATATATATATATATATATATATATATATATTATGGTTTATGTTTTGGTTTTCTCCTTTAATATTCTTTAATTGAGCTTATGGATATTTACAAACTTGCTCGAAATCGATACATATATGTATGTATGTATGTATGTATATATGTATGTGGGGGTATGTATATTTTTTTAATTCAATATAATATATACATATATTAATATTAACATGATGCACACATATATACTATTTATATTTTTATCATTTAATATCTCAAATATATATAAATATATATATTATTTTTATTTTTTATAAAATAATAAATAGTACTAGGTAATAGATGAACACCCAAACTCAATATATAAATTTTTTAATTGATAAATAATAAATAAAATAGAAATAATTTATATGTACTCTTTGACATTCCCAAATAACATTTATATAGCTCTTCATTTTCTTTCTTGAAATCTCTATTATCATTGCGAGACAGCAAAATAAGTTTATTTATTTTTGTGTTTTAAAATTATTTAAAAAATAATAATTTGAAAGCACAAAAAAAATATTAATTTAAAATAAAAAAAATATTTTTTATATTTTTTTATTTCAAATTAATATTTTTTTATATTTTCAGATCATTTTAATGTGTTGATATTAAAAATAATTTTAAAAAAATAAAAAAATTATTTTGATATATTTCAGAGTAAAAAACATTTTAAAAAATAACTGCTATTACATTTTTAAACACTTCTAATGAGAAAATCATGAATTGATCCTTGTATCTTTGAGGAGCTAATAAGTTAGTCTCTCTTGTTGAAAATCATGAATTGATCCTTGTATGTGTTGATATTATAAATAATAAAAATAAATTTCTAAGCCTGTACCTACTTTTTTATTATTAAAAATCACAAAATGATTTAAAAATGCTAATAAAAATATATAAAATTAATTCAATAAAATATCCCAAATAATTGTTAATTAAAGAGTAATTAAAGACTTTTATCACTAAAAGATTTAACAGTTTTACCGATGAAATTTTTCCGTCGGCGTAAGACACATATTCCGTCGATAATTAATTTACCGACGACATCACCGATGAAAAATCTCCGTCAGTGAATCTTTCATCGGTAATTTTTTATCCGTCAGAAATAAAAAAATAAAATTACCCGCTTCATTTCGTCGGTATATCCCTCGGTAATAATTTTTTTTATTATCAACGGATTTACCGATGGAAATTCCATTGGTAATTCCATCGGTAATTATTTAAAAAAATTAAAAAAAATCATTTTATAAAATTATAAAATAATTAAATTAACATAAATCAACACTGTATAATATATACTCAAAATGCTTGGAAAAAAAATAAGAAAATCAACTCAAATAAATTTACAACAAATAAATAAAATGAAAAAATAAATTCAACTAAAACAATTCATATGAAAAAAATGAAGTTGCAATTGCTAAAAATTTAAAAATCCTATAAATAAATCAACTAAAAATTAATCTCATATGAAAAAATAAATCTGACAACAACATTTATACAATTATTAAGAACAAAAACAATTAAAAATAAAATAAAAAACAAATATAAAGGGTTAAAAAATCATGAAAAAAGAAGAAAAATCTTACCTTAATGTAGTTGCAAGTGAAGCTAAGGAGAGAAAAATTTTTTCGTGAAGCATATTAATTAAAAAAAAAACTAAGAGGATAAAAGAAGAAAGAAGAAGAAGACATACCCAAGTATGGAGAAAAAAAAAAGAAGATGAGGAGAGAAAAGAATAGAAAGAATCATGGACCAGCCTATGGTGACACTGGTTCGACGTTGGTGACCATGCAACCATTGTTAGCCTGGATGTAAAGTGGACTTCTTAGACAACTTTGATGAATGTACTTTTTTCTAATCGATGGAAACTACTTAACAAGACAAGGAGAAAGGCATATTAAGGTGGCTTAGAAGTTACTCTTGTAGAACCTTGTCTTCAGTTGTCTAAATTGATCATGAGACAGTGCTCCTGGGACACTTGCTTCTGTACATTAACCTCGGATTAGTACTAAGTTTTGCAGAGGAACAAGAATGTGCTCACCTTACAAAGCATAATGTAGCTTTGGGCTTTTAGACGCATTGGAAAAATTAAACCGTTTAAATTCTCATCGTGGCCAGGGAAGAACAAGGCAATCCATTCAAACAAGTTCAGAGTTTTAATACTTTAATTAGTTCTCAAATTTACCGCTTTATATATAAGCCCACTTATATTTATGTACAATTTAAAATAATATTTTGAACAATTTAAAATATTAAATTTAAATTCAATTTGATAATTTCTTTAACTAATATAAGTTTTGGTCAAACCTAATATATATATATATTATGGTTTATGTTTTGGTTTTCTCCTTTAATATTCTTTAATTGAGCTTATGGATATTAACAAACTTGCTCGAAATCGATACATGTATGTATGTATGTATGTGGGGGTATGTATATTTTTTTTAATTCAATATAATATATACATATATTAATATTAACATGATGCACACATATATACTATTTATATTTATATCATTTAATATCTCAAATATATATAAATATATATATTATTTTTATTTTTTATAAAATAATAAATAGTATTAGGTAATAGATGAACACCCAAACTCAATATATAAATTTTTTAATTGATAAATAATAAATAAAATAGAAATAATTTATATGTACTCTTTGACATTCCCAAATAACATTTATATAGCTCTTCATTTTCTTTCTTGAAATCTCTGTTATCATCGGGGGACATCAAAATAAGTTTATTTATTTTTATGTTTTAATATTATTTAAAAAATAATAATTTAAAAACACAAAAAAAATATTAATTTGAAATAAAAAAAATTATTTTTTATATTTTTTTCTTTATTTTAAATTAATATTTTTTTATGTTTTCAGATCATTTTAATGTGTTGATATTAAAAATAATTTTAAAAAAATAAAAAAATTATTTTGATGTATTTTCAAATAAAAAACATTTTAAAAATTAACTGTTATTACATTTCTAAACACTTCTAATGAAAAAACCATGAATTGGTCCTTGTATCTTTGAGGAGCTAATAAGTTAGTCTCTCTTGTTGAAAGAACTCAAATCTGGTGAACCTATATTCTCTTGTTATCATACAACCTCGCTACCCATTATTTAAGTTAAAATATTGAGAAAACATCATTGCATATGATAGGTAAATCCTTAAAATCTCACAAAAAAAAAAATATATAATTTTGATTAACGTATAAATTAATTTGAATATACTTTAATTTTTTTAATTAAAAAAAATAGTCGAAGATTTTCAAATAATTGAATTATGATCTCTGAAATTAAAGAGAATAACTTGTAGGGATATTTTTGTCAATTGCAGTGATGTTGACGGTGGCTGCTCAAAAGATGCCAGGCTGGACACATTTCTTGACTGTTATCTTGCCGTCCTTTTCTGGTGGAAGCGGCTCAAGGTAGCTTCCCAGTCGCTTTCCGGGGGCGCGTGATTTAAAATTCCCAAACTGCCCTCCTGCCACCCAATTATCCTACCTGAATTGCTCGAGACAAAAGCGGATACTACGATGCGATCATGCGACTGTCAATTGGAGGAGGAGGAGAAATTTCTGAAGGAAAAAAAATCGAAAGCAAGAATAAAATAAAATAAAATTCTATAAATATTTTTGTAATTTTTCTCTATCACCCAAGCATACACCAATATTTAATTGAGGTGTTGGTCCACAATGGAAGAATAATTAAATTTGAAAATTATCATGGATTCCACCAAAGTAAAGCATGAATTTTAGGATTCATGACGTGCTTATTAAAAAATAAAAAACTAAAACTTTTTTATAAGAAAAGATATTATTAATTGATTAATAGAAGCCTTTCATAACATTTCATTCTATTACATGCTTATTTTTAGGCTGAGTGAAACTCTATAAATAATAAAAATAAATTTCTAAGCCTGTACCTACTTTTTTATTATTAAAAATCACAAAATGATTTAAAATGCTAATAAAAATATATAAAATTAATTCAATAAAATATCCCAAATAATTGTTAATTAAAGAGTAATTAAAGACTTTTATCACTAAAAGATTTAACAGTTTTACCGATGAAATTTTTCCGTCGGCGTAAGACACATATTCCGTCGATAATTAATTTACCGACGACATCACCGATGAAAAATCTCCGTCAGTGAATCTTTCATCGGTAATTTTTTATCCGTCAGAAATAAAAAAATAAAATTACCCGCTTCATTTCGTCGGTATATCCCTCGGTAATAATTTTTTTTATTATCAACGGATTTACCGATGGAAATTCCATTGGTAATTCCATCGGTAATTATTTAAAAAAATTAAAAAAAATCATTTTATAAAATTATAAAATAATTAAATTAACATAAATCAACACTGTATAATATATACTCAAAATGCTTGGAAAAAAAATAAGAAAATCAACTCAAATAAATTTACAACAAATAAATAAAATGAAAAAATAAATTCAACTAAAACAATTCATATGAAAAAAATGAAGTTGCAATTGCTAAAAATTTAAAAATCCTATAAATAAATCAACTAAAAATTAATCTCATATGAAAAAATAAATCTGACAACAACATTTATACAATTATTAAGAACAAAAACAATTAAAAATAAAATAAAAAACAAATATAAAGGGTTAAAAAATCATGAAAAAAGAAGAAAAATCTTACCTTAATGTAGTTGCAAGTGAAGCTAAGGAGAGAAAATTTTTTTCGTAAAGCATATTAATTAAAAAAAAAACTAAGAGGATAAAAGAAGAAAGAAGAAGAAGACATACCCGAGCATGGAGAAAAAGAGAAGGAGATGAGGAGAGAAAAGAATAGAAAGAAATAGATATTGATGTTTTTTACATATAGTGGTGAAGAAGAAGAAGAAGAAGAAGTAGAAGTAGAAGAATAAGAAGAAGTAGAAGAAAAAGAAGAAATAAGTATGTCTCTTGTGAAATAAGGGATTCGGGTTTTTTATTGGGGCGCGTTAGCGATGAATTTACCGACGGATAATTGAATATTAATATTTTTTAATTATTTCGTCGGTAATGTTTAATTTAAATTTTCAATTTCGTAAAAAGTTTTCAGAAACTGCCAACAATTACCGACAATTTTTCAGTCCGTCGGTGATTCCGTTAGTAATATTTAAATGAAAATTTTAAATCAATTGAATTTTTTCAGAAAACCGCCAAATAACACCGACGACTTTTCAATCCGTCGGTGATTTTGTCCGTAAAAAACAACAATTAACAGTGCAATTGGAAAGTGAACAGTTCTGGAGCTCTCTGGAAAATACCGACGGATTTTGTCCATCAGTGATTCCCTTTGTAATTGACATGATGAACAGTGTAAACAAGTTTACCAACAGATTTACCGATGAAATAAATTCCGTCGGTAATTCCGTTGGTAAATCCTGACACGTCATCATTTTTTTGCTTTGTTTTATTTTTTTTGTCCATCCGTAATTCCCTCGGTATATACCGAGGGAATATGTCCGTCGGTAAAATCCCTCAAAAATTTACCAATAGAAATATTCTTTCGATATTTCCGTTTGTATTTATCAGTTTTCTGGTAGTGTATATACAGGCGATCTAGTGCTATTTTCTTCACTTAAAAGATTTATCTACAACTTAAAATTTAGATGATATATATTGATTAATTGTTATTATCTACTTTACAAGCAGCCCAAAATTCCTAAATTCCATTAAAAAAAACATTAATATAAAAAGTTTTTGGAGTCTTTATCTAAAATTAGCTAATTTGGTGAAACATCAATATCAATCCACGACTCCACGCTCATATATATTATTAATGATCATGAAAATAAAATAGTATGAGCTTGGAAAAAAGAAAGGACTGCAATCAAAGTGGAGCCCTCCCCTGCTAGCTATGCAAATCTCCAAGTGCTTCAAGCCTAACCACACCGATTTCTTTTTATTCAATTTAGAAATTAAATAAAGAAGAGATCGACTAAATTTTATATATATATATATATAGACACACACACACGTATCCATCCATGCATTTAAGAAGACCAGTTGGATCCAATCAAGATCCACTCGTGTGCATGGGATTTGGAAAATATTCGCCGAATGCAGTGTTCAATGAATTGAAACCCCACATGGATTCTATCCCATCGATAATAGTTAAAATATGCATGTTTAGAAATAGGATTATAGTTGGTTTTTTAAAATATTTTTTACTTAAAAAATATGTTAATAATATTTTTTTATTTTTTAAAAATTATTTTTAAAATCAACACATCAAAATAATTCAAAAATATCAAATACATATTAATTTAAAATAAAAAATCAAATTTTTTTAGGAACGTTTTTGAAATATATGTATCACCAAACAGGCTGCAGATTGAAAGATGCATGACAGGATGACAGATTCCTTATGTTAGATTTGCATGCGTTCATGGCGATAATCGTTTTTGCTTCTCCACTACTCCATTTTTCATCCGCTAAATCCATTGTTATCTGGCTGGACTTTAGAGGATCCTTGCTGTTCATGTCATGTCATGTCATGTGTTGTCTTGTTATATATCGTCTTGATTGGCTTCAAAGTTCAATGTCCCATTGCTGGAAAATGACAAGCTACAACTCAGAATTTATTGCAAGGTCTCTGCATTTTGGATCCTTAATGTTAGGTTGTAAATTTGTGTCCTTTTTTTCACATTTAATCAAAACCCGTTTGGAACTTTAAAAAAAAAAATAAACAATGTGTGTGTTGATGGGGAATGATAAGATAAAATGAAGAGAAATCAATTCTGCAAAGATAATTGTTTTCTACAATTTAAGAAATTTTTATGGGTGGAAAAGAAATTTAAAAAAAAAAAAAAAACTAAATCCGACCTGCCGGATTCGAACCAGCGACCTAAGGATCACAGCAACAACTACAGTCCTCCGCTCTACCAACTGAGCTAAGGTCGGTTTGTTGGTAGCATTCCGTCAATAAATACTATCTAGATAACCGACATCGATCCGCCCGGAATACCAGGGACTAGTAGCCAATGATGATATCTCTGTGAGTCGAAACTTATCCTTTGAGAATTAATTTTATTTGGGTAAAAACATCTATAATTTTATCTGTAAGAAATCTTAGTATTATTCAAAGCCACCATGGTACCATCTAAATTTAGATTCAGACAAAGCTTACTTTTGAGGTAGCATCCCAATTTGAATTGCTTGAAGTACAAACCTTTTTCCAAGTCTAGTTTTTTCATGAGCCAAGGTACATAGTGTTATTCAATCTATTTGTTTTTGTATTGTAAAAATGTTTTTTAAAATATTTAAAATTTATTTTGTTTTTTTTTCAAATTAATTTTTTTATTTTCATATTATTTTGATATGCTGATATTAAATATAATTTTTAAAAAATAAAAAATATTATTTCAATATATTTCTAAATAAAAGATATTTTAATAAATACTATTAGTATATTAGTATAGTATGTATAAATGTGATAGTTATCCGAAGCTTTGGTCCAACAATCATATACTGAATCCAGGAACACAACTAGCCTTATAGCCATGTTGCTTAAAACCAAGCTTTGGCCCAACATTCCTGTCCTAAACCCATGAAGAATAATCAACTCATACAAGCTAACAGTTGACACCGTTAGTACCCAGGTCATTTTGATAATTTTAATATATTGATATTAAAAATTTAAAAATATATATATAAATTATTTTAATTCATTTTCAATTTAAAAAATATTTTTATAAAAATTATATTCACCAAAGATATACTTAACCATGCTTTGGTTAAATGACGTCTAAAAAATATACGTTAAGGATTCTCTTAACCAATAAAAAAAAAATGTACATTAATCACTATTATACTAAGGATTGAGGAAAGATATCTAAAAGTTACTCATTTCTTACTATTTTTGTAGCGACATTATACAAATTGAGTCACTAATCACTATTTTTTTTTAGTTGCTATAAACCCACCTCTTAATTATAGTTCTCCACTAGTATATTATCTGTATTCACCGCGGTTATATTAATTTTATTAAAACATTAAAAATAATATTAAAAATGTAAAAATTATTTGATAACATTATTAAATTCAGATAAACGGGTAAATTTTAAAATTTCCTAGTCCAACTAGTGCAAATTTTTAATTAAATAATATCAAAGATGAATCGATGTAAATTGATTGTTTTTATAAGTTTAAAAATAACATGAATAACAGTAAAATATCCAAAATATTTTTATAAAAACACTATTCACCAAACATATACTTAACACCATGCTTTAATTAAACGACGTCTCTTAACCAATAAAAAATATAGACGTTAAGGATTGGAGAAAGATATATAAAAGCTACTTAGTTTTTACTATCATGACATTATACGAATTTAGTCATTAATCACTATTTGTGTTAGTTGCTATAATGATTTGTTCGCAGCTTATTACACTATTGGATTTTGAAACATACAAGTTTTTTTAATCAATGGTATTATACCAAACATTGTTGAAGTACAGCAGGCATTCTGACCGCACCACTGTTTTCATGTGGAGACACATTCATATGCATAGTGCAAATGTGTCAATATATTCCGCATAAAGACGCACTTATAATTCTATCTTTGGTGTAGCAACGCATTCGCGTGGGCATGGCATTGTGCAAATGTGTCTAATTCCATAAAAAGACCCACTCAGGCATCAAGATTATAGCACCAGGCATGCTTTGATTGAGAAATTTTTACACTGAACGACTTCTTTCAAGGTTTAACAGCCCAAGAAACGACTCTAGCTATGAACATCCTTATTCCAGAACTCGGAGATTAGAGCATGCCTTTACATGCTAACATATATAGGTTTAATTTAATCAGCTTATTAAACTAGCTAGCCAAAGTTCATCTCCCAAAAAAACTTACTTAAGGGACTTGCCTCTCATCTTGATCTTCATTGTTTGGAAACGTCAACCATTCATCTGTAGATATTGAGGTAAGCTGGTCATGACTTGATTCTTCAAGCCCTGAAACATTAATCTCACACTGACTAAACACTCTAGGATCACTGATCATTTCTGCTTCATCTTTAAGACATGGGGTATTACTATTACCATCCAAGGTCTTTAAGAACCCTAGCCACCAACTATACGAAGCAGCTTGATTTTCTCCCCACTCAAATTCTGTACTTTCCATTGGGGGTGGTGTTGTCAGAACTGTTGTTGTAGTAGTAGTAGACCAGACAGGCTCAGGGGTTGGCAAAGTATCCGTCAATGAATAGCAAAGGTACTGAGAATTTCTAGCAAAACAAGACTTATTATTAATGCCATAGTTACTGTAATTATTACCTAACAAAATGGTAGGATCCCTTCTTGAAGCACCGGATGAGGATGAGGACGGGGATGAGGCTGATGATGATCTATGAAGGTGCAAAGCATGAGCAATCTCTCTTCTTGCTTCAGCCATGTTGATGGCACGATCTTGGGTGTTAGTCTTTCTAGTATGAGACCTCCTTCTCATGGGCCTTCTTGAAGGATCACTCTCTAGTGATGAACCCATATTGTCCATTGCTATCTTCTAGTTAGCAGGATAGAGTCTTTCTTTCCCCTTTGCACTTGGACAAAGTTAAAATTCCCTTCGCTACTCCTAGAGGAATGTGCTACATGGGCCGGGGATATGACTGACAAATGTTTGGAGACTAAGATAAAAGCAGGTAGCTAGTAGATGTGCAAGTGGCAAGAGTTGGCAAAAAGTTGACCAAAAAAAAAGAAATTAAAAGTGAAAAACTGAGCAAGATAGTAGAAGCATATGAGTTGACACGTATGGTGGAATCAATGGACACATCAAATCCTCTTTATGGAATTTAACTTCAAAGTCCTTGTCAATATAAATATGTGCTTACCAACCTTGTACTTTCCTGCAGTAATTCTTTAAAGCTAGGGTTAATGAGGTGAGCAAGGCAAGTCGAAGAAGACCAAGGCAAATTGATCACAGCAGGACGCCACTACCAGGCGAGAGACGATGAAAATGCATGGCGTTTGTGCTTGGTTCATATAATTGATAGACGCACGTTGGATTTTGCAAGCTACGTAATGGAAGAAGCTGCAGGACTTCCCTGAGATCCATTCCATTGGCTTTGAAAATTAAAATTGTATTCTGACGTTCTTTTTATTTTTTTTTGAGATGGGATGTGGCAATTTTAATGGAGGAATAATAGTAAAATCATTATTTTCAAAGTATAAAAACTAACTAAAATAATATAATTATAAGACTCTCGACTCTATTTAAAATCTAACTTCCTGGGTTGACACGCAGGTCAGCTAATCAACCAAAACTTTGATTATTATTTTTTTTTAAAAAAAAACCTTCGAAACAGTCATGCCAATCCAGTAATCTATGAGCTATAATATTTCCCTGGTTGATTATGGAGAAAACCAACTTTTTTATTAAATTAAAGCTGTTCTAATAAAATAAAATATTATATTTTTTTATATGAATTAAAGTTATTAAAATAAAATAATAACTTACCAGAACAACCAGTCGGACTAAACTGGGTATTGTAGCAGCAAAATATATTTATTGTGTCGGTAATTCCACCATCCACGATTAAGATTACGCCCACTGTATGTGTACGTGGACGACAAAGAGCAGCCTCAGCTGTACCATGGCCCTAAGAGTCGGGCCTTTTAGGTTTGTTAGCCACTAATAAAGCCAATTAAACTATATTTCTTGTGTCCTAGATTGTTTTATATTTGGTGTAAGTTTTCAATTAAACTATATCATAGCTGATTTAATGTTAATATCAATAGATTGATTTTATAGGTTTATGGATTAACTTATAAAAAAACTTTAAGGTAAAAATTATTTTTAAAATATACCGTCACCTCACAATCTAGTTTACAGAATTAATTGTGTTTAATAATTTTATTTTTATAAAATAATTTTTATTTAATTGTATAATAAAAAATAAAATAAAAATTTGTTCGATGAAAATAAACTAAAACGCAAAAAATTTGAACAAACTAAAGAAGCTTAAAAACCACATCAAAAAAACTGGAAAAAAGGAAGCAAGCACTGACTGGTGCGATGGTGATGTTGTTCTGCAGAGCCTGAACCAAGAACGGATTCACCATCAATTCCTTCTCATCAATAGCTGCCGCCGGTTGTTGTGTTGTCTTCTCTCTCGAGAAACTAATTTTTTTGCAAGTTCCTTCCCCTCATTCTCCTGTTTCCTTGTGCAGAGAGAGAGGAAGGTAAGGGAAAGGAAGAGAATGGGGGATGTTGAGGGCTGGATTAATAAGAGGTCATGGTTCTTCAGGCAATGGCTGAGTTTTCTTCTCCACACGAAAAGAAAATGTAAAAAAGGATTAAAAAGAAAATAAATGAAAAATCAAGGAAGAGATCTTATTTACTGTTGAAGTCTACAGCAAATGTGATATAATCCACAGTAACATCTACAGTATTTTCGCTAATTTTAAGAATTTAAATTAATTTTTATGTTTATTGAGCTAATCTAATTAAGAACTCATAATGATTTACTTGTTATAAAATGGATATTATTTATTTTTGTTTTGATAGAAACAAATTGTTATGCTATAATAAATAATAATATTTAATAGTTTGTAACCTAAATATACTATAATTAATTATATCTTAACTAGAGGTGATTATTTTCGGTTCGGTTCGGTTTTTATCAAAAAAAACTAAACTGAAATTTTTAAAAAAAACTAAAACCTGTTCAAACTGGCCGGTTTTGGTTTGGTTTTTTGGACAAAAACCGGTTCAAACAGGTTTGACTCGGTTTTTCCGTTTCAGTTTGGCTCGGTTTTTTGGTTTTGGCTCGTTTTGTTTCCGGTTTGGCTCAGTTTTTTCCTCTTTTTTTTGATTTGGTTCGGTTTTTTTGGTTTTAAGCTTATAAAACCAAACCGGTTAGTTTTTTTAAAATTTTAATCCTTTTTTTTTACAATTTAATTTTTTCAATTAATTTTTTATTTTCTCAATTTTACCATTTTTTTAATTTTTTTACACGCCTTACGAGTAACAATAAAAATTGTCAAGAGTATTTATTATATAGGATGGCTAAAAGCTTCATTGGCCCCAAACTATACCATGCTAGGCCTTATTTGGGAAACAAAACCCTAGCCCATGTAAACGACTTCCTTAATCCAACTGCCATGATCATGATCCTGAACTGTTGCCGCCCGTTTCTGTAATTTAAGTATCAAATTATGCACAGTTTTCCTTTCAAATTATTCAATTATGCACAGTTTCCGTTTCTTTTTTCCATTGAATCCCATGCATGCTTCTTTGGGATGCTCGCAGGGAAAACACTGGCTTTGAAACCCAAGACTACCCGCAAAATTACTGGTGCATCGACAAGAACTACGGCCAAAAAGGAGCCTCCAATTCCCAAGTAAATCAATGCTTATTATGAACCCAATTACTTCTATCTCCACCTTCAAAGATCTTGAGTTTCATTGCAGTTTTCTTCGTTTTCCTTCCTTCTTTTTTTCCAGGTAGAAGCGAGTACTGTTTGGTACCATTCGAAGCACAAACATTCATGTCAAAACAGCAACCGAAAATCCAATTACCAAACAACCCAAATCTATAACGACGAGGAAATCCTAGCATAAATGTCACAACCGATCAAGTTGCCAAGAAACCAGAAAGATTCAAGAAGAAAAGTATTGAATCCCAAGAAAAGGTTCGGCCGAGTCTTTTGGAGCCTAGGACTCCGGTGGCTTCACATTCTATGATTGAGAACGAAGTTGCAGCAGGCACCCCTTATCATAGTGCGAAGTATTGTAGCAAATGCAGGTTTGATAAGCTTGAAACTGCTTCTTATTGGCTTGGTCAGATCAAATTGGCTGAATCAGTTGGCAAACATTTCGTTTCTGTTGCCTTTCTTTTGTCTTGCCTTCGATTCCAATGCTGAGGTTCGCAGTTATTTTTTCCCCACCATCATTTTCTTCTTCGAAATTCATTAATTTCTACTGCCTTGCTTGATTTTATTGTACTAAAACTGAATAATGTGAAATAACCATCTCAATTTAATAGTTTAAATTATTAGGTGAGATTCCAGGATATGATTTATATTATTCTGTAATATACCTTCTCAAGTTAAAGTTATTTGGAATTAAAACTTGTACAGGTCCACATTACCTTTGTGCTTAATTTTTATCAAATAAATAGAAATGGTAAAATTTAAACTCATAACTTCTTGGTCATTAAAGCTCTAATACCATATTAAAAAACCATCTCAATCCAATAACTTAAACATTAGATGAGGTTTCATAATATAATTTATATTATTCTCTAACAGTTTATTTGTTAGCCCATAAAAAACCCCCAGTGTTGAGCTGAAACGATACATGGGACGACATGGATACTTTTCTTACGAGACAGGGTGGAAAGAAGTCAGTCGCAGCTATGGAATTTTGAAGGATGAAAGCAATGTAGGAGGCGAAAGTTTAGAACTTGGAAAAATGGAAAACAACTTGTAGATAAAGGGAGTGATCAAGGAACAAGAAGCTGTTTAAATTTGCAGGGATTTGAAATTCTACAATTCTACAAGTAAATACTTAATATTTATACTTATCATTTATTTAATAATTTTTGTTTATATTTTATATTATCTTGCAAATATATATAATTGGTGTTACTAGACAATTTCCTCAACAAGATTTTCATAGAATGATTTGTTACATGCATGACAAAAATGTAGTCATACTGTCCAGCTATACACTTCATGCATGTAGATGGCTGGATATATATATATATAGAATTTAATGGAGTGATTAATTCTTCTAAATGGGAGACCAAGAACAAGAAGATGGGGACCTCACTGGCTCCGTCAAAGGAGATGGAAGCGGTGCTGGCTCTCGAAGTGCAGTCCATTCGAGCGCCAGCAGCAGAGGTTTTGATGGTATCAAGGGAGAAAAAAAACTGCAAGCCAAGAACCAACAAGTCAAGAGCTAAAATGTTCAGCCTGGCCTTATAAAAGAAAAGAAAAAAAAGAAACAGGGAGGATATGCAGTTTACATATAATTTTTTTATAAAAAAAAATCCGATAATTATCCTTGTGCTCGTCAAAATTATCTTCTCATCATAGTTTTTGGCATTCGTTAGCTTTTCCTGCAAGCGAGCACTTTCCGAGAAAACAAAGTTTTCACAAAACAAACTCACCTTCATTTAGGAAACTTTCTTCACCGTTGATCATTGCATATACATAGGTGCCGCAAAAGGTGTGTTATTACAAGTGATTCGAGGGTGTTTGGCTTGGTGATGTGGTGGCTTTTTTTTCAAAGGTATAATATATTTAAGCACAAACCACACTTAACCACACCTCTAAAAGCTATAAAAACATGCTTTTTATTTAAAAAAAGCACAAGCTACCTCTCCTTCAAACACACCTGTGGGGAGAAACTTTCCACATAATTTGGGTTTTCATGGTTCGTGGAACTGGATATGGACTTGAAATGCATGTGGGCTTGGTTGTTGGGTTTGGTCCATGATGAAAGTTTCTCTAAAAAAACAAGTTGGAAACTTTTTAATGCTTGAATCAATAAATATATGCGAGAAAAAATATATAAAGTAAATAGTTGTAAAAAAAATATTAAGTTGAGAACTTATTAATTTAGTTGGAAATCCAAAGTATTTATAAATTTTAATTACGTCGTTCACTTCAGACATAAAAAATAATATTATTTTTATTGATAAAAATGTTGATACTTATTGATTGGAGTGTCTGACATTATTATTTGTTGAGTATGATGACTGTTAGTGATATATTGGGGAGAAATTGTTATTGGTCTTGAAAGCAACGTCTAAGTTGAATAAAAAATGGTTTATCTTTGCAATGTTAACCATTGGCTAAAATATCATGTCTGCATAAATTTTGCACTTGCCAAGAAATTCGTAAAATATTTTAGTTAATCATGAAAAACACTGTATGCATAAGTGTTGCACGGCACCGTATTTTAACTCCTCAAGATTAGTATTTAGATGTATAGTAGCAGATATTTTTTAAAATATTTTTTTGTTTAGAAATCATTAAGATAATATTTTTTTATTTTAAAAAAAGGTATTTTTAATATTAACATATCAAAACAATTTTAAATATAAAAAATAATTTTAAATTAAAAAATTAATTTAATGAAACATTATTTGGAACCCTTTTAAATGAAACTAGTGTGTTTGGTATTGTGATGGTTGTTGTGGTTGTGGTTTGAAAAAAATAATTTTATAAAAGTGCTTTTAGTTGAGATTGGTTTGAAAAAATATATATTTGACTAAAACTGTGATTGAAATTGAGGTCGAACAAAAAAATATTTTAAAGTGTTTGGTTAAAAATTATGATTCAATTTCATGTTATGGTATAATTACCTAAAAGGATTTCATTCATAATATTATTGAACAGTTAAATAAAAGTATCATTGCACCCAATAAATTTTTACAGATAAACCTAAATATATTAGAATAATATTTTATAATTGTATCATTAAATTTACAGCAATCCCATCACATACGTAATTCATTCGCAAAAAAATATATATCTTTTCGCTTATTTTTTTTTTTTATTTTGATATCTCCCATTATACATAGTATTAATATTTTTTTCCTTACCATATATTCTTTTATCGAAATTACATGAAAACTAATTTGTCAGTCGAATTCTTTAATCAACACTAAATGTAGTGAAGGCAACAATATTTCAAGGTTAGGTTGAGTTTAAAGGGGCACTTGTCTATTGTTGTCAAGGTTGGTAACAAAACAATGTACCAAACGAGAACGTGCTTACGAAAAAAAAAAAAAAAGTGTAAGGTGCGTTTAGGCCGGACCGAGAATTCCTTGTGTACTTTCTAGCTGTCTGGGCATGTAAGCCCAAACGGCAACAACAAATCTTGACATCTGGGCCACACGGCCCAAACAGTTTTTTTATTAAAAAAAAAAGAGCCGTTTTAAGGGCACCATCAACAACAATGCTACATTACATGTTCATGTTTTTTATGCATTGAATTGTGTGATTTATAGGTAATATTTGATTCAATTGAGAAATTTTGAAATTTGTATCAACTCTTTCTATTAACAATTCTCTTTCCAAGGTAATCCAAAATTCAAATATTCAAGTAAGGTCATATTTTGTTTCTTGAAAAATAGTTTTGAGGAAATCATTTTCCAAACTTTCATGTGTTTGTTTGTTATTATAAAAGTTGGTTAACGGAAAACACTTTCCAGTCAAAGAAAAATTTGGCTTGGTTTTCAGGAAAGTATTTTTCTAAAAAATTTGAGTGGAAAACACTTTTTCGGAAGTTGTGAAAAATTTAGAAATATCATATTATTTACTGATTATATCAAATTTGGTCATCAAACTTTTGATTGCTATATATATTTTGTTTTGAATATTTATTTTTCAATTTCATCTCTTAAAATTTAATTTTTATATTAATTTTGGTCCTTATTTTTATAATTGTTACTTGCTTTTTTCTTATTATTTTTTTATTGAAATTTTTTATCTATCAAATTTGATACTTATTTTTTTGATTGTTACTTATTTTATTTGAAATAATTTATGAAATGTTAATTATTATTATTTTAATTTCTTCATATTTTATTTATTTTTTATTTTTTAGATTTGATCTCTATTATTTTGATTATTATTTATTTTATTTGAGATAATTTATGAAATTATATATTTTTTTCAATTTTATTCTCATTCAACTTTTTAATTTGTAATATTTGTTCCTCATTATTTTAATAAACTTGAGAAAAATAAAACATTAATAAGTTATTTTCCAGCTTATTTTTCATGACATAACTAAACACTGGAAAGTGTTTTCCAACTTATGTTTCATTACACTACCAAACATCAGAAAATAATTCACCTTCCCGGAATTCACTTTCCAAAAGAAAACTACTTTCCAGTAAACAAACGGAGCCTAAATATATGTATAAAATATTATTATAAAACATTGATAGGCTAAAAAGATTGATTTCGAGTCTAAATCTATTGGGGTTTCATAAAAAAAACAAAAGAAAATAAAAAATTGAAAGATTTGATTAAAAATACTGGTTGATTTACGATCTAGATTGACCCGGTGAAATTTGGTTAAAAAATATTAGGAGTGAGCAAAAAAACTGAAAAACCGATTAAACTGAGAAAACCGGAAAAAAAATAACCAAAAAAACCGAACTGTGAAAAAAAACCGATTAAAATTTTGAAAAAACCAACAAATTTGATTTTGGTTTTATAAGCCTGAAATCGAAAAAATCAAACCGAACTGAACCCAACCGGAAAAAACCGAGCCAAAACCGAGTCAACCTGAAAAACCAAGTTAAACCAGTTTAAACCGGTTTTTGTCCTAAAAACCAAAATCGGTCGGTTTAAACTGATTTCTGTTTTTTAAAAAAATTAATTTGGTTATTTTTTTATATATAAACCGAACCGGAAATGATCATCTCTAAAAAAGACCATCAACCTTTTTAAAAAAATAAAATGATAATATTTTGATTTTTTTTTAAGAAAATAAAATTAAGGGATTGACTTTGTCATGAATCAACTTCAATACCTGTGGTTAAACATGCAATATCCAACGGACCAATGCCTAAGATTTTACGAGACAATAAATAATAGGCTTATTTATTTCAATTTTTCAAAGGTAGTTGGGCTCGCATAGTTTGGTACGCTGGAATGCCTTCGGTGCCATACATAATTGACCAGTATTTCAGAATATATTTTTAGATCTCCGGGCCCCACACCCTGTCTCAAAAATTAATTATTCCAGGCCAGAGCTAAGCGCGTGGCCAAACAATTTAAAACCCATACGCTTTGGTAATGTTTAACTTTGACTGCTTTTTTAAAAAAAAATTAGAAATGTTAGGAACCGACTTAAAAAGCGATTTGCATAATCCATTGAATTAACTTGTGGATTAATCACCTAAATCACTAAAAATGCTAGAACAGGCTACCAAAAAGCAAGCCGAAATCTTCAACTACGTTTTAAAGTCAAAAAGCCTCCTTCTAATAGCGATTTTGGATCGGGGCGACGATTGAGTTTCAAATAATTTTTGTTTGAAATATATTAAAATAATATTTTTTTATTTTTTAAAAATTATTTTTAATATTAAAATGATATAAAAATATATATATTAATTTTAAGTAGAAAAAATAAAACAATTTCAGTTTTTTAAAAACACAAAAACAAATAAGGTCTAAAAGGTTGAAGGTGATGTCCGTGTTAGAGTTTTTTTAAAAAAATTATTTTTAAATTTTTTTAATATGCAGATATAAAAATAAATTTTTAAAAAATATTATTTTAATATATTTATAAAAAAATGTTTTTTTTTGAAAAACGTCACCACTACAGATTAAAAAAACATAGGAGTAAAGGGGAATTGAGCTGTCTTTGACCACCTATTCAAAGTCTCAAACTCGAGCTGATATTATATTAATTATAAATACCAACTAAACTTATTCACTGTAAATTATAATAAAGATTTTGGATTAACGTAAAGAACTATATTTGCTATTATTAGCAATAACGAGGGTATGAAATTGAAATATAAAATATATTAATTGTGTTCTCCAATAACAAAAAAGATCATTTTTTTTATAAGCCTAAACCAATAATAGGGAATTTTTTTATTATTAATTTTCAATCAACCTTTTTTCTTTATATGTGATAAAGGACCAATCAGGGTATCTTTCATTGAATAAGTAAATGATAATATGACCAAAGTACCCCTCACAAAAAGTAGGAGTATTGCTACTACATCTACCAAACAACTCTAGTATTCATGTTCCCCTCTTCAGAAAAATATTGACTTGAAGCTCTCTTGTTAATTTGTATTCCAAGAAAAATCAAGTAAAATAGTTTGATATTATATTAATTGCGTATTTGATATTATAATGTAAGGTAATTTTTAATAGTGATTTTTATTTAAAAATATATCAAAATAAATTTATTTTTTATTTTTTATTTTAGATATCAGCATATCAAATTTATCAAAAAAAATTAAAAAATAAATAGTTTAATACTTCCGGAGACAATTATATTTTAAAAAGCACTCAAAAGCAAAAGTTAGCACACCCACTCCCAGACATGTTCTAAATTGAGATTCAATCAAAGAAAACAAACAATAAATGATATGATATGATAGTAACCCTTGACTTTTTTTTTCTTTCGTTATTTCATATCAACATTTTACTTAAACAAAGAATAATTTAATGAGATTTAAATACTCACAAAATTAAATATTAATAAAAATAAACACTTATTCAAAACAATCATCCCTATAAAAAGCAAATAAAAATCAATCATGTAATCAATTTGCAACCTATCCAATATTAAATAGTGAAATCGAAAAACAAATAAAACAATTAAAATACCAAAAACAAAAAAAAAACATATTTGGTTGATGGATAAACTCGTCAAACCTGTGAATCAGATAACACGAGCTATCAAGTCAAACTTGTGAACCAGATTATGGATTCCACTAGGATTATAATTTGTTTTTTTTAACTATTATTTATTTAACTATATGATAACAAAAATGAACAATTGTGAAATCAAACATCGACCCAATATCGAGACTTTTTTTAAACTACGATAACCTCGTAAAAAATAAAACAAAACCAGTTATGAACCTGAATTCCCAATTAATATAATATCTAAGGATGAAATAAATAATTAAAAAAAAACACCCCATCAAACCTGTAAATCAGGACAACCTGAGTTTATCCTAACAAACCTATAAATCATGCTAACCTTATAGAAAAACAAAATAAACAGAAATAAATTATGAAGTTAACCATCTCAATATTAAAAGATAAAATCGAAAAAAAATTAAAAAAATTATAACAAAAATTCAAAAACAAAAAAAAAGCAAAACATTGTTGATTACTATTATAATTCATAGTGCAATGTGTGTGAGTGAACAGTAGTTTCCTTGCACCATTTAATTGTTTTTACTTTATAAAATTTAATAATATGATTTTTCTCTAAAATTTTTTTTAATGATATGATAAAAAAATAAAATATAAAAAAGTCTAGTTTAATTAAAAAACATACCTCACCAAACCCATAAACCGAGGCAACCTGAGTTAACTTGACAAACCCATAAATCACGCTAACATCATAGAAAGACAAAATAAAAGGAAAACAAATTACAAAGCTAAATGTTTAGCCATCCCAATATTAAAAAAATAAAATCTATAAAAATAATTTTAGAAAAATTCATGACAAAAAAAACAAAAGGAAAAGGAAAAAAAACCATGTGTTCAAGCAATATGAAAGATGAAAAAAACCAATGTGGGGAAACATTGTAACAATCCATAATGTTTTGTGAGGAAGTTTAATAACATGACTTTTTCTCTAAAATTATTTTTTAACTATATAAAAAAAAAATAGACTATAAAAAAGTCAAGTTTAATTTAGAAAAAAAGACAACTCATTAAACCCATAAACCAAGGCAACATGGGTTATCTTTGTAAACTCGCAAACTATGATAACCTCATATAAAGGCAAAATAAAATGAAACAAATTACAAAACTAGATTCTCAATTTTAAAAGATGAAATCGATAAAAAATAAATGAAAAAAAATCATAATAAAAAAGAAAAGAAAAGAAAAGCATTGTCGATTACTATTGTAATCCACATTGCCAATAGGTGTGGGTAAACAATAATTTCTCTACACCCTTTAATTGTTTTTACTTTATAAAGTTTAATAACATGGTTTTTCTCTAAAACGCTTTTTTTTTTATTACATGAGAAAAAATTGTCTATAAAAATGTTAAGTTCAATAAAAAAAAATTAGAAAAAAAATTCCAATCAAACCCATAAACCAGTACAACCCTCGTTATTTTAACAAACCTGCAAACCACACTAACGTTTTATAAAGATAAAATAATAAAAAATAAATCACAAAATTAAATTCTCAGTCATTTTAATATTAAAAAAAATAATAAATTAAAAAATTATAACAAAAAAAACATCATATCTTCAAGCAAAAAGAAAAAAGAAAAGAAAAGAAAAGTGTTTGCAATTTAGAGTGTGTTTGGTATTGCGGTAACTGTTGTGGTTTAAAAAAAGTTGTTTTATAAAAAGTACTTTTAGTTCAAATTGGTTTGAAAAAATAGGTGTTTGGTTAAAACTGTGTTTGAAATTGAGGTTTAAGAAAAGGTAGTTTAATGTGTTTGGTTAAGAATGTTTTTGAAATTGAGATTATAAAATAATTTTTTAAAAAATATATTAATATTGATGGTTTTAAATTTAAATATTGTAAAATTAATTACTCTTATTACATCATGAAAAAAATAATACTTTATATAAAATATTTTTTATTATTCCATTAAACTATTTATAATTCCATTACGTCCAAAATTCATCCGATAAGAACTACAGTTTTCATAACTTTTTGAGCGTGTAATAAAATTAGATAAAATATTATCAGATATAAAATTGATATTACTGTGCGCGTAAATTTAATTCAATCTATACTAGTTTTTCGAGAAAAAAATATTGTTCACATCGCGAATGAATTTAATTCTCTAAACTAGTTTTTTTTAAAAAAAAATTCTAAAAAACAAAACAAGAACAGTGCAAGTGAATTGCACTGTTTACGTGAACAGTGCAATTCACTCGTGAACAGCAGTGAATTGCACCGTCCGCAGGTTTTCATTGCTTTTTCTTTTCAGCGTTTTAAACGCAAAAAATATGTGGACCCCATACACAATAAAGTAAGTTTTATTATTATCAAATAATTACAAATTATATTTTAAATAAAACACAGTTACAGTCGCAGCTGCAGCCACGGCCGCATAGACAAACGGCCTCTAAATAGTGCTATCCCTGTATTAATTCCCAAAGAACATTTCATTGTCAAGCAAAGCATTTTAGTTGCTTTTCGTTGGCTTGAGCAGCCCTCGTTTTAGGTGACCTCGGCGAAACGCACTAGAAAAACGAGGAAGGTGGGAAATCAAATGTATCCCACGGGATATTTTTCAATGGTGCAATATTGCACATCACATCTCCAATAAGCTAGCTAGCAGTTTTGACCAAGCAAACTTCTTTTGTAAAACCAGAGTTTATAAATATATTAGATTATTTCATTCAGTCTAGGAATTGATCCAAGGATTCCAAGAAAATTTTTTAAAAAATATTTGAAGTTATAATATTTCACATAAAAAAATTTAAAAAAAATCATATGAAAATAGGTTATATATAAACATCCCACATGAAAAAGTTAAGAAATAATGTGAATGTGGGCTGTATATATAATTATCCCACATCGAAAATTTAAAAAATATTTCATTTATATATGAGCTATATATAATTATCTCACATTAAAAAGTTAAGAAACATTTTATGTGGATGAAGTTTATATATACAGTTATCCCACTTCAAAAAGTATCTTGTAAATAATACTTTCACAGAGTAAGTTTCAATGAAAGATTTGAGGGGTCACAAACGATTTTATTTAAAACTCAATTTTCTTAGACTTAACTTCCTAAACAATGTCTATTCACCGCATTAACTCTCTATAGATGTGATTGGTAACGTATATGTGAACAAAACCGACAAGATAACTTTAATGTCAATCTTATAAAATATAAGCAAGATAACATAAATTATCATAAGCCTTATTGAAAAATATAAATTAATAAGATATATGACTTTCATCAAACCAATCAAATAAAATGAAAATCAATTTTAAAAGATAAACTATAATTTTAAAACAAAAATATATAGCAACATTCTAAAAATTAAACAAAAAAAAATGAGAATATATCAAATTAAAAGGAAGTTAAATACTAACTTAAATTTTAAAGATGCTAAAATCTCTTTTACAATTAATCTATAAAATTATTTTCATAATTATTATTTTTTCTCGTAGGATTAACTAAACAAAATCTAATATATATATATATATATATATATATATATAAAGTAAAGCCTTAAGATTGTAAGACCAAAGTTTATAAATATATATATGTTTAGTTTATCATAATAAGATTACAGTTCAAAAATAATTAGCATGGATTGGTAGCTTATCATTACAAAGGCATGTTAGACAAAAGATGTTCTAGAAAAGACTAAAATTATACATGTTTAAATCTTTAAACTCAAGACAAATAAGTTTAAATTAACTATGCTTAAATTAAAATAAAAATGATACTTATTTGTTGAAACATTTTAAAATAATGAATCTTAGTTTTGTTGTTGTCAATGATGACTCATTTATCCTTAAGACTTTATTGCTTCTAACTTATACAACTTTGATGTATGTAATATGTCTATCAAATTCCAACAACACAACCTTAGTTTAGATGTACTTTTAAACCAAGATCTTTAAATCGGAGAATATAAAACTCAAATATCTCTCAATAATATGAACCTAAACTCTAGATTTGGGAGAAAAACTAAAATATAAAAAGAAATGAGAACACTAAAAATGAGATAAGAAAAGGTGTAAAAAAATTTAAAAAATTCAAATTTGAAACATTAGTTCACTCTTTTTTTATAGTAAATTTTGAAAGGTAAATAATTAAAAAATTAATAAAAATTAATTCTTATCATTATCAACAATTGATTAGCTACCATAGACTAAGAATTAAATCTATAAAACACAAGAATTCTTTGAGTGATAAAACAAAAGTTGTCTAAAATTAATTTTTTATTCTTCCCTTATTTATTTATTTTAAAACAATCATATGGGATTTGATGATATCAATAATAGTATATATTAATCATTGTCACGTCACAATCACATCACATCTCCACAGTAGTTTCGAGTAGAAATCCCATATTTTTGTGGTGATGACGTCCAAGAAAGAAGTCTTGAGATGCATTTGCTATGTTAGATGCTAGAGGTATATTCCATGCGAGGATGAAGCATTTGGGAGAGCAAGATTACCTCTTAATTTGCAGAGGATTATATTTTATGAAACAAATACCTTTTTATCGAATGTCGGTAAAAAATTATCGAAATTACAACAAAATTAAAAAAAAATCAGTAAAGATATATAATAATGAAAACAATGAAATGATATAATAACATATAATCAATTATAGCATTCATTTTAGTGAGTTTTTTTTTTATATAAATGCCATTAATTTAAAGTTAATTTTGTTAAAGAGGGTTTTAAAAAGTTGAAGAACTCGAAGCAATTATTTACTACGTGTGTCATTTTGAGTTAAAGTATCCAATTTTTTGAAAACTAATTAATTGATTGGATAGAAATTATACAACAAGGCTTTGTCAACCGATGAAGTTACAAGAGAGAGAGAGAGAGAGAGAGAGAGAGAGAGAGAGAGGGAGGGAGACTAATTCTCCAAATATTACAAGCCAACACAATTTCTTGAAGTGGTAATTCCACCATCCACGACAAGATTATGACCACTAACATACTTGGATTCATCGCTAGCTAGATAAAGTGCAGCCTCGGCTATATCTCTAGCCCTTAGAGTTGGACCTTTTAGGTTAGCCAGGCCTCTAACAAAGTCTTCCATCTTCTCCACTTCCTTTTCACTAGGCAATCCAAAGTTCAAGCAATCTTCCTCTTCATCGCCACTTCTCCACGCGTTAACAAGCATAGATGTAGCCACCCCAAATGGAGAGATGCAATTGACTCGAATCCCATACCTGCCAAGCTCACATGCTGTGTTCTTTGTGAGCCCAACAATGGCATGCTTCGAAGCTGTATAGGCATGAGGACCAAGCCCTCCCATGACACCAGCTACACTGGCTGTGGAAATAATACACCCAACTCCTCTAGGAATCATCACTCTTGCCGCGTGCTTAATTCCTAGCGCCATGCCTCTAACATTCACATGCATGACACGATCAAATTCTTCAGCATCAAAATTGACAATGCTCTTGTTCTTTGATTGATTTCCAAGCACCCCAGCATTGTTGAAAAGAACATCTAGCTTACCATGGTGAGAAACTGTGGAGTTTATCAGGTTCTCAATGTCTTCTTCTAAGCTAACATCACAGTGAACAAAGGAAACTGAAGGGGCTAGTGAGTTTGCTAGCAAAGTTCCGAGAGTATCCTCAACATCAGCAATCACTACTTTGGCACCATGTCTAGCAAAAAGCCTTACTGTTGCCTCTCCAATTCCTCGAGCACCACCTGTGACCACTGCTACTCTTCCCTCCAACCTACATAAAAACACCAAACAATTGAAGTAAGTTTCCTGTGTTTGCTCCCAATTCTCTTCTTGCTAGCAAGCTAGCCTGAAACAAATGCCTTGAATGGTTTTAAACATTCAACCTACAGAACATACAGGGACACGAATTAAGAAATTAAGGTAAAAGGGGAAATACCTTCCAGGAGAGCAAGGACTGTTTTCTGTCGTCGACTTTTCCCTTCCCGCGGCATAAAAGCTTTGAAGGGTTTTCTCTTGCATCACTTGACAAGGCATGATTTATCACGGTAGACAAACAGTATGCAAGAGGGAGAAAGGCAGAGGCAGAGGCAGAGGCAGAGGGGGGAATAGACTAGTGTTGGTGAGAGTAAGAGGACAGACGGAGGGTTATATATAAGGTTTTGGGGGTTTTAAGGCTTTCCCCATTTTAAGATGGATCTTGGAATTGGTGCTAGATTTTCATGCTTGTACTTCATCTATATGGGTGGAAATTTCTTCTGGGAAGACTCAATTATTTTAATATTTGATTTTTCTTAGATTTTTTTCAAGGAGCTATTTTCTACATATTGTAGTTAACTCACCAAATTTCTTCCTGTTTTTGACCTCACTCCATTATTTTAGACGTTGAAAAAAAATCAAGATTGTATTCCGGATAATTATTTGAATATTGCAACGTAATTATGTTAGCATCTGAAAAAAAAAAAAGACATGAAATTTGATTTTATTCCAAATTCCCCATGTATTGGAGCATTATGATGAACAAAAGGGAACAATATCGCTCGGAATAGAGATGCCAAGAGAGAGAAAAGGAGATAATGATTGTTTAAATAAAATATCATTTTCCGCAATACTATTTCTCATAAAGTGCCCTATTTTAGTAATTAAGTTTAAAATATATACTCTACCGTGAATATACCTTAGTTAAGCTACGGTTTATTTTTGTGTTTGGAAGGGTTTTGAAAATACATTTAATTTAAAAAAAATATTAAATTAGTATTTTTTATGATTTTAATACATTAATATTAAAAATAAAAATAATTATTATAATATATTTTCAAATAAAAAACATCATATATCATGCTATCAAGCACATTTAATTTTCTTATAAAAAAAAAAAATTCGTCTCGCTTTCCCGTATGATCCCACAGGATAAACTGCTTTGGAAAATGTTTTCAAAACACGTCATTGACCAGACTCTTCCAAATGTCTCAAAGATTCATGCTAGCCATAATTTTGCTAAAATAGTCAATACCGGATTGTTAAATTTTGTCATCCATCTGATAGTGACGTGTTTCCGTTTTCATTATTTTAAAAGTATAAAAAAATTATTTTGTAAATATAATTTTTTATATTTTTTTCTTTAATTAGACATTTTTTTTTTATCTCTTTTATATTTATTTATTTTATCTTGAAATCCTAACCAAATAAAAATACACTCGTGGGTGGGTGTTGGCCGTATTTTCTACCATGGAAACAAGGGTAGAAAATTCAAACTTCGTTGGATACAAAATCCTTAACCATGTTTGGTGGAATTCAATTACCATCTAAAATAAGAACTTTTTTCTTTCTTTTTTAATTTATTAAAAATGAAGAATCAAATCTCAAATCAAAAACAGAGACATGATGCCATTTAATTTATTTATTTATTTTTATTTTAAAGTGATAAAAATAAAAAACTTCATTCATAATGGGTGTTATTATAATCAACCAATTAAAAGGTATACATAAAAATACAATCGAACAATTATAATTTTTAATTATTCAAAATTCTTGATTTTATCCTTTGATTTGGTACTTGATTTCTTATACGATCAAAATTCTTGATTCTATCCTTTATTATCATAATAATATCGTTTTTTATGCAAATGTGTTTGGTATTACAGTGCAGTGTGTTTTTAAAAATATTTTTATTAAAAAATGATGATTTTTTAAATTTATTTTTAACATTAAAATATCAAAACCATGGAAAAAACAAAAAAAATTAATATAAAAATTTTTCGAACTAAACACAATTAATATAATGATTTTTTTATTTACAATTTGAATTTTAGAAACTAAACTCCAAGTCTAATCTTTAACATCATAATAGCCTTTCTTATGTAAATGTGTTTGGTATTGCACTGCATAGTATTTTTAAAATGTTTTTCGTTTGAAAATATATTAAAATGATGATTTTTATTATTTATTTTTAATATTAAAATATCAAAATCATCCCAAAAAAAATTAATGTAATGTTTTCTCAAACTAAACACAATTTTAAACACGAAAAACAAAAATAAAAAGTGTCTTAATAGCTGTGAATTTATACCTGGATTGGATATCAAGTGCACATGAACCACAATCTCTTGCTTTGTTATTTTTCTAGAGACACTGTACATTTAATAAATGTTCTATAGATTTGATTCCATGAGCTGGAGTTTTTTAAATTTGTTGCTCCTTTTCCTATCATTTGGTTCAAGTGGATTGGGAATCTCCTCCCACATGGACTAGCCGGGTGGATCCTTTTTCAACTACATTTAGATCCACGTCCAGATCCTGCGTTGATTTTTGACTTGGGTAGTGTTAGAAAAAATCGTGTTTTTTAACTGTAATTATTATTATATTTGCAAATATTTTTTTAATTTTATTATTATTTAAAAAAAACATAAAAACATGTCTCGAGAACAAACTTGCCTGCACACCATTTTATTCTACATATTTAATTCGAGATAATTTGATATAAAATTATTTTTCTTTTTAATATTCTCTATGTATTAATATTAAAAATTAAAAAAAAATCTAAAAAAATTCTTCCAATGACAACAACAAACAAACAAATCAACACATTCAAGTATTGAAAAGAGGAAAATACTTTCTTGGTGGGAAAGATTTATTTTTTCACATGTCAGAGCTGACCAAACATTTGGAAAGCTTAGGACCACTTTCCATGGAAGTGGATTTCTTGAGAGAAACAAGGCCGTGTAGTCTGTCCACTTGAGCATGAAAAATCCTCATCAACAGAGATACACACACTCCTCCATCGCTCTCTGATACCTACTACCTTCTATATTTTTAACAGTATCGTACGCTCCGTTTATTCAAACGAGAATCACATCAGATCCTCATGGAGATTGCATCTTGAGCAGGCCAATCTGGCAACGGGGAAGAGTAGATTTCACATTTGCTAGCCATGTGTGCCGCAGCAACGGGTCAAAATCAAGCAGCTGTGGTGCAAATCATTGGCTCTCGTCAAGACATGCAGGCTCCTCGATCAGCATATATCCCCCCTAGCTTGCTGTCAAACATGGCATCGAGAAACTTGTACGAAGCAGCCTCGCCTCTATCTAATTACATGTTGCTATAAAGAATACAGAGAGCTACACGTGAAGCCAAATTAAGCAGAGTGTGAAAACAATCCTTGATAGTAGAGCTTCCGCTGATAATTAATGGTAATGTGTAATCACTTCTCCTGGATTGATGATCCTTGCTTGATTATGCTGTGAAGAAGATACTCGGAAGATCATGAGCAACAATTAGAACAAGATACCCTTGTCTTGTTCTAGTGGCAACAACTAATTAACCTTTAAATACGTGATATTCTTGTGTTGTTATATGTTATTTTGGATCACAGCTTCCATTACTGACTACTGAGTTACTTAACAATAATGTCATGGCGAAAGTCTATGGTTTTTTTCTCGTTTGTCCGAGGCTAGAACATTAGATCTAATTTTCTCCCCCTGTTTTTTTAACAGGACACGTTTATTAAGCTAACGGGCTTCCATTGTTAAATTGTTAATTTTGTGAAAATAAAAAAAATTATTAGAAAAGATTTTAAAATATAATTTATATTATTTTTTAATATATATTTTTAAATGAAATTTTTTTAGATTTAAATCTTGTAAAATTTTATATTGAGTTGTGTTTAATTTTTATCAATAAATATTTAATAATTTAAATTATTAGATAGAATTTTAAAATATATATTATATAATTTTTAAAAAAATTATGGATAAGGTGAAAACAAAAGATGTAGAACTGCCCGTGTCATTGACAAAGTCCGACTGTTTGGAATTGCGTTTATAATGGAATTGCGTTTATAATTGTGTTTTATTAAATTTTAAATTTTTATTTTTATTAAAATTAAATACGGTTTATATTTTTTGGATCGTTTTGATGTACTAATGTCAAAAATAATTTTTAAAAAATAAAAAAACATCATTGACATGTATTTCGGCACGAAAAGCTATTTGAAAAGCAACCGCAACCACACTGCCAAACACGCAATATTGGCTTTTGTTTCTGTTTTTAAAGATATTTTTAATTTTAAAAAATATTTTAATAATTTTTATGATTTTGATGTTTTTATATAAAAATAAAAATAAATTATTTAATATATCTTTAAATAAAATATTATTTTAAAAAATCTTACACCACCCTTTTGAAATTCCTTCAAATAAATTTTAACTGCACATGGCATTGACAAAGTCTAAATGGTGGCTTTTGTTTCTGTTTTTAAAGGTATTTTTAACTTTAAAAAAATATTTTAATAATTTTTATGATTTTGATGTTTTTATATAAAAATAAAAAAATATTTTAATATATTTTTAAATAAAATATTATTTTAAAAAATATCTTACACCAACCTTTTAAAATTCATCCAAGTAAATTTTAAATGTTTTCACAGCTGATTATTTGGATTTGAAGACTGTAGACGGAAAGCTTAGTTGGGAGTCCATGACTTTCGACGAAACAATTTCTTTATATAATATTGGGGATTCCGTTGATGTTTAAATTAGGAAAAACATGGGAGAGATGTAACTTTAAAAGCTTTGTGTTATATATTATAGAAATAGTAATATATTATAGAAATAGTAATTAAAGATGATAAATATGAAAAGGGTTTTCTTTTTATGTTATTTTTAATATATTTTTAATTAAAAATATATTAAAATTTATTGTTAATATCAACAAATTAAATATTAAAAATAATAAAAAATTAAATTTTTAAAAAACACAAACTAGTGCAACGTTCGTAATCAAGGGTAAATAAGGATAAACATGCGAGGTAATAGCCCCTTGAGATCAATACCTTGTCATGTCAATCATCATTCACAGGCCCCACCCATAGCAAGATACTCACCCATCCAACCCAAGAGGCCTGCCTCGGAATCAGGTCAGGGTTGCCAAGGCGCGAGTCTTCTCATGGGAGAAACAGCCCCTAGTCCATTACGAAGCTACCAGATCGTTTGGATGGTGAGATTGCGCATGTTGGGTCTCTTAGATCACCTTGAAAGTTGAGCCTCTCTCCCTGGGTTCAGGTATGGGATCACCTTGAAAGTTGAGCCTCTCTTTCTGGGTTCAGGAATGGGATTGCCTTATCCGAGCATGGGATCACCTTGAAAGTTGGACTTGGATATGATGCCCGCGCGTCGGTGCGATTTTTTATTATGTAAAAAAAAACGATAGAATAAAAAAAAATCAAGTCCTATATCATTTATGGCAATTTAGATAATATAAAAAATTGTTAATAATTAAAAAAAAAAAAACCACACCCTCGGAGCACTCCGAACCATCAACTAAAAAAACATCAAGTAAATTTAGACAAATATCATAAACTTAATCTAATTTTAAAAACTTGTAAACCCTCTATCAATAAATTTAAATATTATACAATTTAATTTTAAATAATAAAATTATTGAAAAAACTATTCATAAAAAATATATAAAAAACCAGCAAAAAAAATAAAGCTAAAATCTGACAGAAAAAAACTTAATGAGAATGAAATATTGAAAAAAACTTATCTCAAACAAAATAAATTAAAATTAAAATAATTAAGACCAAATTTAAAAGATTAAACAAATTATAGGGGGGTAAAATTGAAAATCATTTAATATATTGTTTAACTTATTTTATAAATGAATAATTTTGAGTTTTTTAAAAATAAAAAATTTCATTTAATAAAGTTAGTTGGTTTATATTTAAATAACTCATTTTTATTTCTGAAACATATAAGAAGTTAATTTCACTACAATAAGAATTAAGGACATAAATTGAAGGAAAAAAACCCTAACTCCCTTGTATTTCTATTGACACGGTAAATTAGCTCTGGTGAAAAACAATGGCCAAAATTTACCCTATGTCTGTAAAACATTAACGAGTAGGACTAAATTCGATTATATTGTAAGATGAATGCCAATTAAAATATTTAAAACATAAAAAAAAAAAAAAAAAACTCGGCAAATTGAGGATGGAACATGGCAGTGGATAGGTTGGCTCAAATGGGAAGGGTGATCTAAAACCCATACTTATAAATTTAATTGGGCTCTAATTGGGCTCGTATCAACAATTAACCCATGAACTAATGAAACCTAACTTGAATTGGGTTGGATCTATAGGTCTGAGCTTTAGTACAAGCTAATCTGAAAATTTTAGTGCACCTGACAATGAAGGGACACTTATATCTTGTTTATTTTTGTATTTAAAAATTGTTTTTTAAGAATTTTTTTTTTATTTTTATTTTAAATTAATATCTTTTTAGTATTTTTAAATTGATTTGATGTGCTATATTAAAATTTATTTTTTAAAAAATATATTATTTTAATGTATTTTTAAGTAAAAATACACTTTAAAAAATAATCCTTATTATATACTCCAAATCTAGTCTTACATGGGTTTTACTCTGTATCATACTCTTTTTTACTGATACGAAATTGCTTTGAATATTTCTAAGAAAAAACCATAAAACAGACGGCTTAACCTGTGAACGGAGACTCAAGTAAGATTAGTCTCTTGACTAGTACACGAGAAGCCAACTGCACATTGCTCTAGATTTTTATCTGCACAAATTGACAAGTGTTCTATTTGGATAGAGACTAGCACTGTTCCTTTTTTATTTTTCTTTTTTTCCATCATGTACCGTCACCATCTCTTCCTGTTCCTGTTCCTGTTCCTTCAATGCCAACGTTGTTTTGTGTTTCCTAAATTACACATGTAAATATTCTTTCTTTATTTGTTGGAGCATGAAAGAAACTAATTTACATTGACTGTGTATCTGAGATTATTGGGGGTAATTGAGGGTATAGTTGTGGCTGTTTTTTGAAATATTTTTTAATTGAAAATAAATTAAAATAATATTTTTTTATTTTTTAAAAATTATTTTTGATATCAGTATATTAAAATGATCTGAAAATATAAATAAATATTAATTTAAAATAAATAAATAAAATTTAATTTTTTTAAAAAAATACTTTTAAAATAAAAAAATAATAAAGCAATATAGTTTACTATTATTAACAATACTTTAAAAGACGTGGGAAAGTTACTGTAGCTTTCCCCACGCCTTTTATGCATCAGTGTTTTACTATGCACTGCACAACGAAATTCTTAATTGTTTTATTTACTTATTTTTTATGCTTTTATGGTTTTTTTTTTGTTTTTTCTTTGTGTTTTTTTCTTTTAATGAATTTTTTTTGTTTAATTTAGTTTGTTAATGTGAATTTTTTTTATTTAGTTATCAAACTTTCATGACAGGGATCTCAGGTTTGACAAGTTAACCTGGTTTGACGAGTTAAACCGAAATAATTTTTTTTTGCTTTTTTTATTTTTAATCAATTTTTTTCGTTTCGTTTAGTTTAGTTTGTTAATGTTACTTTTTTTTCTATTTAATTACTAGACTTTCATGATATGTATCCTGGGCTTGATGGGTTAACCTGGTTTGACACATTAATCCAGTTAATTATGGGTTAACCTGTCAATTTTTTTTTCTATTTAGTTATCAAACTTTTATGACACGAATCTCAGATTTGACGAGTTAACCTGGTTTGAAGGGTTAACCTAGTTAATTTAGATTTTTTTTTCTTCATTTATGTTTTTTCTTCCTGTTGGTTTTTTTTAATTAATCTATTTAATTATCATATTTTTATGGCATGATCTTATAGCCAGACCCACATCCAAGGCTCCTGGATCCGGTGTTATAGCCAGACTCACTTAAACTTGAGTCATGTAAATTTAATATTATTATTAATATTATAAATATTACTATTAAGTTAAGCGTTGCAGCTGGATCCAAGGCTCTTGGGTATATCTTTGCAGAAAAACTTAACACTATTAGATCTTTGTTTTTTTTGATATTTTTTATGCAAGAAAAAAAAATTAACCTGTTGCATATACCTTTGTTTTTTTCCTTTTTCTTTTCCTTTTTAAACCTTTTATTATGGACTGCACCATGCAGTCCACAGTGAAAAAGCTGATTCCTTTATTTTTTTTCTATAGTTTCTTAATATTAATTTTTTTTGTTTAATTATCAGACTTTCATGAAACGGATCCCGGGTTAACCCAGTTGATTCAGATTTTTTTTCTTTTTCTTCATTAGTTTTTTTCTTCATGTAGGTTTTTTTTCTCTTTGCTTTTTTCTTTTTAGTTAATCTTTTTTTAATTTAGTTCATTAATATTAAATTTTTTTCTATTTAGTTATCACACTTCTATGACACGAATCTCAAGTTTGACGGGTTAACCTGATTTACGGGTTAACCCAGTTGATTCTGTTTTTTTTTCTTTTTCCTCATTAGTAAAAGACTGATGTCTTTTGTTTGTTTTTTTTCTTTTTAATTATTTTTTTTCATTTAATTTAGTTTGTTAATGTTCAATTTTTTTCAATTTAGTTATCAAACTTTCATGACTAGGATCCCGGGTTTGACGGGTTAGCCCAGTTAATTCTGGGTAACCCGTCAATTTTTTTTCTATTTAGTTATCAAACTTTCACGACTCGAATTCAAGGTTTGACGGATTAACCTGGTTTAAAGGGTTAACCCAATTAATTCAGATTTTTTTTCTTTTTCTTCATTAGTTTTTTTCTTTCTATTGATTTTTTTTCTTTTTAATTGATCTATATAATTATCATACTTTTGTGACATAACCTTGTAGTCAAACTTACATTCCAGGTTATTGGGTCTGGTATTGCAGCCAGATCCACTTAAACTTGGGTCATACAAGTTTAATGTTATTATTAATATTATAAATAGTATTTTTGGGTTGGGTGTTGTAGCCAAAATCAAGACTCTTGAATATAACTTTGCAAAAATATTTGATATTTTTAAATATTAGTTTTTTATATTTTTTATTAAAAAAATATTAACTCGTATCATAAGCGCGAGGAATGTAACTAGTCCCTTACCGTAATTTAAAATGTCTATTAATGCATCATGACTTGCTCGATGCCCTTGAACTTCTTAGATTTTAGACCATTTACTTTGCTTTCATGTCACCTGTCGTGTGGTTTAGTGTCGCGTCCTCGATGTCCTATCACTTACAAAAATCAAGTACTATATAATATAATTAGATCGATTATATTTATGAGAATCAATCGATTACTTGTAAAATTCATTCATAATTCTGCATCGTTTCCGTCAAATATTATGATATTTAATTGAACTATTTTTTAGAGAATATATATCATAAATTTGAGTTTTTCCAAAATTCTATTGTCATTGTAGAAGAAAAAAGCATGACTTTTGGATTTTTCCAAAGATATTTGAATTAATTTGTACATGCTTTGTCGCCACAAAAAGATGTCCTATAATATTATTTTTTTTGCCTGTGCTGTTTTTTTATTTGTTTGTTATTATGTTTTACAGTGTTTTTATTAATTTTATTTTTTTATATTTTTTCATCGTTTTAATATGCTAATGTTAAAAATAATTTTTTAAAAATAAAAAATATATTATTTTGATACATTTTCAAACAAAAAAATACTTTAAAAAACAACCACTACTACACTCTTAAACATCCTTTCTATCTTTGTCCAACTGAAATTGGATATTGCTCACAACTTGTCAATGCAACCTATTATCCAAATTACTAATCCCTCAGCGGTATTGTGTCTCAAGATATAAATTGCTATTCATTACAAAGGTATGATTACTATATATTACTATTTTTTTTCTTTGATCGTTTTAATTTTTGTCTTTGCTTCAGAAGTAAGATGATATTTTCACCATGACATAAATATCTTTTGAGGATTGTGTAACGTTATTTTGATAATTATGTTTTTTAATGCACAATGAAATTACTAATGTAATCCTTGAATAAATAATCAAACGCCTTCAACACAGGGGTGTTTTTGTATTTTCATATTTTACAAAACAATATAATTATTGTGTTACCCTTATCATTTGAATTTTTTATTCTTGACTTCAGGGGCTTAGTTATAATTTCATCACGGTCCGTTTGTTATTGTTATTTAGTCCTAGGGGCATTCTTGGTTCTGTACAAATAGAAAAATACAAAAGTTGCTAACGTGTGTTTTCCTCTTCTTTCTCGGATTGTGTTCTAGCCATGCAAAAAATTATATCAGCAGTTCAATTTATTTATTTTTATTCAATCCATTTTTTCTTATTTGCAATTATTTTATTTACGTTAATTATTTTTTATTGGATTTTATTATTTATATCACCCCTGATCATTTGATTTTTTAATTTATATTTAAATTTAGTCATCGTTTTTTTAATTCTTATTTGTTTTGTTTTGAATCATTTTATTGATTGTTTTGATTTTTTCCAATTCAACCCCTGGTCATTTATTTTCATATAATTGTTATGTCAAATTTGGTTATAATTATTTTAATTACTATTTTTTAATCGTTTTATTAATGGATTTGTTTTTTACAATTTTATCACTGAACATTTAATTTCATTTTATTTTTACGTCGAATTTAGTTCTAATTCTTTTAATTGCTATTTGTTTTATTGATTATTTTTTCAATTTCATTCTTTAATATTTTTTTGATTGAGAATCTTACTTCTTTTTTATTTTGGGTTCACCTTTAATGGTGTCACCCCGGTTTCATGATCTGGGTAATAGATCTAAAGGATTATCCCGAGTCGACTTCTATTTTTGTAATATATTTTTTGTATGTGTTTTTTTAACTTTCCTATTTATAGGGTCATCCTAATATCATGTCCAATGTCATGTTTTTAATTTATTGACCCGGGTTGGCAGTCAGGTTTGCTCGAGGCTTTTTTTGCTATCTTTTTTTTTTGCTTTGACAAATCGTTAAAATTTATATTTTGAAACTAGATTATAATAAACTTCTTGACATGACTCAGGTCCATGATTTCACATGTTGCAAACTTTTTAAGATTTGATTATATTTAGAATGTTTGTACAGGGTTGCTTGGTTCTTACAAATGTTTTTAATTTCACCCCCGATGATTTTTTTTAATATTTGAAGTTTGTTTTGTATTCTTTTAATTGATATTTATTATATTTGAGATTATTTTTTTATTTTTTTATTGGTTTGAATCCCCTTTTGTTTTTTCTATCAAGTTTTATTCTCATTTTTTTGTAGGTTTTTTTATTAATATTTTTTATACCGAGCTTATCCTTCAAAATTAAATTAGTTGAGAAATATGCTTGTTAATTGAATATGAGTCAGAAATTTCATGGGATGCGACTTTTAGATATTAGACCAAGTTAAAAAGGCTTGTCAATTTGCCCTGCTTTTTTTCTTTTTTTTTTAAATTGATTTTTTCATATTTTTATTTTCTTTTTTTAATTGATGTTTTGTTATTTTTTTGGTTACTTCTTTTTTTAATTTTTTTTTCCAATTTGATTCTATTTGGTTAGATCTCAACATTTTTTTTTATTTCACCTCTGCTATTTTTTAATCTATAAATAATCTATCATATTATAAATAATTTTTAATTTCACCCTTTATGGTTTTTTTAATCTTTTGGTCCAGATTCTTTTAATTGAATATTTTTTTTTGTTTGGGATAATATTTTATTTCAAATTTTACCCTCATTAATTCTTTTCTTGTTTGATTTTAGCTCTATTTTTGTTGTTGTTCCTTTTCTTTAACAAGTTTTTTTATTAAATTTTTTTCCATATATTTTACTCTTCAAAATTAAATTGGATAATATTCAAGTTTTTTTATTAAACTTTGATCCATAATTTAACAAGTTGCAAGTTTTTTAGATCAAACGAGGTTTAGGAGGTTCGTTTAGTTTTTTTTTTGTTTTTTTAAGCTGATGTTTTTTGTTTTTTGGAAATTTGACTCGTTTTTTTTAGTTTTCTATCAGTTATTTTGGCATTAGGTTATTTGATAATTCAAATATGCTGGAGTGTTTTTTTTTCATATTATTTAAATTGTCACTTTAATCAATCACCTGGGATTTGATTTTTTTTAATCTATTACTTTTTTTACATTAAAAAAATTTCAACCCACGACGAAGCACGAGCAACATATCTAGCGTCTTTAATGTATCATGTTGAGATTTGGATTTGGGTTCGAAGTAGCTTTTCTAATGACATTAGTTTTGATGTAGCGTGTGTGGTATTGTTGTGACATGTGCTTGTTAAATATATTTTTTTTTATTAAAAATATATTAAAATATTTTTTTTCAAATTTTGATATAAAAAATTGAAATTATTGAAAAGCACTAATAAAATCAATTTTTCTTTGTTTAAAATTAATTTTTTTAATATTGTTGGATTATTTTGATATGATGATGTTAAAAATAAATTTTAAAAAGTAAAAAATATAGTTATACAAAACTCTCTTGAATAAATTTTGAAGGAAAATGCATTTTTAAAAGTAATTTAAAAGTAGAAGCTCCCACTAGAAATTCACTAACTTGAACAAAATGTAAAGGCATAATTGGTAGTGCAGTCAGGTAGGAATTAGGGTAAACAGTTACAATCATTGATTGGATTGGATTGTACGATTAAATTATTCCACAGATCAAAAAAAAAAAAAAGATCTGATTTTGATATATTGCCTTTCTCAAAATTACATGTTCGTTACATGTTCAAAATGGATTGGATTGGATTGAATTGTACTCTAGTAGAACTAAAACCATGGCAGCATAAATTTATTTATGATGCAGAAGCTTAGACATGTATAGACAAGTATAGGAGCCCCAATTGCATTTAACTTATTGGTTGGAGATACGAATTTTTCTTTCTTTTTTATTAACTATAAAATAAGAGATCCAAAATAAAAGTTATGATTATTTTTTTAATTCATAGTATTGTGGAATTCGTTACCTATCTATTTAAAATTTATTTAATTTATATTTGAATCATAGTTATCAAAATTAAGTTGGTAGATTCATTTGAAATCTAGTTTAGATCGGAGTTTATTTTATATTATTTTAGCATTAACTCAGTTAAATTAAAATAATATAATAATTTAACTCATGATTTGATTAACCGAATTCAAATTTAGCACGATCAAAACTATAAGAACTAAAAATAAAAAACCGAACCATCTAGTAGGTGACACACTGATAAGATTTTGAAATTAAGAAGTTGTGGTCTCATGTTCGAACTCTGTGGTTGCTAATATGATAGTCACTGAAGGCTTACATGGTTGTTAACTTCAGAACCCGTGAAATTAGACGAGGCGTGTAAAAGCTAACTAAAATACTCAGGAAAATTAAAAAAAAACCCTAAAAACAGTCAGGGATAGTATGACTAAAATTGATGATAATGAAAATTACTCTTCATTAAAAAAGAAATAGATAATAAGAAAACGAGGCTCATGATTCATAAGCCTTTAACTTCTATGTATTTCCAACCATGCCCCAGATAGACTTCATTAATGGATCATTCAATTATGAAGCTAAGAAATGCAGACAATCTTGGCTTGCAGACGATCTTCTTTTTTTTCCTCCCTCCATTAATGAACACGTTGCCGCCCTCACGTACAGTTGTTGCAGCTGAGAGATCATTGGGAAATGGAAAAGGCATTGATTGCTACTGCCTCGAAAAGCATCCCACTGCATCAGCCAAAGCTTTAAAGCAAAGATTACATGATTATATCCAATTCTAAGTACATGTAGGGCTTTCCATCCCATTATTTTCGGTTTTTCTTTTATGTAATAAGCATGATATGGCTTGAAGCATTTTGGAGATGATGAATGGATTTATTTTTTTATATTAACATGTTTTTTTTGGTAATTCTATATTATTATTATTATTATTATGTTAGTTGAAATATAAATAGAGATATCTTGGTCTAGAAAAAAATAAATAGAAGGACGTGAGAAAAATATTCTCATTATATTGTAACTATAAAAAAAGACATTCTAGTATATCTAGTGGTTTATTAGATCTTACCCTGAATAAACAAATAAAATTAACTATTTCTCATTACATTGTAATAATAAAATAAATTAAAAAATATTAGGACTCCAACCCGCTTTATTAAGAGGATGTTTGAGAGTATGATAATGGTTGTCTTTCAAAGTATTTTGCACTCGAAAATATATAAAATGATTTTTAAAAAAAAAAAATATTTTTGATATCAGCACATCAAAATAATCAAAAAAACATAAAAAAACTAATTTTAAGTAAAAAATTCAAATTTTCAGAAAACACGGTTTCAACCACGTTTCCAAACGCTACGTGAAAGAAGCTGTTATATATATAATTATTAGAGTGTTTGATAATGCGATGCATGATAATTTTTAAATATATTTTTTAATTAAAATAATATTTTTTATTTTTCTATTTTTGATATTAATACATTAAAATTATCGGAAAAACAACTAAAAAAATATCAGTTTAATGTTTTTCAAATAAAAAACAATTTGAAAAACATTTTAAAAAAAAAGTTTATCCCATTAATAAACACACCTATTTACATGGGTAATTAACACTTAATCAAAAAAAAAATATAGCTTTAATTTTGATACGAAAAACTAGTAAAAAACGATGAATATTAAAGGGGTTGCTGTAATATTAGCATCAACAAATGTCAAAGCATGTTATGCAAATGTATATGAATTTAATAATCTGGTTCTACTACTATATATTAAAAAAAATTTGGAGGACATTTAATCAATTTTTTTTCTCTAAATGTTAGTCCCGTAAATTAAATCTACAAAATCTAAGAAAGAGACAGTGCATCTTCAACCACATGCCAAGTCTTTAAGATTACTAAAATCAAGTCTAATAAGCTAACGAACGTAGACGGTGTGCTGGCATGCTACTAACGGTTCTGTTAAATCCAAGACACCGTATCTCTATCTGGGAGGATAGCCTAACAGATTACCTAACACTGCATCATCATCATCTTGTACCTAGTTTTCATAGGTAGTTGGTGTTTGCCATGGGCCCAGCCCTTTCAGTTAGCCTAACCCTTCAATAAACATGCTACTTAACGCTCCAAGATTTTCAACCCGGTGGGTAAATGGAGCCTTGATTTTCATGTCAATATTGCGTATTGTCAATGCCACGATGAAATAATTGATGAATTGGACACAGGCACTTTTTTTTTTTTTAGGTATTTGTTTTCTTTAATCTCAGGAGGGAAAGTCGTTTGAAATTGTGTTCTAAATGGGGTTTTTTTAAATTTATTTATTATTTTGATATGCTAATGTGAAAAATATTTTAAAAATAAAAAAATATATTATTTTAATATTTTTTCAAGTGAATAACTAAAAAAATATAACCCTTTCCAATATTTTCTATATGCAATTAGAACATTAACAACACAGATGGATTACAATGGAGGTCAAAGTTTTGATTACTGTCTCCGTGGACAAGTGTCTATATCTTAAGTGATAACCTTTTCTTTTAACTCAATTAAAAAAAAAAATCGATTTAATTTTGACGTGTAAAAATTGGGTAAAAAAGTGTAAAACCACAAATCTAGAATTGAAAATAATCTATTTAGATAAATTGGGTAAAATTTATTTTTAATTCCTTTAGCTGGTTTGTTCAAGTATGAAAATAATTTAGAATTGAAAAGGATATTGAAAAAAAATGATAATATATAAAACTATATATAAAAAATACAAATATAGAAGGATTAAATTAAACAGTAGAGGAAAAAACTTTAACCATTAAAAAAAGACAATAATAAGGAGAGTTATTACTGGGCAAATAGCTTATGCCTTGTGGATCTGGTGATGCCCGTGAGACCATGAGAAGAATGGGTACTGAAATGAAAAAAAAAATTAAAAAAAAATAAAAAACTTTAGAAGGGAAAAAGCTAGCTAGCAATCAATCAACCATGAAGAGAACAAGGAGCATAAAAAAGGCATTACCGGAAAGGAAGAAAGCGATTGACAAAACCGTCCCAAGTTCTTTCCTGCGTTAGGTTACAAAAACCTATAAAGACAAAATTCCCGTGAAGCTTCCTTGTTATTTCTAATGTCTTTTCTTGGACAAATAGCAATAGCTACTTTTTATAAAAATTATAATGATATTGTTTGAGATTGTAATAATAATTATTTTTTAAAAGTGTTATTTGTTTTGAAATATATTAAAGTAATATATTTTTTTATTTTTTAAAATTTATTTTTAACATCAGCATATCAAAACAACTTAAAATTCTATAAAAAATAATTTTAAAATATATTTAAACACAAAAACAAATAATATGTTTGGTGTTGCTTTTTCTTTTGCGTTTGGCATGGGATACAACTCTCCACAATAAAAAAAACGGAAGAACAAAAACAGTAAATTCATACTTTTATTGATGTTTTTTTGCCTTTAGTAGTGAATCCACTACTAAAAGAAAAAACAGCGGCAAATACAAACATACACTATATTATGTTATTTTTTTTTTATAAAAAAACATTCTTGTTCGGCATTGAATGCAAAATAAAAACAATTTATGTTATTCCAAGAATAACTAATGACAATTACTCCAAAATAGGATAAATTAAGACATGGAGAAAAAAGAGAGTATAAAAAAATATATTTTTAATCTAAATGAAGATATTTTTATAATTTTTGGAGTATATATTTGTGTTAGCATCTCTTTTTAAAATAAATCGATAAAATAACCAAGGATATTTATTTAAAAAATAATATAGAATTTCTTATCAAAATAGCTAATTTTATAAAAATCTCTATTATTTACAATCCATATTCCATTATCCCTTTTATCCGTAGCTGCAAACACATGTACAGTTACAACTTTTTTATTTCAATGCAGCCCAAAAAAGCTTTTTATATCTTGTTTACCTCCCTATTCTTGCTATTTAATATGTATTTCACTTCTATGACTCTATTTCATTTGCCAAAAATATAAAAAATAAATAAACAATAATTTCACTCATATAAAAGCTAATTCAAGCGTACTCAAGCATTATAAAAGTATGTTTGATATTGTTGTAATGATTATTTTTTAAAATATTGTTATTTAAAAATTCATTAAAATAATACATATATTTTTTAAAATTTATTCTTAACATTAACACAACAAAACGATTTTAAAATATAAAAAAATAATTTAAAGTAAAAAAATCAAAAATTTAAATTTATTCAAATTGAAACTAAAAAACAAACTATCTCTAAAAAAAAAAAAACTATACCCAAGCAGTAAGTAAAAACATATCCCGTATCCTTTCTATTTCAAAAACATAAAATCTTAATCTTAAATTATTTAAAAAATAATTATTTTTATATCTTCATTTCCCATCTTATAATTTAAATATATTTCTACCGTCGTAGCATGAAACACAAAACTCAAAGCAAAAGCAAACTCGTACTCGGTAATTAGAATCGAAATCAAGTTTCAACATCATCAACAGCGATTAGTAGATTACCAGACAGCAAATCTTCTGGCTCCCGTGATGCTTTGGTGGGGCCCTTTCATAACCATTAATTAATCCCCGCGGATTATCCCTCCACCAGCTTTCAAAATATTAATCATGAAACGCTATAAGCCTATAAGGACGCGGTTGCATTACATTCATCCGTGATGTCCGTTTCAGGCCATTTATAGGCTCCACTTGAAAGCTTAATTTAATACTGCCTTCTCTCTCTCGTTTTCCTTTTCTTTTTAAAAAATAATTGTTTATTTATTGATTAAAATGTTTGTCACTAGACAAGCGTGTAATTACAGGGGTACCACGACAGTATGAGATCAAAATGCTTTAATTTTTTAAACTTTTTACTGGGCCCAGGATAGAAGTCCTGATGAACATAAAATTATATAATCCACGGTTGTTGTTTGAGAGATATAATTAATTAATTGTATGGCTTGCAAGGATTAACTTACTTTTTAAGAAATATAATCCACTGTGCTTTAAAAACAATTATTTATTTTTTAATTTTAAATTATTATTTTAGTGTTTTAATATTAAAAATAAATTTTAAAAAATAAAAATATTATTTTAATATATTTTTAAAAAATACTTAAAAACAACAATTACGACAATAATAAACACTAAAAAATATTATTTTAAGCTCTATTTGGTGTATTATATATATATATATATATATATATATCTTAAAATTATAGTAAAATTTATTTTAAAAAAGCTACAGTTTATAAATTTTTTTAAACCATAAATGTAAAATAAATCATGTGTTAAAAAAAGGAGAAATTTTATTCTTTCAAGCTTTTCAATGCCGTGGTAATTTATTAATCAACTAGGTTGGCAGTTGACTACCAATACTAAATTCACTTCTATTTAAATCTTAAATTAAATTATTTATATATGAATTGATGCATTTTAATATGAACAACAAACTTACGAGAGGCTTTTAAAAATAAAATTGTCAATTTGTATAAACAAACACTTGATATATTCAAGATTTAATAGCCACGCGATACTAATTTAAAAGCCACCACAGGGTTTGAAATTCAAATTTCATTTTTAATATAATTAAATTCGTAGACAAAACATACATTGAATCTACATCCTTTTTTTCTCCTTGAAAATAAAATATTTATATCAAAAGGAAAAAAATCATCCACTCGAACTACTTGAAGATAACATCTCAAATTATCTGTAAAAAAACAAGAAATGAATTTGACTAAAAATTTATAGCAAGAAAATATATTTTTTAAAAAATAAAGATGAATAAATCATGAGGATACAAGATATGATACATTAATTATACAATGCAATATTAAAAATAAACTAATAATAAAAATAAACTAATAATAAAAACAAGCAATTAATACCTTTGCCATGTCCCATGTTTCCTTCTTTATTTTTCCAATTCCTCCCCAAACTTTAATCCAAAAAATGTTATGATAATTAAAAGAAAAGTCCTTCCATTTCTTTTTTTTTAATCATATCCATTGCTTGGATTTAAAGGCAATCAAGCCGATAATTTATGATTCCACTAAAAAAGGTAGATAATTTATGACTCATAACTATCCACCACATGATGATGATTATTAAAAATATTAGACGAGCCAAGATCACCACATGCATGTATAATCCGTGGAGTGAGAACCACTCGATCCCAACCGACCAAAGACAAATTAAATAATATATTAATAAATACGGATTCAAAATATCAAAACATAGCATGATCCAATACATCCCTCCTCGCACATTAAACTCCACGATGCACGCCTTGTCTTAGCTAAACGACACCACATACGAGGCGTAATTCAGCCTCTTTTTTTCACCATCTTAATTCTTAGCCCCCAAAACTTTATTCTTTCTCATAATAAACCCAAAAAATATAGTAATATTCATTTGCATTTCCATTAAAAAAACACTAATCTCGTGAAAACATTTCTAAATTATAGATCATTTTTTTTATACATCGTGTATTATTTACTTTTATTTCATTTTTAAACTAAAAAATACTATATATTTGATAATTATATTATTTTTATATTAGCATAAGCACATTCACCATTTTTTTTAAAATTATTTATGATTTTTTTTAAAATAGCATGTTAAGCTAATATATATATATATTTTTTAGCCGTATTCTTTGTATTAAACAAGTATTACTATGCAAACAAATTTTTTAAGAAAAATCTTTATGTCAACACAAGCAACAATTTTATTTTATCATTGAAGGGTAAAAGAATACTTTTTCTTAATTCGTAGTCTGTATTTGTATTTCAATGAGAAGGGAGGTGAAATTATATTTTATACACGGAAAAACCTGAAAAATATTATATTATATTATGTTATACAGTATTAAAATGGAGATATAAAAAAATATAAAACGAAAAAATTAAATAGAGAAAGATAGAAAGTAATAAATATTACAAGGCGTTGATTCACACACTCAGTTGGAAGTCTCTCCACGTCTTTTTCTACAGAGTTCAGACGCATTCATTTTCTCTAACAAAAAAATAAAAAAAATAAAAAATAAAATAAAATCCCTCTCCTCCCACTCGTCCTCTTCGTCCTCTTCCTCGAGAAATGTAAGAGAGAGAGCGGAAAATCAAGCAACAGAGGCAGATACAGGGTGCAAAATCAGGGTTTATTTTGAGCAACTGATAGCTCGAGATTATAGTCAAAATGCCGTTGACGAGATACCAGATAAGGAACGAGTATAGTTTAGCCGATCCAGAGCTGTACAAGGCTGCTGATAAAGATGATCCAGAAGCGCTTTTGGAAGGTGTCGCCATGGCTGGCCTCGTCGGCGTCTTGCGCCAGCTCGGTGACCTCGCCGAGTCAGTCTCTTTCTCTCGTTTTCTTTTGGCTTGAGCTTGACCTGTGTTTGTTTGTTGCGTGAAATGCTAGTTTGCTCGGGCATGAGTTTGAGTTGGAAAGCGTGTTTTTGGATTTTTGAGTTTTTAGATTGGATTTATTTTTATATTTTTTAACCCTTAGTTATGGAAATGCTGAATAAATCTCTCTCTTTTTCTAAATTTAGTAATTGAGTTTTGTGCTGAATTGGAAATTTTAGTTAAGATTTTGAGCAAAATTAATTTGAAGAATTATGCTGTTCATTCTCATGGACTTATTTGTTAAAATTTAAAGGATTTTTTAACTGATAAAAACAATGAATTGTAGTTCAAAATGGCTGGGAAATAAATAGAGAAGAACAATGTCATTTCTAAAGAGCAGGTTCTCCTAATGGAATATTTATGTATATATAGCTGAAACAATGGCATAGGCTGTAAGTTGATTATCAATAATGCTCTTTTTGATCGTGTGTTCGTATGAAAGTCTATTCTTAGAGGAAAATAGCATTCTTTTCATTTCATAATCTAGAAAGCATGTTATAGAAGTTTTGGAAATTGTTTAATGTGTTAAATTTCACATTCGTTCGATTTTATGATTGGAGTTTATAGTGTTATGTTGTTACCTTCATGTTTCTTGAGACAGATAGTCGGTTTCTGTTACTCATGGTGTAATATGTTTGTGTTTGGTAATTGTTTAATTAAAGATGTTGTGATGTGGTGATTTTGGAACCATTAAAAGAATAAGCGCTTAAAGGAATTGACAAAATTAATCGTTCACATAATGGGGCACAATGTTGACCTGTCCAATCTTGAGATTTTTCTGGAGTGCTGTAGTTCATGCCATGCCCAGTAGTGTCAAAAGTAGTATCTGTTTATTTGGTCTCTATGGCTTAACTTTTGTCCACGTTGTTATAGTACTTTGCGACGTTTCCACTCTCCATTGTAATTCCAACATGAGAAATGGTTTTGATGGCTTTTTTTTCCTGGTTTTAAAAGGTTTGCTGCTGAGATATTTCATGGACTGCATGAAGAAGTTATGACAACTGCAGCAAGAGGCCATGGGCTGATGGCTCGGGTACAACAGCTCGAGGCAGAATTTCCTTCAATCGAGAAGGCACTTCTCTCCCAAACTAATCATTCACCATTCTTTGCCAGCTCAGGTTTGAAAACAATATGTTTTTCTAATTGTTTTATGACCTGTTGTTGTCTGGTATTGGTCTTTTCACTAGTAGGATGGAGACATAACCCAGCTGTGTCTTTTCTTTCATTTATTTTCGATGTTCTAAACCTTGCTAGGTAGCCTACCTTATATAAAAAAAGGGTAACTTGGTCTTCTTGTGAAATTTGTGAGAGTGATTTAGAAAGTAGGCAGAATGAGATAGAGTGCATTTATTGAAGAAACCTGGTGTGGTATTCTAATAAGTAGGAACTAGGAAATATTTAATATCAGCAACATGTCGTTTCTGAGAAATCAAATACAGGTGCAATTATCCCTAGAAGGTTCTTTTATTTATTTTAGGAAACTGTAGTGTGCCAATAAGTTTAGTATTTCTCATTAAAGCATCTGTGTACTGTATGGATGATATTCTGACATGAGAACATCAGAGTTTTGGTTCTTTAAATGCTAACTTTTATTGCAGGTGTTGACTGTCATCCTAATTTGCAAATGGAGCAGAATCTAATTGCTCGTGGAGACTTACCTCGCTTTGTAATGGACTCTTATGAAGAATGCCGTGGTCCACCACAGTTATTCCTCTTGGACAAGTATGATTATCAGTTTGCTTTGACTTTCTAATTACAATACCAAGGAAAAAAAGGCATATTTTATAATTGTGTCAATTCTGACAGGTTTGATGTTGCTGGGGCTGGGGCATGTTTGATGCGTTATACTGATCCATCATTCTTTAAAGTTGAAACAGCATCTTCTGGAATAGCAACTGTAGACATTCAGAGGGAGAAGAAAATTCGAAAAAAGGTAGGTAGTGAAACGATCATCACTATATATGTTGGTGTCAAATGAAGGGATATTCTTGTGAATGTTCCCCAACATAGGATTCAACCAAAGTTTTTATTTGACTAAACAAACTAGTCCACCTGCTGCCTATCTTTCAAATAGTTTTCTTTGGCCTGCAGGGTGGCCTTGTTGTATAGAAGTGGTTGCAATCCTTCACAATTTTGGCATGTTTGCAGTGTAATTGGACTAGTGGAACTTAAATGCTGACCTTAGCTCACCGCATCATGTAGTTTTCTCGTAGCTTGATTGTCATGGAAAAGCTTTAGCTGTGATAAAATAATGAGCAGTCATCATTATAATACAGCACATAGAATATATCTTCTGTGTGATGATTAACCCTTACAATCTTCTCATTCTTCATTTTCTTTTCCATTTGTTTAATTAAGAATAGGTTTCGTTGAATCTTACTATTAACCCTGAATGCATGAAGTGTTAGAGAATGGTTCTTCTCAAACTGGGAATCTTAAAATGGTCATGTGTGAGCACCATGTCTTGAAAAACTTTATGAGTTCTTGAAGCCACATTCATATGAATAGTAGAGTTGGTGAATAATATGAATATATGGATGGATTTGGACAACGCCTGGTTCTTTGAATGTGTTTATCAGTAGAGTTGAGCATTAGGTGCTTCACTTTTTTTAATCAATTTGTTTCAGTTTTAAAAAACAGCACTTCATATCTCAAGCCTGAAGGCTGAATGTTCTAGAAGCTTATTTTACTTTTCTAGCCTAGCTATTTTCTTTTTTCCAATCAGCACAGTAACTTGAATTTACTCACTTTGTAGCATAGCATGATATGATCTTGATATGTGTTAATGCTTGGGATATAATTTGCCTCGTTATCTTTTTTCAGAAGAAAGGATCACGGTATAGAAATGGAGAAACTCCTGAAGTTGTACAAACATCACATACCAAGTGAGGCCTTTGTGTCCCCCCCCCCCATCATTAGATCCTTGCTTTAGTTGCAAAATCCCAAGCAAACATGGATGATTAATGAAGTAATCTGCTTTACTATTATGCAGATTGCATGAGTTGTTGTTACAGGAACATTTTGAGAATGGTCATTCTGACCCTGCACGGCTAGTGAAATTGAAGAGAAGGCAGATAAATGGATCTCCATTTGATCTGAAACCTGGGAAAAGTTACATGGAGAAATTTGTGCTCACTCCTTCACCAGAGCGTAAACAAGTTTGTGAAGATTCTGTCACTCGATCACCTTTGAAATTTACGTTGGATAATTCTAGTGAATCAGGCTATGAAATACATGAGGTCAGTGTGGTAAGCCCTGCAAAAAAGTCATTAAATGGAGTCGAAAGCACATCTTCATCACCCAGTGAACAAGAGGCCATGCTTAAACCTGTTAAGGATGAGTTGGATGGGGAGGCTGTTGATAGTGGAATTATTAAGGTACTTGACCCAATTGTTGATCGCGGGATGGATGAATTGCCTCCAACCGTCTATAAGATGGCTATTGAAGAGGAATTATTAGTTGATGCAGATATAAAAAGAGAGGGCACTGTAGATGGGGATCATTCTGATGATATGGCAAGTGAAGTGGACAACTACATGGATGCCCTTACTACCATGGATTCTGAAATGGAAACAGACAATGAGTATAAAGCTAAAAATGCTCCGGACTTCATCGATCTGAGGATACAAGGTGCAGATTCTGATGCAAATGAGGAGCAGCTGGATTTTCAAGCTAATTCTTCAGATTCTCAATCTATTGGAAACTCTTCTCTGTCTGAGGGTGGGAACAGTTTGTTTAAGAAAGGAACTTCTAGCTCTTCTTACTCCGACACTCTCTACAATTTGGTTGAGAATACAGTATCTGATGGTGAAGGAGCAGGTAAATGGTTCCCTTCTGCCACTTCTACTGAAAACCATGCAACAAATGTTACTGATCTGCCATCAGATCATCCACCTGTATATGCGGAGACTGGTATAACCGAATCTCATCACCTTGTAACATTCAATGATACAAGGGAAGACAAAATCCCTGATCCTGTTGAAGCTTCTTGTAGTTCTTGTCCTACAGATTCGAATCCTGTCTTCCTGCATTCGGTTCCTGTTGCACATTCCATGGTAAGCCCCTTGTCAGGACCTGAATTAGTCGAGGCATCCTCTGCCAGTACTGAACTTGGCTCCAAATCACCGCACTGTGAAAGAAATGGGCTATACCCGACTGATTCTTTTGTTGCTTTAACTGATATCCCTTCACAGATGGGGCATGATGCTTCACTTCCAGATTCTTCTAAAAGTCATTCTGTGGATGTGTTAGATCATGAAGATCCAGACATGTTAACTGATGCTGTTGTGCATGTGTCGAACATGTCAGATCTGGCTACTGAAAAGAGAGTCAGTGATGATTCTGTGAATGAAGTGCTTCAAACAGATTGTGCAGCTGAACATTCAACTTTGACACCAGCAGAGGAGCAATTTCCTCACTCAGCTTTGCCTGTAGTGGAGTTGGATGCTGGTGTCCCATCTCTGCCTGATAATTCAAATGTTGTGAAGCCTGATGGTTTGGTTTCTAAAGCAGATGATGAAATTTCAACGAGGGAAGGGAGCGCAGAAATTTCAACACCAGTGGTGGATACTTTAGAGTCTGAGTGCATTAACGAGCATCAATTCTCTGATGTAACAGTAGATGCTTCACAAGAGGAACTTGACTCAACAAAATTAAGACTCCCATGTTCTGAAGAGAATGTGAAACTTGAAGAAATTTCTGAGGGTCCAGATGCTGAGGAAAAGAATGCTTTCATGAAGAAAGTGGATATTACAAGAGGAGATGCTTCTTATTTCGAACATGAATCATGTAGTTCAGATAAACCAACTCCTGAAGATCATGTAAACTTGGCTGATGATGTAACTGAAACTGTTCAAGCAGAAGAGATGGCTGTATCAACTGCTGCTACAAGTGGTGTAGATGCCGAGGAAAAGAATGCATTCACGAAGAAAGTGGATATTACAAGAGGAGATGCTACTTCTTTCGAAGATGAATCATGTAGTTTAGATAAACCAACTCCTGAAGATCATGTAAATTTGGCTGATTATGTAACTGAAACTGTTAAAGCAGAAGACATGGCTGTATCAACTGCTACTACAAGTGGTGTAGATGTCGAGGAAAAGAATGCATTCACGAAGAAAGTGGATATTACAAGAGGAGATGCCACTTCTTTCGAAGATGAATCATGTTCAGATAAACCAACTCCTGGAGATCATGTAAATTTGGCTGATGATGTAACTGAAACTGTTAAAGCAGAAGAGATGGCTGTATCAACTGCTGTTACAAGTGGTGTAGATGCCGAGGAAAACAATGCATTCACGAAGAAAGTGGATATTACAAGAGGAGATGCTACTTCTTTCGAAGATGAATCATGTTCAGATAAACCAACTCCTGAAGATCATGTAAATTTGGCTGATGATGTAACTGAAACTGTTAAAGCAGAAGACATGGCTGTATCAACTGCTGCTACAAGTGGTGTAGATGCTGAGGAAAAGAATGCATTCACGAAGAAGGTGGATATTACAAGAGGAGATGCTGCTTCTTTCGAAGATGAATCACGTTCAGAAAAACCAACTCCTGAAGATCATGTAAATTTGGCTGATGATGTAACTGAAACTGTTAAAGCAGAAGATATGGCTGTTGTGTCAATTGCTGCTACAAGTGGTGTGAACAATGAAGATGTCAGCAATGTGATCTGTCCATCTTCAGAGTTAGTTTGTTCACCACCTAGGAATTCTACGGAGATGGTAGAATCTTTTTCAATCTCCGAGGATCCAAATCAGACTACTTTGAACCTTGATGAGGTAACTTCTGCCAAATGTCTGTCAGAATCACAGGTAAAGATGGAAGTGACTTCTACAGATTGGGATTCTAATTCATACAAACCAGTTTCTGAAGACTATCAAAATCAAGAGGTAATTGAAGTTCATAACCCTTCTTCGGAAGTGAGCAACCAGGAGTCTGAATCTAAAGATAACCATCAGAGTCATTGTGGGGAGGTTGGTGACAATACTGTTTGTTCGCCTGTCTGTTATCCACCAGAGTCAGGAAATGGTTTAGAACAGTCAATTGAGGTGCAAGCTAATCAAATTAGTTCAGAGTCCATGCATGCAGACGATGCAAGTTCTTTGTTGAGTAGTCAAACTTCATCTGCTGGCTACCTTTTAGGGCCAGGAATTCCTCTGGATCACACATCAGAATTGCAATCTGATCAACTAGACAGGAGATGCTTGAAGTCAGGCGAAGCAAGTTCTAGATCAGCAGATGTTCAGTCAGAACAGATACAGAATCTGCATAACATGACCGAGGAAAGATGCCCTGACCCTTCCAGTTTGAAAGATCTCTCCAGTCAAGAATTTCTACTGCAATCAGCCTGTCAGGGACATAATGTTACTGATCAAGCAACAAATCCATTTGATTCTGCTTTTCCTAGCTTTGGTGTACTCCCTGTTCCTGAGACAAGCCAGGTCAATCCAGAGGCAATGCCACCATTGCCACCTCTACCTCCTATGCAGTGGAGGTTGGGGAAAATTCAACCTGGTCCGCTAGATGCAGACAGAGACATGATGGATCATAGTCAACGCACTTCTCAACCAATTGAAACATTTATTGTTGATCAGAAGGTCCAGTTTGATTTCCTAGCATTAGATAGAGAGATTGTGCATCCTTCAAACCCATTTTTGTCTCTCCCTGTTGAAGACAGTCAGAGGTCTCAACACTTGACAACAGAGTTATTGGGAAATTCCTTGCTGCCAACTCGAGTCTTGTCAGAAATGCCAACCATTGACAATGATGCACAATATCAACAAGATGACCTCCTGTCAGACAGAACACAATCTGTGAACTCATCTTTGGCTTTATCAGAAATGCCTGATGAGAGGCATGAGCATGCTTTCCTTCAACTAGGAGGAGAATCCACGCAATTTAGTTCCAATCCATTCTCACTAGAGCCGGGCATAAACGATACAGCTGCTTTAAATGATCCAATGCCCACACAGGGACTACCAATCTGTCTGTTTAACCAATCAGCACCCGAAACAGGATTGGAGGTGAAATTTCCCGGACAGAGTTCACAAAATGCAGAAGGGGAACAACAAGGGAATTCTTCTGGTAAATCTGCAGTACCACTAAATACAGAAGAAGAGCAGCATCACCATGATTTTGTAACTTCACATGGACTGCCAATATGGCCGCCAACTACATTAGGTATGGCACCACCAACATATGAAGTTGGAAAGACAAATGGAAAGAAGATTCCTCGCCCTCGAAATCCTCTCATTGATGCTGTTGCTGCACTTGATAAAAGCAAGGTAATGGTTCTCTGTGGTTTCTTCTTTGCAATCGGTTTTTCTGATGTCTTATGCTGTGCAGTCCTTACTTTGTGATGATTTGAACCTTTTTGCAGTTGAGAAAGGTGGCTGAACGAGTTCGACCGCAGCTGGGACCCAAGGTAGAAGAAAGAGATTCACTGCTGGAACAGATACGAACCAAGGTTCCATCCTGCATTTTCTTTCTTTTTTATTTTTTCCTCTCTTGGTGGCATTACCCCCTTCGTGTTGAGGACTGATGTTTGTTTTCTCTCCCCTTTTCACTCTAGTCCTTTAACTTGAAGCCTGCAACCGTGACAAGGCCTAGCATGCAGGGTGTTCAGGGTCCAAAAACCAACTTGAAGGTTGCTGCCATCTTAGAAAAAGCAAATGCAATTCGCCAGGTCTGTCTGTCTCTGTCTGTCTCACTCTTGTGTGTGATTGTGTACATGAATATAATAATTGTGATGTCTACTTTTGAAATAGGCATTGACTGGAAGCGACGAAGATGACGATTCAGACAGCTGGAGTGATTCTTAATCAAAACTCTTGTCCACATCATGTCAAGGTTGCAGGATATACTGCCTCGAGATTCTTCGGAGATGTTATATCCTCTCCCTTAAAGTAAATATCAAACGTCTACAATTTTTGGTATTCTTTTGCTCTCTGCACTATATCATGTATAATTTACTCTTCCTCCCCCCTCCCGCTCATGTCTTCAACCCCTACATATATTCAACAAAGATGTACTTGTCCAGTATGGTGCTCTCTGCATCCTTAGAATTCCAGTGTCGAGGTGAAATGGTTCAAGATTGACTGTGGGTCAGCGTGTAAGCGCTCTACTCAAAGAATTGTATTGTTCTTTCTCTACGTATATTAGCAGGTGTAAATTGTTGGAGTCGCATAATTTGTGATGTGCAAGGAACATCATGAAATCTTGCAACCTTGTATGTTTTGTCATGATACGTAGTTTCTGCCATACATTGCTGTTTGTTTCTGGCTTAGGAACGATCCCTTGATGGTTTGGGTGATTCTTTACTGTAATTATCACTGAATTGGCACGATGATTTTGTCTACTCACGATTGAATATATTATTATATTGCAGCCAAAAGTTGGATATACCTGATCGCATGTATGAGCGCCTTAGATTTATCTTGAGACTTGATCTGTCCTTGATTTTTGTATGCGTGCTGGTGACTGCATACCTAGAAAGTAATTGAAGCTTGTATGCCAGACAATTTATTTTTTGCCCAATCCATTTTCAACAATTGCATTTCACAACATAAGATAACAAGCTTCCACTTCTTAGCAGAATGCGTTTCTGATAAATTCACACCATGGTAAGGTTCAAAATATGTGATGAAAGAAAGACTAATAGTTCTCATCTAAAATTTGATTAGTTGATAGAACCAGATCTGACTAGTGTACCGTGTTTATTTTGTGCATTGCAAAGCTTTTCATACTTGATCACAAAAAATTATGATTCAAATGGTAAAACTAACATTGATGTGTTCAAATTAGTTTTTAGCATAGTTATTAAACTTTGTTATACCTATTTGGCTGGCTAACCTAGTGACTATGAGCCCATTTGGCTACGCGGCCACGGCTGTGTTTTAATTAAAACGTAGGAAAAAAGTTATATATTGTTTATGGGTCTCACTTGGTTTTTGCGTTGAAAATGCAGTTAAAAAAAGCAAGGATTCCTTGCTTTTCTTACACTGTTCATGTTAATTGCACTGTTCATTGAACAATACAAGAGAATTGCACTGTTGACTTAAAAATAGTGAAGAACACAATTCTCTTCTATTGTTCACTTGCACTGCATGAATTTTTTTTAGTATGTAAATTTTTTAACATTTTTTTTAAAAAAAACTAGTTTAAAATGAATTTTATACCTGATAATATTTTATCTAATTTTATTACACGTTAAAAAAATTATGAAAACTGTAGTTCTTGTCGGATGTATTTTATATGTAATGGAATTGTAGATGGTTTCATAGAATAATAAAAAAATATTTGAATAAAGTATGATTTATTTCATGATGTAATAGCAATAGTTCAATTCACAATATTTAAATTAAAAATCATCAATATTAATATTATATATATATATATATATATATATTTTAAATTATTTTATAACCTCAATTTTAAAAGCATTTTTAACCAAACACATTAAACTGCTTTTTCTTCAGCCTCAATTTCAATCACAGTTTTAACCAAACACATATTTTTTTAAATCAATCTCAACTAAAAGTACTTTTTATAAAATAATTTTTTTCAAATCACAACCACAACAGCTACTGCAATACCAAACATACTCTATTTAAAGCCTCTTGTGGTCTGAAACAAGTTTTTTTTTTTTTCTAATGTGAATGTTGCCCTATCGTCAAAATCTGATAACCTGGCAAGTCAACCCATGACCTAATTGACTCAGCTAAATCAGTCAAATCTAGACAAGACCTGATCATGTCAACCTCCAAGTAATTTATTTTTGTTCAAAATAACTTTCATTTAAAAAATTACTAAAATCATGACTCGGATCTTAGACTGGGTCACGTACTAGACCAATTTTAATAGACTCAACAAGACTGAGTTGATACATGTATACTTGTAATTACAAGCTCAAACTCCTTATTAATCAAACAAGCTTCCTGGTCATACATCGAACCGATGATTGAGCTCTGTTCAAACTGATGAGGTTAATGATGCAAATATTATCTGACCATCTGTGTAGAACAAGTTTAATACGGGTGCATCATGGGACCTAGCCACTGATATCTTGGCTCCAAAAGAAACTCAAATGCAAGGACCCATTTTAAAACTAGTATGAAACACTGTGATAAGAGAAGATGAAAGGACCCATTTTACATAATCACTAGTATGAAACACAGTTCGATCGATTTATAGAGAAAAATGCATGAATAATATGTTTTGGTGGTAACAGAGAATAGTGTTAATTTAGCAAAGAAAGAGATGAATGATTGCAAATTGGTGGGCTTAGGCACAAATAGAGAGGTTGTTATGTCTCCTTGTTGTTTCGGCCTGACCCAAAGTCTTTTAGGGCCCATCAGTATCATATGCTTACATGTCCGTTTTGAATTCGTGGGGAGATTAATGAATCTTTATATATATATATATATATATATATATATATATATATATATATATATATATATATATATAATAATAATAATAATAATAATAATAATAATAATAATAATAATTTGATCTATTTAAAATACAATTAAAGATCTTTTTTTGTTTTGTGAAAAATACTTTTTATAATTTATTGTTTCATTTTTAAGTATTTGTTCACATAGAAAAATGAGATTTTTTTATTAAATTTGGACATAAATATTTTAACCTAGCAGAGGAGTGAATATGTATTGTTTTTAGTACTTCCAACTCATCATCGTAATCAACATTTGGGAACGCGGTGTAAACCGTGTTTCTAAAAAATTTAATTTTTTGTTTTATAAAAAAATAATTTTTTTTATGTTTTAAATCGTTTTGATTTGTTGATCTCAAAAATAATTTTTAAAAAATAAAAAAAATTATTTTGATGCATTTCAGCACGCAAAGTACTTTAAAAAGCAACCGTAACCACACAAACAAATACAGTTTGTAATTTCTTCTTCATCATCATTATTTTTATCACAAATGTGACAACTTTTCTTATCTCATTATCATAAATAAAAAATAATTTATTTTACAAAAATATATTTTTTTAACAATAATTTTTTTTAAAAAATATATTCCTCATAAAATATTTGATTCAAAACAAACTTGAAATCACTTTGGCATGTTAATGAGTAAACTGAAAAAGCATAACCATAAATAGTCTGTTTATTTGGTGATAAAAGAGAAGGTAATAATGAGTGGTGGTGGAGAAGATAGTGAGCGGTGATGGAGAAGAAAGAGAAAAACATGACGGTGGTGGTAATTGAAATAATTTAATGATATTATATATAGATTATTATTTGTAAAATATTTTATAAAATTTTATTAGTTAAAAATATTTTTCAGTAAGGAAATTAAATTTGAAGGTTGATTGTAAAATATTTTTTATTAATCAGTTTTGCTGTAAAATATTTTATGAAAAATAAACACAAGACAATACTTTTTAAAAAATATTTTTTGGTAAAATATTTTAAACAAAATAAACATGTGCTAGATTTTATTACTACTAACTAGTAGCAATACCTCAACGTTGCATATCATGCAATAAAATTCTCACAACTTCTTTAATATGGTGATAAATCTCCAATTCTTAAACTATCATAAGAAGGAGGAGGAGGAGGAGGAGGAGGAGGAGGAGGAGTATGGAACAAAGCTTGATTTATCGAGAAGAAGGCATGAATAATATGTTGTATTAATTACTAGAAACAGGAAAACACCAGTGTTAGTTCAGCAAAGAAAGAGATGGTTGCAAAATAGTTGCACTTTTTCCGTAGAACGTAGAGGTGGTTTGGGACCTTCAAATTGATTAAATGGATTGATACTTGATACCATGTTACTTCTTTATAATTACATTCTCTCATTGCAGGAATGACTATTTAATTCAAATTTGATGGATATTAATCTAAATTGATAAGTGGATATTTTTGAATAATTACTTTCCTTGATGACTAATGAATAGAGTTCAAATATTATCAAATCCCACACAAAACCTAACCTGAAATATATTTTTGTATTATATAAATATATATGTAAAATATTTTTTTAGTACAATATAATATATGTGTATCTTAATATTGACACAACACATATATGTATATTATTTTATTTTTTATTAAATAATAAATAATAGTCATACAATGGATATTCATATGAATACTTAAAACTCAATTGACAAGGTAAATATATTTAAATCTCTTATTTAATGAATAATAAGTAGGGTATTGATATAAAAAAATTTGACTCGTAAATACCCGTTACCATCATTTAGCCTTATATTTTAAACTCGATAACCACTAAATCCATATCTTAATACAACATTTTTTATTCGATATCAATGCTAATATATCAAGTTTAGATTCAAAATGAAATTCATAAAAAAAAAAACCAAATTTCAATATGTATGATTTATTTAAAATCCAAGATTTGTATTGGTTTATGAAAATCAATCCTAAAATATTTCAAGTTAAAATTGTAGTTGTTAAACTAATTGACTTGAAAAAATATTTGAGTTACTGGATCATCCTACAAATTACCAAGTTAACATGATTTAATAATTTTAGTTAAAACAATGTTGTTTAGTTTGTTTTTTTTAGTTTTTTTTAGAGTTGACTTGATCATGTTTGAATAAGGTCAATTAAGTCATTATATCCCATTCAAGTCAATCAAGTTTCATAAGGTCAATGTTTTTTTTTTCCAACTTGAAAACCAACCAGAGTGAGTTTTAGGGTAAGGGATTTCTTTGTTAACCTATCAACTGAGTTAGATTTAATAACTATGGTTAGACCCATGAATAAATCCATGTAATGGTCAAATATTTTTTTTTTATCAAAGCATATTTCAAACAAAAGCCTATAAAGTAAATAAACTAACACTCAGAAAGCACATAAATAAAACCAATCCATCAACATGTGTTCTTATGTTGGAGCATCTTTTTATTTTATGACTTTTATATTCGCTTTCGGTTCTTTCTTAAACCCTTTAATAAGCAATTTCTTTATCTTAAAAGAAAATTATAAGCATTCTTAATTAGAAAATCTTCCACTTAATTCTCTTTTAAGCATTCTTATTTAACTCATTTTAACTTAATTAATGGATAATTAGGATGACATTCTTCTAAGTTTTATTAAACTAATGTTAAGGATCTCTCCTTAACTACATATACACTTTAAGAATGATAGAAAGAAGAAGAAAAAGAAAAAACAAAAGATAATTTGCACTATTGTAATTCTTATTACCAATTTCTTTAGCTTCTCTACAACTTTCTTTTTTATATAAGAGTTTCCTTCACATCTAAATACCTAACAAAATCCTATCTAACTCCTAACCAGCTAACTAATAGCAACACATACTTTATTAATTAACAACACAAGCTTTATTAACTAACTCACGTGTACCTTATTCCTGCCAATTCCCAAGATTCTTGTCCTTAAGGATGTTGTGCAATTTTTTTGAAATTAATCATTGGGTTCTTTCTAATAACCTTGATGTTGTTCATCTTTTTACTAGTGTCAACAAATAAAATGGAGCATTCTTTCTCACAAAAAAAATAACCTTAAACTCTAGTAGACGCTTAAGAGAAAAGTGTTTAACAACTAAAAAATCCTTTCAAATATTGATCAATTTTTTCTAGAAAAAACATACTTCTCCTTAGTGATCTTCTTAGACTTGCACAACCAGATATGTTTTACTTGCTATGGAACCGCCACCCATGAGAACCCTCCTTAAGCTTCTTCTTCTTGGATTTAGTTTCTTTTTCCTCATCAATTTTCTCAACATCACTCTCCTCTTTCTTTTTTGATCCATCATCCATATAATTCTCAATTTCTTGCACCTTCACACTATAATTCTCAATCTTTTCATCAAACGCTCCATTTTTTAAAAGATCCAAAAATCATTTCATAATAAGCAATATTTTTTTTTTATTCAAAGAATCGAACTTTACTTTGTTTTCTTCAAAACCTACTTCTTGTTTCTCTCAAAAACTAATCTCGGATTTAGTTAAAGAAGAACATTTAACCAGTTTGAAAGTGTTTTGATCCATTGTAGTAAGTTTTTAATGTGATGAGAATTGAACATAAACATTCCTCTCCTTTATGATTGACTAAATACTTTTATAATATTGGAGAGCATTGATGACTGAAATAACATCTTGTATTTGAAGTAAAACTTATTTTTCATTATGAAGCATAATAAGCTTTGTTATAATCTTGAATGACTTGAACAATTGAATGAAGTCAATTTTAGAAACTTCATGACCTAAGTAACAAACATGGATAACTTTGAAAGGTTCATTCATTTTCTGTTATGCTTAGGTTGCTTTTATGAATGAAACAATTACAAAAAATAATTTTTTTGAGCTTCTTCTTCTTTTTCTTTTTTTTTCTTCTGAATCACAACATTGATTTCTTGAAGTTATTAGTGAATATTTCACATTTGTTCTTCAAATCTCTTGTTGTGTTCCTCCAAAACCTTCACTATGTTGTTTTCCACTACTATTAATTGTTTCTTGAACACAAGCTACCTTTCTTAACCCTTGAAAAACGACTCTGATACCAATTATTAAGGATATCTCTTTAATAACAAAAGAACTTTAAGAAGTATAGAAAGTAGAATAGAAATAAAAAAGAATAAGAACAAGAAGAACTAGAAGGAAAAGAGAAAGAGAAGAATGGAGAAAGAAGAGAATATGCATTCCTTAACTTTTAAGCTTTTTTTTTTTTACAAGAGTTTCTCTCTTGTTTGACTACTTAATAAAATCTTATTTATCTAATAAGTTAATGTTTAAAATTGTGTGATATATGTTGTTTTTTGATATATTTTTTATTTGAAAATATATTAAAATAATTTATTAATTTTTAAAATTTATTTTTGATAATATATCTAAAAATATCAAAAAATATTATTTTAAAATAAATTCTTGAAAAGATAAGAATGGAGAAAGAAGAGAATATGCATTCCTTAACTTAAAAGTTTCTTTTATATAAAATTTTCTCTCTTGTCTAACTACTTAATAAAATTTTATTTACCTGCTAAGATAATGTTTAAGATTGTGTGGTATATGTTGTTTTTTGAAATATTTTTTATTTAAAAATATATTAAAATAATTTATTTTATTTTATTTTTAAAAATTTATTTTTGATATTATATCTAAAAATATTATTTTAAAATAAATTTTTAAAAAGAGAAGAATGGAGAAAGAAGAGAATATGCATTCCTTAACTTTTAAGGTTTTTTTTTTTGTACAAAAGTTTCTCTTTTGTGTGACTACTTAATAAAATTTTATTTACTTATTAAGGTAGTGTTTAAGATTGTGTGGTATATATTATTTTTTGAAATATTTTTTATTTGAAAATATATTAAAATAATTTATTTTATTTTATTTTTAAAATTTATTTTTGATATTATATCTAAAAATATCAAATTTTTTTTTTAAAAAAACACTGTTTAACTGGAAAAATAAATACAGTCTAACTAAGGCTGTGTTTGTTTTTCAGAAACTGGTTTCTGGAAAACCACTTTCCAAACTTTCCTGTGTTTGTTTGTCATTAGAAAAGTTGGTCAACGGAAAACACTTTCCGATTAACAGAAAACACTTTCCAGTCAAAGAAAAATTTGACTTGATTTTCAGGAAAGTATTTTCCTTTTATTTTAGGTGGAAAACACTTTTTGAAAGTTGTGAAAAATTTAAAAATATAATATTATTTGTTGATTATATCAAATTTGGTCCTCAAACATTTGATTGCTATATATATTTTGTTTTGAATATTTGTTTTTCAATTTCATCCCTTAGAATTTAATTTTTATATTAATTTTGGTTCTTATTTTTATAATTATTATTTGTTTTTTTCTTATAATTTTTTAATTGAAATTTTTTATCTATCAAATTTGGTCTTCATTCTTTTGATTGTTACTTATTTTATTTAAAATAATTTATGAAACGTTAATTATTATTATTTTAATTTCGTTTTCTTTTAATTTTTTTAATTTTTTAGATTTGATCTCTATTATTTTGATTATTATTAATTTTATTTGAGATAATTTATGAAATTATATTTTTTTCAATTTCATTCTCATTCAATTTTTTAATTTGTAGGATTTGTTCCTCATTATTTTAAGAAACTTAAAAAAAATAAAATATTAATAAGTTATTTTCTATCTCATTTTTCATGACATAATCAAATACTAGAAAATATTTATTAATTTATTTTTCATTATACTATCAAACATCAAAAAATAATTTATTTTTTTAAAATTCATTCTAAAAAAAGAAATAATAATATCGAGCAAACAACGGAGACTAAATAACACCTGCTTTATTGATTACCAACACATGTTTTGTTAACTAATTCATTCATGTGTATAACAACTAAGTATGTCTTCCTTAATCGTCACAAAATCAGCAGGCATCAAGAACCGCCTCATTCAAGGCTTCAGCTGTCTCAAACACCTAAAACACATCCACGCAGCCCTTCTCCGTCTCGGCCTCGATGAAGACACTTACCTCCTTAACAAGGTCTTACGTTTCAGCTTCAACTTTGGCAACACGAACTATTCCTTTCGCATATTAGATCAAACGAAAGAACCCAACATTTTCCTTTTCAATACAATGATTCGTGGCTTAGTTTTGAACGATTGTTTTCAAGAATCCATTGAGATTTACCACTCTATGAGGAAAGAAGGGCTTTCTCCTGATAGTCTTACTTTCCCTTTTGTCTTGAAAGCGTGCGCGAGGGTTTTGGATTCTGAGTTGGGTGTCAAGATGCATAGCCTTGTGGTGAAAGCAGGTTGTGAAGCGGATGCGTTCGTTAAGATAAGTTTGATTAATTTGTATACGAAATGTGGGTTTATAGATAATGCATTTAAGGTGTTTGATGATATTCCTGACAAGAATTTTGCGCCGTGGACGGCGACAATAAGTGGGTATGTTGGTGTTGGGAAATGTAGGGAGGCGATTGATATGTTTCGTAGGTTGTTGGAGATGGGTTTGAGGCCGGATAGTTTTAGTCTTGTTGAAGTTTTGTCTGCTTGCAAGCGAACTGGGGATTTGAGAAGTGGGGAGTGGATTGATGAGTATATAACGGAGAATGGCATGGTAAGGAATGTGTTTGTGGCTACTGCTTTGGTGGATTTTTATGGCAAATGTGGAAACATGGAGAGAGCGCGTAGCGTCTTTGATGGGATGCTGGAGAAGAATATTGTTTCTTGGAGTTCTATGATTCAGGGTTATGCTTCTAATGGGTTGCCTAAAGAAGCTTTAGACCTCTTTTTTAAAATGTTGAATGAGGGTTTGAAACCTGATTGTTATGCTATGGTGGGAGTTCTTTGTTCTTGTGCGAGGTTAGGGGCGCTAGAATTAGGGGACTGGGCTAGCAATTTGATCAATGGAAATGAGTTCTTGGATAATTCTGTCTTGGGTACGGCATTGATTGACATGTATGCAAAATGTGGGAGAATGGATAGAGCCTGGGAAGTTTTTAGGGGGATGAGGAAGAAAGATAGAGTAGTTTGGAATGCAGCTATATCAGGTCTTGCCATGAGCGGACATGTGAAAGATGCATTAGGGCTTTTTGGCCAAATGGAGAAGTCTGGGATCAAGCCAGACAGGAACACTTTTGTTGGCTTACTTTGTGCCTGTACTCATGCTGGTCTAGTTGAAGAGGGTCGTCGATATTTCAATAGTATGGAGTGTGTTTTTACCTTGACTCCAGAAATTGAACACTATGGATGCATGGTGGATCTTCTTGGTCGTGCCGGTTGCTTAGATGAAGCTCATCAGCTTATCAAAAGTATGCCAATGGAAGCCAATGCTATTGTTTGGGGAGCATTGCTGGGTGGATGCAGGCTGCATAGAGACACCCAATTGGTGGAAGTCGTGCTGAAAAAACTCATAGCCTTAGAACCGTGGCACTCAGGTAATTATGTTCTTTTGTCAAATATACATGCAGCAAGTCACAAATGGGAAGAAGCAGCAAAGATTAGGTCAATCATGAGTGAGAGGGGGGTTAAGAAAATACCAGGGTATAGTTGGATTGAAGTGGATGGAGTTGTTCATCAATTCCTTGTGGGGGATACGTCCCATCCTTTATCAGAGAAGATATATGCAAAACTTGGTGAATTGGCCAAGGACTTAAAAGCAGCAGGTTATGTTCCCACGACAGATCATGTGCTGTTTGACATAGAAGAAGAAGAGAAGGAGCATTTCATTGGTTGTCACAGCGAGAAGCTGGCTGTTGCCTTTGGTTTGATAAGCACAGCTCCAAATGACAAAATTCTTGTTGTGAAAAACCTTCGTGTTTGTGGTGATTGTCATGAGGCAATAAAGCACATTTCTAGAATTGCAGGTAGAGAGATAATTGTGAGAGATAACAATCGATTTCATTGCTTTACTGATGGTTTGTGTTCGTGTAAAGATTATTGGTGAAAACTGTTTGAGGTAATGGTTTCACTGGGGCATGTTTGACGTGTTATACTGATCCACCATTCTTTAGAGATGAAACAACATCGCTGGAATAGAAATCAGTAGAAGCTCAGAGGGAGAAGAAACTTCCGAAAAGCAAAGGTATGTATAGGATCAAAATTCTTGAGTGTATCATATAAAAAGAGAGTTTTATGAATCTCACCAATGTAGGATTCATCCAAGGATTTTATTTGAGCAAAACACCAGTCTGGCTGCTGTCTATCTCTCAAATTTTTTAGCTTTGGCCTGCAAGGAATCCTCCTAGTGGCAAGTTAGGCCACTTTTAAAGCTTTTTGTATGCATGCATGCAAATGTAAAAAATATCATAAATTCATATGAATTAAGAGCATAGAACTTTATTTATAATAGTAAACAATTAAATTTAAAATTATTGAGTTCAAAAAATTAAGAATAAAAACTTGAAATCATATAGATATATGAAAATATCAGGGGAATATTCTCAGATTTTTCTATCCTCAGATTTTGCTAATAAAAATAAGAAATGCCTCATAGTGAAAAGGAATGTAGTAATGAAAAAAAAACCTTAAAACAAGGAAATAAAAATAATAATAACAGAAAGATGGTGAATGGGTGGGTTGTTTTTATTAAATAATGGCACTTTTGAAGTTTTAATAGTTTTTAATGGTGAAAAAAGAACGCAAGCAAGAACTTCTTTCATTTTTGGGACATCCTCTTGGTACGTGGCATTCTTCTTCGAAAGAGAACCTCACCGAAGCTTGCTAACGAGTTGCATTTTATGAGGTAATGCCTGTACCAGAGCATTTACTGGTACAGGCATTACCTCATAAACTAGAGATGAAAAGTTGTGAACCATGTCCGCAATATTATGCCAATTGAATGAATTATTTTTGCTGCATTTTCTGTCATTTTACATCTGGGAAATGTGTTCTTATATCAAGTTTGTTACCTCTGTGCTGCTTAATTTGTTGCACGATGTTAGAGGTTTATAAGCAGTTAATCGGTGATGATAGTGAAACTGTGTCTTGATGAGTAGCTCAACAGTTTTTGACATTTTTTTATAGCAGGACCAAAGCAGCAAGGCAATCATGCCAATTAGATGCAATTGGTTTGGATTTTTGTTTCAAAATCCCCAGTTTGATGCCACACATGATTGAAAGCCAGGTAATGGTGTTTTGCAGGGTCCTGTTCTTCGGCTGGTTTTTCCGATGTCTTAGGCTGCAAAATCCTTTCTTTGCAACATTTTTAGCCCTTTTGCAGGAAAGGTAATTGAATCCTGAATGAGTTCGACCCCAGACCGGACCAAATTTAGCAGCAAGAAATTCACTGCTAGAATAGATATCAACTGAGATTGGATCTCCTCCTGCTTTTCCTCTATGTGCTTTATTTACCACTCCATTTCTTGATTCGTTTCTGTCATCTCTCATTTTGGCATTACATATCAATTGTTCTGGGGACTTTTTTTCTTATTTATCCGTATAGCTCGTTTACTTGAAGCCTGCAGCAGCAACAAGGCCAAGCATTTGGAGTTTTCAGGACCCAAAAATCAACCTGAAGATTGCTGCCATCTTGGAAAAGGCAAATGCAGTTCACCTGGTCTCTCTATTTCTGTGTGGGCAAGCACTAGTATGATTTTCAATTTTGAAACAGCCCATGGCTGGAAGTGACAAAGATGACAGGGTGGGGTGATTGTTGAGGAAAACTTGTTCAAGTTGGTGGTCATTTCAGTGAAATGCTTCAAAGATGCTATGTTCTCCCTTGAACAGCTTAATAACTACAAATCTTGGCATTCTTTTGCTCTCCACAGTTTAGACTTGAATCTCTTTCTTCTGGTTTTGTCATTGATGAGTGAAGAAATTTTACTGATTAAAAAACGAAGAAAAATACCTGCTACAGCTGACAAAAACAACCAGCATAATTCTAATAGGTGCAAAAATCGTTAAATAAATTAATCAAAAATAGGACGGACCTCATTGGCTACATCCAATTAGGATAGAGATGAAGAGTCTTGATGTTACTTTATCAGGGTCCATGCTTCCTACTATTAGATGGCTACTCTCTCAAGCTTTCTGCAAAACTTATGTTCCGAAGATTCTATAATTCACTGAGTCAATCTTCGTCACAGTGGCTGATTTGCTACAATCCCATCATTGGTTCCTTCCCTTCATGATGCAGACATAAGCACAATAAGAATAGCAACAAGCATAAAAAGACAGAACTCGACGAATTAGGTTATCACACAAAAAACAAAGTTGCAGAAAGTCTGATTTTTACAATCTATTTAACTTTAAATAAGGTAGAAAATCAACCTTACATGGTAATAAAATTAGAACCCTAAAGTCAAAAGGAAGAAAAACACACACACAAAAAAAAGAGAATCATATAAAATCCAGAAAAATTAGGAAAAAATAACAAAAGCCACTCAAACAATATCTTTGAGGTCAAATTTGATGGTGTTCGGAGCTTGCTTGATTATAGCCAATTATGTTTTTCATAGAAGGAGGTCTCATGAATCCCCCAGAAAAATTCAAGTTTGATTCAAAGCTCTCTTGATTGAGCATGAAGTTGAAGAAGAGGGGCAAGAAACGAGGGAGGATTAAAAGCTATGGCTTTTTTAATGTTATTTTGTTGGTCGATTTAAATTTTTTTAAATAAAAAATTAAACAATATTGTTTTGAATTTAAAAAAAATTAAAAAATTAAAAATTATATCAAGCTGAGTCAATCGAGTGGAGTGAACTCAGGTTTTGATTAGTTCATGGGAGGTTTTTCTTTTTTTTTCTTTTTATTTAATTTGAATAGTTTTAGATCTTGGTTGGTCAACAATTAAAATTGACCGGCATCTCTTTATTTTGAATATATTTTTTTTAATTAAAATAATATTATTTTAATCGTATTGGAATGGGATCTATCTCAAAGTTATATCTTAAAACTATGCTTCCTTCGCCTAATAATACAAGACACTCTCCCTTCCGCCCACTGATTGTCTTCACCTCTCATCGACATCCACTTGTGACGTATCCAATGACGAGGTGAAATAGAAATACTTTAACACTCTGGCTCAGTCAACCCTCCCGCCAGGTCCTACCATTCATCAAGTTTATGGCCAACTCTCACTGTCATTTTCTAAATAATTTATTTTTAAAAATATAGTTGTGATTATTTTTTAAAATATTTTTATTTAAAATAATATTTTTTAATTTTTAAGAAGTTATTTTTAATATTAATGCATCAAAATAATTTAAAAATATTTTTAAAATATAAAAATAATGAGGAAAGTACATGTAGGACTTTTCTTTCTTCCGTATGCAAATAATTCTAGCTCTGGCCTGTGGCTTCTCCGCACCAGTCTCTAGGGGTGATCATTTTGGGTTCGGTTCGGTTTTTATCTAAAAAAGTAACCAAAATAAAATTGAAAAAATTGAAAAAATCAAACTGGAACCGAACCGGAACCGGTTCAAACCGGCCGGTTTCGATTCGGTCCAGTTCGGTTTTTTTACTATAAAAACCGGAAAAACCTTTATTTTTTATTTGGGCTTTTTGATGGGCTTTCTAATGGGTTTGTAATTGATGTTAATATTATCTAATTTTTTTACAAGATTCTATAATATATTTAACTTTTTTTGTCACTGAATATCCATTTTTATTAAATTATTAATGCTAATATTGTGTTCATATGTTGCAAGTCTTTCTAATATTTTTGTTTTGGACTCCTGCATCAGAGTTTAAATAGCACACACAAGTTAAAATCTAAATTACAAAGCATTGCCTTCAAAAGGGCTTAAAAAAACAACAAATAACACTTCATGCAAAAAATATAAATGAAAAATATAAAGCACTGTCTAATTATTATCCGTTGCTAGATGTAACTTTCCACCGAATTCTACAAAATAAAAAATCAAACATGTTAGATAATTGCAAACGCTTTAATTAATAAATCACAAAATAAAAGGTGCAAGTTTATAAAAAAAAAATTTTGGCTCACTTAAGGTTTTTGTAAGTTTCAAGATCATTTATCAAGTTTCTAAATGATAATTAGATATCGATGCAGTAATTGTGAAAGCATATACTTTTACACCACATTCTAAACGCCGGAGAAAATCAAGCAAGTGATTTCAAGAAAATCACCATGTTTCCAATAACAGCACTGGTCTAATAACATAGTTCAACAACACACTAAGTCATCATACACATGCCGATGAAAGTAAAAACAATCCAGGTAAGAATTAAGGTTTCTTTGGTCTTCATTTTTCATTTGCAAATTTGTTTGAATTTGTCACATTATGTCCAGTAGTTCATTTCCCTGAAAGAAAAACAGTGAGCAGGAATATACATGTTGGCTGCTGTTTAATGCTTAATTGCTTACTGATAAGGACCTTTAATCAATAATGTTTCCCGACAATAATTTTTCCCACTAAAATGAGCAAAACCCAGATCCAAATTCTCACTTTAGTTAACTATAACAACTCAAATCTAAGTTCTGTTCTCCTATCCATATAGCTGAAAATCAAAACTTCTTTTAAGGACAAGGTTTCTGGGAAATGGAATAACCTTCAAAGGTTTGTTATACACAAAAAAACTCAAAAGATCATTAATTACCACAAATCTCAAAAACCCATTTGCAAAATCACAAGAAAAATCTACTAAATATAAATCAAATGATAGTACAACACATGCACACAGATACACATACAGAAACAGATTTTTCAAATTTTATACAAACAGCAACTTCAACACAGTATTTAATGGAAGAAAAAACTAGTGCAAAATATGCTTCCAAAAGGCTAAATCACATGAAATTTAGCGGAATAAAACCTCAAACAAGTACACTCTACTACAAATAATAATAAAAAAAGTTATAAAAACAACTTATTAAGAGCTAAAAAAAAGTGAAAACTGGATTGTGTGTCGTTGAGATATGTATACCAGAAGAAGCGAGTCCTGCTGGCCATGGGTGATCTCAGCTTCTTTCACTTTCTGTGTAACAACCTAATCGAATACGAAACATAGATATAATTTAGTCTCACATTTAAAAACAAAAACGATAGTGAGATATTCCTAGAATCCCAAATCAACCAAAATACGACTTTAAGCTCAAACACTGATTTTTTGTAAGGATATACCAACAAATAAAAAGATCACAGAGCATATATTAAAAAAAAAACAGAGATTGACAGAAAAAAGAAATCATACCTGGTGTCAGTTGTGACAAGATTTAAGGTCGGGTGTGAGAGAGGGAGGTGACTGGTTTGCTAGATCTGGACTCTGGAGGTTAGGTGTGCCGACGTGGTGTTTGTCATGCCTGTGTGGGAGAGGGATGTGGCTGAAGTCAGGAGAACGAAGATGAAGACGGATTAATTTGATTTTGTTAGAGACTTGAGAATGAGATGAGATCTGTGAAAGTGTGAATTGTGAGGGTTGAGGGAGCGAGGGTTGAGGGAGCGGCTTGTTTGCTCAGAACGGCTGGATGCACTAGGGTTAAGAAAATTAGAGAGCTTTTTATTTGTATTTATAGTACCCCTTTAACTGAACCGGTTCGGTTCGGTTGGGGTTTTTTTGGTTTCAGGTTTCTGAAACCGAAACCAAACCGAACCGAACCGAATTTTTTTTGAAAAAAATCAATCGGTTTAATCGGTTTTTTTTTATTTGATTTTTTTGATTATTTTTTTCTTAATTTTCTTGATTTAATCGGTTTCTCGATTTTTTTACTCACTCCTACCGGTCTCTAACAAAAGCAGAGAGACAAAAGTCAGCATTCTAGATAATGGCCAAAATAGAGAACAAATGCGTGTTTTTGTTCCTACTCGCAGCTGACCGACCTCTCTCTCACGTCACAACTCCCGTCCACAAACACCATATGACTCTTCTTTTACACTCTTTTGACCGTCCACTCTTCTACTTTACTAGCTCCCACCCCCTCCTCCACTCTTCTTCTCTATATATATTACCCTCCGCCCCCCGTTCTCCAATGTCCTAAAACATCAACCAGATCAAAGAAACAGTGTTGAAGACAATCCTGCAAGCTGATATTCAATTCAAACTTGAAAGTACCCTACAGAAAAACATGGGGAACTACACTTCTTGTTGTGTTGTTTTTACCTGCTCAAGAAAAGTACCCAAGACTGCAAAACTTATGGATTCTCAGGGGAACTTGAGGCAGGTAAGTCTCCCAGTGAAAGCTGCAGAGCTTATGCTTGAAGAACCTGGCCATGCAATTTGTCCATTGCATGAGCTCAAGCAAAGGAGTCGTGTAATAGCCATGCGAGCTGATGATGAGCTTTTGCCTGGAAAGGTATACTTGTTAGTTACTTTAAGTAAGGTAAACTGTAAGATTTCTGCGTCGGAGGTGGCAATCATGGAATCTACTATTGCTGCTTGTGCGAAAAGGTCGAGCAAGAAGAGAAATGGTGCCAAGGTTTTGCCTGCTATGGCTGTGGAGATGAGGGAGTTGGAGGAGGGATCAGAGGGCGAGGTTAACGTTTTGGAAGGAAATGATCTTACGAGCTCTACCAGTTGCCGGCTAGTACTGAATTATAGGCAGTGGACTCCGGCGTTGGAACCGATATCGGAGGATTTTTGATCGGAGAAGGATTTTTTTCCTCTTAAATTGTCCAGATCACTGTTTTTAACCGGGCATGACCCAGGTTAATTCATGACCTTATCGTTCTGGGCTTTGATTTAAAAAAAAAAAAATAGACATCAAGATAAACCTAAATCAAATTGAGATGTAATAATAGGGCTACTCAATGAGAAGTTAGGTGTGCATATGGTTAACTAACAAATAGGATTAAAGAATTCAATTGATTTGTTAATTTATCACTCCTTTGTGTAAAAGTTTTTTTTTTTTTTTTTCTGGCGTCAATTGTGAGATGATTAATGGTCATTATCCTAAATAGATGTGGCCTGCATTATGTGGTCTAATTTTTTTTTTTTTATCACATAAAAAGAGTATTAAAGTGATGCAAACATTTTCATATCAGTAAAAAAAATTGAGATTTGGATTAATGACTTACGAAATTTAAGTAACTCGTACAATTTTGATAGTATAAAAAAAGCAATTATAATAAAGAAACTAACAAAAAATTAGCAAAGAAAAAAAGATAAAAAAAAATGATTTGAACACATCCAGATTAATATGTTAAATCTAAAACCAGATTAATATGTTAAATCTAAAATCTAGTCGTGAAACCGAGATAGTAAAAAAACAATAGAATAAACCAATAAAACTTAATTATCAAATAACACATTGTTAAAGGGCGAAATTAAAATAAAAATTTAAATAAAAGCAATGAAAAAAAATCTAAATCAGCATGTTAACCTCGCGACTGTGCATTGGATTAGAATAACCAAAAAAGAAAAAAAAACAAGGATTAAATTTTAATGAATGAAATTTAAATAAAAAATTATGAAAATGATAAATAAATAAAAATTAAAAGAACAAGGATCAATTTTGATATAAAAATTAAATAAAATCAAATGAAAATTGATGAAATTGAAAAAAATATAATTTTAAAAGATAAAAAAATAATAATAACCTATGTTAAAAGTCGAAACCTGTAATACTAGTTATGAGCTCAGGATTGACCCTATAGAAGACAAACCTTAAAGAAATAACAAAGTGAATTAGAGAAATGATAAAAAAAGAAATTCATATAAAAAATCAAAATCAAATATTGAGAGATGAAATTAAAAATCAAAGTTAATTAGAAAAATAAAAAAATAGTAATTAAAAGAATAAAAACTAAATTTGATATAAAAATTAAATTAAAGCAAATAATAAGGGATAGAATTGAAGAAAAAAATTAAATCATAAAAGATTAAAAAAATAACAATAAAAATAATATGAATCAAATTGTATACATAAAATAAATGAAAAGAAAATTGTGTATTTTGATAAGGAGAAAAAAGAAAAAAAAAAAAAAGAAGAAGAAAAACATCCATTACTAGTCCGTCATTGACAGACGCCCTGCCACCACATTACTAGCAGTGGATGAGTCTTGTTCCATATTTAGTGTTTTTATTTTAATTTATAGTTATAATAATGATATAAATTATTGAAAAGTTGTAATTCAATTGATTTTAGTCCTATGTTTACAAGTTCAAACCTCTCTTCTCTAAAAGGTTGAATCTAGCAAGCTAACCATTCGCAAGTCACAGGGTGCAAAACGGAGCCGGATTACGACCCTCTTTTTTTTTTTCCTTTACCAACTTTAATTTCCCATGGAAATTCTTTTCTCTTGACCTCACAGTCAATCATCATGAGAATTATTAACATAGTAAATGAAACTTTCATTTCAATTTACACTATAAAGAGAGAAATATATTCTCACAAAAATTTCTCCCACATTTTCAAGAAAACTCAATGAACAAAATAAATAAATAAATGATTTATTCATGAAACAAAATGAATAAATGATCAAAATCTAAATTTAAAATAAGATATTGGAGAAAACTATTAAAGATGATATTTGTTGAAATGCCAAAAATTAATATTAATAGATAAATTTAAAGAGGTTAAAAATGGGGTGGTTTTCAGGTGGCATAAAGAAATTAAAAATCTAATTTAATTTATGAAGAAGATGTATAACATAAAAGAATTCTAAATTTTTAATTTGATTATTTATTACAAATTTAATATATGCAGAACTTGGTCAATTAGACCATGACTAATCAACATGTAGCTGTGGGTTCGAGGGGGGAAAAAAAACTCTCTCATAATTAGACAACTGATTTTCATAGAATAAATTAATAAAAGATAATGGGTCGCATGCGTATCCTGACCAGCTGGTCTGGATAAACAAATTATGTCATTCTATTATCAAATCTTAAGAGATTGCACAACTGGAAGCAATAATCACTCCTTTTCTAATATTAAAATCCAAAAATCGGCTTAAATATATTGTTATTAAACTAAGCCTCGTTTTGTGGGTCAACACAGTCGTGTAAGTATAGTTTTTAAACCTGGTTTGGTAGCTAACCCGGTTAAAAATTCGAGTTTCGAGTTTTGATCGGGTCACCAGGTTATTTTTTTAAAAAAGTTTAAACAACGTCATTTTAATAAAAAGAAACAAAAGTCAACGGGTTGCAACCGAGTTTTTGACCGGCTCTTACTGAGTCACCCCCATGTTTCTTCTTTCTTTATTTTTTTAAACCCGACCCGGTTCTTGCCCTAGGTCGATTAGGTCTCGGGTTGGCCGGGTTCGGGATTGACCCGCCGGGCTAGACCGGGTTTCAAAACTATAATCGTAAGCAATAATCACAAAAATATTCATAAGTCTTGAATTAAAAAAAAAAGAAAAAAGAAGAGGGTAAGAAGTTGTTGGGCAACACTTGATTTATAATTAAATTTTGAACTTTTAGATTATTGTTGTAAAATATTTATGTTAGATAGGTTGAGAACTTGATTTAATAATCTAAAAGTTATTAAACTTAATTATCTATAAGTTGTTAAATCCTTATCTTATCTTATGAATTATATTGAGTTTTTATCCGTACATAGTTGAGTTAATCTTATCTTATTTACTAAGTTCATTGAATATGATTTGTTGAGTTGAATTTTTGTTTTGCATATGACACATGTAATTTTAGAGCATATGAGATACGGAACTTTTTAAATCATGCTATTTTTAAAAATAAATTTTTAATTTTGATATTTTCCCAATTTTTTTTAATATTCTACTTAAAAAAAATTCTTGCGATTTACTCGAGTTTTAAATTAAATTAAATAATTATTAAAATTAAATTTGATTGATTCGACAAATTAATTTATAATATAGTTAAAATTTGTTTTATTTTTTTAAAAAATTTAAAATAATATCATTCTAAATTAATCTAAATCAATATTCGTAGCTTGTAACTCAAATAATGACATTATATTTAATAATTTTATTTAAAAATAAAAATAAAAATAAAAAAACTAAAATTTATTTTTCTATAGTGTAACATCAATTAATTCAACACATTTTCTCTTCTTTTCTTGGCGGTCTCTTACAAACTCACAACCAGAAAGATTGCTTTTATTAATGTAATTTTTATCTTAGCCATTAGCTCAGCTGATTTGGACAGCAATTTTTACAGCCACGGCCACAAGTGGTGCCAGAAAAAAAAAGTTGTCCTCTCCTCGGTTAAAGCACCTTCTCCATGCCGTGTAAGAGCTTGGGTTCAAATTTGCGATGTCTACCGAAGGGTTTTATTTATTTATTTATATAAATTAATTAAAATACAGGCACGTTGGCTCCAACAATTCATCAAAATAAAAAAAGAAGAAGAAGAAGAAGGAAACAAACAAAGGACAAGTGGCCCTTGAATTAACGTGTCTCGAGTTTTTAACAAAACTAAAATCAGACACAAACCACTAGAGGACATCCTTCTAGCCCACAAATTCCTTAAATAACACAAAGCTTTGGAACCTAAACGCCACCGTTTTTCTCTTTCTTGTCTCCTTTAGTCCTCTCCTCTCAGTATGTAGCCGGCTTTTGCCGTCTCACTCTCCTTTGTTTATGCTCCCTCCTTCATTCTCAACCCTCTTTTAACAGCACACAAAAATGGCCTAAAAGCAAAACCCAAATAGAAAAGATTAGTGTTTTAGGCCCAGAAAGGCACAAAGTTTCCATCTTTCATGTTTTGCTTTGGTGTGTGTGTGTAGATATCTATAAAGATTTAATCTTGGGCTCTTCAATTCTTTTATGGGAAAAGCGCTTTCTAATATATCCAAGCAGCTGGTTCATAATCACTCAAAAAAACAAGCAAGAACCACATCGATAATTAAACAGTTCGAGAAGATGGAAAACAGTTCTGGTTTAGACAAGAGCAGCAGCAACAACGGTACTGGTAACAGCAACAACACACGTGTGCCTTTGTCAGATGTTGTGTCTGATTGTATTAAGAGGTGGTTTAAAGACACACTCAAGGAAGCCAAAGCAGGGGATATCAATATGCAAGTCTTGGTTAGTCAAATGTATTATAGTGGTTATGGAGTCCCTAAAGATGAACAAAAGGTATGCTCTTTTTTTTTAAAAAAATCTTTTTATGGTTTGGTGTTGCTTTTGTTTATGATTTGATGAATTGGAGTTGTTGGGGTTTTGTGTTGGGTTATTGATGATGAATTTGAGAGTGGTTATTTTGTGTTTGTTTGTTGGGATTGTAGGGAAGAATTTGGATGACAAGAGCATCAAGGACTAGGTCTTGGGTTTGGAAGGTTTCTAATAAGCAACCAGGTTTGGTTATGATCTGTGTTGTCATTTATTTTTCATCAAGTATTAGTATGGCTATCAGGGTCATTACTGATATTGCTTCCTTGGTTTATCGTTCTTTGTTAGGGTATAATGCAAGTGATTCGGATTCGGATTCGGATGAATTGAAGGGTGATTCTTAATTAGACCAAGAATTGGGTTTCAAAACAATTGAAAGGTGAGCTTGTGTCCTGCTTGTTCTTGACCATTTTGTCTGTTTAAGTTGTACTTGTTATATTTTCTGTGCTGTATTTTGTGTAGAAATAGATTCCAAGAGTTTCTTGAGTACTTCACATGTTTTCTTGAGTCTGGTTTTATGGAAATTCATCACTAGTCATGCAAGTGGCTTTATTTGGTGCAGCAAGGGATTCTGACTGTATTTTGAAGTCATTTGCTTGATAAGTTAATGATAATGAATTTGATTGTGATTACAGAATAACAAGTCTGTCAACTGTTTTGACTTTTGAGACAAATTTGGTGTATTTCTTTATCAGATTCTCAGGACTGAGAAGAATACACCTCTCCTTCTTTGGGTCATCTGAATACTAGACAAGCTGAAGTATATATAATAGTTCATCTCTCTCTTTTGTGCTCAAATATTCCCAAGCTGGATGTCCAGCGTAACCAGCCTTAGATGCTAATGCATGGGGTATGAAATCTGACAGATGCCTGATAGGAGAGTGTCGCTACAAATATTCCCCTAGAACTTGTTTAGCGTTTGAGTTGGGGAGCATCTTTGAACATGGAATATTAGGCTGAGTATCCAGCCTATCAGGGAAATAAACAACAGCTCTCCCCCCTTTCTTCCTTGGCTCTGGATTCCTGTTTTGTTTCAAAGTGTTTGCGTGGTCAATTTTCAATTATACTACATTGTGTGATCCAGACTAATTTATTTCCTTGTCCATCTAAAAAAAAGTATTATTTGTATTATATGTTTTCCACATTCTTATACAATACTTTTAATAGCGGTAATGTGAATTCCATTTACAATTTATTTCATTAGTATCTCCAGTTCCCTTTCTGCTAGTTATTTCTGTTGCATAAATTCGCTTTTCTTTATTCTGGAGCTCTTGTATTGTGTTTTCCACTATTTTCATCCTGCTGTTTTGTTCACTCAACCCCTCTTCCCTGCATAATTTAGCATATTTCTGATCTCTATGGGGTATTTTTATCTCAGAGCTCTGTAGCTGTAGAGTAGTAAATTAGGATTTGTAAGGATGTTGTTTCTTATAACTGTCCTGGTTTAAAAATTAAAAAATGAAGTTCGTAGCATTTGTCTTTTTACCTGATCATTGCTCTTCTATTTCCATGTTCTATGGTTTTTCATAAAGTTTTTTTTACCTTAACACCATTGTCATGAGCATTCTATTTGGCAAGACTATCCCTCTTCCCTTCTACATCAGAAAATACACAGGGAAATTGCTTCCATTGTGACTGAATTTAGATGTCATACAGACTCTATAGGTTGTAGGATTTTGTACATCCATACATCTCCAATAGCATTGTGGATTAGCTAGCAAAAGGACACAATGTTTTTCTTGTGCACTATGAATTTGGTTTTCAGGTCATCCTCAAAAATTCGACGAACTTTTGTATGTTGATGCTTGTTCTCATGAATGAAATATTCTTTTTTTTTTTTTAAAAAAAATGCAATACAAAAAGACAGAAAAATTGAACGAATGTGTTTGTGTAATGTCACAAGATCCCGACCCCGCGAGGACTGTTGTGTAGAAACTTTTCTCGGGGGAGAAAATGGGTTGATGTAATAAAGCAATTACATGATTATATCTGGATGTTGCCTTTGTCAATTTTAAAGCATCAATCTTTGTTGGAATTATGATCTATCTGATTTTTGTGCGGCTAAGCCAGCCCTTCTGACATAATTGTATCACCTTTGTGCCAGTTTTCATGCCCATTTATCTGAACCATCTCGTATGATTGGAAGCACTTCTTTATTGGCTTTAATCTCTTCCTTTATTGTATTTGTAGGGATGATGTTGTTCCTGATCTTCACCAGCTTTCATGTGCTTGTAACAACTCTATCCTCTTTTACCCCCTTCCCCTCGTGTGGTTTTCTGTCCCCCCTGGATGTATTTTTGCATTTATACTGTTTGTTACCATAAAAAACTTGGTAATTGTAATTTCGCTATTTCACAGGCAAGAGGCCTTTGTCAGTTGAGTTCATTTAAACGCAAAAATGCTGACCTTTTGGTTTCGCAATTTCTTAAAACCAGTGAAATATGATTTTGCTTTTCTTATAATTCATTAGGAAGCTCATTGGGTCTTGAACTAGACAGCAGCAGCTCAGCAAGGGGAACCCTTTCTTTTTCTCGTCTCATTCTAGGTGTCAGCTGAATTTGATCTCAAGTCGTTTTGGATACTAGTAACTTGTAATTCTTCTACCATGGGATGATCACTTTCATGCTGAATAATATTGGAAGTTCTAAATGGACCAGAAAAGTAACAGTGATGTTCTATTCTTGAGTTGAATTTCTTGCCTCCAATTTTCTGCTCACTCCGAAGTTCAAAATCCACACTTTGTAGCACCTGGCAACCCTACAACCTTTCAGAATAGAAAATTTAGACAGACTGATTGGCACCCGGAACGAATTAAAAGGACTGTGAATGTGGAGAAGCACGATACTCTAATGATCATCCTTTCATTCAAAACCTTGCCTATGCTTCTCCTTTTGCAGCAGCGATAGCCTTTCTTCCAGGAATGGGCTGGGTATCTTTGACTGTCACAACTTATCTTGGTTAAAGACATTGTAATAGGTGCCTTCATTTTCGTAGATGGGATTTGAGGTGGAAGCTCAGAGGTCCTTTCGCTTTTGAAGGGAAGGAAAAGAAGGGTGCAATATCAAAGCAAAGTGACCGAATTCAAGAAATTCACAGTTTTCAGACAATCGGCCTCAGATGGTTGTTTTATGCTATACGGTCACGTAGTATTTGGTTTACCATTCCAAAATGCTCATCAAGGATGGAGCAATAGTGTTTAGTAGGACAGGACTTCAAATTCTCATTTGTTTGATACAACTTCTGATGACCACGAAAGAAAAAACATAATTAGTCATGCAAATAAAATGTAAACTCAATTTGAGTTGAGTTTTTTCCTTTTCTTTTTCCTTTCTTTTTAGGTAACAACTATTGTTATAAGACTAGACTCATATCGGCATGATTCAAATTTCGATACAAATCCTGGGTCATGGATATACCGAGTTGATTTATTAGTTAGGGGATCAATCCAAGCTTTGAATATTTTTTTTTAAAAAAAAACTCTTAAAACAACTTTGTTCAAGCTTTTGCCATGTACTTGAAACAACGTCGCCTAGTAGATCTTAAGTCTATGAGTTGGCCCATAAATTTGACCGAGTTTTATAAAAATAGTAACAAATACCATAAACATAAACATCATGAGTCAATGTTAAACTCATGAAACTCATATCCAAAGTGAACCTTTCTAATTTGCAACTAGATTTAAGAAAAAAAGGGTAAATTATAATAACCCTAAGATTAATTTTCACAATGATGGAAAATTGGGATACGTGAGATTATCATGAGCCATATAGGCTTGAGAAAAAATATATTATAATTATAATTATATTATAATTTTATAGTTTATTACTAGCATATACTAAAAAGCTTTGGTATTTTATTGTTGCAATGAATAGTGAAATACAAAGATTTTTTTCATTTTAGTTCTCAAAACTTTTGAAATTTTTTTTTATTTCATCTTTCAACATTGAGTATATTGAGTATTGAAATTTATAATTTATTTTGATTTGTTTTCTATGGAGTTATATCGTTCTTATGACCGGGTTGCGAGTTTTGCAAGTTAGTTATATTGATTTAAGTTATTTTTGTTCTTTTTTTTAATTTTTTTTCTCAACTTCATCCTTCAACATTGAATTTATTGGGAATTAGAATTCATAATTATTATTTGATATGCTTTCTACAAGGTTATCATGGTCTCATAACTCGGGTCACGAGTTTTGCAGGTTAGCTAGGTTGACTCAAGTTTTTTTTCCTTTTTTTAATTGCATATATTTTTTTTCAATATCATCCTTCAACATTGGGTTGATTGAAAATTATACTTTATAATTTTATTTTATTTTATTTCTTTGGAGTTATCCTGGTCTCCTACTCAGGCTTGACAGGTTAACCCAAGTTGACTCGAGCTATTTTATTTTTATTTTTTTATTTTTTTCAATTTAATTATTTAAAATTGAGTTAATTGAAAATTGAACATTATTTTTTTATTATTTTTTTATTTTCTATGAGATTATCATGGTCTTATGACCTAGGTCATAGGTTAAGTTGGTTGGCTCGAGTTTTTGTTTTCCGTCATTTTTTAGTTGATTTTTTTTTTCAATTTAATCCTTCAATATTAAGTTGATTGAGAATTAAACTTCATAATTTATTTTGGTTTACGTTTTATGAGATTATCTCAGTCTTATGATCCAGGTTAGGAGTTTGATCGGTTGACTCGGGTGTTTTTTGTGTCCCTTTTGAATTGATTTTTTTTTTAATTTCACCCTTCAACATTGTATTGATTGAGAACCAAGTTTGACAGGTTAACCTGGGCTAACTCAGCTTATTTTTTAGTTGAATTTTATTTTCAATTTAATTCTTCAACATTATGTTGATTAAGAATTATGTTTAATATTTTTTTTCTATAGGGTTATCAGAGTTTTATGATTTGGGTAACAGATTTAACATTTTAGCTCCAGTTTATCCAAGTCAATCTAACATGCTGTTGTTTTAATATTTTTTTTAAAAATGTCATCTTGATTCTTTTAGTAAAACTACATTTTTATTGATCATTTATGTTGCTTTTGAACTTATCAAGTCGACCATATCACAACAGGTCAGTTTTCATATAGTTTAAATTTTTTTCTCTACTAAAAAATATATTAATAATACTTGAATTTTTTTATATCCAAAAACATTTGATTTGATGCACAACATAGCGGGATATTGATTTAGTAAAACATAGTAAACCAAAATGCTATTTCACTATTCGTGTACTGTGGTGCCACTGTGACTTGACAAAATTTGTTTTTGATCCCTAATATTTATGTTTATCAACATCTCAGTCTCTTAAATTTTTTGTTTTTCATTTTGATCCTCAAATTTTATTTTCACCACCTGTCAATTCTTGGGTTTTAAGAGAAGAGAAAGAATCACTAGAAAATAACTAGGCAAGAAGTTTTTTTTGACCAGCCATAAAGAAGCTAATTTTGGTATTAATGCTTTTGTTTTTGGAGATGATAATTCAATGGTGGTTGTTTTGCCCATCAAACATGATAGTAAAAGTATATCAGGCCTTACTGATTTTTTAGATTTAATTTAATTTTTTATTTTTAAAATAATTTTAAGGTGTTTTGAAATTTAAAATGAAGTAATTTGGGTTTTTAATATGTTTTGGAGGTATTTTATGGTGATAAAAACAATTTTAGTGGCCATAAACCTTCGGCTAGATTTTATATATATATATATATATATATATATATTAGACGATGTGTCATTCATTGTGAATTGTTTTTACATCACTGCCCACTCAATGTTAAGGGTGCAAACGTGTGGGTTTGGGCTAGGCCCAAACATGCTCAGTCTAGGTCAACTCACGCCTGCCATTTTCTCTTTTGAAGTCAAGAGTATGAGTCTGGCCTTTTAGCCTATATTTTTGTAATTTAAAGCAAATATTTATTTAAATTAATAATTATAATGCTATTTAACAAATGATCCAACTCATAATTTCTTTTTAATTTAAAATAAAATAAAATTTTAAAAAATAATTACAATGCTATTCAACAAATCATATGATTATTTCATGCTTTTTAAATAAAATTATGCATTTTATGCTTATACTTGCAATCACTTTTAAAAAATAATATATGAGCTTAATATGTAATAAATTTTGAAAAATTTCACATTAATATTCAATGTGAGCTAAACCGTCATTTGGTTGTTAATTTTTATATCTTTTCATGAATTAATTATTCTTTGATTTTTTTCATATAGTTTCCTTTTACATTATGGTAAATTTTTGCTTAAAAAACATATGCTACCAATTAAAAACAAGTTAATAAGGAAATGAGAGTTTTGTATAAATAAATTTTTTCACTCCTTGACTTAAATTATTGAGATTCTTGAGCATTTATATTTAAATTATCTTATAGTTTTATTAAAAAAATGTTTTTAATAAAAAGGTTTTTTTTGTTAAAACAAAAAAAAATGTATAAATAAGGAATGAGTAATTTACTTAAGAAATGCATTTTCTCTTCTAAGATCTGAATCAATTAAACTCCTATAAATATTTATTTTAATTATAATATAATTAAATAAAATTAACTTTAATTTTTTTTTTCGCACGTCATCACGTGGACCTGGAAGCTAGTGGCTACTAAACAAAACACAATATGGAGTTGATAAGAAAACAATGTAAAGCCACTGGACATGCACATTATGGTAATCAACCTGTTTTGATTCAATCCAAATTTAAGCTATTATATACAAGTAATCCTATGAAAACATAAGAACACTAGTAATAAGATCTAATAATATAGTATTTGACATTAGAGCTTGTTTAACGTATTGGAAGAGCTCGGATAACAGGTCGGGTGAAATGAGTTATTGTCGATGAGATGATCTAGATTATCGTTGGTGAACTTTTTTTTTTTTTTTCTCTTTCATTTCCTAAAAATTACATTTGATCATCTTTATTGTTAGTCTTTTAACTTTAATTCTTAGTTTTTTTATTTTTGATTTTTGTTTTTGGTCATTTTGTAGATTGTTTTTTCAATCTCATTCTTCAATTCTAATTTGCTATATATTATTTTTTCTAATTTGATTCTTTTTTTTTTCCAGGTTTTTTGTTGATTTTTTTTTTATAATTTCATCATTCAATAAAAAACTATTTTTATTTTTATATATCAAAATTGATCTTCATTCTTTTGATTATTTTTTGATATTTTTGTTCAATTTATTTTGCTTTTCAAACCCTTCACTCAAAAATAAAATTTATTTTGTATTTCAGTTTTAATCCTCATTCTTTTTATTTTATGTAGTTGATATTATTTTTTCAAATTAATCCTTTAACATTTAATTGGTTGAGAATTGAGTTTTGTGGTTTTTCAATATAGGATGCTTCCAGCCTAATATCCTAGATTATGAATTTGAAAAGTTAACACGAGTTGATATTGTTTTTGTTTTTTGTTTTCTACTTATATTCTTTTTAGCTTTTTTTTATGTTTTCTTTTCTACCAGTTTATCTTGATCTCATGACATGGGGCGTGAGTTACATGCTTGTTTTTTTTTTAATGTTTTACTTATTTTCTTTTTAGCTTTTCTACCGATTTTTTTTTTACCAGGTTAACCAGGGTTGACTCGCCTCTCATTCTCCAAGTTACATGCTTGTCATACTAATTCGGATTGACTCAAGCTATTTTTTTTGTTCTTCTTTTTTTTTTACCTTATTTCATCCTCCTGTATTTAATGGGTTGATAATTAAGTTATATTATTTGTTCTTATTTACAAAAATATTTATTTTTCATGTCATTGTTATCACTTTGTTTTTTAATTTGGTCCATTTGCTATCATGATCTATTTTTTTTATTATCTGATTAAAATAAAACTAATTTATTTGACCTAGTTCGGCCTATAACTCGAGTTATAATTTTTTTTCTTTTTTTAAATGTATTTTCACTATCTAAATATTATTTTTAATGAAAAAAGGTCTATGTTCCGTGACATGGGTACAAATTTAGTTACAAAACAACTAAAAGAGCTAAGTATTTGTTGTGCTTTATTTTTATATCATATTTAGTCTGTATTGTTTGAGTTTTAAATTATTTTGTTATTTTTTTGTGATTACCTTTTAACATGTCAATTCTTTATTGATTTTTTTCCTTTAAATTCATTATTTGATATTTGGTTATTAAGTTCTTATCTTCATTGTTTGTTACACTTTTTTTTTGTTGATTTATCTGGGTCTCATATCCCAGGTTAATAGGTTAGTTAAGTTAACCATGATTGCTTCATATTTGTTTTTCTTAGTTTTTTTTTTTATAAAATTTATTGGTTTTGCGATTTCATACTTTGGCATTAAATTATTGGCCTTTAAGCTATGTGATTTTTTCACTTATTTTATTTTATTTTATTTTTGATGTTAGGTTATCTCAAGTACGAGTTAGTTAAGTTAACCCGAGTTAGCTTACATTTTCTAACTCAATGTTTTTCTTATTTAACTTCAATCTTTTTTTCTAGGTTTTTTTTTAAGTCTATTTTTTTTTGTCATTTTTTCGCTTCTCTTTCTGTTTTGTTATTTCAAGAGCGGGTTGGTCAAACTAACCTGGGTCAACTTGTATTTTTTTCGCATTGTTTTTTATTTCACTAGGGTCTTTTTTGTTAGGTTTTTCTTTTAAAAGTATATTTTTTTTTATCCCGGTCTCATGTCATGGGTGGTAGGTTAGTCAAGTTAACCCGGGTTAACTTAGATTTTTTTTCCTTGATTTTTTATGACCTTTTTTTGTTTCAATTTTATCATTTTGCATTGAATTATTTTCTCTTGAGCTTTGTCATTTTTTCACTATTCTTTCTATTTTGTTATTCCGAGAGTGGGTTGTGAGATCGTCAAGTTACCCTGAGTTGGCTCAAGTTTTTTTCTTCAGCGTTATATTTTTTGAATTTTTTTTTCCTTTCACTTTTGATATTAGATTGTTAGGCTTTGACCTTTATAATTTTTTTCATTTTTTTTTTTCATACAGGTTCTTTTAGTTTCATTCCCCAGTTATATTTAAGTTAATTTAACCTAAGTTATCTCAAATTATAGTATAAGTAAAAATCTCAAATTATAATATATGTTTTTACATTGAAGAAAAGCTTAGCCGGAACAGCGATGAATCGCTTGCCCACTATCAGTTTTGTAACTATTTAGAGAAGGATCTTTCAGTAGATTTGTGACCAAACTGCAAGACACACAGCTTAATATTTAAAAGAGTTAGTTTTTCAAAGTCGAAGACCAATCAACTCTTTATTATTATTATTATTAATTCTAGCACCATATGATAAATTATAATAAAATACTAACAACCCCATATATTTTCCCAAGAATAAAGAGTGACAAAAGACCCTTTCTTTTTTATACTGGTATCAACCGCCTACTTATTTTGTTGTATTGGCACCTGCTACACGAAACTACAATTTTTAATCAGAACTCCGATTAGCTCCCTTCAGATCTAAGATTAGATTAGCTCCCTTGATAATCATAATAAAAAAAGAAAAAAAGTCTGCCTCAAAAGGGCATGTTTCTACGCTATGATTGTCATATTATCGGGGGGGTGGGGTGGGGGTTCACTGTGGCTCTAAATATAAAAATAAACACTCACATTGTGTTTTTTTTTTATTTTTTATTTAAAAAGCTGTTGACATGTATTCTATACGTCTCAGCGAGCGGGCAGTGCTCTTATCATTAAAAGGCGTGTGAGACTTTTTTAGTGGTCAAATCTGGTCATTCATCGTCTAGATAGATGCGCGGACGTGTCATCTTCCACATGATGCGATGTGTATAGGTATATCATAGTTGGATTGTCTTCAGTGATCGATTGTTTGTGTTTTTTCTTTCTTTTCTATCTTCTGACAACTAAAATGGATAATTATTATCTGTTTATTTGTTGTTTGTTTGGGTCTGGCAAGGGCTGTCAGACCCAAGCACCTTGGGTATGGCAAGCACGTACCAGACCCAAGCTACTTGAGTCTAGGTACCACGCAAGACCTAAGATCTTTGGATATAACAACCATGTTTGGTGTTAGACCTGGGCACGGGTTGACAGCCATGTATGGTGGCAGACCAAGACGCATGAATCTAGTATGGTTGCCAGAAAAAAGGCGTCGGTCTAACATGGTTGCCAGAACTAGATGCGGGTCTGCCAACGCTTTCAAATCCAGGCACGGGTCTGTTGGGTCTGACATAACCGTTAGATTCAATTGATTTCGGTTTGATATGATCATTAGACTCAAAAGTTTAAAATATTTTCTATATTTTTTTATATTTATAAAAAAAACAATATTGATTCATTGTAGAACGGGTCAATATAATAATTTGATCCTTTACAGGATGGCCCCTTTGGTTGGTTCTACAAATGAATGGTCCTCCACAGGACAGTCACCTAATTTATTATTTTTCAACAGCAAGTCAGCCATATCCTAGTGCAAGTGTCTAGAAGCCTGGAACTGCATCTCTAACCATTTTTCACCACATCACCCTCGTTGATATTATCATATTTGTGACATCCAAACCAATACTTTCGAATTCCAACTAAGATTGAGTAAGATTTGGGCTAATAGTTTTTAATGTCTAGAACTAGTCGCATCATATCATGAATCATGCAAGCCATCATTAGTTTATTACCTTAATCCACTCCTTGATGGTCAACTAGGTTATTTAGCACTGTCAGGGTTAAAGGGATTCAGAACTTAGGAGGCGGTTTGATTTGAAGAAGCTGAAGTAAACGTAAAGAGAAAAGATGGTGGGAGAGTCACTTCTTGATCAACAACAGCAAGAACCATCTTCTTCCAAAGATTCTTCTTTGCCCACATCTCTTATCAGAAAATTGTACATTGGCCACTTCTTAGCAAGATGGGATGCCAGGTTCTCTCTCTACCCCCTCAGTTTATATTGCAGATCTCTTTCTCTAGTTGGTGGTTTTTTTTGTGCGTGTAAATTTGGAAGATTTTTCTATTTTTATCTTTTATATATTCTGAGATTGGTTTTGAGGTTGAAGAGTTGTTGCTCATCAGTGAAAGTTGTGGTATTTCTTCAAGCAATATTTCGTCCATGAAGTCAAAAGATGACCAAATTAATTATGTTTCTATTATATATCTAATTTCCTCCTCCTCCTCCTCCTCCTTCTTCTTTCTTTTCATGAAGATTCAATAATCTGTTCTAGTGACTTGTTTAGAGGCCATTTTGCCCATAGACTGGATGATAGATTAGACAATTAACTGAGTCAAACTTGTGCCTAGGAAAGAACTGTGAGAAAAGAAATTGCAGTCCCTTTAGCAGGATTGAGATATAACTTTCTCTTCATCTTGCCTCTCTGGACCGTTCCAATTTTCAGGATATAACGGGGTTTCATTTTTTGAATTGTTTGTTTGTATCTGCAGAATGTGGGAATTCTCTGTGGGTTTATACATGATCACTCTTTGGCCAGACTCCTTAATCCTTCCTGCTATTTATGGTGCAATTGAATCTGCTTCTACTGCATTTTTGGGTCCCATCATTGGACAATGGGTGGAGAAGTTGACATACATTAAGGTTTGCTCAAGAATTGCTACTTTGAAGCTATGCTTTATTGAAATCACAAAAGTCAAATTCTACAAGAAAAAAAGAAAAGATGAAATTTTAGAAAGCGTATAAATTCCCTTTCTTTTTTGTTTGCAATATCATATTGAAGAAATTTCAAAAGATCCTTTGCAAAATGATCACGTTTCTGGATATTTTGTACTAAAACTGCAAATTTTCTTCGAAGTTCATCATAATTTGTGACTCAGTTGTAAAAACTTTAAATTAAATTTAGGTTTTTTCACTGTTGGTGCAATAAGCCTTTGAAGATATATATATATATATATATATATATATAAAGTTAGGCTAGGCCAATGACTCACGATCTCCTACAAAACAACTATTCTAGATCCATGGAGAACCTTCAACGCTCAAGTTAGCAAACATGTAGGGAAAAACAACATATAATAATAATAGAAAAGAGAGAGTAGGAAAATATACGTTGTGATTGTTTAGTGTGGTTATGCATTGTTATGCACCTAGTGAACTTCGATATCTATGTATGTGTATCTTAGATCATGTGAAATTGCCTCGTGAAAAGTGGAGTCACATAGAGTAATGGAGAACAATTACGTTCACCGCGTAGATATCCTGTAAAATAATTTGTTCATATAGATATCATAATGTTAATTTGTGAGACAAGGCTTTCAAGTAGGCGATGTACTGATAATTCGTATCAATAGCTTGTAAAAAAAAAGGGAAAAATGTATGTAATACATGCGTTAGTGCATGGATGAAGCCGTTGTCTTGAGGCAGCATTGTGCAATCTCTGATGATGGCTTTCGTTGGTGTCCTTAGCTTCATCTCCTCAAAGGGAATCTATTGGTCTCGAGTGTGCATCTATCGAAGGTTCGGTGGAGCTCCTATCTCGTGTTTTGCTTTTCTTCTTCTTTTTCACTCCTTTCTCCTTGGTTTTAACTAGTTTTTCTTCTCTTTTTTTCCACACAACACGAGAGAGAGAGAGAGAGAGAGGCTTGTTGGGTCACTTAAGCTTTTGTTTTTTTTTCCAGCTAGTTGGGCCACATCCCAACCAGTGCCCTTTCTCTTTCTTCCTGAACTTTTTCCCCTCCTCCTTCTCTTTCTTTTCCTTGTTTTTCCCACTTGTTCAGTTGAGCTTTTGGCCCAATAAGATCTCCGGTTGGGCTTTGCAACTGTCAGTTCGAAATGCACAGAACATTACTAGAATTCAGTGAAAAGTTCTAAAATATTTAAAATTGTGGTGTTTTTTAATTTGAAAATTTATTAAAATAATTTTTTTTATTTTTTTAAATTTATTTTTAATATCCACATATTAAAACAATCTAAAAACATAAAAAAAAAAGTAAAACAATATAATCACAGATGCCTTTCACCGTCTTCTGAAATGCCTCAAGAATTTATGTTGCGTTCATCTCGAGAAACAAAAATACGATGAATAAGCTTTGATGGATGTTTTTATGTGGCTGGCTTTCAAGCATGTGCATTTGCTCAATGGACATTTATTGGCAGGTTCTCCGAATTTGGTTGGTGACCCAGAATCTCTCCTTTATAATAGCTGGATGCACGGTAATTGCATTACTCTTCTATCCAGACTTGAAGTCGACAAATTTCACAGCATTCATCTTAGTTGTGATATTAACCAACCTCTCTGGAGCTGTTGGGGTACTTTCCACTCTTGCCGGCACCATCTTAATAGAAAGAGAATGGTAATTAGAGGATCACGTTTGTACTTTGAAGAGAGTAATATTATTTCCAGTGGAGCAGTAGTTTTACATTTTCTAATGTGATGATAATTATTTTCAAAATGCAGGGTGGTGGTGATATCAGAAGGCCATCCACCTGGTGTTCTAACGAGGATTAATTCGATTATTAGACGAATTGATTTAACCTGCAAGCTTCTTGCTCCTGTTATTAGTGGCTTCATCATGAGCTTTGTATCAGTTAAAGCCTCTGCTATGACTTTAGCAATCTGGAACACTATAGCAGTGTGGCTAGAATATTGGCTTTTCACATCTGTACATAATGGCATTCCAGCTTTAGCTGAAAGTAGCCAAAGGAGGATTTCACGACTTTCACGAAGTGATATGGAAGAGATCACGTCTATTTCTCCAGAAAGAGAGGGCTTGATTTCTCCAGGAGGCGAAAATTCGGTTTCGGTGGATTTGGGATGGAGAAGGAGATTAACTCAGAGCTTTTCAAAGGTTCCTTTTGTCGGTGCTTGGCTTGTGTATTTACAGCAAGATGTTCTGCTCCCTGGTGTAGCTCTGGCCTTGTTATATTTCACAGTGCTTAGGTAATGCCCAGCTTATGATTTTGTGTTTATGACTAATAACTGAACAGCATCAGAGACTGTGACTACTGCCATGAGATACTGACCTGAGACAGTTTTTTTCTGTTTGCTCCATTATCTCATATGATTTGGGTTTAGTTCCTTACTGTTACAACTTACTAATGATCACATTTTTCCAGCTTTGGCACCTTGATGACAGCTGCCTTGGAATGGGAAGGTATACCTGCATATGTGATCGGAATAGCCCGTGGAATAAGCGCTATGATTGGAATAGCCGCGACGGTTGTGTACCCATTCTTGCAATCTCGTATTTCAATTCTCAGAACGGGACTCTGGTCAATCTGGTCTCAGGTACATTTCTTAGTAATTATGATCATCTGAAAGTAATTCTGTCTACTAATCACTGTCCCTCCTCCTTATTCTGTGCATTGCAAGCAGTGGACCTGCCTTCTAGTGTGCATTGCTTCAATATGGGTCCAAAATCATCTTTTATCAGCATACATGCTGATGGCTGGAGTAGCTATCTCTAGGCTTGGCTTATGGATGTTTGACTTGTCTGTAATCCAACAAATGCAGGTGAGAAAACCTATCATGCTAAAAGAACAATGAATTCTATTAGTGTTTTCCTAAATCACCTCTTTTTATGCCTGCCGATCAAGTTTATCGTGCCTTAAAGAAGGCATACTAATAAACTCTTTTCTTTTTCGCCGGCACAGGATCAAGTTCCTGAGCCTGATCGTTTGGTTGTGGGAGGTGTACAGAATTCTGTTCAGTCTTTTATGGACTTGTTGGGTTATGTTATGGGCATAATCATCTCCAACCCTCGGGTAATCATCCTTGGATCATACATCTTTCAAGCATTAAACTTTCCTGTTTCACTGGATATTTGAATCAGAATTCTTATCTTCCTTCCTGATTTCATACTTTGATGTATATTAACTTAACCTGCATTGTTGTTCAGGATTTCTGGGAGTTGATCATATTGTCCTTTTCAGCAGTAACAGTTGCTGCATTGCTTTACAGCATACATCTATATCGAGTTAGAAAGCACCTTTTTCACTTTGAGAAGCTGTTCATGTTGGTGAAATGGGAGATCATGTCACCTTCGCATCAAAATTTACTGGAACCAAATATTCCTAGGTAGGATTCATCCCTACAGCCTGCCGCTCTGACTCCAAGTTACTGAGATTCCTCAGAGATTAGGCCCCATAATAACTTATCAAATACGTTCGTCTTCGGGGTGGGGATATTATCCTCCTTTTGTTGCCAGGAACAGCAGGGCAATTTATTAAATTTTGAGCAGTGGAAAATGAACAAATAATAGGAGGACAACAGATAATATTGTGGCTCGACCATGGTAACCTACTGACATAAATCTATAATAATGATTAATAAAAAAAAAATCAATTTATATATATTAGGACTTCACCGATCCTTTTTTATTATTTATCTGTGAAGAATATTCACGGGATAGCTTGCATGTCAAACGAGACTAAGTTTTTATTTTAGCAATTGCCAATTATGCGGAGTTCTTATAATTTTATCAGTAATTATCCTTTTCTTTCAAAAAAAAATTGTGATTTTTTTTTTATTTTTGAGAAAAAAATTAATTTATATTCTTTTAATCATATAAAAAAAAAGTAAAATATCAAATTTAGATATTTTAAATTTTAAATTTAAGAAAATAATTTTATTTGAGTTTTATATAATTACATTAATAAACCAAAGACATTAAAAATATATTAATATTATTTCTTGAGCATAGGATAACAATCTACAAGGAGCATCTAAAATTCATGTTACCAAACATTCTTTTTAAAGTGATTTTTTAGACATAGTTAATAAACTTGGGCTAGTTGAATAGATTAATCCTGAACAATCAGGATTTAAAGCCTGACTATGATTGAATTTTTAATTAAACTAATCGGTTAAATCCAGTATTATTAACTCTAAAAAATTAAATACTAATTTTTTAAATAAAAACTATTAATTCAATAATCCAACAACTCATGCATTTTTTTAGGAAGTGATTGGCGGTGTGGTAGCGCTTAATTTTTAAAGTGGTTTTCACCCAGAAATACATTAAAATAATATTTTTTTTAAAAAATATTTTTAACATTAACACATCAAAACAATTTAAAAACACTAAAAAAATAATTTTTTTACAAAAATAGTCGGTTTAAAAAGAAAAACAAATTCTATATACTTCTATGGCATGTCTCCGCTTTCAGTCTAGTAACCATCATTAATTAATTAATGGTATCATAGTTATCAAACCCGACTTGGGGGTTGACCCGGTCAAGGGGCTGGGTCCCGAGTTTCATGGGTCAACCTGAAAAAATAAAAAGATATTTAAAGTTTAAAATTTCATATGAAAAAATTAAGAAACAATTCATGTAAATATATGCTATATATGTTGTAAATAATGAAGTTTAAAAGAATATTTTTAAATTTTTTTATCTCACATTGAAAAAATACCATGTTATCATTTTAAGTTGAAGTATTTAAACCGAATTTTTTTTTATCCTATATTAAAAAAACATAATTTTTTTCTTGTGAACATAGAGTATATATATTAAAGGGTTTTATATTCCATATTGAAAAAATAACTTCTTTCTTGTGAACATAGAGTATATATATTAAAGGCTTTTAAATCCCATATTGAAAAAATATTATGTTATCTTTTTAAGTTAAAGTATTTAAACCAAAACGTTTTTTATTTCACGTTGAAAAAACTTAATTTTTTTCTTGTGAATATAGAATATATATACGAAAGGATTTCAAATCCCATATTAAAAAAATAATTTTTTTCTTGAGAACATAGAGTATATATACTAGAAAGTTTCAAATCTCACATTGAAAAAATAAAATATTTTTCTAGTATTTATATAGTGAACGTTAAAAGTGTTAACAATCAACTAAAAAAATATGAAAAAAAAGATATAGGAGAAAAACTACATTTGAAAAAAAAAAGCATCGGGTCTCGTCTGGGTTTGCCCAGGTCATGGGTTGACTAGGTTTTACTGATTTGTTGTACTGACTGATCTTTTATCTTACTCAGACTGGTCCAACTATCTAGTCCTGGATCGATCTATCGGGCCGGACCATGTTTAATAACAGTGTTTGCAACGATCTAAAAATCATCTTCATGCATGGCCAGCAAAGCATCGCACTGTCCACGCCTTTGCAATTAACACAGTTAGTTAGCAGTTAGCATGATAATCAGGGCTAAAAGATTCAAAGGTAGCCCTAGGACTTAGGAGGTTTGAAGGCGGGTGGATTTAGTGGAAAAAAAATAAAGAAACTGAAATAAAAGAAGACGATGGTGAGAGAGCCACGTCTTGATCAACAGCAACAACAAGAATCTTCTTCTTCCCAAGACGCTTCTTTGCCTACATCCCTTATCAGAATTTTGTATATTGGCCACTTTTTAGCAAGATGGGATGCCAGGTTACATCGCAATTCCCTCGGAATATTTATCTTTTATCCTGTAGTTGCTCGCTATAGCTCTCTATTGTGTGTATTGGTCTGTGGTTGTGTGTAAAATTGTGACTTTTCCCTTGTATTTTCTCAACTAAGATTTTCTTGATGAGGGAAAAGGATGACAGAATTAAGATTCTTTCATTTCTTTGTCTGTTTTTTTCCCTTGAAGACCAAATTGGTGAGCTAATTCAGTGATCTGCCACCTTTCGCATGGACTGGATGATTAGAGAATTAATTGATTGACACTTGCGACTTGGCATGTATAACTGTGAGAAATGAATGAGGGTTTCTTTTCATTTGAATTGCTTGTTTGTTATCTGCAGAATGTGGGAATTCTCTGTTGGTTTATACATGATCACTCTTTGGCCGGATTCTTTAATCCTTCCCGCTATTTATGGTGCCATTGAATGTGCTTCTACTGCATTGTTTGGTCCCATCATCGGACAATGGGTGCAGAGGTCGACATATTTTAAGGTTTGGTCATGCCTTGTTAATAATGCCCATCCTAATGGAGAAAAGACAAATTGTGCCTTATAAAATGTTCACATTTCTAGATGGATGTTCTGAAATTGCGAATTTACTCAAAGTTTCTGGTAGTCTTAACCTCATACAATAGTACTAGGATTCGAATCATGATTGCTTCATCTCTACCCTCGGACAGGTTGAATGAACCATGTTCTTTTTATCGAATTTAATTGCTTTCAACATCAGTTCCTGTCTCCTCTAATGGTAAAATCGGGGATGCCTTTCAAGTAATCATCATCTGAAATGCCCTCAATCAACTCATGCTGTGTTCTTCTGTATGACAAAACAAGAAAATATAACAAATAAACATTACAAAGTGCCTGATGTTGTTGCCTTTTCATACATGTATATTCTCTCAGGGAACATTTATTGGCAGGTTCTCCGAATTTGGTTGGTGACCCAGAATTTTTCCTTTATAATAGCTGGATGCACGGTAATCACATTACTGTTCTCTCCGGCATTGAAGTCGACAAATTTCACAGTATTCATTTTGCTTGTGATATTAACCAACATCTCTGGAGCTATTGGTGTGCTTTCCACTCTTGCCGGTACCATCTTAATAGAAAGAGAATGGTAATTTGGAGAATTGCATTTATACTATGAAGAGAGAGTAATATTAGCGAATGGACTGCCCGTTAGTCTATTGAAGTTGTGATCAAAATTAGTCTTGTGAGTTTACATTTTCTAATTTGATGATACTTCTTTTCAAAATGCAGGGTGGTGTTGATATCAGAAGGCCATACGCCTGATGTACTAACAAAGATCAACTCAACTATTAGACGAATTGATTTAACCTGCAAGCTTCTTGCTCCTGTTATCAGTGGCTTCATAATGAGCTTTGTATCAGTTAAAGCCTCTGCTATGACTTTAGCAATCTGGAATACTGTCGCAGTGTGGCTGGAATATTGGCTTTTCACATCTGTATATACTGGCATTCCAGCTTTAGCTGAAAGCAGCCAAAGGAGGATTTCGCGACTTTCACCAAGTGATACGGTAGAGATGGCATCTACTTCTGCAGAAAGAGTAGGCTTGATTTCTCAAAGCGATGAAATTTCAGTTTCAGTGGAAATTGGATGGAGAAGGAGATTAACTGATTGGTTTTCAAAAACCCCTTTTGTTGGTGCTTGGAGTGTGTATTCTCAGCAAGATGTTGTGCTCCCTGGAGTAGCTCTGGCTTTGTTATATTTCACAGTCCTCAGGTGATGGTCTGCTTGTGGTTTTGTTTATGATTCATAACTGAACAGCATCTCAACTTACTTCCATAATTTGTTTGGATGGTCTTCTTTCCTTTATTTCTTGGCAATTCACTAGTCCTCTATGATGAAAATAATAATAATAATAATTACATTGAGTCTCCTCAAGTTTGATAAAAAAAATTATGTCTCTGTATTTTAAAAATTGACTTTGTTATTATTTTCAATTTCATAATTAAAAAGCCCTCGTAGATTGAATATTATAACTTTGTTATCATAGTAAAAACCCAGAAAACTTTGATGAACAATGAACCAGCAAAAGAAGCTTCAACAACAATATGCAAAGAAGAGAAAACCCCAGTTCAAGAAAGGTGTCCAGACTTTAGTCTTGAACTCATAATTAGCCTTCCTAAACCCAGCCTGATCATCACCAGCCATTCAAAACTCAAGGAAGTACAAGTCTTTGTTTTGCTTGCAGTTTAGGGCTACAAAACAGCAAGGATTGCAGTTGCAATGTCATTTTGGCTACTATTGGAAGCAGTAGTAGTTCTAGCACCAAAACTGGTTATGATTTCTGAGGGATGAAAAGTGGTGTTTTGGATTATAGAAGTTTGGAGATGAAATAATCAAAGATATCTGGAGCTAATTAATGTTGATGCTGTAGTAATTTTTGCAGGGAAACGAAGGAGGATTCCACTCTCCAGAGAGAACAAAGAAACTGAAATAGTAGATCAGGTTGAGAAATTTAAAACCGTTGGGTTCGTTTTTAAAGTTTCAAAACATCATGAGGATGAGAATTGGGGAAAGGAGGCATTTCTTTTAATGGGTTTTGGATGCATAATAATAGGTTCTGTCATGATTTTGGTTTTTGAACAGAAGAACAATGTCATGAGAAAATAAAAAATGGATATCGAAAGTGGATCTTGTATCATATCTTTTGCTTATCACTTGAAACCAGACATTTTCTCATCAAACGCTTTTTGATTTGGGGTTTTTTTCTTATCATTTTATATAGTTTGAAATTTTAGTCTGATTTACAATATAAAGTGTAATTTTCAAAACATGAATAACAGGCTCAAAGCATGTCTCTTTGGCTTTCTTGTATTTATTTACAGACCTTCCCGAGGCATATGGATTGACTAGGATGGTGATCTCAGTATATTGCATGGCATAAGATGCTGACCAGATTTTTTTTTTCTTCCTATTTTTCTACTGTATCTCATTATGGATCTGGCTTTGGTTCCTAACTGCTAAAAGTTCTTACTGGTTATACTGTTCCAGCTTTGGCACCTTGATGACAGCTACTTTGGAATGGAAAGGTATACCTGCATTTGTGATTGGAATAGCTCGTGGAATAAGCGCAATAATTGGCATGGCTGCAACAGTTTTGTACCCAATTTTACAATCTCATGTCTCAACTCTCAGACCAGGATTGTGGGCAATCTGGTCTCAGGTGATACTTTGCTGTCATTTTCTCCATTAACACATTTCTTGGCGGAATCCATCCCGATTTCGACCTTTAAAAATATCCCCATTATGTGCATTTCAAGCAGTGGACCTGCCTTCTTGTATGTGTTGCTTCAATATTGGTCCAAAATCATCTTTTATCGGCATACATGCTGATGGCTGGAGTAGCAACATCTCGGCTTGGTTTATGGATGTTTGACTTGTCTGTAATTCAACAAATGCAGGTCAGAAAAACCATCATGCTAAAATAATGCCTAGTTCTGTTTCAATGTTTTTCACCTTTTCTGTTTCAACTCTTTTTTTGTGCCTTGCTCAAGTAACTAATTTCATGAAAAATAATCGTTCTATTAACCTTATTCTGGTGGCACAGGATCAAGTTCCTGAATCTGATCGCTGTGTTGTTGGAGGTGTTCAAAACTCTCTCCAATCTACTATGGACATGTTGGGTTATATCATGGGCATGATCATCTCCAACCCTCAGGTAAAATCATCCTTGGACCATGTCTCTGTGCCAACACTTTAACATGACTCGGCGCTTTCTATAGGATAGGTACTTGTACATGTAATTAATAACACAGACTCATAATATACACGTAACTAGTCACACACTCTCATAAACTTATCCTTTTGCAATTATCTGTTTCGTGCAAACTTTTTCTGTTTCACCAGACATTTGAACTAGAATTACATTTTCCTTCCAGGTTTCCATGCTTTACAGCTTTACTCACAGTTTACCACTTGCATTATCATTCAGGATTTCTGGGAGTTGATTCTGTTGTCCTTTTCGGCAGTAACATTTTCTGCATTGCTCTATAGCATACATCTTTATCGAGTTCGGAAACACCTCTTTCACTTTGAGAAATCGTTCGTGTTGCTAGATTGGGTAATCAGATCATCACCTGAAGATTTACTGTAATCAGATCTTCCTAGGTAGGGTTTAATGATTTATACCTACAGCCAGTCAATTACCAGCCTGCTGCTCTGCCACTAAGCTGCTAAAGATCAACAGAAGATTAGGCCTCATAGATTTCAATTCTCACTCTCACTTTATGACCACTCAAATGCTTTAACTCGGGGAACTGGGGTACTTTTTATGTTGCCGAGAACAGCAGGGCAATTTTGTTACTAACATCTTTCTGCTATTAGACTATCAATAAATGAGGCATTCCAATCAAGCTCTATGTGGCACTGTGATTGGCTGATATAAGAGAGTAGCTGATACATCCTAGATGTAACACTATTCGGTCTTAATTGCTGGTTCCGTATTTTCCAGGCAATTTCAGAGAGAAGAAAACAAGGAAGACAGCTACCTTGGCTAATAGTCTGCCTCTGGTTGTGTTATGTAAACCAAAGTTAGGTCATGTACAATCCCAATCCTTAAGAATTACTACAACATGATGTAACTTATTCTTTGAAAAGAACATCAGCACTTTTCTTGTATTTGTAAAGCAATTTTCAACTTGAACTTTAGGAAAACATCATATCCTGTCATGTACTCCTGTTAGAAAAACGGAAAGTAATCATTCTCTCAGCCAAATTCTTTTCATAGAGGATATTCCTAGGGAATATCTACGTATTTTCTTGATTCCATTAAACTTTGATAATGATTTCTGGAAAGCATTTTGACTTCTTGCTCTGGACATCAAACGAATGTTAGGTCATGAGCTATAGAAAGTTAGAAACCATGATGGTTACTTTGGTGCGTTGCCTCAGTGCTTGATTGTGTAATAAGTGATTCAAGCTTATCCAACTTTAATTGGAGAGGCATCAAAAGTGATTGACCCGCAGTGGAGGGGCACTAGCCTGATTCTTCCTGGTTAGGTCAAGCTGACTTAAATGTCACCTGCACCAAATGGAAAGCCGGCAATGATGCCGACAGGTTTATTAAACTATCTTGTATGGGGCTGAGCCTGTTTTTAACTATAAAGAAATAAATAAATGAAGATCCATTTGCTTGGCCTTTCCATTTACTGAATTACCTGGGATGGTTTTAGAGGCGTGTCTGCCAATAAACCTCCTTGTCACCTCAATATACATGTAGGGATTCTAGGGAAGGTTGCTTCAGCTTGATGCAAAATTCCAAGGATGCAGGTTGTACCATACCCGTGCTTAAACAGTTCTAACTTGAACCTTCACTGAAAAAACCTACACTGGCCTTATGTGAAGGGTCGTGTTTTTTAAGATTTAGTTTTTAACTGAACTTAATGCTTAACTAGGAAACAAATGTTTGTTCATCTGTTTTCTTACAGCTACTGGCCCGTATCTTACAGCTTGATTTAATTAGTTGATGCACACGAACCTAGGGGGGGTGAAAGAGGAAAGAGATAAGAAAAGAAATGAGAGAAGAATGGGTTGTCAAAGAATTCTCATTGTAACTTCGTCGTCGACAAGCGTTGCTCTATTGTAGTGCACTTGACGAGATAATTTCAAAGACACCAAAAAAAGCTACCATCAAAGCTTGGATAAAACCGCATGCACCATCTCAACATGGTGGTTTACTAACTTATTAGTATGTATGTTGCATGTGCCGTATAGTTTATTTTACCCTCATTTTTTTGTGCCATTTAAATCTAGTCCTAGACTTCAGACAATTTTTTTTATTTGGTCACTAATTCTTTGATAGGTCTTTGATTTTGTTTTGAAGTTCATCATACCCGAGATTAATTAAGACCCAGTTAAACATCAACCAGGGAGAAATTATGGAATGAGAAAAGAAAGAGATAAATTACAGAATAATTTTTGTCTCGCATTTAAGTCTAATAGGGTTAGGCAAAGGTTAAAACAATGATAAATAAATAAAAAATTAAAGATAAATTGTAACAAGATAATTGATTTATGTTTTGACCTGTTAGGTTGAACAAGTCACACCAACTTTATTTTGCATTTATTAATATTCATTATGATCAATTAATTTTATTTGGCACACCGGTTAAGTTTTCTATTTGCATTTTAGATTTTTCATTACATACAAAAGAAAAAAAGAAGAAAATTTACAATACTCCCATGTTTTTTTTTTTTTTTTTTTTGCCAATAATTAACGCGGGCTCCAGAACTAGTAGACTAGCCTTCATATTGGACATTGATGTGTGATGGGTGAATCTATGTGTCCATTTTAATTTAAATTAAAAAAAAAAAACAACAGACAGAAGAATAAGTGGTAGCTTCATGCAAATTGAACTTGAAGAAACACAGAGAGTTGCTAATAAGAAAAAGCTTCGTAGTTTCCCATTGCCGTACACTTTTGGAGGCCTGTGAATATGATTGTTTGGAGGTGGAAGACAGGAAAGATTGACCCTTTCTATCCGTACAATTTCCTCCTAGTGAATTGGTCATAGGCTACGTGATTATTGACTTCTAGAAATCACAGAGACCAAGGTCGTGGAAGGAATTGAGAGCAGCAACGCAAATAGCTTGCAACGATACCGCACCATGTATTGTAAGTGGAAGAATTGTTAAACAAAAAAAAAAGGAAGAAGACGAAGAGGAAGGGGGAATTAATTCGTTGAATTCCTCTGGCAATCAAATGTAAAATAATTGTCAAAGGGAAGAATCATTCATCGAGGAACAAAGAAATGTAAATGGGAGATCGAATTTGGAGCAGCCTTCATTGACTCTCCTGTTCTAATGTTTTTCAAGGCCAATGGCACATGGTTTGCCACCGAAATCATCATGCCTCGATTATCTAATTCGGTGGTGGGTTTAGAAATATGTTAATAATTGTTTTTTAAAGTATTTTTTATTTAAAAATATATTAAAATGATAATCTTGAAAAAAGAAAGAAAGTTTTTGAATAGCTGAGATTCATGGGATCGAATATAATTTTCTCTTTTTTTATATATTTATTTCTTTTATGCCACGTAAATACTGCTTGGAATGCAGTATAAAACGGCATCGTAATAGAAAGAAGAAACAATGGAAAGAATGGTCATCAGGTATGCTCCCCGCTCCCGTACAAAACACGTACTACATGACATAATTAATACTCCCCGCGTAAGAACCGCGTGCACTTAGAGTCCCTCTTGCATTAATTCTTTAATCCTCGTACAAATCTATGTAATAATCTTACAAGAAAAAAAAAATAATATATGCTCTAAGATAGATAGATAGAATAGAACCCACGTACAAAAGCTGTTCAACTTTACCTTTGGTAAGCACATTCCCTTAATTAATTTTTTATACCATGATGGTTCAACAACTCTTCTAATTTCATCTATTTGCAGAATTTAATTCACAAATTAATAATTTTATTTAGAACACAATTGGGGCCTAGAAAGTACTCCACTTGTCGATTTCATCGATTTCTTGTGTGAATTTCTATGATGTGTTTGTTTTTTTAAAAAAATATATTAAATTTATATTTTTAGATGTTTTTTCATAGTTTTGATATTATAATATAAAAAATAAATAAATATATATCTAGAATAAACAATACGTTTCTCACCGATATATAATATATATTAGAAACAATCGATATACTCCCCGATTACCAAATAAGTAGCCCCTTTAAAAAATGACATATATTTTATTTTATTTTTTAAAAATTCAAAAAATAAAACTTGTATCAAACTTAAGATTTTTTTGGGGGGGTTCAATTTCATACTAGTAGAACATAAAATTTGATTTCAGTTAAAAAAATGTATATACCTTTTAATTTCTCGCCGATTCTTTTAATTAGATGTAAATTTTTATTTTTAAAGTAATTTTTCTTTGTTTTTTCTTCTTTCAATTATGGATGAGGACAAATACAATTAATGGAGAGACCAAAGAAGCACATGATTTTATATTACATATGCACAGATAAATTAACAATATTTTATACTCGGTATTAGAGTAAATAAAGTTGTGATATCACGTTAAAAAATAATTTAAATCTAAAAATTGAAGTAATTAAATGAATTTTCAAGAATTGTTTTATATTATTATATTATGATAACATGAAGAGCAAGAAAAACACCTTCACCAGCTAAATAAAAACAGGGAAAAAGAAAACAGAATAAAATCTCATAGATTGAAGAGCACATGATAGATCTAAGCTAGGGTTTCAATCTTTCCCTTTCCTCGCTACTGTCTCAAGTCTTCTTTTCTCTTTGGTCTTTGGATACCATTCTTCTCTATCACGCGTTGAAATCAAATCATGCTAGTACACGACTCCGTTTTGAAGGACACATTTCAGTACCCTTGTCTTCTTTATTGTCCAAGGGTGTGAAGGCATATGCCTTGTCTTTATAAAATAATTGGACCCACTATAGCAAGATCAAGAGTTTTGGAAGGCAAAAATGGCACAAATTTGTGGCAATTTCATGGGAGATAGGACCCTCCATGAGGCAAAACCTCCCTGATGAGATATTTGGAATTTTCTCTCAACCCTACCTTGCTAGCTATTATCATGCAGTTCGTATCTGAGTAAGGTGGGAACTATGGAAGAAGTCCATTTTATAAGTACGGCAATCTCTTTGCCTTGTTGCTAGTGTATAAAATAGCATCTTCTACTTTTGCTTTTTAATTTTTTAAATTAGTTTTTTTTAATATAAAGTATAAAACATTCCCGTAATTCTGTGTCAACAACACGTCAAAGCATTACACGTGATTTTTTATTAATGTTTCTTTTTATATCATGATATACGATGAGTCTTATTTAATTATAAACATCGATTTATTAATTAGATAAATTAAAATAAATGATTGAGTTTTTTACACGAAGATAAATTTTAGTATGGAATTATATTAATTATAGTACAAGTGATTTCTTGAAAATATAAATTATAGCGTGAGTTAAAAATTAATCTAAAACAACATGGTTTGCATGTATCAAGGATTCGTACAAAAAATTTGATAAATGGGTAGGATTTTATTGTAGCAAGAAAACGTTTCGAATTTCATGGTGAATAAATCATCAAATGGAATGAAATATATGAGCATGAAAGGTATATATATATATATATATATATATATATATATATATATATATATATATATATATATATATATATGGGAAGTTGCGAATACACACAAGGGCCCTCCACGAGTTATAGCCTTCCTAGCTAAATACTTGAACATTTTCTTGAGCCTATCTTCCTCAAGGTACACACCGTTCTTATCTAAGGCAGGTCCTATGCAAGTCAATTCTATAAGTACGGGATTTTATTTTCATATTGTTGTTGCATAGAAGTATCTTTTGTTTTTTTTTTTTAATAAATAATTTATAAAAACAAAATAGGATGATTGATGCATTTCTATGACACCATGAACTTATAGAATTGAAATATTTTATTTAAAAGACGTATTCATATCAAAGCATTAAAATGGGCTAAAATATTTTTTTATATTGAAAAAAATTGAGAAATCAAATTGGTTTAATGATAAAATGGATTGAAATAAACCATAAATATGTTCAAATAAACCACAAATTGATGTGCAAGTCCAAGCTTAGTATATTAAATACCAAACAATATTTGCCCCGAACCACAAATTGGATTAAAGTTTATTCATCAAAGAAATAAAATAAAATAGAGACAGCTTAAATTCATGTTTTTTTTTATCTTATCTGAAATTCAAATTATTAATTACAACTTAGTATGCTCTCCAAGAAAATATACACACACACACACATATATATATAATATTTTTCCTTAGATTAGACCAAATAAATGGAAAAAAAGTATAAAATATGATGATATATGATAAGATTATTCGAATTTGAAAATTTAAAGTTAGATATTTGCGAGTTAATAGTGTATTTTTAAAAAAATATATTTTTAAATTTTAAATTTTTTTATATAATTTTAAATTATTTTAATATGTTAATGTTAAAAATAATTTTTTAAAATAAAAAATATTATTCTAATATATTTTTAAATTTAAAAAACTTTTAAAACAACCACTAAACAACCTTAAATAATACTTAACACTTAAAATAATATTAGTATGAATAAATAAATGATGAAAAAATAAAGAAGGTACAAGGCTGCACTTGAATCTGTCCTTCCTCACATAGTTCTCCACCGAATGAGATGGTCTTCCTTAGCGATAAGACAGCGACATCTCTATTGACAAAGATGCCCTCGTCAACTCTCCCCTTCCAACTCCTCGTCCTTCTCGTCCTTCGCCGTACGGTTCCTTCCTTTCTCTTTTTAAAATACATAAATACCCCTACTTTAGAAATACTCCAACTCCTTTCTTTTTCCTCTCATTGAGCTTTGTTTTAAACATGAAAAGTAAAATAAAAAATTGATTTGATGAAAAAAAAATTCTATAAAAATGTGAAGGATTGTGCATCTAAGTAATTTATTATCTTATTTTTATTAAACTTAATTCGGTTTCACAAGTTAATTTAATAACTTGTTAACTTAACACTCGACTCAAACTAGATTTTAAATTAAATCAAATAAAACTTGACTCGATCAAACCTGGTCGATCCACAATTTGATTATCCTTATTAAAAATTAATTTTATTTTAAAATTCAAAAAAATATGTTAGAATATGTAATTCATGAACTAGTCTTGGACCGAGTCATAGGTCAAACCAAGTTTAATGACTTTTTTAATATCATTATACATGATATTGATTTATCTCATAAAAGTTCTTGATTAAAAATCAATTTGTTACTATTTTAAATTTTAAAAAGTTAAATATTTTACTAGAGTATTTTGTCAAAAAAATATAAACCAGGTTAAGGAGATTTAAAATAAAAATAAAAATACACAAGATATATAAAATATGTAATTATTAAGGATTTTCAAAACTTTTCACAAACCAAATACTCTCAAATGAAGATTTAAATCTTTTATTTCATGTTCAAGTTTATTAAGCTCACATCACATGGTTTATTTAGTTTTTTTTTTTTTTAACTCCTTTAAATCTATGTAATTATTATGGAATTTGATTGTGATTATCTAGTACTTTCCTATCTCAATTACCCTACACTCACAATTTAATTTAAGCAAAATTATCATTTTCTTCATAACAAAGACCATCCCAACAATTTTTAAATAAAATAAAATAAAGATAATAATGATTAGTTTAGTAAAGCAATTTTAGAATTTGGAAGTTAAAAAATGCAAAAAATAGTTTGATTGAGAATTATAAAGTATCTTTGAGGTTGTGATTAAATTTTTTTATTAAATTTTGAATTTTTTTATTTAAATTATTATTTTTTTTATTAATGGTGTTAAAGTGTTAATATTAAAAATAAATTTTAAAAAAATTATTTTAATATATTTCCTAACTTAAAATATTTAAAAAATACCTTCAACAAGCCCAAAGAATGAATAAGGATAAATTGGTCCTTTAAGATGAGAACAAACAGAATAAAGTTCTTCTTTAAGAAAGCCCCCCAAGGGCAATACCGTAATCAGAACATATCCATCTTCCTCATTCGACACTCCCTCTTCAACTACCTAAAGCAGACCACCATTTCTTTTTTATCCTTCTGTAACGGTTACTTCTCAGCCTCCAAAACCTCCCTTACTTGTATAAAACACCACTACTTCTCCTCCCTCTCCTCTGAGAATCCCACAACCAAACCAAACCAAACCCGAAGACCCCTCCCCCCCTTTTTTTCTTTACCTTCTGAATCTCTCTAACCATGAAGAGACAAAAGACCTTAGAAACCAACGCCAACAACAGCAACCTGTTTGATCTCTTGTCTGAAGAGATAGTTTTTACAATCTTAGACTTAATTGACACAAACCCTTTAGACAGAAAGTCTTTTTCTTTAGTTTGCAAGTCATTTTACATTACAGAATCAAAACACCGCAAAAATCTTAAGCCTTTAAGACAAGAACTCCTTCCAAGAGTCCTTAACAGATACCCGCATGTAAACCATCTTGATCTTTCTTTATGTCCACGTATAAATGACAATTCTTTGGATGTAATATCAAACACCTGCAAAGATTCATTGAATTCTATTGATCTTTCAAGGTCAAGGTTCTTTTCTTATAATGGGTTGATGAGTTTGGCTTTGAATTGTAAGAATTTGGCGAGTATTGACTTGTCTAATGCCACTGAGTTGAGAGATGCTGCGGCGGCTGCGGTGGCGGAAGCTAAGAATTTGGAGAGGTTGTGGTTGGGGAGGTGTAAGTTGATTACTGATATGGGAATTGGATGCATTGCTGTTGGTTGCAAGAAGTTGAGGTTGATTAGCTTGAAGTGGTGTATAGGTGTTGGTGATTTAGGTGTTGGTTTAATTGCTGTTAAGTGCAAGGAGATTAGAAGTTTGGATCTTTCTTGCTTGCCAGTAAGTTAATTATTCTTGGTTTAATGTTAATTAGTTTCTTTGTGTTTTTGTTTCATTTTTCTAATTGTTTTATATGGGAATGGATTTATTTTGTAGCTGTATCAAGTCTTGAATTTAGTTTAAGTTAATTTGTTTGCCCATCAAGTTAGGATTTTTCTCTTTTTCTTTCATATTTATTTTATCACTTTTGTGTTGTGTTTTAATATGTTGATCATAATTATGATGTGAATAAATTCTGGAAATTTATTCCTACATGTTTATGTTTCCATTTAAGAAACGGTGGGTTATAATGAATTAGATTAGCTGACATGAAGGTTTGCAAAGTCTGCGATTTCATCTAATAGAGAGTTTTCGATTAAATTCTACTCACGTTATTGTTTTCCTGCTGTGCAGATTACAAATAAATGCTTACCGTCCATTTTGAAACTACAACATCTTGAAGATATAGTTCTAGAAGGATGCTTTGGTATAGATGATGATAGCCTTGCTGCTCTCAAACATGGCTGCAAGTCCATGAAGGTATATTGATTAGCGAAGCATTAATCTTATAATATGACCAGACTTCTGATATATCGTACCTAATATAATACAATATGTCAGCCAAGCCTCTGTAATCAAAATATTTGTAAGGATTGGGTTATGACAGATGAGAAAGATACTCAATCAAGTTCTTATTGCATATTTTGTTTGCGGCTATTTTTATGGCATGGAATGTCATCAAGCATGTTCTGTTTAATTAAGTTAAGAATATGTTATATATATATAACCGTAAAATATACACTACGATTGAATTTGACCACTAGGGCTCATACCAAGTTTTATTTTCAACTGAATGAAAGTTCACTTCAGTTGCATGCCGAAGTAATCTGTTTGACAAATTACCTTAACTCTTCCTTTCGCAGGCACTCGATATATCAAGTTGTCAGCACATCAGTCATGTTGGCCTGTCTTCCTTAATAAGTGGCGCAGGAAGCCTACAGCAACTCACCCTGTCATATAGCTGTCCTGTAATTTTTTTTTACTCTGTTCTTTTTGTAATATGTGAAGTTTTTTTTATTTCTCTGATCTCTGTGCTTACAATTTCTTGATGGCGTTGACTCAGGTCACCCTAGCTCTGGCTAATAGTTTGAAAAGGCTTTCCATGTTGCAATCTGTCAAGCTAGATGGTTGTGCGGTTACCTCTGCTGGACTGACAGCCATTGGCAATTGGTGCATAACACTAAGTGAGCTGAGCCTGAGTAAATGTTTAGGAGTGACAGATGAAGGTCTCTCTTCTCTTGTAACAAAGCACAAAGACTTGAAGAAGCTAGATATAACATGCTGTCGGAAGATAACTGATGTTTCTATAGCCTACATCACAAATTCATGCACCAATCTCACTTCCCTGAGAATGGAGTCATGTACCTTAGTTCCTAGTGAAGCATTTGTCTTGATTGGACAGCGATGTCAGTTTCTTGAAGAGCTTGATTTAACAGATAATGAGATTGATGATGAAGGTTTCTCCTTTCACCTTCACTTTGCAATGAAGAAATGCTTGTATAGACTAGCATACTTATGCTTATTTTATTTGCAGGTCTGAAGTCCATTTCTAGATGTTCTAAACTCTCCAGCTTAAAATTAGGAATTTGCCTAAACATAAGTGACGAGGGGCTTTCACATGTTGGCATGAAGTGCTCAAAACTTACTGAGCTTGATTTGTACAGGTATTTAGTTGCAACCTCTGATTTGGTTCTAGTCAATGGAATTTAAGTAATTGAAATAACAATAATCAGTAATTTATGATGAACTGATTGGAGTTGCTTTATTCAGGTCTGCTGGAATAACAGATTTGGGCATTCTGGCAATTTCTCGAGGTTGCCCTGGGCTTGAGATGATCAATATGTCATATTGTATTGACATTACTGATAGTTCCTTACTATCACTTTCAAAATGCTCAAGGTTAAACACATTCGAAAGTCGAGGGTGCCCTCTTATCACATCTCTAGGTCTTGCAGCCATTGCTGTGGGGTGCAAGCAGCTCATTAAGCTAGACATAAAGAAGTGTCACAACATTGGTGATGCTGCAATGCTTCCACTTGCACACTTCTCTCAGAACCTCAGACAGGTATTCTCCCTTTGGCAGTCTGGCCTATATTATCTCCCTTGTTTGCCAAAACAACAACTTGAGAACAGTACTGATATTGGTGGTTGTGGTATGGTCTTTTTGCAGATTACTTTATCATATAGCTCAGTTACTGATGTGGGGCTCTTGGCCCTTGCCAGCATCAGCTGCCTGCAGAGCATGACGGTCCTGCACTTGAAGGGCTTGACTCCAAGTGGATTGGCAGCTGCCTTGTTGGCATGTGGAGGCTTAACAAAAGTGAAGCTCCATTTGTCTTTTAAATCATTGCTTCCACTGCCTCTTTTTGAACATTTGGAAGCACGTGGTTGTGTGTTTGAGTGGAGAGATAAAGAGTTTCAGGTGTGTCCTTAATTTATGATGAGCTGGTGCAATATTTCCTAAAACTATCTGATTAGCTTAATATAAAGATATTATCTGCCATGGCCACAAAATTATGGATATGTACCTTGATGGTATTATTATAGTATGACCGTTGGTACATATGTGTGCATTCTGTAGTATGTGTGCATTCTGTCTGGAGACAGAATATTTGTGCACATCCATGCTTTCTTCTGAAGCATCAAAAGAAATAGTAGTCAGACCACAATTTACTTTTTAGATTTTTGGTTCCCAAAGCTATAAAGCTCTGATATTCATTTGTTTCCCATCAATAGCAGTTTTTAAAATTAGATGGATTTAGTTCAATGAATATATAGATTTTTCCCTTTTTGGTGAATAACACAAATAATGTGTCGATAATTGTGTCTTCCTCCGAACACATCCAGTGATTGAAACTTTTGATGATTATTGTTATGTTTTTATGATTGACAGGCTGAATTAGATCCGAAGTGTTACAAGTTACAGTGGGAAGATATAGCTCAATAGAGATTGAGGGTTGTGTTCTCTGGGGAGGATAAGTTCTCTTGCCAGCAAATGTAGAATCTAAGCTGAGAAGGCGTACTTCATACTTCGTATAGAAAGTAGGAATCAAGTTGAGAAGGCGGCAAAGTGTCATACTTCATATAACAAATAGGAATTCTGGGCTCATGTTCAAGTTTTGATGCAGCTAGTAATCATGTTTAGCCTTCCTTCCTTAATTGTATTATACAAGACAAGGTAAAATCATGATGGCCTAATGGTCTGTAGCTGGATAGCTTGGAAGCAAGCAGTGACTTTGTAGCGTGTAAACATGGAACCAAAAAAATAAAAGCAATGTTCCTCAATTCTTCAGTTACTTAATTTTTGTATGGAAGCTCACATGGCAGGTTCATTTTGTGATCTTCGTCATCAACAAGAGAACGATCTCCTCTTGTATATCAAAAAATATGAAGACAACTTGTTCATAGACCATAGTTTGGACATCCAGAAGAGGAGACGATTCTTGGCCCATCTATGCCTCGCAATCTCCAATTAGGCTTCTGCATGGCTCATATAGGTATGCATGGGCCTTGGACTTAGGTTGTCATTTTTCATAAGAGAGAGAGACGTTTCTCTTGATATCATATATATGATCAGTATTATTTTTTTAAAAAAAATACATTAAAATATTATTTTTTATTTATTTTTTTAATTTTATTTTTAACATTATCATGGTAAAATAATTTAAAAACATAAAAAATAAATTTCAAAAATCTTCAAATGTGTGATTGGCCTGATTTTTGTCACCTAGGAATTGAGCAAATTATTCCGATTAGCTAGAATATGTTGAACTGTTTGGTATTATAATAAGTTTTGTATTTATGGTTTAAAAAAAGTTGTTTTATAAAATGTAGTTTTGGTTGAGGTTGGTTTGATATTTATATATATTTGGTTAAAACTGTGGTTGAAATTGAGGTTGAACAAAAAATAATTTAATGTGTTTGGTTAAGAATGTTTTTCAAATTGAGGTTATATATATATATAACTACTGCTATTACATCATGAAATAAACAATACTTTATATAAAATATTTTTTATTGTTCCATTAAAATATCTACAATTTCATCACATATGAAATACAGTTTCCTTGATTTTTTAAGTGCACAACAACATCATGTAAAATATCATCCGGAACAAAATTAGAATTGCAATCAAATTCTGCAAATGATATACTATCATGCAATCTCTTTCTAATTTATGTAGTGTCATTGAATAATGTTAAACACTAATTTTTTTAATAAAAAACAATTAAAAAAATTAGATTTTTTACTGTTCACATTAACAGTGCAAATGAATAAATTCACTGCACTGTTCACGTGAACAGTGCAAATAAATAAAGATTAATTATGTTTTATATCAACATGTTGCTTTTTGTACGTGAACAGTGCAAAAATTCACTTTATTGTTCACATGTTCACTTGTGTGCATAGTGAATTAATTCACTCTGTACACTATTCACTTCACAGTAAACAGTGTAGAGTGAATTAATTCATTATACATTGTTCACTTAACAAAAATGAACAGGATTGGCGATGCAGCTAAATCTTACTTTTCTTAAAACTGTGTTTCATTGCTATTTTTTTGTGGGTCTCATGTTTTAAAAAAACCGGTTTAAACTTTAACCAAACACAATTAATTTGTGTTTTCTTCAAAACACAGCCACTGCCGTGTAGACAAACACACTCTCAGGATGTTGTTTTTAACTAAGAGAGATAGATAGATAGAGAGGAGTGTGCTTGTGGATCCCATATTTAGAACTTATTTGAAAAGTGTGTTATTTTTCAAAATATATTTTTCTTGAAAAATACATTAAAATAATATATTTTTTATTTTATAAAATTTATTTTTAATACCAACATATCAAAATAATAAAAAAAACACAAAACATAATTTAAAAATAAAAAAATAAAAAGTTTTCAACGATATGATTGAACCGCAATGTCAAAAAGGGTCTTAACCATATAGAAATTGAACAAATTATTCATATTATCTGGAATATTGTAAAAATTACTTAAAATTAATTAAATAATTTTCTGAATTTATTGAATAATTGCGGTTAAAAAGATTAAAAAAAATTGGTTGGATTGGATTTTTTGGTCTAAATTAAACATTTTGAAAGCCTATCCTTCTTAGTAATCGATTTTTTAATGTTTATATGCATGATTTCTTCATGTGATAAAAAAAAAATTGTAAAACATTATATTATTTATATTCATATAGATATGGAGAAATGCAATGCACTTATGTCGTGAAGTTTAAAGTATTTTTACAAATAGGATATGTTCAATAACATAAATATGTTGCTTTTTGAGAAATCGATGATGAGACTCGAATCTAAGATTTCCAACCAAGAGTGCTTTTGTAATATATTCTTCAAAAATGTTTTTTTTATAATTAATTTTTAAATTTAATTTATTTGTTGAAAAAAACATCTAATAATTTTAACCACCACCACCACCACCACCACCACCACCACCACCACCACCACCACCACCACCACCTTATCATTATATTTTTTACATCACATGTAAATGCCTGCAAAATAAATCTTCGTTTATATCGTTTTGAACCACTGAAATAAGGTTGTTCTGCGACAAAATATATATATCATATGCCCGTCGAAGGGTCAATTTCTATGATGACGAAAGGGGTCGGTGCTAGCTAAGATTGAGCGTGCAATTTGCGTCTTAGGTATAATCACAGATTGATATTTTTTTTGTTTGATAAATCTTACTGTGTTATCACAGTAAACATGACCAGGTCTCCCCTCTCAACGAGTCAGAACTTTATCCCGAGGAACAATACTGCTTGAAAAGTCAACAAAACTGCCATGCATGGTAAGACAGTACTGCACCTTCCCATATGAGAGGTCACTGTGCATGGCCATTGTTGTCGCCTCTCCATTCCCTGGCTGGCTACCTGTTCCATGCTGTAATTGGTGTATGGGTGGTTGGCGAACGGAGGAAAAAAGGGTTCCAAATATGTCAATCAAGTCAACCGGGAGACGAACCCAGGTGCTTGCCACCACCGCACCATGGAACCTCCATGTCTTGGTGCTGCTTGACTTTATAGGTGTTTGAGAATATATTTGTAGTTGTGTTTTTTAAAGTGTATTTTATTTAAAAAATATAAAATAATATTTTTTTTATTTTTAAAAATTATTTTTGACATTAATGTATCAAAATGAACTGAAAAAATTAAAAAAGATATTAATTTCAAAAAAAATAAAAAATAATTTAATTTTTTTGAAAAATAATTTTAAAACGTAAAAACAAATAAGTAAAATTTTCTATTTTATAGGAGAAATTAGCTAATTTTAAGTCAGTTAATTAAAGCTTAGTTTCTCAAAAATAATTAATTGGCCTTACAGTGTCAGAAATAATGAGATAGTCTCTTGACTAATTAATATTGATAGTTTTTAATTTAGTTTTTTTTCCTCCCAAAAATCCCTCCTTTTGTGGACAAGTCTTCTCATTTTACTTTATTCTTTTTTATTTGCTCTGTTTTTCAAGATGCAAAAAGAAAAAAGGAGCACTAAATTGATAGGGGACTCAATTATAAACAAATATACAAATATGGAGATTAAATATATAGTTTCTAAGTACAAGGACTAAATTATAATATATTATATTATCCTATTTCATGCACGCAGCGAGTCAAAGGAGAAATGGTCAGACTTGATGCCTCAACAGTGAATAGCGGCTAGCTCACAGCTTCACTGGCTTTGGAGAGTAAATTATTATTTGAAGGTTCTTTTCTTCGTGGGGAAAAAGTTTTGAAGTTCTTTAGTCCATGCTATTAATTTATTCGTGACATGAAGAAAATTAAGCTTCAAATAAATTATTATTGTTAGGGAAAAAATTAAATATAATAAATTAATTTAATCACAATATATAACTAGATCAATACAATTTATTAATTACTAAAAAAATTATCATTAAATATTATAATTTTAAATCAAGATTGAGTTTTTAGACTTGAGAATTGAGTATGTTGAGTGAAAATTAGTTCTAGTTTTTGAGATAATGAGAAATTAAGTCGTGATTCCAAGTCTTAACATTATTTGTAAACAAATTTAAAGTAAATTTTAGCATGATTTTATGTTTTTTTTTTATATATGATTATAACTAACAATTACGATAATTAAAGTATTAATGTTTGTAATAATTGAAATTTAGGTGATTTATTAACTGAAATTATACTGAATAATGACAGTTTACTTGTTTTTCTCTAATTGTCTGTTATAGTAATTTAAAAAGAAAATATGGTAATTTCATGTTTACTTATGAGGGTTCGTGTGTATATATATATATATATATATATATATATATATATATATATATATATTATGATACTAAGGATAAGTAAACATGGAAGCATGATCCATATGTTCCTTTTTGTGACAGTCAAATATTAATATTGTTGATCCTTCACAAACATGGTAGCATTTGACCTTATAACCTGGTTTCTTGCTTTTTATATTTTAATCTCGGGCTGTGTTTGTTTTGCACCTGTTTTTATATTTGCGGTGCAAAAAACACAGCAAAGTGTTTGATAACTATTAAAACTGTGTTTTATACTGTGGGACCCACTAAAAAATTAAGTTTAAAATGCAGTTTTTATGAATTAGTTTTTACATGTTAATTTAACTTTGTTTCGTAAGTTTAGTCCAAAGAAAAGTGTATATCTCTTGGGCTTTATAAATATGTAGCAAAAACAGGTATAAGATTCTTGCTGCTTTCACATAGTTATTTTTTAAAATTAATTCTTGGATGGGATTTGACAATTATAATTGTGATTTTATGTTATAATATCAAACTTAGAAATATAACTTATTAATCTAATAAATATAACCTAATAATTGATTCCAATTAATAAGATTTTCATACATTTAATAAAAAAATATCAATGGAACTTCAAATCAAAACCAATCCTTATTTTTTTCTATGAAGAATAGTTAACAACTCATCCTAATATTTAGATTTTAAATCTCTTTCCCAAATCAATACTCAATACCATTTCATCTTATTCATTTACATATACAGCAAAGCTCTATAAATTAATACTCTTAAAATCATGAAAAATTATTAATTAATTAAGAGGTTATTTAAATTTTAAACTTAAATCGATACCGAATAAAAATATTATTTAATTAAGGTTATTAATATTTCAATGTAAGAATTAAAAAAAAAAGACAATTACTTGCTAGATTTATTTATTTTTTGACAAATCATCCCTCCTCCTTAGATTTGTAGCTTGCTGAAATATCATAAAATAAAATTCAGGAGATTTATGTTAATTCCAAATTGGAATAGCACCAATAAAAGAAATCTCCTGCAAAATGGTCCCTTTTAAACCATCCAAAGCATGGATCATAGAGCTATAGATTGAGCAAATCAGAGGCAAGGCAGATGGCTAACCATGCAGCCTCCCCGGCTAGTGATTGATCACTGATGAAGCTGAGTTGTTAAGCCGCCATTTTCAAAATGGGACAAGTCCAGTCAAAGCTTGTGGCTTTGACCAAAAATATTTTTCCACAGTCAAACTTTGCTTCTAGCTTCTCAGAAGAAGCATAGAGAGAGACCTCCGTGCATCAAACCTCACGAAAAACATTAGCATCCAACCCTTTATATATTCCCTTACAAAACTCATTAACCTCTCCAAGACTTTCAAACTTCATGGCATCTTCAGCTTCTGCGAGCATATCAAATTCTATGAATTCTCTATCTAACTTTTCTTTCTCGACCCAGTTTATGACTTCTTCTTCCTCTCCTTCTTCTTTTACTAATCTTCTTTCTAGTAATAACAAAGACATGGACAACCTTAGCTGGGGACTTTATGACCATGGAACAAATGATAGAATTGGTATTGAAATCCCAAACTATAAGTCATTTCAACCCTTTTCTCCTCCCCCAGTTTCTCCTTCTTCTTACTTTGCCATTCCTCCTGGTTTAAGCCCAACTGAGCTCTTGGACTCACCTGTGCTTTTCCCTACTTCTAATGTAAGTTCATGGACTGAGTTGTGCTTGTATGGACATGTTTTTTTATGGTGATAAATGGGTTTGCTTTTTTTGTTTTTAGTTTCTTATTTATGTCATGTTTTTTCAGGGTCTTGCATCTCCTACAACTGGGGCTTTTGCTGGTCAAACCTTCAACTGGAGGGGTAATTCTAATGACAATCAGCAAGGTGTTAGTGGAGAAGAGAAAAACTACAGTGATTTCTCTTTCCCAACCCAGACAAGGCCTCCTGCAATTTCATCATCCTTCTTTCAATCCTCTTCAAACAGTGTTACAGTGGTACTTTTCTTTACATAACATATTTTACTACAGTTCTATATTGTAAGAGTTTGGAGCTTTTGAAAAGTCAAGACTGTTCACCATTTGACCCTTCTAATTTTCGTTGATAATTTATGATGCAATTGTAAAATTCAAGATAACTACACTGATTTTGTAACAAATAAATGGAAAAACTGGACTGGTTTTTGTAAAATTCACCATCACTTGTTAGGATCCTGAGAAATTGTAGTCTAGTTCAAGTCTAGAATTGTTTCCATAACCTGCTGTGGTTCCACTTGACAGGAGAAATCCCTGAAAAGGAAACAAGAAGAATGGAACTTTGACCAATTAAAGCAAACTGACTTTTCATCAGATCAGAAAACAGGAGTAAAATCAGAATTTGCACCGGAGCAGAGTTTCTCCTCGGAGTTGGTGCCACTCCAAGCTAACATGCAAAGTGTTAACACTGCTGCTCAACCAAGTTTCAACCAATACAATCAATCAGCTCATTATATGAGAGAGAATAAAAGGTCTGATGATGGATACAACTGGAGAAAATATGGACAAAAGCAAGTGAAAGGGAGTGAGAATCCAAGGAGTTATTACAAGTGCACATATCCGAATTGTCCAACAAAGAAAAAGGTGGAGAGATCTTTGGATGGACAGATTACTGAAATAGTTTATAAAGGAAGTCACAACCATCCCAAGCTTCAATCCAGCAGAAGATCATCCTCTCAATTAGTTCAGCCTTCTGGAGGTGCCAGCTCAGAAATCTCTGATCAATCAATCGCACCAATAGAGTCTAGCATGATGCAGGAGGACTCTTCGATTTCGCTTGGGGAGGATGAATTTGACCAAAGTTCATCAATGAATTCAGGAGAAGAGGACAATGCAAATGAACCCGATGCCAAAAGATGGTAAGCCAAGACAAGATCGTCTCTCATGGCCTTACCCATGTTGTTGTACTGAAATTGCATGAGCTTAATTAAATATGTTCTTTTGTGATTTTGCAGGCAAGGACAGAACGAAAACGAGAGTATTTTAGGTGCTGGGAGCAGGACTGTTAGAGAACCTAGAATTGTGGTTCAAACAACAAGTGACATTGACATACTTGATGATGGCTATAGGTGGCGAAAATATGGGCAGAAAGTCGTCAAGGGAAATCCGAATCCAAGGTAATTAGTGATTTCCCTTCATCATAATTTTGGCCTAAAAGGATCATTTTTGTCATTGAAGGTGGTTATCCGCTTGGTTTCTTAATAGTCACAATCTTGTGATTTGCAGGAGCTACTACAAATGCACATCTGTTGGTTGTCCCGTGAGGAAACATGTAGAGCGAGCATCACAGGATTTGAGAGCTGTGATTACAACTTATGAAGGAAAACACAACCATGATGTTCCAGCCGCCCGCGGCAGCGGCTACATGAACAAAGCTCCATCCATTGCTAACAGTACTGCCAATGCACCGATCCCTATAAGGCCTTCCGTCATGGCCAATCATTCTAACCAGACAAGTTATCCAAACTCCCTTCACAGCACAAGATCATTACCAGCATCAGGAAGTCAAGCACCATTTACCCTCGAAATGTTACAGGGTCAAGGGAGTTTTGAATACTCAAGTTTTGGAAAGCAGAATGGCACCTACATGAATCAAACACAATACTCCGAGGGTGTCTTCCCTAGAGCCAAGGAAGAACCAAAGAATGACTCATTTTTTGATCCCTTCCTTAACTAAAAATCACTTAACACTTGGAAAAGATAGGATCAGAAAAAACATTTTCAATTAGATATGTCTGTGTTATTGTATATTGTTATACATTTGGTGCAATTTTTTAATTTGTTTTTGGGGCCATTTGAAACTCAAGAGACAAGGCCTCCATGAATCAATGTTTAAGGTTACGTAGAAGAAAGGTAAATGTTAATTTTTTGTATGCAGTCATATTTGACCATGGACTGAATAAGACTTTGGAAGTTTCTTTGCTACTGCATTATCCTGCCCCTTTTTCTTCTCCGAAGCCCTGTAAATCTTTGGCCCAATTTTTTCCTTGCTATAATTGTGGAATTGTTCCTGTGATAATTAATCAGTAATTTGTCATTTGCTAATGATGGGAGAAGGAGTTGAAAACAAGAAATGCCTTTTTCTTTATACATCTTTGCCAAAACAGAACCATGAATGCTGATCGAAAATAGTACGTAAAAAGGAAAATTTGACAGATTCCTCTCTCGTTTTGAATACAATTCAATGCCAAATTACAGTCAAAGCAAGGGCTTTTGTGCACAGTGCTTTCTATTCAACACGGAAATTTGTTTACAGTATATTAAGTGGATGACAGATGAAACAATCAACATGTACAAAGAATCACACACCGGAAGTAGAGTCACTGTTGTGCTGCTCATAACCCGAGAGCAAGGGCGTCGCGCTAGGAGAGTGGCTCCACGCAGTTGTTAATGAACCAAAGTCACCCCAATTGTCGTGTAGGTCCTAACCAACCATTTTAATGTCCCGGTTGGTTACAAGACAGCAACTACTTAGACTCACCGAAAGACAGAAATTTAAATGTAAGATTGAGTTGATAGTTTATATCCTGAAATAAGAGCTGATAATGCCAATGATATGAACGCGAAGAACCCCATACTAATGGCTGCTGCTGAGGAATCAGTAAATATGTTATCCGCTCCTTCTCTCATCCTGTTTGTCAAGGGAACTGCTGAAGAAGCTGAAGATACCAACAGGTAGGCCACAATCTGCAAATTCATGAACAAGGAAAGGAAAGTTGTAACAATCTAAAACCTTCACATACAATGCACCAACAAATCAAAGCCAGTTGCCAAAAGAAAAGGTCTACACCAAACCTACTAGCTAGGTTATGCTCTCAGATTCACCAACTTGTTGGGTCAAAGGAATCAAGTTCCCCTTATTGGTGGCAGTAGAGTGATGTTTTGTCACCTGGCTTAATTGGCAGGATACAAAGTAGGTTAAACTACATGGAGTTGCAGTTTCCAGTTCAGGATACAACAGATTGAGAAGTTTCTCCCCTTGTTAGTTGAAATTGAGCCTCCTCTACACAACCAATAATTAGATCTTACTGGGTCGAATGTTGGTCCCACCATCCATGCGCACACCAATGAATATCTTTAAAGGAGGTGCAGAAGGCTTAAAAAAAGGCAGGGATCGATCTATAACAGAAAAATAACTGGAGGGTTTGATACAATTCAGATTGGAAATTTCTCCAAAGTTATAATCAAATAATTTTGATAGTGTAATGAAAATCAATGAAAAGTGACACTATTTTTCCTCTCAACAAAATCATCCCCGTCCATCAAGTGTTACCACTTGCTGCAGAAAGAGTTGAGGACTTGCAAATGCATCTCTAATTTCAAAGTTGGATATAAGAAACAAATTAAACCATACATTACAAATAATGTTCTAGATGTAGAAAAGTCTAGGTAATGAGACAACTGCGATAAGCTAAACGTCGACAACATATGGAAAATCCTTCCTTAGTTTGACTGCAGAGCTTGTTAGAAGATAGTAGTTAATGACAAATTTCCTCTAATTTCCTCGAGTTTGGTTAAACATTGTTGTCAGCTTCAAAGAAAAAAAAAATGTATTCTTAATAATTGAATATTTATGAATAAATGCAAAACACCCCCGGTCACAAGGCCTAGATACAGAATCATTGGCTGTCAAGAAGACTGGCAGAATGGAACTTGGGGTATATCAGCCCCTACTTCACAAAATTCAACAAATCTTAACCATCAATCAAATTAAACCCATTAAAGTCCAAATCAAAGATCAAATTCCAATACTTAACCATTTCTTAGAAACTAAACAAATCACAGAAATGTATTACAACAAAAAGGAATTAGAGAGTCAAACCTGATCCCCAAAGAAATCAACCATGGCAGAAGTCCTCTTTTCTAACATTTGTTTCCCAGTCGAAAGCTCTTGAACATGTCTTAACACTTGCCCGGCCGTATAAAAAGTCGAAAGTATTGCTATTGCCAACAAATACCTATAATTATCACAATAAAATCAATAAAAAAATATTAAATGACTCCCAAATTAAAACCCCAATTCCAGTTCCATTGTTAATTACCTGTACTCTTCATATTTATCAAAATCTTTCCAATCTCCATGTTTGTTACTGGCCATGATGATAAAAGCAAGCAAAGAAAATAACAAAGCCAATCCTCTCAATGCTAATGACCCTCTCTTTAACATGTCCTCTCTTCTCCATCTCCTTGTAATCGGCGCCACACCAAACCCCGTTCCTGTCTCCGCCGCCGGTGTTGTATTGTCAGTCGCCGGCGATTCTACGTCCTTCTTCGGTGGTGTATGCTCTGAATTTGACATCTTCAGCTTAATGTCTTAAATTTCAAGAAAACAGAACAACGTGAAAATAAGAAACAAGATTTTATTAAGACAAGCAGGGAAGGAGTTCTGCTTGGAGGGTATGCGTTTAGTGTAGTGCCGATGCTTGTTTACTAGTTCGTTAGCAAATAGAAGCTGGACACGTGTGACGTGAATATGATTTTGATGGCGTGGCGAAAATTTATTGGATGAAAGAGAACAGGAGATTCACGTGGAATGTAGTGGGAACTTCGAGATGGTAACTAACAACGGTAGAAACGGTCCAGCGAAGCAAAAGGCTGTCCAAGCCAAAAGTGGGAGAAAACTATGGATCCGGCAGAAAGGATGTTCTTTTCTTAGCTTGACTTTTTTTTTTTTGGTAAATATCAAAATAAATGATGCGTTTTTGTTGATAGGATGCTTCATTTGAAACGCAAATTAGAGAAAAAAGATTAAGAAATTGAATACTATATTAATGAAATAAATGTGAAAAATTTGTGCCAGATATCTAATTCAAACTGGGTTTAAAATTAAATTGAAAAATATATTTATTCAATAAAATTTAATTAATTTAATCAGATTTTTAATTATATGGTAGATATAGTCAAATCTCATCTAAATTTGATCAAATTATCATTAAGAATTTTTTTTTAAAAAAATAAATAATATTGTTTTAATAAAAATAATTAACCAAATGATTAATTTGATAGCCTAGTAACTTAGATTTTTTTTAGGTTAGTCCCCAAACCAGATATCGTAACTAAAACTTGGGATTTCACTTCGCTGAAATGAACTTACGAAGTTATTTGTAATTTTGTATGGCTTTGGTTAGTCATGGTTTGGACAAAACAATGGTGGTTATATATTAGTTCTTGGAGAAACTACAAATTAGTCCCCCATCTGTGTAGGGGATTTTAATTAATGTTGTTCTTCATCAAAAACAATTAATAAAAAAGTTGTCAAATGAACTTAAGAAGTTTTGTCAATTGCTTACGAGAAAGAACAATGATTATTGACGAGGTTGATGGAGAATCCTAGGAAATCAAGATCTTTTCAAGGTTCATAGATGGAATGGGATCTTAAAGAAGAGTACAATGAAATTGAGATTGTTGAACTTGGACTACATGGTTTTCTTTGACAGAATCTCCGATATTTAAGTTAGTAACCATTTAAAAACACGATTGAAACCGTGTTTTTTTAAATTTTATTTTATTTTTTTTGCTAAAATTTATTTTTTTATGTTTTTATATCATTTTGATATGTTAATCTTAAAAATAATTATTAAAAAATAAAAAAAATATTAATTTGATATATTTCTAAGTTAAAAACATTTTAAACCACCACCGCTACCACAATCTCAAACAGGTCCTTAGTATAGGTGCAGGAGGAGAAATCTTTGAGATTGTGTTGTGTATGATTGGATAGAAAATATAAAAGATTATAAAAGGTAAAAAAAAATAGAATATGTTAACTCTACGATGATTTATGAGAGTTTATATATTCATAAATCTCTTCTATTTGCATGGAGCATAAATGGTAAATATTAGAATAGATTATACACTCTATTATATGGTAATTACATGAGATAATAATTCTTAATAATGGATGATGATACTATCAAGTATGAAAAGAGATGTCCTAGTGTATTAGGTTCTAGTAAGAGCATGCATTGATGTCTTTTTATGAGTCAATGGATGGTAATAAAATTACGCTAACATTAATTATTACGAGGCTCTTAGGTGTTGTAGTAATAATTATTTTTAAAAATATTTTTTATTTAAAAATATATTAAAATAATTTTTTATTTTTTAAATTTTATTTTTGATATTAATATATCAAAACAATCTAAAAATATTAAAATAATGACAAGATACCTAAAATAAGCAGATCCATGTTGGATTCGGGCATGGTTTGCTCGGAACCAACTAGATTGGAAAGGTCAACTTTGAATTTTTCCAGGCATGGAACCATGCCTCATGCAATGCGACCTTTAATGGTGGGATCCCAAAAACCAATCCTCGATCCAATTCTTATTTCGGGATACCTGTAAAATGATAAATTTAGGCAACTGCTTCTTGTAAACTTCGGAAAGTCAACTAAATTGATGTTTTTTTTTTTCATGAATTCATAAAATTAAAAAAAAAACACGATATTTATAATGGAAATAAAGTGAATTTATGCTGAAGATCTACGTAATCCTTTCTTAATCAATTTTCATTAAGTACATAGATATTAAAAAATAAATATTTTATATTTATTAAACAAAGTAAGTAATCTTAGAAGGAAAAAAAAAACTGTATAAATTATTTATGTTATATTAGACTCAAAAAGGTCATCTTCCTGGAATCCTTACGTAGTTAACTGATAATCCTTATCATAAGCTTTTTGTCTGATATTAACATTTCTTAGCACGTGACTGGCATCGTTTAATTGACTGGTATAAGAATGTCTGAAACCCCGCCCTCTCTGCTGCCCCTCCTTCCACGACAACTTTTCTCAAAGGCCATGATAACATTGCTTCTCCGTACCATTACAACTCAAAGACTTTATTTTTATAATTAGATTATTTTTTAAAGTGTTTTTTTATTTAAATATTAAAATTATTAAAAAAAAAAAAAAAGGTTATCATCAAAATTCCTCCGAGGCTCGAAGATGCAACATCCTACCCTTGTAGCGTCCGCCACAAGGAATAGAAAGGCTTGGCCTGTGGCGGAGAAGTAGAGAGCTTTTCGGCTTATTAAAGAAGTCTCGTGGTTACTTCCCGTGTCGGCAAAGATATCTTCACAATTTTGTGCCTTCCCCCCGTGGCGAATGCTAGATATTAACTAAATATAAAACTAGTTGAGGAAGGGGTTTGACTATAACCTTTCTTATTAAGTAATATTTATTAGAATATTACTTTGTTTTTTTTAATTAATGTTTTTTTTATTTTAATATTAGATTTATTTTGTATTGAGTTATCACACTTTTATCACGTGGATTGTGGGTTTGGAGGGTTAATCCGGTTAACTAGGGTTTTTTTAATTTTATCCTTTAATACTGGGTTGATTGAGAATTAGACTTCATAGTTTATTTTGTTTTGTTTTCTATAGAGTTATCATAATCTCATAACTTGATTTGCAGGTATGACTAGGGGTGCTCATTTTCGGTTCGGTTCGGTTTTTATCAAAAAAATAACAAAACAAAATTTTTTTTAAAAAAACCGAAACCGGTTCAAACCGACCGGTTTCGGTTCGGTTTTTAGAACAAAAATCGGTTCTAACTAGTTTGGCTTGGTTTTTTCGGTTTGGCTTGGTTTGGCTCGATTTTTTCGGTTTCAGGCTTATAAAACCGAAACCGAACCGGCCGGTTTTTTCAAAATTTTAATCGGTTTAATTATTTTTTTTCACAGTTCGGTTTTGTCGGTTATTTTTTTTTGTTTTCTCGGTTTAATCGGTTTTTCAGTTTTTTTATTCACCCCTAAATATGACACGTTAATCTAAGTTGACTAAAATCAATCTCATATCTTGTAATCTCAATATTAAAAAAAGATCTCATGTTGAAATTATTTTTAGTCAAACTATGTTTTTATGGATTATTTTTTGACCCACAAAGTTAAACATGTTATATCATATCAATCCTCATACAATTAAAATTATTTTTCTCTATTAAAAAAAACATTAATAACATTTAAAAAAAATTATATTAAAAAAAATTAATTATGTGGATCGAGAATCTAGTAATCCTTCTAGTCATAACCAACTTCATTTCTCTAAAAAAACAAAGGAGAAATAGCTCTTGATCTATAGAAACCCATCATTCGCATGACAAAAAAGGCCCATGGGGCTGAGATTATGTTCCGAGCTGTTCACTAGCCCAAAAGCCTTTGTAACCATCCATGTTTTAATGTATATATTTCGAAAGTGCTTCCTTCCTCGGTACTAAGGATCTATTTATTTTTGTGTTTTAAAAGTATTTTTGATAAAATTTAAAAAAAAAATTATTTTTTTATTAACTTCAAATTAATATGTTTTTAGTATTTTCAAATCATTTTGATGTGCTGATGTCAAAAATAATTTTTAAAAAATAAAAAAACATCATTGACATGTATTTTGACACGAAAAACTATTTAAAAAGCAACCACAGCCACACTGTTAAACTTTATAAGTAGGATGGATGAGTGGTTATTATAGTTGATTTATTTTATATATTTTTATTTCACTGCGAGAGCAACAGGTCGAGGTTGTTTTTGGGTTGTCTTTTATCTGATCCAAAATTTCAAAGCCCACCTAATTCTCATATCAGCTTAATCATTAGGGTTGTTCATGTTCCTGGTGGCCCTAAGTTTAAATTAGATGGGCTGGAAGGCCCGGCCCCTTAAAAAAATCTCCAGTCTCTTTGAACAATCTGTAGTTTTGGCCCTGAGACTAGAAAAGTTTATATTTTATCCCTCTTGGAAAGATTTTCTTAATTTGGCCCCCTAACTAAATTTCCTGGCTATGCTCCAAAAGAGTCTATTTATTTATTATAAGCATTGATGGTTATATATTTAGCATCATAAAAAAAAACCAACTCAGAGAATAAATATAAATATAGCGAAAATCTCTCTTATTAAAAACACATGTGGAAATGAAAATCAAAATGAAAACTATAGTTTTTTTAATACAAGATGAGTGAGTCCATTTGTACATTATTATATGGTTAGAGAATTAAATATGATGGCGTGAAAGGCCGGACATCACATTCAAATTTCCCCATATAGAAACAATAAAAATTAATTTTTTTTCAATTTTAAAATAAAAAAACTCTATAATAGCTTGTTTGGGAGTGTAATTATGGTTGCTTTTCAAAGTGCTTTTCATATCGAAATGCATTAAAATAATTTTTTTATTTTTAAAAAATTATTTTTAAATTCAGCACATCAAAACGATTCAAAACACATAAAAAAATTAACTTTTAATAAAAAATTAAATTTTTAAAAAACATGATACAAACGGAGGACAAGTGTGTGTAAGTCGTGGCCAGATACGACTAGTTATCTCAAGAAAACCCATTTGAGAGCCATGCCAGGATGATTGGGCCAAGTTTGCTATTTATGGTTCAGATGATTGGGCCAAATTTACTATTTATGGTTCATCTTTCATTTTATTATTTGGAATTGGGATTAAAATTTATTTATTTATATTTAAAATTAATTTTTTATAAATTTTTAAATAATTTTAATATATTAATGTTAAGAATAAATTTTTTTAAAATATTATTCTAACATATTGATAAATAATTTTCTAAAACATTCTCGGCGCATCCGTCTCTCTCAAGTGACAAACATCCCACTACTCTATCATGAGAGACACTTCACTAAAGGGAACGGCCACATCATATGCTTCTTTGCTATCCTGTCAAGGGCTGCTGGCTCATCATTGCCTTGACGAGGGTCCCTTCTTTTTTGTTTGTTCTGATATTTGGCCATTCAAGCCATCTCATCCGATCTTGAAAAAGGAATGGTAGTCATATACAGGTGAAATAACAGCGACAGCAGCAGGTGCTCACGCGAGGGTTCCTACTAGCCAATCTGACGACGGTGCCAGCGGCGCCTCCACTCCTCCATGGCTTGGCGGCACTCGTCGAGCTTGAAACCTTCTCTATTCCATGACATGCCATTTTATAGATAAGGTTAAATCCTTCAACCACTTCAAGAAATATCTCATGATCATATACGGTGGAATATGATTGGCTATGATTTAAAGTGATATTTATTTAAAAATATATTAAAATAATATATTTTTTATTTTTTAAAAAATTATTTTTTAAATTAACATATTAAAATAATTTAAAAATATATATAAATTAAATTTAAAATAACACAGTCGTGTTGCTAAATGACCCTTCGAGCGTATTTGGCAGTGTGGTTGCAGGTGCTTTTCAAATAACTTTTCGTGCCAAAATGCATGCAAATGATGTTTTTTTATTTTTTAAAAATAATTTTTAACATCAGCACATTAAAACGATCCAAAACATATAAATTATATTAAATTTTTTTAAAAAAATAATTTAAAATTTTTTAAAATACAGCCACAATCACATTCCCAAACATGATCTTTATCAGGAAGTGGAATCTAGGACTGCGTTTCGATAAGGTCCTCCTCCGACAATAGAAACGTTTTGGTTGGAGAGACGATAAATGAATTATTACGAAGATGGACAAATCTCTTACATATCAATTATTAATATTTTTTTATTTGAAACAGCAGCGTATAGGCTTTACTTCATTTACAAGGCGAAGATAATGGTTAAAATTAGACTTTTGTGAAAGGAGGATGGCACTTTAGATTATTGTAATTGTGCATTTTACAAACTTTTTTTTTATTATTAACATGGTTATTCGGGTCAGCTTGCATGTATCTTAATTAATTCCATGAGTTCTGAAGCTAACAATCATATAAACCTCCAGTGACCATTATATGAGCAATTACATTGTTTGAACCTGAGACCATAAAAAAAAAAATCTTTTAATCTCAAGTTTTTATCACTAACTACTTTCTAAATAATTCATATTACAAGCATTTATAATTGCATGGGTCCATGTCCAATAATTTAAATATCTTTAAGAAAAGATTATTTCCCTGGCCAGCATCCTCAAAACTATCGATTCTGATTCTTGATACTTTGTTATCATGGCCAACCACTGTTTTGGTGTTATCAAAAGCCCCACCATCCCAGCAGAATATAATGAATGATATGTTTATTTATTGGCTCTTTAGATTTATTGTTTTGCTGGTATAAAAAA